>Ga0157369_10001885_pt1 | contig 25291 bp, 26 predicted proteins | sample C25metaG_FD_113461 | JGI IMG/M metagenome (GOLD analysis project Ga0157369, IMG submission 113461) | Corn rhizosphere microbial communities from Kellogg Biological Station, Michigan, USA - C2-5 metaG | ecosystem: Host-associated > Plants > Roots > Rhizosphere > Soil | place: USA: Michigan... | reverse complement strand
GCGATGGGCGCGAAGATCCGCGGGATCGGCTCCTCACATCTGATCATCGACGGGGTCGAGGGCCTCAGCGGCACCGAATATGAGGTCATGCCCGACCGTATCGAAGCCGGGAGCTATGCTTGCGCAGCAGGAATGACGGGTGGCTCGATCGACCTCATCGGCGCTCGGCCCGACGACATGCGGGCGACGCTCAACGCACTCGCCCAAGCGGGCCTGGTGATCGAATTCCACAATCGCGGGATCAAGGTCAGCGCCGACGGCGGCCTCAAGCCGCTAGCGCTGTCGACGTCCCCATTTCCGGGTTTTGCCACCGACATGCAGGCGCAGTTCATGGCGATGCTTGCCCTGGCCGAGGGCGACAGCTTCCTCGAAGAGACGATCTTCGAGAACCGCTACATGCACGTCCCCGAGCTTCGGCGAATGGGCGCGGACGTCGACATCCATGGCCGTTCGGCAATCGTTCGAGGCGTACAACAATTGACTGGCGCTAATGTGATGGCGACGGACTTGCGCGCGTCGATGAGCCTCGTGCTCGCCGGCCTCGCCGCGGAGGGAGAGACCGAGGTCCTGCGGGTCTATCATCTCGACCGCGGCTATGAGCGGCTGGAAGAGAAGCTCTCGGCCGTCGGTGCGATGATCGAACGGCGGAACCAGGGCTAAAGCGTCTTCGCGAACCGGATGCTGGTGCGCTCGTAGCCCATGTGTCGATAGAAAGCGTGAGCACTGGCGAGGCGGTCGTTGCTGGTGACTTCGACCATGCCGCAGCCGTCGGCCCTGAGCTTTGCCTCGGCGGCTTCGACCAGCAGCCGTCCGATGCCCTGCCCCCGGGCCTCTTCGGCCACCACCAATATGTTGATCCGGCCTACCGGCCGCGGCCGATGGATGGCGATCATCGAATCGACGCCGCACAGGCCGACGACCTTCTTGTCGAGCGTGACCACCAGGGGTGCGAGGCGCTGCTTGATCAGCGAGCCGATGCGCTTCCGAACGCCCTTTTCCTCCACGTCCTTTCCCAGCAGCTCGACGAGCTCGACGAACATGTCGGCGTCGCCCGGCTTGGCGTCGCGGATTTTGGGCTTGGCCGGCGAGAGCGGGGCGGCTCGCTTCCGCGCGGGCTCCACGTCGTTAGCCGGCCGGGGGGCCGCCTTTTTCTTTCTTGGCAGCACCGCGCTGTCCAGCGACGCCCCCCAGTCGCGCGCGCCGATGTTGCGCAGATAATCTTCGATTTCCTCCGGAGTGCCGGTTGGCCCCCCGGCGTCCATGCCGAGCACCGGCTTTCCCGCCCGGTCGGTCAGCCCGACTTTCCCGAACCGCCGCTTGCCGGGCCTGCGAACGCGCGACCGCACGAGCCTGAGTCCGCGGTTGCGCGCGCTCTCCGCAAGCTCATCAAGGCGGAGATCGCTCACAGCGTATCCGCCAGGTGAAGGACCAGGCCGACGAGGCCGCCGACCAGCGTTCCGTTGATCCGGATGTACTGAAGGTCGCGGCCGACCGCAGCCTCCAGTCGATCGGTGACGGTCTGGGCATCCCAGCCGCGCACGGTTTCGGACACCAGCTTGACGATCGAGCTGCCGTAACCGGCCGCCATTCCGGCCATCGCCCGTCGGGCGAACTGGTTGATAGCCTTGCGGATTCGGCGATCCTTCTCGAGCGTGCCGCCCATCGACTTCAGGACTTCTCCCAACTTGCCGGCAAGCACCGCGTCCGGGTTCCGGGCCGCCTTGATGATCGCCTCGCGGCCTTTCTGCCACAAGGTATCCAGCCACAGGCTCACGGACTGGTTGTCGAGCAACTGCTCCTTGATCGTCTCCACGCGCTCGCGCGTTTCGGGCTTGGTCTGCAAGTCGTTGGCGAGCTGCGCCAGCGCTTCCTCGATCTTCAGCCTGACCGGATGGGCCGGATCGGTCGACATTTCGACGGTGAGCTTCTTGAGTCCCTCGATGATCGCGTCGGCGAGCCTCGTGTCCAGACCCGCCAGCTTCAGCACCCAATTGACCTTCTTGTGGACCATTTCGCGGATCAGCTGTTCGTTGGCGTCGAGCGCGCGGGCAGTCCAGCGGATCGCCGCCTCGAGCATCGGCACGTGGCGGTCTTCGTTGATCGCCGAGGCGAGCGCATGTCCGAGCAGCGGCGACACTTCCATCGTCCGCAAGCGGGACGAGATCGCGCCTTTGACGATCCCGCCAAGGCGCTCGTCGTCGAGGCTTTCGAAAATGTCCGCGATCAGCCGCGACGCGCCGGCGCGGATCCGCGATTGCTCTTCCTGGCTCGGGCTTTGCAGGAAATGCCCGACCGCGGCGGCAACGTCGATGTTGCGCATCCGCCGCGCCACGACCGACGGGATGAGGAAATTCTCCTTGAGGAAGGTCGCCAGCGCCTCACCGATCCGGTCCTTGTTCCTCGGAATGATAGCGGTGTGGGGGATCGGGAGCCCGAGCGGGTGGCGGAATAACGCGGTCACCGCAAACCAGTCGGCAAGGCCGCCGACCATCGCCGCTTCGGCAAACGCCTTTACGTAGCCGAGCCATAGGTGGTGTGGCTCGAATGTCCGGCAGGCGAAGAAGACTGCGGCCATCACCAGCAGCAGGCCGGTCGCAACCACCTTCATGCCCTGCGCGCCAGGCTGGGCGGGGTTAAAGCGTGACAGGGCGCCGTTGGTCATCGCTCGCATGCTGGCTCAATAGACGAGCCGGGTCACATGTTCACTCCGCAGGAACGGCGTGTCCCGTTGCGTGGGCTTCGCTTCCGACGACTTTGTGGAACAGCCCGCCGATTCGGCTTTCGATCGAGATCGCGATGGAGAAATAGGCGGGAACCAGCAGCAAAGTCAGCAGCGTCGAGAAGATGAGACCGCCGATGACCGTCACGCCCATCGGCGCGCGCCAGCTCGCATCGCCGCTCAGCGACAAGGCGATCGGCAGCATTCCGGCGACCATCGCGACCGTGGTCATGACGATCGGCTGGGCACGCTTGTGCCCAGCTTCGCCGATGGCTTCGTTCTTCTCCATCCCGTGGTTCATCATCTCCACCGCGAAGTCGACCAGCAGGATCGAATTCTTGGCGACGATTCCGAATAGCATGAGGATGCCGATGAGCACCGGCAGCGACACCGGCTGGCCGGCGATGTGCAGCGCAATCGCCGCACCGAGCGGGGCCAGTAGCAGCGATCCCATGTTCACGAAGGGCGCGAGGAACCGGCGGTACAAAAGCACGAGCACGGCGAACACCAGAAGGACGCCCGCGATCAGCGCCAGCGCGAAATAATAGACCAGCTCCGCCTGCCACTTCTGGTCGCCCAGGTTCAGCTTCTGAATGCCGTTCGGCGGATTCTTGACCAACGGCAGCAGGTTGATCTTCGGCCAGACGTCGCCGCTGACCACGCCGGGCGCGAGGTCGGCGCCTACCGCAATGCGGCGGATCTGGTTGGTGCGCTGAATGGACGTCGGGCCCGATCCGAAGCCGACGACGGCCACGGCCTTCAGCGGGACCGAGCCGCCGTTGGCGGTCGGCACCGGAAGGTTCTCCAGCGTGGAAAGGTCGCGCCGGGCATTTTCGGACAGCGACACCGTGATCGGAATCTGGCGGTCGGATAGCGAGAATTTCGCGCTGTTCTGCTCGATGTCGCCGAGCGTCGCGATGCGGATCGTCTGGCTTAGTGCCGCCGTCGTGACGCCGAGGTCGGCAGCGAGGTCGAAGCGCGGCGTGATCGTGATCTCCGGCTGGGCGAGGTCGCCGGAGACGCGCGGCGCACGGAGACCGGGAATGGTGGCCATTTCGTCGGCGATCTTTTCCGCCGTGGCATTCAGCGACACCGGGTCCTCGCCCCCCAAGTAAAGCATGATATCGCGCGAATCGTTCGACGGACCGCCGCCGTTCTGGCTCTGGAAGCTGGCACGCGCATCGGGAATGCTGGCGAGTTGCGGCGCCAGCGAGCGTTCGAACTCCGTGCTCGTCTTCTTGCGACCCTTCCTCAAGACCGCGCTGACGTGGCCCGAGCCGACGTTGATTCGTTCATAAACCCGCTCGACTTCCGGCTGCGGCCTCAGGATTGCCGCAATCCTGTCGGCAACCGCCTCGCTCTGCTTGAGCGTCGCGCCGGGCGCGAGGCTGAAATTCACATCCGAATCATCTTGGTTGGTCGCGGGTTGGAAGGTCATCGGCAGCGTGGCGAACAGCACGACGCTCAGGAACAACGCCCCAAAGCCCGCTCCGACCATGTACATCCGGTGATCGTAACGAAGGGACATGAGCTTCCCGCCGAAGCCCGAGTGCCGAAGTCGGTAGGCATGAGCCTTGGTCGTATCGAGGCTCCAGTGGAGGACTCGCAAATAGAGATCCATCCACTTCCACGCGGCATGCGGCTGCTGCCCGTGCGAGCGCAGGAAATAAGCGGCGATCAATGGCGTGATCATCCGCGCGACCAGCAGGCTCATCAGCACCGAGACGACGACAGTGAAGCCGAACGCCTTGAAGAACTGGCCCGAAATGCCGGGCATCAGCGCAACCGGCAGGAACACCGCGACGATCGCCATCGTGGTCGCGAGCACCGCGAGGCCGATCTCGTCGGCGGCGTCGAGTGCGGCCTGGTAGGCCGATTTGCCCATGCGCATGTGGCGGACGATGTTCTCGATTTCGACGATGGCATCGTCGACCAGGACGCCGGCGACGAGGCTGAGCGCGAGCAGCGACAGACCGTTCAGCGTGATGTCGAGCAGGCTCATGAACCAGAAGGCGGGAATCGCCGATAATGGAATGGCGAGCGCGGAGATCAGCGTCGCGCGGATATCGCGAAGAAACAGCAGGACGACCAACACCGCCAGGACGGCGCCCTCGAGCAAGCCCTCCATCGCCGAGGTATATTGCTTCTTCGTGTAATCGACGTTGTTGTAGATTTCGGCGAAGTGGACCTTGGGATTGTCCTTCTCGATCTGGCGCAGCACCTTCCAGGCATCGTCATAGGTCGTGACTTCGGACGAACCCTTGGCGCGCTGGACCTGGAAGGTCACCACCTGCTGTCCGTTCATCTTCGCGATCGAGCGCTGCTCCGAATAGGAATCCTCGACTTTGCCGAGGTCGGCCAGCCGGACGAACCGGTCGCCGGGGAGCGCGACCTGGGTTTGCGACAGGTCGTAAGCGTTCTGTGCATTGCCCAGCACGCGCACGGACTGTTCCGAGCCGGCCACTTCGGCTCGGCCGCCCGCCGCATTGAGGTTGCTCTGGCGCAGCTGGTTGTTGACCGCCGCGGCGGTGATTCCCTGCGCCTCCAGGGCGGCAGGATCGAGGATCACGCGAATGGTCCGGTCGACGCCGCCATTGCGGGTCACCGCGGCCACGCCCTCGATGCCAAGCAGCTTCTTGGCGACCGTGTTGTCGATGAACCAGCTCAACTCCTCGAGGGTCATGTCGGTGGTCTGGACGCCGACCCCCATGATTGGCCCGCCGGCGATGTCGACCCGCGTGATCTGCGGTTCGAGAATCCCCTCCGGCAGGCTGCTGCGGATCTGGGCAACGGCGTTTCGGACGTCGTTCACGGCGCGGTCGGTTGGAGTCCCGATCTTGAATTGGACGAAGGTGTTGCTTGAACCTTCGTTCACCGAACTGTCGATCTCATCGACCCCGTTGACGCTGCGGATGGCGGCTTCGACGCGCTGCGTGACCTGCGTCTCCATCTCGTTGGGGGCGGCGCCGGGCTGCGACACGGTCACTTGCGCGGCCGGGAAGTCGATGTCCGGGTTGTTGTTCACCTGCATGCCATAGAAGGCGATGAGGCCCGCCAGCATGAGCCCGACGAACAGGACGATCGGCGCGACCGGGTTTCGGATGCACCAGGAAGAGATGTTGCGGAAGTTCATCTGCTCTCGACTTCTAGCCGGCGCTTCGGCTCACTGGGCCGTTGCGCGCTTCGGATTGACCTTCTGGGCGGGGGACAGGAACGGGCCCGCCGAGAGGACAACGCGCTCATTGCCTGACAGACCCGACGCGATCGTCACGCCGCGGTCATCGACCGTACCGATCTGGATCGGCCGCCGCTCAACCTCGTTCTTCGCGTTCACGACATAGACGTAATTGCCCTTGTCGTCGCTCAGCACCGCGCTCTGCGGGAGGAGCGGCGCCATGGTCGTCCCACTACTGATCCGCGCCTGCGCGAAGCCACCGGGGCGCATTGCCGCGCTGTAAGGTACAGCGATGCGCACGTCGCCAAGGCGCGACTGCGGATCGATTTGCGGCGCCACCTGCCACACCGTTCCGGTGACGCTCGCTGGCGAGCCGATGGGAGTGACCTGGGCGGACATGCCGACGTGAACATCGGCGAGGTCCTGCTGCGAAAGCTGCGCCCGCATCTCCATCTGCCCACCCTCGGCGAGGTGGAACAGAGCGCCGGAGCCGGGGGTGACGATCTGGCCGAGCTCGACGCTGCGCGACAGGATCAGGCCGGCGCTCGGGGCGACGACGTTCAGCTGGCCGATCTGCGCCCGGGTGGCGCCGAGCTGTGCCTGGGCGACCCGCACTTGGGCATAAGCTGCGTCTCGCGCCGCCTTCTTGGAATCGATCTCAGCCTTGGAGATGAAGCCCCGCCCCTGAAGGGCGAGGGCGCGATCGTAGTCAGACTGGGCGAGTGCCGCTTGCGCCTTCGCCGCCTCGATCTGAGCTGCCTGCTGAGCCGCTTGCTGCGTTTGCACCGACCGGTCGACCACAGCGAGCACCTGGCCGGCACGCACCCAGCTTCCGGCGTCGACCATCACGCGAATGATCCGGCCCCCCGAGCCGGCGATGCCGACGGGCTGATCGCGCTTGGCGCCGAGCGGGCCGCTGGCGGTGACTATTCGGCCAATCTCGCTGCGCCCCGGAACGACCACGGTTACGGTCGGAATCTGACCGGCTCCGCCCGAGACCTGTGCGGGCTTTTGGCCGTTCCGCGACATGACCAGGAGCACGACGAGAAGGATCACGGCCAGTCCGATCACCGCGGCGATGACCATCCGGCGCTGCTGACGCGAGCGATCCACGACCACCAGATTGTCGGAGGAGTAGATCGATGCTTCCCTGTTCATGGCTTCCCTGTCCACTGGCGCGAATCTCGTGTGACGTGAGCGAGCTGTATTATCTCAATAACTCACTATGCGCAACAGACGCTACAACCCTGCAACATCCTCCGCTGCTAGCCGTTTTCGACCAACGGTGGCACTACGGTGGCAAGCGCGCGTTGGCAGCACGCAAGTGAAGCCCGGTTGAATGGCCGGAGCAGGAGAGGGGAAAGCACCATGTTGATGCCCTTGCTCGAACCCAATCATAACTGGGTGTGGTGGATTGTGATCGGCCTTCTGGCCGGAGGTCTCGCCAAGCTGCTGATGCCGGGTAAGGACCCCGGCGGCTGCATCATCACCATTCTACTTGGAATCGCCGGCGCGGTGCTGGCCGGGTGGCTCGGCCATTTGGTCGGCTGGTATCAGGCCAATGAGGGCGCAAGCTTCGTCGCCGCCGTCATCGGGGCGTTGATTATCCTTCTGGTCTATCGGCTGATCGCGCGCCGCCGTCTCTGAAGGCGTTCAGGAAACAGCCACTGGCTTTCGCGCAGCCGTCTAAGCGGTGAAATGAACTGCCAGGGGAACGAACGTGAGGAATGCCGTCTTTGCGCTGCTGATCATCGGTGGTGCCATGTTTTCCGCCGGAGCCGCAGCCCAGCAGCCTGCCGTCACGCAGACGATCAATGGGACGCGTCTCGACCTCGACGTCACCGGCGAGGTCGTGCGTGTTCCGGATATTGCGATCATTTCGGCGGGGGTTGTGTCGCGGTCCACGACGGCATCGGGAGCTCTGCAGGATTCGGCCGCTCGGATGCAGCGGGTCTTGGCGGCGTTGAAGCGCGCCGGGGTAGCAGATCGCGATATTCAGACGAGCAACATCAGCCTCAATCCGGAGTATCGATATCCGCAGAATGCGGAGCAGCAGCTGGTCGGCTATACCGCATCAAACACGCTCACCGTTCGTTTTCGCGACATCCAGACTTCAGGAAAGATCGTGGACGCGTTGGTTGGACAGGGCGCCAATCAGATCAACGGGCCGAACCTGATCGTCGACAATCCGCAGGCCGCGCTCGACGAGGATCGAGCCCAGGCGGTGACGAAGGGCAGGGCGCGCGCCGACCTGTATGCCCGTGCCCTCGGCATGCGCGTAACTCGGCTGGTCTCTGTCGCCGAGCAAGGCGGCGACGGAGTCATCTTGCCGATGGCTCGGCAAGCGCTGGTCATGACGGGCAGCCGGACTGGCACGAACATCGAGTCGGGAGAGCAAAAGCTTCAGGTCACCCTGTCAATGACCTTCGAGCTGCAATGAACAAGGCCGCGCAGCAGCGCCGCGCGGCCTCCCAAGTTCGATCGCAATGCGCCGCGTCTAACGGACCGTTCCTCTGCGGATCAGGTTGACGATCGCCAGAAGGATGATCGCGCCGATCAGCGAGTAGAGAAAGCCTGTGAGATTGAAGGAGTTTCCGGCACTGATACGGTTCCCGAACAGAATTCCGGCAAGAACTGCCCCGATGATGCCGACAACGATGTTGAGAATGATGCCCTGCTGAGCGTTGGTGCGCATGATGATGCTTGCGAGCCACCCACAAACGCCGCCGACGATCAGATAAATTATCCATGCCATCATGGGCTTTCCCTCCTGTTTATCGCGGCCGGCCCCTAAGCGGTGGGTCGCCCGCTCCGGCACCACAGACGCGCGATGCGCCGCGATTGTTCCGCAAACGGAAGGGTTCGTCCAGAAATTTGGTCAGTTAGCCGGCATCAAGGCGGACGTGCGGCCTGCCGCCTCAATAGCGCTGCTGGCGCTCATACTGGTCGCGATAGTGTTTGATCCGGGTGACCCGAAGACCCGGCATGCCGCTACGGTCGACGGCGCGCTGCCAGCTGGTAAACTCCTCGAGGCTCAGGGTATAGCGCTTGCAGGCCTCGTCGACGGTCAACAGTCCGCCGGCCACGGCGGCGACGACTTCCGCCTTGCGGCGGACGACCCAGCGGGTGGTCTCGGCAGACGGCAACGACTCGAGCGTCAGCGGTTCCCCCAGGGGACCGATGACCTGCGCCGGACGAATCTTCTGGTTCTCGAGCATTGTTCCGTCACACCTGCTTAATCATTGGTACTGGCCGATCCTTAATCCCCGGCCGTTGAAAACATTCTGAAACGTGTTGGTTAACTCGCCGATCAGTCGGCCTTACGCTCCCTTAACTCTTTCGCTCTTTCCGCGAAGGTGCCGCCGAGCTGCTTGACGGCCTCCCTCCAGCCTTCGTCGCCCGAGAGATAGCAGGCGATCGCATCCTCTCTCGAGCGGTCACCGGGGCCCGCGGTCTCGCCCAGTTTCTCGAGCAACTCGGCAAGACTGAGCGGTTCCCTAGCCGCTGCGCCGAAGTTGCGCTCGTGACGCGCCAACACTGCCCCCGTACCTGCTTCTCTTCTGACCCGGTCTAGTCGGGAGGAGTGAAATTCGGGTAAAGACACCGGAAACCGAGTATCCATGACCATCGACTTCCAGCTTGGCCGCCCCGCGGGCGGCGCCTGTCCTGAGCGTCCGTCGCCGGCGGAGGGCCGAAGGCCCCGTATCGTCGTCGCCATGTCCGGCGGGGTCGACAGCTCCGTCACGGCCGCGCTGGCAACGCAGACCGGCGCCGAAGTGATCGGAGTCACGCTCCAGCTCTACGATCACGGCGAGGCTGTGCGACGCTCGGGCGCGTGCTGCGCAGGGCGGGACATCTACGACGCCAGGATGGTGGCCGACCGGCTGGGCATCGCCCATTACGTGCTCGACTATGAGAACCGCTTTCGGGGCGGCGTGATCGACCGGTTCATCGACGAATATGCGAAGGGCCGCACACCCGTCCCTTGCGCCAGCTGCAACCAAAGCGTGAAGTTCGTCGACCTGGTTGCGTTCGCGAGGCAGCTCGGCGCGGATTGCCTGGCGACGGGCCATTATGTGCGGCGGGTCCTTAATGGAGGACGGGTCGAGTTGCACAAGGGCTCCGACCCGCGGCGCGACCAGAGCTATTTCCTTTACGGGACGACGTGCGACCAGCTCGATTTCCTTCGCTTCCCGCTGGGCGATTTTCCCAAGGACGAAGTCCGGCGGATCGCCGCCGAGCTCGGCCTCGAGGTCGCGGCCAAGCCGGACAGCCAGGATATCTGCTTCGTTCCTGACGGCGATTACGCTGGCTTGGTCAAGCGCCTCCGTCCCGAGACCGAGGCCCCGGGCGAAATCGTCGACCTTCAGGGCCGGGTGCTCGGCGGCCACGCCGGAGTGGTGCACTTCACGGTCGGCCAGCGCCGGGGACTCGAGATCGGCGGCCGGAAGGAGCCGCTTTACGTCGTCCGGATCGAGCCCGAGGAGGCACGGATCGTGGTCGGTCCGCGCCGAGCGCTCGCGGTCGAGGCGATGCGGGTCGCCGAGTGGAACTGGCTCGGCGAGGACCAGCATTCGGTCAGCGTCAAGGTCCGCTCGCTGGCCCCGGCCGCAGCTGCCAGCCGCGACGGCGAATGGATCTACTTCGGCGAGCCCGAATATGGCGTCGCGCCGGGTCAGGCCGCGGTGCTTTACGACGGCAGCCGGCTGCTCGGCGGCGGCTGGATCGCCGAGACTCGTGGGGCGGGGCAAAGTGCGCTGAATGCGGCGGCCGCATAGCGCCGGGATCCTGCTGTTCCGGCGCAGCGGGAGCGAGCCGGAAGTGCTGCTGATCAAGCCGGGCGGCCCCTATTGGCGCAACAAGGACGCCGGTGCCTGGATGATCCCCAAAGGGACGATCGAAGCCGAGGAGACTCCGGCGGAGGCGGCTTTGCGTGAGTTCGCGGAGGAAACCGGCACCCGGCTAACAGCCGTGACCTTTTCGCTTGGATCGGTGCGACAGGCGGGCGGCAAGATTGTCGAAGCTTTCGCCGCCGAAGGCGACCTCGACGCATCCGCGCTCCAAAGCATCAAGTTCGAGATGGAGTGGCCGCCCCGCAGCGGACGGCGAGAGCGCTTTCCCGAGGCCGAGGAGGCGCGCTGGATGGCCCTTGCCGAGGCCCGCGAGATGATGCTTCCAAGCCAGCTGCTGCTGCTCGACGCACTCGAAGCGAAACTGAAAGGATAGCCGATGCTCAGCTTGCTCCTCGCGGTGGCCGCCCAGACGGCCACGCTTCCCACTGGCTGGAGCGGTGGACCGACACCGTCGGCGAAAGTGGTCTGGCCCGCCCGGGAGCAGGATATATTGCTCAAGAGTTTCCGCTTCCACGACGGCGAAGCGCTGGCCGAGCTGCGAATGCACGTCACCACGCTCGGCCAGCCGCACCGCAACGGAGCGGGACAGATCGACAATGCGGTGATGGTGCTTCACGGCACCGGAGGAACGGGAAAGCAGTTCCTTTCGCCGCAGTTCGCCGACGAGCTTTACGGTCCCGGCCAGCCGCTCGACATTCGCCACTACTACATCATCCTCCCCGACAATATCGGCCACGGCGGTTCGTCCAAGCCGTCGGACGGGGCGCGAATGCATTTCCCCAAATATGACTATGACGACATGGTCGACGCGCAGCACCGGATGCTGACCGAAGGGCTCGGCATAACCCATCTGCGGCTGATCATGGGCACGTCGATGGGCTGCATGCACAGCTTCGTTTGGGGGGAAACCTATCCCGGTTTCGCGAGCGCGCTGATGCCGCTCGCTTGCGAACCGGTCGAAATCGCGGGCCTGAACCGAATGTGGCGTCAGCTGGCGATCAACGGGATCGAGGCCGATCCGGCGTGGCAAGGCGGAGACTATCATAGCGAACCGCTGACCGGATTGCGGGCCGCGCAGAACCTGCTGTTCGTCGCCGGCTCGGCACCATTGCTTTATCAGGCACAATATCCGACCCGCGCAGCGGCAAGCGCTTATGCGGAGCAGCGGGTCGCGGGCGCAATCAAGAGTCTCGACGCCGATGACCTCATCTTCCAGCTGGATTCGTCGCGAAACTATAATCCCTGGCCGAACCTGAAGCGCATCAGGGCACCGCTTACCTGGATCAACTCAGCCGACGATTTCATCAATCCCCGCAACCTGTCGGTCCCGGCGCAGGCACTGAAGCGGATGCCGATGGCGCGGTTTCGCCTGATTCCCGAAACAGCGGACACGCACGGCCACGGCACCCACACCTGGGCGAAATTCTGGAAGCGGGATCTCAGCGAGCTCCTGGCGACGTCGAAGTAGGCGTCACATCGTACGCGGACACGTGGTTCATGGTGATCAGCCATCGGCCATCGATTTTCTTGAACAGCCGAGTGTTGACGCCTTCGGTGACGCGCGGGCCCCGGACCAGCCGGTACTGGCCGATCAGCATCGCCGCGTTAGGCGCGAGCAGGTCGACCTTCATGTTGTAGAAGTGCAGGTGCCCGCGCCGTTCGGCCGAGCCGCCATAGTCCCGGACATAATGGTCGAGCGTGCCCTGCCAACCGCCTTGAAACTTGCCGCCTGAGACGAAGACGACGTCCGGTTTCTTGAAGCCTGCCATATATCCGCGAAAATCGCCGCGATTCCAGGCATCCTCCATGTGTTGGACGGTCGACAGAATGGCCGCTTTTGCCGAATCCGGATTGGCCGCCGCGAGGGCGAGTGACAGCACCGGAATCAAAGCTGGAACTGGCCGACGATTACCGTCTGGCACCGGCCTCCAAGAACAGCTCGGTCGCCCTCCTGACGGCAGTGAAGCATGCCGCTGCGCGCGCTCGCCTGAAGCGCGGTGAAGTCGTTGCGGCCGAGGCGCTGGGTCCAATAGGGCACCAGCGCGGCGTGGGCCGATCCGGTCACGGGATCCTCGTCGATCCCGAGGTAAGGCACGAACACCCGGCTGGTGATATCCTCCTCTTTCCCCCGAGCAGTCACCACGGCCATTCGGTGGATCTGCTTGAGCGCCGCGAAGTCCGGCCGGACAGTGCGAACCTCCGCTTCGTTCGCCACTTCAATGATTGCCGCGTCATTATAGCCGTCGGCGAGCCATGCGGAGCGGTCGGACAGGCCGAGCGCGGCGCAAAATTCCGGCTCATGAATCTCGGTCAGCGTGGCGGCGCGCATGTCGAGCTCGAACAAATCGTCGCGGCGGCTTACCGTCATGGGGCCGGACCGGGTCGAGAATCTTATTGGATGACCGGTCATCAGGATGTGCCCCGCGGCGAGCGTTGCATGGCCGCACATCTCGACTTCATTCGTCGACGTGAACCACCGCAAATCAAAGTCGGCGTCGCCTCCATCGCTCGGAACCGTAAATGCCGTCTCGCTGAGGTTGTTCTCCGCCGCGATCGCCTGCATCAGTGCGTCGTCGAGCCAATGCTCGAGCGGCATGACCGCCGCCGGGTTGCCGGTGAGCGGCTTGTCCGCAAAGGCGTCGACTTGAAAGAAAGGAGTGGTGCTCAAGACGCCTGCTCCGTGATTTCCTGCGGCAATAATGTTTCGCGGTCGGTCTGGCCCTCGGGATCGACGTGAATCAGGATTTCCGTGTCAGGGAAGCTCTTCTGCAAGTCTTCCTCGGCCCGGTCGAGACGGTCGTGGGCTTCCTGGACGGTCCAGTGCGCCGGCACCCAGACGTGGAACTGGACGAAACGCAAAGTGCCGCTCTTGCGGGTGCGCAGGTCGTGCAGTCCGCGAAGTTCTTCGTATTTGGCCGCGGCATCGAGGAATTCCTGCCGTTCCATTTCTGGCCACTCGCGGTCCATCAGCTGATGAACAGCCTCGCGCGAGGCACGCCATGCGCCCCACAGCAGCCACAGGGCGATCACAATCCCGAAAATCGCATCCGCACCGTGCAAATCCAGCACCTGGTCGAGCACCAGCGCGACGATAACCGCGCCGTTGAGCAGGAGATCGGCCTTGTAATGAACGTTATCGGTCTTGATCGCGACCGATCCGGTGCGTTCGATGACCCGTCGCTGGTACCAAAGCAGCACGAACGTCAGTGCAATCGCGATCAACGATACGCCGATGCCGACGTCCATCGCCTGGGTCTCTGCGCGATTGAACAGTCGCTCGGTCGCGCGCCACATGATGGCAATGGCAGAGAAAGTGATGAGCGCGACCTGCGCGAGCGCGACGAGCGCTTCGGCCTTGCCGTGGCCGAACCGATGATCGAGGTCGGCCGGCTGAGCAGCTATGCGCACGCCCGCGAGCGTGGTCAGGCTGGCGATTAAGTCGAGCGCCGTGTCGGCGAGTGAGCCGAGCATCGCGGTCGAATCCGTGAGATAGGCCGCCCAGCTTTTGGCGAGGAGCAGGAACAGCGCCATCGCTACACTGGCAAGTGCCGCGCGTGACGAGTGAACGCTGTGCGCGGCGGAGGTCTTTGCCGTCGTCATGGGTAGAGCAGCGCTTGCGCCCAGCTTCCGTCATTCTGTGCCAGGAAGACGCGTCGCTCATGCAGGCGGTGCGGACGGTCCTGCCAGAACTCGAAAATGAGCGGGACGACCCTGAACCCTCCCCAATTCGGCGGGCGAACGATCTCCTGATCTTCGAACCGTCGCTTCATTTCCTCGTAGCGAGCCTCAAAATATTCCCGGCTTTCAAGTGGGCGAGATTGATCGGAGGCCCAGGCGCCAATCTGCGAATCTCGCGAGCGCGATGCGAAATAAGCGTCGGCAACCTCGGCGTGAACGCGTTCGACGCTCCCCTCAATGCGGACCTGTCGCCGAAGCGACTTCCAGTGGAAGAGCAGTGCTGCCTCCGGATTCTCTTTCAGTTCGCGCCCTTTGTTGCTGTCCTCGTTGGTATAGAAGACAAATCCATCGGGCCCATGGGCCTTCAAGAGGACCATGCGGACGCTGGGATCGCCAGCAGCATCCGCCGTCGCCAGCGCCATCGCCTCGGGATCGTTGGGCTCGCTCGTGCGGGCCTCCGCGAACCATTCGTCGAACAGGGCGAAAGGGTCGGTCATGTTGCGGCTGGCCATAGGCTTGGCCTCGCGTTCGCGGCAACCCATCTGGTCAGGCATGAACGGTTACGGCATGGGAGCAACATGGCACTCGACCTCTACCAGCGCTTGGGGCTGAAGCGGGGCGCGAGCGAGGCGGAGATCAAGAAGGCCTACCGCAGCCTCGCTAAGCAGCTTCACCCCGACCGCAACAAGGACAATCCCAATGCGGCCAAGCGCTTCGGCGAAATCACCGCCGCCTATGACCTGCTGTCCGACAAGGACAAGAGGGCGAGGTACGACCGCGGCGAGATCGACGAGGACGGCAATCCCAAGATGCCGTTCGGTGGTGGATTCGGCGGCTATTCGTCCGGGCCGCAGCCGGGCGCCGGAGCGCAGGGCTTCGAAAATTTCAACTTCGGCGGCACCGAAGGCGCGGACCTGAGCGACTTGTTCGAAGGGCTGTTCGGAGGAGCGGGCGCCCAGCGCGCCGGAGGTCCGTTCGGCGGCTTCCGCCAGCGCGCCCGAGCCCCCCAAAAAGGCGCCGATGTTGCGTATCGGCTCAAGATCCCGTTTGAGGACGCGGTGGCGCTAAAGTCACAGCGGATCACGCTCGCCGATGGAAAGACGATCGATCTCAGGCTGCCGCAGGGACTCGAGGACGGCACCCGCATCCGCCTGGCCGGCAAGGGCGAAGAGGGGCCGGGCGGCCGCGGCGACGCGATCGTCAGCATCGAAATCGCGCCGCACCGCTTCTTCACCCGCGACGCCGCCAACATTCGGCTCGAGCTGCCGGTTACACTCAAGGAAGCGGTGCTCGGCGCGAAGGTGAAGGTGCCGACGCCCGAAGGGCCGGTAATGCTGACGATTCCGAAAGGCACCACCTCCGGCAAGGTCCTCCGGCTCAAGGGTCGCGGGTTCGCCGCCAAGGACGGCAAACGCGGGGACCAGCTGGTGACGGTCGAAGTCGACGTCCCCGCGGACGATTCCGAATTGCAGCGCTTCGCCGAGAAATGGGACGGGGGCGGCAACCCGCGAGCCTCGCTGGGCGTATAGAAACGCCCCGTGAGAGACCTTTCCCCCCAATCCCCGGAAGCGCGCCGCAAGCGGCTCGCCAGCATGCGCGCGGCCTTCGGCACCGATGTCGAGGAGAAGCTCAAGCCACGCCTGTCGGCATGGGAGGTCGTCAAGCGGGTCGCGATCGGCGTTTATACGGACGGCTTCATCCACGCCGGCAACCTTGCCTACATTTCGCTAGTCGCGCTGTTCCCTTTCTTCATCGTCGCGGCGGCCGTCGCGCATCTCCTCGGCCAGAGCCAGGACGCGACGCTGACGGTGAGCAATATCCTCCGCCGATTGCCGCCGGATGTCGCGTCGACGCTCAGCGAGCCGATCCACGAGGTGCTGACGGTACGGACCGGCAGCTTGCTGTGGCTGGGCGCGATCGTCGGCCTGTGGACCGCCACCAGCTTCATCGAGACCATCCGCGACATCCTTCGGCGAGCCTATGGCGTGAAGTTCTGCTCCCCTTTCTGGGAATATCGCCTTGGGTCGGTCCTGGTGATCCTAGGGGCAGTCCTGCTGATGATGATCGCATTCGCCGCGAGCGCGATCCTGACCTTCGCGCACCAGCTCATCATTCGCTGGTTTCCGCTTGCCCAGGATGTCGCGTCGACACTGGGCATTTACCGTCTCGTGCCGGCCGCCACCTTGTTCTTCACTTTCTACGTACTGTTCTACGTTCTGACGCCGTCGCGCTATCGGAAGAACGGTTGCCGCAAATGGCCGGGTGCGCTGTTCATCACCGTCTGGTGGCTGGCCACGGTGGAGATCTTGCCGGATGTGCTGTCGCTGTTCGGCGGCTACAGCCGCACCTACGGCAGCCTTGCCGGAGTGATGATCTCGCTGATCTTCTTCTTTGCCGTGGGCCTCGGGGTGGTGATCGGCGCGGAGCTGAACGCGGCGCTGGCGGAAAGCGGCGCCACCGCGCTAAAGGGCGAGGTCTATACCGGGCCGTACACCGACCAGCTCGAGGTCGAGGAGCCGCAGCCCGGCGAGGACGTCGAACCGGTCCTGGTGGAGAGAGGGGGAGCGCGACTTTGAGTGGTTTGATGTCTGGCAAGCGCGGGCTGATCATGGGCCTAGCCAACGACCGTTCGCTGGCGTGGGGCATCGCGCGCGCGCTGGGCAGCCAGGGCGCCGAGCTCGCTTTCTCGTATCAGGGGGAAGCGCTGGAGAAGCGAGTCCGTCCACTCGCTGCCGAGCTTGGGTCGGACCTGCTCGTCGATTGCGACGTCAGCAGCATGGAGGCGCTCGACCACACCTTCGCCATCCTCAAGGAGCAGTGGGGCAGGCTCGATTTCCTGGTCCACGCCATCGGCTACTCCGACAAGAACGAGCTGCGCGGAAAGTTCGTCGACACGTCGATCGACAATTTCCTCATGACCATGAATATTTCGGTCTACAGCTTCGTCGCCGTCGCTCAGCGCGCCCGCGCGCTGATGGGGAAGGGCGGATCGCTGCTGACGCTGACCTATTACGGCGCCGAGAAGGTCATCCCGCATTACAACGTCATGGGCGTCGCCAAGTCGGCGCTGGAAACATCGGTGAAATACCTCGCCGCCGATCTCGGTCCCGAGGGCATCCGCGTCAACGCCATTTCCGCAGGGCCGATCAAGACGCTCGCGGCGAGCGGCATCGGCGACTTCCGCTACATCATGAAGTGGAACGAATATAATTCCCCGCTGCGCCGTAATGTGACGATCGAGGATGTCGGCGGGGCCGGCTTGTATCTCCTCAGCGACCTTGCGTCCGGAGTGACCGGCGAAATCCACCACGTCGACGCGGGCTATAATGTCGTCGGCATGAAGGCCGAAGACGCGCCGGACATTTCCACGGTCTGATGGCAGTGGTTGCGCGCCACGTTCGTGTAACTGGACGCGTCCAGGGGGTCTTCTTCCGCGCCTGGACACAGGGCGAGGCGCGTGAGCTGGGGGTTAGCGGGTGGATCCGCAACTGTTCCGAGGGCGCAGTCGAGGCGCATTTGGAAGGCGAAGAGGATGCCGTGACCCGCATGGTCGAACGCATGTGGCGGGGCCCTTCGAACGCTCAGGTCGAGGACGTGAACGCCGAAGATGTTCCTCCAGAGGGTCTCGGTCGCTTCGAGCTGCGCCGCTAACCCGCGAAGGGATCACGGACCAGGATGGTGTCATCCCGCTCGGGGGAGGTGCTGACCAGCGCCACCGGGCAGCGGATCAGTTCCTCGACGCGCCGGACATATTTGATCGCGCGGGCCGGCAGGTCGGCCCAGCTCCGCGCGCCGCGCGTCGAGCCGGGCCAGCCCTCGATCTCCTCGTAAACCGGCTCGACGCGCGCCTGGTCGGCGGCACGGGGCGGGAGGTAGTCGAACTCCTGGCCGTGGATACGGTAGCCGGTGCAGACCTTCACCGTTTCGAACGTGTCGAGCACGTCGAGCTTGGTCAGGGCCACGCCGGTCACACCGCTGACGGCGACGGCCTGCCGCACCAGCACGGCGTCGAACCAGCCGCAGCGCCGCTTGCGGCCGGTTACCGTGCCAAATTCGTGGCCGCGTTCGCCGAGGCGCTGGCCAACCTCATTGTCCTGCTCGGTTGGGAAAGGACCGGAGCCAACGCGGGTGGTGTAGGCCTTCACGATGCCGAGCACGAAACCTGCCGCTCCCGGCCCCATGCCGCTTCCTGGCCCAGTCGTCCCGGCGACGGTGTTGGATGAGGTCACGAACGGATAGGTCCCGTGGTCGACGTCCAGAAGAACCCCCTGCGCGCCCTCGAACAGGATCCGTCGGCCCCGGCTCCGCGCTTCATCGAGGTCGCGCCAGACGGGCCCGGCGAAGGGCAGGACGAAGTCGGCAATCTGCCTGAGCTGTTCGAGGAGCTGTTCGCGATCGACCGGCGGCTCGTCGAATCCCGCTCGAAGCGCGTCATGATGAGCGCACAGGCGGTCGAGCTGCGGTCCGAGCTCGTCCAGATGGGCGAGGTCGCACACGCGGATCGCGCGGCGGCCGACCTTGTCCTCATAAGCGGGCCCGATGCCGCGGCGCGTGGTCCCGATCTTGCCCGCTCCCGAGGCATCCTCGCGCAAAGCGTCGAGATCGCGGTGGATCGGCAGAATCAGCGGGCAGGTCTCGGCGATCCGCAACACCTCCGGGGTGACCTCGATCCCCTGCTCGGTCACCTTGTCGACCTCGGTCTTGAGCGCCCACGGGTCGAGCACCACGCCATTGCCGATCACCGAGGGCGTGCCGCGCACGATCCCGCTCGGCAGCAGCGAGAGCTTGTAGGTCTGGTTGCCGACGACGAGCGTGTGGCCCGCGTTGTGGCCGCCCTGGAACCGGACGACCACGTCGGCGCGACTGGCGAGCCAGTCGACGATCTTGCCCTTGCCTTCGTCGCCCCATTGGGCGCCGATGACGGTGACGTTACCCACCTTACTTCCTCAACTTTTGCGCGGCCCGCGCGCTCCTAGGGACGGAAGCGGCACGCGTCCAGCCAAGCAGGATCATTGGCTTTGCGGAACAGAAATCGTCGGCGGCGCGTATTGCATCTCCGCGAGGCGGCATCCCGTGCTCGCCCGGTTTAATAACAGGGGAAACATCATGAAAACCACCACCGTTCTTGCGATTGCGCTGGGACTCGGCGCTCTTGGCGCATGCCACAAGAATCCGCAGACGCAGGCCGCCGACAATTACGAGGCCAATGTGGACAATTCGGCTGACACGATGGTCGCCAACGTCGACAATGCCGCGGACAACATGACGGCGGCGACCGACAATGCCGCCGGCGCGATGAAGGGCGCCGCGAAGAACAAGGCTGACGCGATGAAGGGAGCCGCCGACAACAAGGCGGACGCGATGAAGAACAGCGAGTAATCGCGAATTCCGCTCACACACGTGTGGACCGGTGGGGCGCTCCGGTGACGGAGCGCCCTTTTTCCTTGCCTAGAAGCTCAGCGGCACCACCTCGCGGACGCCGGGCAACGCCTTGAGCTGCTGCGCCACGTCGGGCGAGATCGGGTCGTCGACGGCGACCAGCGCCACGGCTTCGCCCGCGCCCTCGCGGCGTCCGAGGTTGAAGGTAGCGATGTTGATGCTGCTCTCGCCGAGCTTCGTGCCCAGCGCCCCGATGAAGCCTGGCGCGTCGGTGTTGACGATGTAGATCATCTGCCCGGTGAGTTCGGCTTCGACCGGGATGCCGAAGATCTTGACCAGCCGCGGCGCCCGGTTGCCGAACAAACTACCTTCCACGCGCTTGGGCCCGTGATCCGTGCCCACCGTTACCGCGACCAGGGTGTGATAGTCGCCTTCGCCCTCATTGCGGATCTCGCGGACGGCGATGCCGCGCTCCTTTGCAAGGTAGGGCGCGTTGACCATATTGACCGTGTCCGACCAGGTGCGCATCACGCCCGCCAGCACCGCTCCGGTAATCGGCTTGATGTTGAGCTCGGCGGCGGCGCCTTCGACTTCGACGTCGATCGAGCGGATTTCGGTGCCGGTGATCTGCCCAACCAATCGGCCGAGCTTTTCGGCGAGGGCCATGTAGGGCTTCAGCCGGGGCGCCTCCTCGGCCGATAGTGACGGCACGTTCACCGCATTGGTGATCCCGCCGAGGAGCAGGAAATCGCTCATCTGCTCGGCCACCTGGATCGCGACATTGACCTGCGCCTCGGTGGTCGAAGCCCCGAGGTGCGGTGTGCAGATGAGGCCAGGAGTCCCGAACAGGGCATTTTCCTTGGCCGGCTCCTCCGCGAACACATCGAGCGCGGCCCCGGCGATGTGGCCGCTGTCGAGTCCTTCCTTCAGTGCCGACTCGTCGATCAGCCCGCCCCGAGCGCAATTGACGATCCGAACGCCCTTCCTGGTCTTCGCGAGGTTTTCGCGGCTCAGGATGTTGCGCGTCTGGTCGGTCAGCGGTGTGTGCAAGGTGATGAAGTCGGCGCGGGCGAGCAATTCCTCGAGTTCGACCTTGTCGACCCCGAGCTCGACCGACCGTTCGGGCGACAGAAACGGGTCGTAAGCCACCACCTTCATCCTGAGCCCGTGCGCCCGGTCGGCGACGATCGACCCGATGTTGCCGCAGCCGATGAGACCGAGCGTCTTGCCGGCGAGCTCGACTCCCATGAAGCGGTTCTTCTCCCACTTGCCCGATTGGGTGGATTGATTCGCCTGGGGGATCTCGCGGGCGAGCGCGAACAGCATGGCGATGGCATGCTCCGCAGTCGTGATGGAATTGCCGAACGGCGTGTTCATCACCACGATGCCGCGCGCCGAAGCCGCTGGCACGTCGATCGTGTCGACGCCGATCCCGGCGCGGCCGATGACCTTGAGCCGGGGCAGGGCAGCGTCCATCGCCGCTGCGCTGATCTTGGTGGAGCTGCGCACTGCCACTCCGTCGTAATCGCCGATGACGCCTTGCAATTCGTCGGGGGTGAGGCCCGGCTTCTCGTCGACGGCGATTCCGCGATCGCGGAAGATGGCCGCGGCGCGCGGATCCATCCTGTCCGCGATCAGGACTTTGACTTGCTCCATTTTCTACCTCGTCATTCCCGCGAAAGCGGGCACCCAGTCCCGCGTCCTCAGTGAAAAGTTGTTGCCGGGTCCCCGCCTGCGCGGGGACGACGATTATGGCTGGGTGCTCTCCCACGCCCAGTCGAGCCACGGACCGAGCGACTCTATGTCGGCCGTGTCGACGGTCGCCCCGCACCAGATCCGCAGTCCCGGCGGCGCATCGCGATAGGCGGTCAGGTCGTAGGCCGCGTCCTCGCGCTCAAGCAAATGGCCAACCGCTTTCTGCCGCGCGCGGTTCGTTTCCTCGTTGGACCGATCGGCGAATTGCAGGCAGACCGAGGTGTTCGAGCGGATCGAGGGATCGCTCGCCAGATGCTCGATCCAGTCCGTGCGTTGAATCCAGCGATCGAGCGCGGCCGCGTTCGAGTCGGCGCGGGCGATCAGTGCATCGAGTCCGCCGATCCGCTCGGCCCAGTCGAGCGCGAACAGCCAGTCTTCGACGCACAGCATCGACGGCGTGTTGATCGTCTCCCCCTTGAAAATCCCGTCGATCAGCTTCCCGCTTTTGGTCAGGCGGAAGATCTTCGGCAACGGACGGGGCGCCGGCTCGCGCTCCAGCCGCTCGACAGCGCGCGGGCTGAGAACCAGCATGCCATGCGCCGCCTCGCCGCCGAGCGCCTTCTGCCAGCTGAAAGTGCCAACATCGATCTTCGGCCAGTCCACGTCCTGGGCGAATGCGGCCGAGGTCGCGTCGCAGATCGAAAGCCCGGTCCGGCTGGCGTCGATCCAGTCGGCGTCGGGCACCCTCACTCCGCTGGTAGTGCCGTTCCACGTAAAGACGATGTCGTTCCCTGGATCGATGCCGGTGAAACCACAGATTGCGCCATAATTGGCGGTGCGGATCGCGGCATCGAGCTTCAGCTGCTCGGCGACGTCGGTGACCCAGCCCTGGCCGAAGCTTTCCCAGGCGAGCATCGTCACCGGCCGCGTGCCGAGCAGCGACCAGATCGCCATCTCCATCGCCCCGGTGTCGGAAGCTGGTACAATGCCGAGCTTATAGTCTGGAGGAAGGCGCAGAAGCGCGTGCGTGCGCTCGATCGCCTCTTGGAGCCGCGCCTTGCCGATGCTGCCGCGATGCGACCGACCGAGCGCAGCCATCTTGAGTTTCTCGGGGCACCAGCGTGGCGGCTTGGCGCAAGGCCCTGACGAGAAATAGGGCCGCTTGGGGCGGGTGTTCGGTTTTGCGAGGCGCGGGGGCGCGCCTGCGGTAACGGCTTCAGTCATGTCACTCTCCTTGCAGAGAGCTCGCGCCGCGTTGGGACGGCGTGGCCCGGAGCCGGTTGTAAGGCCGAACGCGGCGCTCGCAAGGCGGCGCGAAAGATTCGCCCCCGATTCTTTCGCTCGTTCGATGCTGCATCGCACAACAGTTTGATTTTGCTAGAATCCGGAGCGAAACCGGTCGTTTTGAACGTTTCACCGCAGTGAGCGGACGACTCGTCCCGCCGGAGGGGGCTGCAGGTTGAATTTGTTTACGATCCGAAAGCAGTGTCGGCTGGTCAGCGCGTCGAGGGCAATCGCGCGCCTGATCATAGGGGCTGGGGAGCTCCTTTCAGGAAGGTTCGGTGACCGCGCGATTGCGGGTTGCCGGTTTTGGGAGCGGGGATCTGATGACGCAAGTGTTGGCCGCGACTGGCCTGTTTCGCGATCGCGATCTCTTTATCCATGACGGAGCCAAGCTCCGCCGATTCCGCGTTTCGGCACCGCTTCAGGCGGTGCTTTTTTTGATGCTTCTCGCGCTCGTCGCCTGGGCGAGCTACGCGACGGCTCGCCTCATCACTCGTCCCCGCGCGACGGAAGTCAGCCTTCCTGCGGCAACCGAGATGCGCGCCCGGATGATCGAGCAGCGCCAGGCGCTGATTGAAGCGGCCCTCGCCGGACAGAAGATTGATCCAGCGGCTCTCGCCGCCGCAACGAGCGGTCGCGTTGCCGCGGACGGCCCACTTGCGCGCGTCGAGCAGCAGCAACTCGAGCAGGCCGCGCTCGTCGCCAAGGCGCTCGACGTCCGCTATCAGGTCACCACCGCCGAGTTGAAGCGGCTCGGGAGCGCTCCGGCGCGCGTCGGCAGCAACCAGGGCATGGGCGGTCCGTTCGAAAGCGTCGGCAATTCGACCTTCAAAACCCTGTTCGACAGCTGGAAGAAGCTCGACCAGCTGCAGGACGGAGTCATCGCCATCCCGTCGGACAAGCCGGTCAAGACGCAAGTATCCTTCACCAGCGGCTTCGGCGTTCGCTCTGACCCATTCGAACGGGGCGCCGCCTTTCACCCGGGAATCGACCTCGCCGGCTCATACGGAACGCCGATCTACGCGACTGCCGATGGCACTGTTCTCCGCGCCGGCTGGAACAACGGCGGCTACGGCAATCTGGTCGAGATCGATCACGGCCGCGGCATCTCGACCCGCTACGGTCATATGTCGGCGATTCTCGTCAGCGAGGGCCAGCATGTGACCCGCGGCCAGCAGGTCGGCCGCATGGGCTCGACCGGCCGCTCGACCGGCAACCACCTTCACTACGAAGTGCGGATCGATGGACGCCCGGTGAACCCGATTCCGTTCATGAAGTCGACCGACTATGTCCTCGCCATGCAGCGCCGCTCGGGCGCGGCCTCGATGGACGCAGTGGCGATGGGCGGCCCGGCGGACGCGCACCGCTAAGCTTGTGGCGCGCTCTGGCGCTTCCTATCTCGCCAATGTGACCGAACCGACGATCAGCCTTACGACCAGCGCCGCCAGGCGCGTCGCGTGGATTGCCGAGCGGCAAGACAAACCAGCGATCCTGCGGCTGGCGGTCGACGGCGGCGGCTGTGCCGGCTTCACCTACAAGTTCGAGCTCGCGCCGAGTGCTGAGACCGACGATGAGATCGTCGAAACGGACGGCGTGAAACTGGTCGTCGACCCGGTCAGCCTCGAGCTGGTCAAGGGTTCGGCAGTGGACTTCGTCGAAGAGCTCAGCGGCACAGCGTTTCGGGTTACCAATCCCAACGCCCAGGCGGGCTGCGGCTGCGGAAGCAGCTTTAGCGTCTGAGGCCGTCACCCCAAACAAGTTCAGCATGACGAGGCATTTGTGCCGCGCTAATCGCCACCCATGAAGCTCGCCACATACAACCTCAATGGCATCCGCGCCCGGCTCCCGCGCCTCCTGCAATGGCTCGAGCGTGAGCGGCCCGACGTCGTCGCCTTGCAGGAGCTGAAATGCGCGGACGAGTCGCTCCCGATCGCGGACATCGAAGGCGCGGGCTATGGCGCGGTCTGGCACGGCCAGAAGGGTTTCAACGGGGTTGCGGTGCTGGCCAGGGGCGACACGCCCGAGCTTCGCCGGGTCGGGCTCCCTGGCGATCCGGACGACACGCATAGCCGATATATCGAGGCGGAAGTGGGCGGCGTGGTGATCGGGTCGCTTTATCTTCCCAACGGCAATCCGGTCGGCACCGAGAAATTCGACTATAAGCTCAGGTGGATGCAGCGGCTGTGCGACCACGCGGCCGAGCTCCTGAAGGACGAGCGGCCGGTGGTGCTCTGCGGCGATTGGAACGTTGTGCCGGAGGATCGCGACGTCTTCTCCGTCCGCGCGACCCAGCATGACGCGGTGATGCAGCCCGAAGCGCGTCGGCTATGGCGCCGCATCCTGCACCAGGGCTGGACCGATGCGCTTCGAACGCTCCACCCGAACGAACCGAAGCTCTACACCTTCTGGGACTATACGGCGGGCTGCTGGCAGCGCGACCTCGGTTTCCGCCTCGATCATCTGCTCTGCTCGCCCGAAGCGGCGGACCGGCTGCGGGGTGCCGGCGTC
>Ga0157369_10001884_pt1 | contig 25296 bp, 26 predicted proteins | sample C25metaG_FD_113461 | JGI IMG/M metagenome (GOLD analysis project Ga0157369, IMG submission 113461) | Corn rhizosphere microbial communities from Kellogg Biological Station, Michigan, USA - C2-5 metaG | ecosystem: Host-associated > Plants > Roots > Rhizosphere > Soil | place: USA: Michigan... | reverse complement strand
GACCGATGGACCGATGGACCGATGGACCGATGGACCGATGGACCGATGGACCGATGGACCGATGGACCGATGGACCGAACGGTCCTCCGGTCCTCCGCCTTTCCGCCCATCGCACTCCGCTTGCGACCTCGCACCACCTCGGCGATCGTTCACTGAACAACCGCCTCACTCGGAGCCCGCATGCTCACGTCGCTTCGTCGGACCTTCGCCGTCGCCCTGTTCACGCTCCCCGTGTTCGCACCGATGCACGCCGCGGCGCAGGCGCGAGTCAATCGGGGACATCGCAATGCCGGCCAGATCGCCATTCGCTGGCTCGGTCATGCGACGTTCGAAGTCACGTCGCCCGGCGGCACGACGCTGCTGCTCGATCCGTTCATCAGCGGCAACCCGAGTACCCCTGACTCGCTGAAGAACCTGTCGCGCTATCGGCCGGCGGCGATCCTCGTCACGCATTCGCACGACGACCATGCGCTCGATGCGAAGACGATCGCCCAGCGTAGCGGGGCCAAGGTCATCTCCACCTTCGAGTGGGTGAACTCGCTGCACCTCCCCGCCTCGCAGGGGCTGGGCGGCAACGTCGGCGGCACGTTCAAGGTGGGCGACGTCACGATCCATCTCGTGCCGGCAATGCACTCGAGCGATCCGGGCGGCCGGCCCCTTGGCTTCGTGCTGCAGTTCGCCGACGGGCGCACGCTGTACGACACCGGCGACACGTGGATCTTCGGCGACATGGCGCTGATCCAGGAGATGTACCGGCCGAGCATCATCCTGCTCAACGTGGGCGGCGGTCCGTACACTGAGGATCCGCACACGGCGCACACGGCCATCACCAAGTACTTCTCGCCGACGACGATCATCCCGATGCACTACGGCACCTTTCCCGGCCTCGCCACCGAGAGCGACGTACGCGCCGAGTTCCGGAACGACCGCCGGTTGAACGTGATGCGTCCGGGCGAGACGCTGCGGTTCTGATCGTGGAGATCAAGCCGGCGCTCTCAGCAGCCGAATGGAATGGCGTGCTGCGGCAGCAGGATGGGCTGGCGCAGCTGCGCGAACAATTCGCCCAGCTTCCGTTCCCGCCGCACGCCATCGCCGCGCTGCTCCTCTACGAGCAGCCGTTCGGCTTCACGCAGCAGGACGCGCAGGACGAAGAAGAGGTGAGCGCCTACTGCGCGGTGATGGCGAAGCAGCATCGCGACGCCGGCGACATCAAGACGGCGGCGAAGTTCGAGGTCCTCGGCGGACGGCACCACGAGCGCGCCGAGAAGATCGCCGCACTGCTGCCGCCGACAACCATCGACTGACGCCCGTCGGCTCAGCGCGGGGGCGCGTTCACCCCGGCGAGCGTGCTGAGCGAGTCGTAGAGCGCACGGAACGCCGGGGGCCCCTGCCCCGTGACGTACTCAACGTGCTTCGTGCCGCACGCAGAGCGAAGCTCCACGAAGTCGCGCGCTGCATCGGGGATGCGCGTGGGGTGGCTGGGTGCCGTCCGGAGCCTGGCGAACGGGCCTGTCCAGCCGCGCCGCGCGAGGCGGCGCACCTGCTCGATCGGAATGGTGGCGAAGGGCGCGGTTGCACCGGAGTCGCCTTTCACGAGCGCACCGTCGGCGCGCAGGAGCACGACGTCGGGCTTGATGTTACCGGCAGTGCGCCCGAACGCGATGCTCGTCGTCGCCACGCGGTCGCAGGCGGCGTGCTGTGCGGCTGCGGGCCGGCACGCCAGGGCGAGCGAGGCGGCGATGGCCGCACGGAAGATGCTCGAGCGCGAGAAGCTGCTCATCGATCCATCCATGGATGCAACTGCGGGGCCCCGACGTCGGGGCCCCGCTGGTCGGTCAGAGGCGTTCGGCCAAGTCAGTAGGACAGCCGGCATCCGCCGGAGCCGGCATTGATCCAGTTCTGCTGCACGAGGAAGTCGCGGCCGCCGATCGTCATGTTCGCCGTGCCGCCGGCAGCGGTGGTGTACGTCGTGCCCCACGTCCACGCGCACTTGTCGGCGTTCTCGTAGCCACGGTTGTCGTACCACGCGGTGCCCATCATGTCGGTGGTGGTCTCCTCGATCTCGTGCGCCAGCGTGTTCACTTCGTAGTCCGCGCCCGGATCGGCGCTGCCATTCGCCGGCGCGTAGCCGGACGTGCAGGCGCTCGGATACGCGTAGTTGTACGGCATCGCCGCGTACAGCACGGTCTTGGACACGCCGTTCACGGTGACAGTGCCGTGGGTGTGATACGCGCAGTACTGCGTGCCGAATCCGCCGCCGAGGTTGACCTTGCCGCTGGTGAAGATGGCGTACACGGTGCTCGCATCGTAGGTGAGCGCGCCGGAGGTGAATCCCGACTGGAGCATGCTGATCATCTGCGCATCACTGATGCTCGTCGTGCCGCTTGGCGCGCTGGTGCCGTTGGCCCAGTACTGCGTGTAGCTCACGCTGTTGGCGATGTGGTTGCCGGCGCCGTCGGTGTACGTCGAGTTGATGTTGAAGTAGGGCGACCCGCCGATTCCGCGCAGGAAGGTTCCGACGAGTGAACCGTCTCCCGATCCGGTGCCATGCGTGCCGACGGCCGGCCCGCCGTTGAAGATCGGCGCCGACGACCAGTAGACCGCGGCCACCTTGGTGCCCGCCTGCAGCACAGGTCCGCCGTGATAGGAGATGCCGGTGCCGCCGCCCGAGCGCTTGTTGGCGTTCTTGTACGCCTCGAGCTGGGTGGCGCCCTTGATGAGCATCACGTGGCCGTGCACCGCGTCGTTGTTGGAGCTGCTCAGCGAGGCGACGTCGGGTGCCGCCAACTGCTGAGGTGAAACGGGATTGCTGGACGTGTCCGTGCAGGCAGCGAGTGCGAGAGCGAGCGCAGCGAGGGCGCTGCCCGTGATGCGGTAGGGCACGTGCGTGGTACGCGGCATGGAGCGAGTCTCCAGAGGACGTGAAACACGTTCGGCCAATCGGCGCGAACGCGAGAGGATCACGCCGCAGCATCGCGGCGGTCGTGCACGCGAGAAAAGACTTTGGAGATCGAGCAGTCGGCGTACGTGGTGGGCGTAGCGCGGCGGACAACAGTACTGGCGGCCGGTCCGTTGCGCCAGATGTTTATAGCGGGCTCGGCGCTTGAACGCGCCCCGCTACGCCACGTCGTACCGCAGCTGGCCACCCACCAAACGCGCCGGCTCCGTCAGCGTGTGGGGCGTGGCGTGCGTCGCATCGGCAATGTGCACGACGTCGATGCCGATCGAGACGAGGACATCGGCGATGATGCGGCGGTGGCAACGCCACCACAGCACCTCGGAACACATGATCGCCGTGCGAAGCCCGTACGCGACCATGAGGAGCTCGAACAGTCCTTCGGCGAACTCCTCGCCTTGCACGTGGTCGGCGTAGCCGCGAAACGCCGGGTGTCGCCAACCGATGTTCGGCGTATCCGGCGCCACCCGACGGCGGCCACCGAGCGCGGGAATCCACAGGTAGTTCAGCCCGTGCGACTCCAACTCCACCCGGAGCGCGGCTTCGGCGAATTGCGGGAGCCGTCGCGAGCCGGGATAACGACGCACGTCCGCCACCAGCTCGATCCCGTACGGCGCGAGCGCGGCGAGCAGCTCCGGGAAGGAGCGCGTGGAATGACCGATGGTCCAGATGGTCGGCTGGTTCTCAACTGCAGGACCGAGTACTTCGTACTGCATACTCAAGTACCGAGACCCATGAACCGGGCCCCGAGAATGTGCCGACACATCCTCTTGGCGTACGGGCCAGCAGTACAGGGATCGTTACGGGACATTGCTGGGGCGTGGATGTCGGTCCCGGTACGAAGTACGTAAGTACGCGGTACTCGCAGTTGTAGTCATCTCCCACGCACGTACCGCTCGTACGCCTGCTGCGGCATGTCGAACACCCGTCCGTCGTGCAGCGAGCGAATGAGCTTCGCGTACTCGGCATGCGCCCAGACGAGCGGCATCGCGCTGCCGCTCGGGCGGCCGTTGAACAGTTCGCGCTCCGGGATGTCCGCGCCGTCCCAGACCTGCTCGGGTAGCATGCCGCCGTCGCTCGCCTGCGCGCGCATCACGCCGAGAAGGTGAACGGCGACTTCCGGCTTGCCGGCGGCGAGCTCGTAGTGCGCGCGCTCGCCGGCAAGGAGTGGCCACGGGCGGCCGATCCCGATGCCGTCGAACGGGTCGCCATTCTGCTTCTCGCCGTATCCGTCGCCGTTGTAGCGATACCAGGCCGGGCCAGTCGCGGTGCGCGCGCGAAGCAGTGCGTCGATCACGCGCACCGTGTTCACGATCCGTGGATCGTCGGGAGCTCGAAGTCCGAAGCGCACCAGCGCGAGCGCATCCACGCTCACTACCTCCTGATACGGCACCGTGCCCTCGTCGAGCGGCCGGTTGCGGAGCTGGATCGTGGCGTCGCTTCGTCCGTCCGCGGTCGTCAGGTCGGGCGGTGCGATGCGCACGTAGTAGCCGTCCACACCGACGTCGCGCGCGGTGCGCGTGCCGGTGACGTACGTCCACCCATCGAGCTGTGCGTGCCAGTTGTCGGCCGTGGCGCGAAAGAGTCCGGCGAGCACATCATCGCCGGCTCGCTCGGCGAAATCGGCGGCAACGAGCAGCGCCGTGATCTCAACGGCGATCGTATAGGGCGAGTAGCCGCCGTTCTCCTCCCAGCGATCCTGCCCGGTCACCGGTCCGTTGCGCGCGATGAAGCTGGCCGCAGCGCGGATCATCGGCCACGGATCGATGTCGGCCAGCTGCTCCTCGCGCCGCAGCAGCTCGACGAACAGGATCGGCAGCGCCACTTCGTCCATCTGCAGCCCGTGCCAGTACGGCGTCCCGTCGAGCCAGAGGTTCTGTGCCCAGCTGCCGTCCGCCTCCTGGGTGCTGATGAGGTAGCGCAGGGTGCGACGGGCGAGCACGTCGTGGCCGAGCGCGATCAGCGCGCCGGCACTGTTCACCAGGTCGCGCGGCCACACGAGGTGGTAGCCGCCGAGCTCATGGTCGCCCTTGCTCTCGCCCCACGGCACGGAGAGGCTGGCGATCATCGCCCCGAGCGCACTCTTGTCCTCGTGAATGGCGAGTACGGCGGCACTCGTACGGTAGAGGTCCACCACGCTCTCCGGCAGCTGGATGCGCGACCGTCGTCGGCGTTCGCGTGGCGGCGCGGTGCGCGGCTCGTGCGCCACCGTGCTCTGATGCGCGTGCACGGCCAGCTCGCGCGCCGCCGCGCGGCGTGATTCCTCCGGCGTGACGAAATGCCCCGGGATCGCCGGTCCGCGAGTGTGTTCATGAAAGCGCGTCCACGCGCGCAGGTACGACGCCACCACGCGATCGAACTGCGAGGCGAGCGTCATGCGCGTACGCTGCGCTGCTTCCGCCGCACCGGCGCCGAAGCCGAGCGCGATGACGACGGTGGCTTCGACGTCGCTGCGGTCGCGGGTATCGGAATGAAGCTCCACTTCGCCGGCCAGGGCGACGTTGCCGTCGCGCGCTTCGGTGTAGAGCTCCGTCAGCCGGCCGGCGGCACGCACCTGCCGCCAGCCGTCGTTCACGCCGACGAAGCCGCAGCTCGCCGCGCTCCAGCCGGTGCTGCAGCTGAGCGCCATCGCCACGCCCTGCCGCTGCGCGAACAGCATCGGGATGCCTTTGTAATCGTCGAGCCATGCATCATTACCGTATCCCTGATTGCCGATGTGCGGCGCGAGGAGCGCGAACAGGCGATAGTCGGCGAGCGTTCCACGGAGCGCGCGAAATCGTACCTGCTGCAGCAGCACCGATCGCTCGGGGTCGGTGATGACCGTCTTCTCGATCTCGTAGCGGCCTTCGCGGCAGCAGTTCACCATCCGGTAGCCGGGCACGCCGGGGCCGAGCAGGTGGACGGTGCTCTCGGTATCGCGCTTCTCCTCGGAGAACCATCCGTCGACGCCGCTCACGAGCAGCCCGAAGTCGCGCGTGTTCGCCTGGTCCACGCGCGGATAATAGACCTCGTCCACGATGCCGTGCGAGATCGTGAACCACACATGGCTGCGCGCGTCGAGCGCCGTGCCGACACCACTCTTGGCGCTCGACGTCCAGCGCGGCTCCGAGCCCGGTCCGCCCGGCGCGCGACAGGGGGCCACCGGTATGGCGGTGGTCATGTGACGACGAAGTCGTCGTGCCAGAGCCGGAGGCCGCCGCGAAGCGCGTTTGCATTGGCCCCGCGGCGCGTGTGCGGCGGAAGCGTGGGCAGCAGGCGCACGTTGCCGCCACCGAGCACCGTGTAGTCGGCGACGACGGCCTTCATCATGAGATCGACGATGTTCGCCACGTGCTTCCGCCAGCGGCGCACGCCAATGCGCCTGAGACCGGCGTCACCGACGACGTCCTCGTAGGTCTCGCCGTCTTCGTAGGGAAGGTGTGCGATCTCGAGGGGGATCACGACACCATCGCGAATGAGCGTGGTGCCAAGCCCGGTGCCGAGTCCGAGGAAGAGCATGCGCTTCCCCTGGTAGCTGCCGATGGCCTGCATGGCGGCGTCGTTGATCAGGCGCACCGGACAGTCGAATGCGCGCTCGAAATCGAAGCGCGTCCAGCCGCGGCCGAGGTTGTATGGCTCACGCGTGATGCGGCCGCGCACGACCGGCCCCGGATAGCCGATCGAGACGACGTCGTAGCGCCAGCCGTCGGTCGCATCGCGCAGCCGGTCCACCATCTGGCGCGGCGTGAGATCGGGACCGGAATCCACCTTGACCATGGTGCGACGACCGGACGCCTGCGCCTTGACGTGCGAGCCGCCGACGTCCACCACCAGCACTTTCTTCGGCATGAAGCGGTGTCTCGGGAATGCGGAGCGCGGCGTCGATGCTGCGCTCCCGTGGGTCGCTTCACGGTCGCACGGTTTGCGCCACGACGGAGGCGAGTTCATCTTGTCCACATGCGACCGCATTTTCTCGCCTTCCGCCGCACCCTCCCCGGGGGGATGATCGTGCTCGTCTCCCTCGAGGTGGACGCCGAGGGCACCGTGCACGGAATGCTCCAGGTGGAACGCCGCGTGGATCCGACGCGCCAGCTGTTCGCGACGGCGCCTGTCGTCGCGCGCGCGAGCGGCGCGACGAAGGACGACGTGCTGCGCAAGCTGCGCACTCTGGCCGAGAACGACGCCGAGCTCGCCGAGCAGATCGCGGCGTGGGAAGCCGCGCATCCGTCGGGCCGCAAGCCGGGCGAGCCCTTCCAGCACTGACGCCGAACGCACTGCGCCCCCGCCGTTCACGTGAACGGCGGGGGCGCGTGGCTTGTCGTTCAGCGCAGCGCGACGACTACTGGTCGCGGCGCATCGCGTCGTTGGAGATGTGGAGGTTCTCGTTGAGCGTCGCGTCGCCGTTGATGATGGCGTTCCAGCTCACGTGCGGGCCGTTCCGCTTTCCCTTCTCCACGACCTTCACCCCATCGGGAGCGATGGTGATGGTGTAGAGCTTTCCCTGGTGCTCCAGCTCGCGCTTGATGGTCTTGTCGAGTTTGGTCGCCATGGCGTCCTCGGTCAGTAGGCAGTGATCGGTCCACGCGAAGCTATGCGGGGGCCCGGGGTGAGTCTAGGGTCGTACATCACAGCATAGCGAGTCACGTGCCCTCGCGCCGCGGCACGTGGGTCACGTGCCCTCCAGTCCGCGCAGCTCTGGCGACAGGTGCGAGCGATCGGCAACCGCGGCGGCGAGTGGGCCGTGCGCGCCGAATTCGATGATCGACACCGAGCCGACCGGACAACCGAACCGGTAGCGAAATCGCCCGACGTCCACGCCGAGCAGTGCACAGAGGGCCACGCGTATCGTGGCCTTGTGCGACACGACGAGCACGTTGCCGTCGGCGTGCGCAGCGCGAATGCCCTCGAACACGTGCGTCACGCGTTGCGCGAGCGCAACGGCGGTTTCGCCGCCGGTAGGCGGATTCCACGCCGGATCGGCGACCCATCGCTCGTACTCGTCGTGGTACTCGCGGTCCACCTCCGCCACGCTCTTGCCGTCCCACCGACCGTAGTCGATTTCCGCGAGCCCCTCGCGCTCGTGCACGACGAGCCGCGTCGCGCGCGCGAGCGGCGCCGCCGTGGCGAGCGCGCGCTGGAGCGGGCTCGCGTAGATCGCCGCCCAGGCATCGGCCGCAAAGCATTCGGCGAACGCCTCGGCCATTCGTTCGCCGTTGGCGGTGAGCGGTGGGTCGAGCCGCCGGCCGCAGAACATGTTGGCGCGACTCAGCGCCGTCTGGCCGTGGCGAAGCAGGAAGAGTCTGAGTGTCATCGTCGTGCAATATGAACGCGGCACGTTTCGTTGGTGTGTCGCTCCGGCTTGCGATGATCGCGCCACGACGTCGGCTGACGCGATGCCGAACGCAGCGGCGGCACCGCCCTTGCCCTTGCAGGGCCCGCGGCGACGCCGCTCCACCGGCCCACACCTCTGCGGAGCAACTACGACATGGAAATGGATACCCTGCGCGACCTGTACGTCGAGGAGCTGAAGGATCTCTACAGTGCCGAGAATCAGATCCTCAAGGCGCTGCCGCGCATGATCAAGGCGGCAACGCATCCGAAGTTGAAGAAGGCATTCACCAAGCACGAGAAGCAGACGCGCCAGCACGTGAAGCGGATCGAGCGCATCTGCAAGGAGCTCGGCGAGAAGCCGACGGGCAAGAAGTGCGTCGGCATGGAAGGGCTGATCCAGGAGGGGAAGGATCTCATCAAGGAGAAGCCGGAGGCCGACGTGCTCGATGCAGGCCTGATCAGCGCCGCACAGCATGTGGAGCACTACGAGATGGCGGGCTACGGCACCTGCCGCACGTGGGCGCAGCTGCTCGGCTACCAGAATCAGATGCAGCTCCTCCAGACCACGCTCGACGAGGAGAAGCAGACGGATCTCGATCTCACCGGGATCGCCGAGTCCACGGTCAACATCGACGCCGAAGAGTAGCGACGTTGCATCGTCCGGGGCGCGCGGCGTTGCGCCCCTCGACAGGCGGCCGTGCGAGAGGGCATTGTTGCGGGGCATCTTCACGATGCTCCCACCAATGCCCTCTCGAGCCTTCCCCCGAGGAATCCGCATGTCCGTTCGCACCCGTCGATGGCTCGCTGCCACTTCACTGGCAGCCACCGCCGTCGCGTTCTCCGCGTGCGCGCACCCCGTCGCCGCACCCGCACCCACCCTCGCCCCGGACCTCGGCAAGCGTGCCGTCGGCTCGAACGGCATGGTCTCGTCGGCCCATCCGCTGGCCAGCGAGGCGGGGCTCACCGTGCTGCGTGAAGGCGGCAACGCGGTGGACGCCGCCGTAGCGACGGCGTTCGCGATCGGTGTGGTGGAACCGGAGATGTCCGGCGTTGGCGGAAGTGGCGCGATGCTCGTCTGGATGGCGAAGGATCGTCGCGCCGATTTTCTCGATTTCTATGCTGCGCAACCGATCGCATCGTTCCGCGCGGCGAATGCGGTCGGACGCGACTCGACGACGCCAATGCGCGTGGTCGGTGTGCCGGGCAACGTGGCTGGCCTGCTGCTGGCGCAGGAGCGGTTCGGCACGCTGACGCGCGCGCAGGTGATGGCACCCGCCATCAAGCTCGCCGACGAGGGATTCCCGATGTACGAGGTGCTCGCGTCGATGATCGCGCGGGACAGTGCAGACCTGTCGCGCGATGCGGTGGCGAGCGCCATCTATCTGAAGAACGGCCGCGTGCCCGCCCTGGGCGAGCACATCGCGAACCCCGCGCTCGCGGGTGTGCTGCGCACGATCGCCGCGCAGGGGCGTCGCGGGTTCTACGAGGGACAGGTGGCGGCCGACGTGATCGCGCGAATGAATCGCGGTGGCCACCCGGTCACGACAGCCGACTTCGCGCGCTACGAGCCGGTGTGGCGCCGTCCGTTGTGCGGCAGCTACGGCGACCGCGTCCTGCTCTCGGCGCCGCCACCGGAGGGCGGGTTGCAGCTAGTGGAAACGGTGAAGCTGCTCGATCCCGCGCGACTGACGTCGCTCGGTTTGCCGACGAAGGATGCGCGCGCGTTCGACCTGTTCGTGTCGGCGATGCGCGTCGGCCAGACGGCGAACCGCGTGAATTACGACCCGCGCTGGCGCACCGTCCCGGCGCGCGGGCTCATTTCGGACGCGTTCGTTGCGGCGCGCGCTGGCGAAGTGGGTGCGGGGACTGCTGCAGCGAGCGTGAAGCCGATCGATGCGCTGACGTACGATGCGGCGCCGTCACCCGCGGCGTGCTCGGCGTTCGCGCCGTACGGTGCGGCGCCGGTGTCGGCGACTACCGCGTCGGGCGACGAAGGTCCCTCGGGCGGCGAGACGACGCACATTTCCGTGACCGACGGCGACGGCAACGCCGTCGCGGTCACGGTCACGAACAGCAGCGTGTTCGGCAGCGGCGCCGCCGTGGATGGCTTCTTCCTCAACAACTCCGGCGCCGCGATCACCCGTGCCGAGCTGGATCGAGCGGATGCGCCGGCGTGGCTGACGCGCATCACCACCATCGCCCCGACGCTCATGCTGCGCGACGGCAAGGTGGAGCTCGTGATCGGGTCACCGGGGAGCGGGCGGATTCCCCTCGCCATGGCGCAGACGATCTGGTACATGGTGGGCTATGGTCTCGATCCGCTGGAAGCGGTGCGCATGCCGCGTCTCACGCCGAGCGCCGGCAACGCCGACGTGGAAGTGGAGAGTGGCTTCGATCCCTCGGTGCTCGCCGCAGTGCGAGCCATGGGCTACCGCCCGGAGCCGCCGGGATTCGAGTACGCGCGCATCTACCTGGTCGCACGCCGCGGCAACGCATGGATCGGCGTGGCGGATCCGAGGCATGACGGACAGGTAAGGGGATACTGAAGGCAGCCGGCAGGAAGGCAGGAGGGAGGGAGTCGGCATCTGCACCACGCGGCGCCCATGCCGACTCGCATCCTCGCCGACTAGCATCCGCCGTTCACGGCCCGGCTCGCATCCTGCAATCCGCCGCCCGCATGGACTCGAACGGCGGCATCCCCGCGGCGGCTGAGCGAGCATCACGAGACGGCGACAGCGCCCTCGCGCCGCACGTCGATCCGACGGCGGCGGCCGATGCTCCATCGCCCGAGGCGCCGCCGCCGAATCTCGCGCGCACGGCCGACGCGCTCGCGCGCCCGCGCAGCCAGTCCATCGAGACGACGGTGCTCACCGTGCTCGCGGTGCTGTACACGATGTACGTCGCGCGCGAGTTCCTCATTCCGATCGTCTTCGCGCTGCTGCTGAACTTCCTGCTCAGCCCGGTGATCCGGCAGCTGGCGCGGCTGCACATCCGGCCACCGGTGGGTGCGGGCCTCGTGGTCGTGCTGCTGGTGGGCGGCGTGGGAACGGGCGTGTACCAGCTGGCAGGACCGGCGCAGCGCTGGGCGGCGAATGCACCGCAGAGCTTCGCCAAGGCACAGCGAAAGCTGCGGTCCGTGATCCAGCCGATGCAGCAGGTGTCGCGCAACGTGGAGCAGGCCGCGAACGCCGTCGGGGCCCCCACCTCCGGCAAGCGGCCCGAGGTCGTCGTGCAGGCCGGGCCGAGCCTGTCGTCCCGACTGTTCGGCACGACCCAGCGCATCGTTGCCGGCCTGCTGGAGATCTTCATCCTGCTCTACTTCCTGCTCGCCGGCGGCGATCTCTTTCTGCAGAAGCTGATCAAGGTGCTGCCACACTTCGGCGACAAGCTGAAGGCGGTGGAGATCGCGCGCGCCACCGAATCCACGGTGTCGGCGTATCTCACCACGTCGCTCCTGCTGAACATCACCGAGGGGATCGTGGTGGCGTTCGCGCTCTGGCTGCTCGGCATGCCCAACGTGGTGCTGTGGGGCGTGATGGTGGCGTGCCTGGAGTTCGTTCCCTATCTGGGCGCGGCGACGGCGACAGTGGTGCTCGGCGTGGCCGGCCTCGCGCAGTACGATCAGCTGGGGCACGCGCTGATGATCCCCGGTGCATACCTGGCGATCAACCTCGTGCAGTCGAATCTCGTGACGCCCCTGCTGCTCGGGCACCGGCTCACGCTCAATCCGGTGGCGATCTTCGTCGGGCTCGCGTTCTTCTTCTGGATCTGGGGGGTGCCGGGCGCATTCCTCGCCGTGCCGATCCTCGCCACGCTGAAGATCCTGTGCGACAACATCGCGTCGCTGGCGGCCATCGGGGAGTTCCTGAGCCAGCGCGATGAGGACGAGCGGCGCGCGACGGCGCGCGTCTCCGGCGTGACGGCGTCCTAGCGCCGCTTCAGCTTCTTCGCCAGCGCGCTGGCGATCACCTGGACATCCGTCTCGTCGTCATCGACGGAGACGTCGATCACCTCCGTGTCCGCACCGGGCTTGCGCTGCACGTCGATCATCCAGCCGAGCGTCGGGCCGCCGCAGCGGGCGACGGCGCCCGACTTCAGATGCGCCGTGACGATGCCGGGAAAGCCATACTCCACCGTGCTGCCGGGGAGCAGCTTCTGGAGCGCTGCCGCCACCGCGTGTCCTCGTTCGTGCGCCACGCTCGCATCGTCGCTGATGGCGTGCTCGAACGTCTGGCTCATGATCTCGGGTGGGAGCTCGAAGCCGGCCAATGGGTCGTCGTCGTCGGGAGGGGGTGTGCGGGACATCGTGCGGGCCTGCAGGGTAAGAGGGTGGCGCGGCGTCACGATGGCGCCGCGGTGCGATCGACGAGCGCTCGACGCGCGGCGGCGCGGCGGCGTCTGTGTCGAGCGCGTCGCACCGCGAAAGCGATGAGGCCCACGAGCCCGCCGTAGTACACCACCGCGAAGACATTGTCACGCGCGCGCAGGTGAGCGCCGGTGGCGAGCACGGCGGCGCACCACAGGACGATGAACACGCCGACCTGGGCGAGGATTCCCCAGCGACGACGCATCTCGTCCGTATCGAATGTCTCCAGCTCCGTGAGCTCGAGCGTGTCGCCGCGGTGCAACGCGTGTGCGTACAGCCGGTTGAACACCATGGCGATCCAGACGACACCCAGCCCGTACAGGCCGAACACCAGGGGCAGGCGTTCGATGGGCATGATCTGCTTGAGCGACTCCGCGCTGCCGGTGAGGAGGGCGCGCGGCATCGCGAGCAGCACGAAGCTGGCGAGGAACTTCACCGGGTAGACGGCGAACAGCACACCCATCAGCAGCAGCCCCGTGAGTCGCACCGTCTGCTTGTCCTCCAGCCCGTAACGGCGGAAGAACTCGAACTGCGCGCGCCAGAGTGCGAACAGCAGCGTGAAGCTGCCGATGAAGGGAATCGTGCCGAGCATCGTCTCCAGCAGGTCGCTCGAATTCTTCGGCACCTCGAGCGAGACGACGAGCAGCGTGATCGCGAAGCCGAAGACGGTGTCGCTCAGTCCCTCGATGCGCGACACGCCTTCGCCACGCCAGCGAATGAACTGGTTCGGGGCGCCGGCGCCGGAACGACTCGCGAGCAGGCCGAGGAGCATCGGGGTGTGGTGGTAGGGGCGCCGGTGGTGGGAGGGACGGCGCCAGGGATGGACCGAAGATGGCGCAGGCCGACGTGCCCGACTAGGGCAGTCGCCGCCGTGACGCGCAGGCGGAGGGCTTCACCCCGTCACCCGTCATGAGGTCGAGCGCTCCCTGGCCGGCGAGGAGCAGTGCGAGCACCAGCACCGACGTCGCCCACCGCGGCGCGCCCGGCGAACGACGCAACAGCCACCACCCGATGATGAGTATCGGCGCCTCGATGAGATAGTCGAGCAGCGGCCGACTGTAGACGTCGAGTCCCAGCATCGGACCGCCGGGCCAGAAGATCTTGTGCCCGGTGACGAGATCGGGCGGCAGGTGCAGCAGCACCATCAGCGCGCTCACGAATGCCGTGGTCCTCGATCCCGTGACGAGCAGCGCTGCGCCGCCGAGCACCGCGGCCTGGAGCACCACGGAATGGACGGTGTGCGAATACAGCCCGTACGGATTGCACACGCCGGCCAGGGCGAGCGTGATGTCCACCAGGTCGGGGCTCGCGCAGGCAACGAGCAGCCAGGGGAGCGACGCGCGGCGCCACGCGGCGCGAGCCGCTGCCGCGACGCCGAGGTGCCCGACGATCACGGCAGCTCAGCCGGCGCCGGTTCGATCACAGCGGCAGGAACTTCCGCACTTCCTCGAGCAGCCGCACCGGCTGCACCGGCTTGGCCAGGTACTCGTCGCACCCGGAGGCGATGGAGGCATCGCGGTCCCACGCGCTGGCGAGCCCGGTGACGACGATGATCGGGATCATGTGCGTCTGCGGATCCTGCTTGAGCGTCCGCACGGCGTTCCAGCCACTCGTGCCCGGCATCGTGACGTCCATGAGGACGAGCCCGGGGTGCGACTGGCGTGCGATTTCCACTGCTTCGGCGCCGTCGGACGCCTCGAGCACGCGATAGCCGACGCCGGTGAGGATGGCGACGTACATCGAGCGCTGATCGGCGTTGTCTTCGGCGACGAGAATGGTCGGCCCGGAGGGAGCCGTATCCGGCATGTGCAACGGGAGAGGGTTCGCGGCAAAAACTATCGTGCGGCTCCCTCTCCCGCCACGCCGTCAGGACATCGGACGACGCTCAGGGACTGGTGCGCTGCCCCGCCTGCCCGGTCGCCGCGTTGACGGTGGTGTCCACCGTCTTCAGCACCTGCGTGAGGATCTCCGGATTGCGATCGAGCGTCTTCACGACGCGATCCACGATGCGCGCCACGTTGTCGAGATCCACGTACAGGTACGCCTCGGCGAGCACGCCCGAGATGCCAAGCTGGACCTTGCGGATGTTGACGTCCACCCCGGCGGTGATCTGCACGAAGTTCATCGCGTTCGCGTCGAGCGAGACGTGAGCGCGGACGTCCTGTACCGTGAGGCCGATCGAATCCACCGACAGCTCGGGGATCTCGAGAATGACGTCGCGGTTCGGCGTGGTGCCCGACGTGCTCGACGCGGCAACGCGCTGCGTGATCGGCCGGCGGGTGGAATCGCTCTGCGCGGCGGCGATGGCCGGCGCGAGGCCGAGGCAGAGCGCGGTGAGCAGGAAGACGTGGCGCGAGCGCATGATCTATCTCCGTGGTGGGGCGGCGGGTGAGGTCGACGTGTGTCCGATGGAATCGAGTGCGGCCGGATCAACCTTGAAGTGGATACGACCGTGCACGTTGTGCAGGCTGGCGGTCACCTGGCCGAGGAAAGCGCTCACGCCGATGCAGGCTCGCCACGGCGCGCTCCGCGCTCCCGCCGCGCCCGAGGCGCCGATCGCCACCCCGACGCTGGCGGAGTCGCGCTGCCAGGTGTGATCGCCGATGTTCAGCGTGATGACCGTATCGATCGCGGTCAGGGACGTCGCTCTCGCCGAGGAAGAGTCCGCGCGCCGCACGCCGATCGTCGTGCAGGTCGTGTCGGCACGCTGCGCACCCGCGCGCAGCGGAAGCGCGAACGTGAGCGCGAGCATCACGCCGGCTGTGCATCGCGCCATTATGGCGTGCCCTCCCTCGGTGCTGCGCGCCCGCTGGACGTGCTGTCGCGCACCTCGAGCGATGCGCAGGCGCCAGTTGCCGGTTGTCCGGTCATGCGCGCCGAGATGCACTGCGCATTCAGGTGGCCGAGGATCTCCACGGCCACGTAGACGTTCCTGTACGTGGTGCCGACGGCCACCGGCGATCGGATGTTGCGCCGCGCCACCACGTGCACGGAGTCCAGCGACGCGTCGCCACGCAGCTTGACACAGATCTTCGGCTGCCGCGCGAAGCGCACTTCCTCCGCCTGGACCGACGCGAGCAGCCGTACCGTCGGCTTGCCCGCCGGGCGCGTCGAATCACCGCCCGTGCGTGCGGCGGACTCCGCACGCAGTGACGTGCTGGCGCCGCGCGCGGCACCGCTGTCACCCGTGACGGGTGACACGTCGGGACCCGATGCCGATACGCACGCCGAGGGCTCCGCACCCTGGGCGCGCGACGGCGCCGCGATGGCGGTAAGGATCAGCGTGAGGGCGACACACGAAGTGAAAGCGCGCATTTCGGGCATCGCGGATACAAGCCGCATGCCCATGCGAAGCCTTCGGCGCGAATCGAATGGATGGCCTTTGATTTGCCTTCCGCACTGCGCTGATCACGTCGAGACTTCAACCCACCATGACGGGGCACGAGATGACGCACCTCACGCGCTTGGCCACCTTTTCTGCGCTGCTCGTTGGCGGCGCTGCGGTTGCCGCCGCACAGGGCGGCAACGCGCGCATGGCAAGCATGCCTGGGCGCAGCGGTCGTATCGCGCGCGACTGCGGCTCGGCGAGCGATACGACGTTGCGCTTCCGTCGCGCCGTCGGTGACAGCGCCCGCATGGGCGCGGCGTCGGTGGCGGCGCAGCCACCCGCAGGTACGCAGCAGATCACCGGTGGCACGCAGCGCTCGCACGAATATCCCGAGTACGACGTGGTGCTCGACGTGCCGAACCTCTGCGTGCAGAACATCCATTTGAAGGTCGACACCGTCACGGCGAAGATCAATCTCGACGCGCGGGTCTCCAACCTCGTACGCATCAGCGCCGGCGCCGACGTCTTCATCGGCGACGTGGATCTCACCATCCGCGGCGTTCGCGCACAGGCACTGCTGCTCGTGGATCTCGATGACGTGTATCACGTGGTGGACCAGACGCTCACCTTCATCGACAATCACCCGGAAGTCGTGAAGCAGCTCGGCTCCACGCTCCAGAACACCGGCGGTGCCGTCGGTGGTCTGGTGGGGAACGTCGTCGGCGGCGTCACCGGCCTGCTCGGCACGTCGCGCAACGCGGCTGGCCAGGTCGTGCAGCGCCTCGTGGATCAGGCCACGGGCAAGATCCTCGAACGTACCCTCTCGTCGGCGGGGCAGGCACTATCGGACAAGGTCGTCGGGAGCATCACCGACCTGCCCACACTCAGCGAAACAGCGGGCGCCGCGAACACCGTCGTGCGACGCGTTCGCGACAAGGCGGGCAAGGTGATCGAGTACACGCTCGACAAGGCGACGAACGCGCTGAGCAACGTGAAGGTGCTGCAGTAGCTGGCCGCCAGCACGCGTTCCGCCAGCCCGCGCTCCGCCAGCCCGCGGTGTGAGCCGCGGGCGCGCAGGGCACGCTCCATGCCTCAGGCCGCCGCATGCTCCTCTCACCCAAGCACATCCCCCGTCTCGCCGCCATCGTCGGCCTGTTCACCCGCTATGGCCTCCGCGACGTCGCGAAACAGCAGGGACTTCTCGCCCTCGTCAACGAGGACGACGAAGACATTCCCCCCGAGGAAGCCGCCGAGCGTGAGGAACACGCCATCGGCTTCCGGAAGCGGCTCGTGGAACTGGGGCCGGCGTATGTGAAGCTCGGGCAGGTGCTGTCCACCCGCCCTGACATGCTCCCCGAGCCGTACATCCGGGAGCTGGAGAAGCTGCAGGACGACGTCGGTCCGATCCCGTTCGAGGAGGTGGAGCACACCATCGAGACGGAGCTCGGTGCGCGCATCGGCAAGCTGTTCGACAGCTTCGATCGCGAGCCACTCGCGACGGCGAGCCTCGGGCAGGCGCACGCCGCCACCATGCGCGGCGGACGCGAGGTGGTGGTGAAGGTGCAGCGGCCGCACATCCGCGCTTCGCTCGCCGATGATCTCGAGTTCTTCCACGACGTGGCGGAGTTTCTCTCCGACCATACCGGCGTCGGCAGCCGCATCGACGTGCTCGGCGTGATCCAGCAGTTGGAGCGCGCACTCACCGAGGAGCTCGACTACCGCATCGAGGCGCGCAACGCCGCGGTGTTCCGCCGCTCGCTCGCCGAGTTCCCGCGCATCATCGTGCCCAAGGTGGTGGAAGCCTATTCACGCGAGAAGGTGCTCACCACCGAGCGCGTGCATGGCCTCAAGGTGGGCGACGTCTCGCCGCTCACGCGCCTCGAGCACGACTTTACGCCGCTCGCCGAGGAGCTGACGCGCGCGTATCTGAAGGGGATCACGATCGACGGCTTCTTCCACGCCGATCCGCACCCCGGGAACGTGTTCGTGGTGCTGCGCGGGATGAAGAGCCCGCCCACGCCGTCCGATGTCGCAGCCGATGACCGGCGTGCCGACTCGCGCAATGCCACGACGCCCCTCGCGCGGCTCGAGGCGGACGCGCAGGCGCAGGCGACGCCGACGCCCGCCGACGTGGACGCGCGCCTTGCCATCATCGACTTCGGCATGACGGCGCGCCTGTCCGGCACGATGCGCGAAGCGGCGACCCGCCTGCTCATGGCACTCGGCGACCATCGCGGAGACGACGTGGCCGCGACGCTCATCGAGCAGGGCGTACCAACGAGTGATTTCGACCGCGCCGGCTACACCCGCGCCATCGCCGAGCTCATCGCGCGCAACGTGGACCTCACGGCGGCCGAGGTACAGGCGGGCAAGGTGCTGTTCGAGGTCATCGATCTCTCGTTCCAGCACGGACTGCGGCTCCCGGCCGAGATGACCCTGCTCGCCAAGGCGCTGTTCAACCTGGACGGTGTCACGCGCTCGCTCGATCCTGGCTACACGCCCCTCGAGACGATCCGCGAGTTCGGCAACGAGATCGCCGTGCAGCGCGCGCAGCGCGACCTCTCGCCGCGCCGCCTGTACCAGATCGCGCTGGAGAGCGGCGACTTCATCGCCGCACTGCCGCACCGCCTCGACCAGATCACGAGCCGGCTGGCGAACAACGATCTCTCCACGCACGTGGACGTGCCGCAGCTGCCGGCACTGATCGTCGCGCTGCAGAAGGTGGCGAACCGCATCTTTTCCGGTCTCGTCCTCGCCGGCCTGCTCGTCGCCAGCTCGCAACTGCTCCCGTACTGGCGTACCCTCGGCCTCATCGGGTTCATCATCGCCGCGGTGATCGGGATGTACATGGTGATCACCATCCTGTTCAGCGACCGTAAGGGCGACGACTGAAAACAGACGCGTACCGTCCTTGCATAGCAGACGGGCATGCCGCGCCGCAGCCGTTCGTCCCTTCGCCAGGTCACCACGATCGCCATCGCCTTCACGGGAATTGCCATCGCCTGCGGGCGGGAGAGCACGGAGCCCGGCGGCACCCCGATAGCGGACGCGGCCGCGACCGTCGCGCAGGTGGCGTCAGCCGTTACTGGACAGCCGTCCCCGATCGCCGACGAGCAGCTGGACGGAAAGCACATCGGGTTCGACACGCACACGTATCCCGGCGACAAGACGATGCGCGCGTGGAAGAGCACACCGGGATCGCCCTACCGCTGGGTCGGCTACTACCTGCCGGCGCCCTGCCACAAGGACCGGTCGTGGGTGGGCAAGCGGCAGACGCTGGTGGACATGGGCTGGGGCCTCGCCGTGGTCTACGTCGGCCAGCAGACGTGGGGACGCACACCACATCCGTCGGCGAAGCGCACGGCACAGCTGAAGCGCAGCGGCACGAGCTGCAACGCCGATTTCCTCACCGCTGATCGCGGCGACGCCGATGCACTCGACGCAATTGCCGCGACGGAGAAGGAAGGCTTCCCGCCGCGCTCGGTGGTGTTCCTCGACATCGAGCGGATGGAGAAGATGCCGCAGGCGATGCGCGACTACTATCGCGCCTGGGCGCGCCGGCTGCTCCGCGATGGGCGTTACCTGCCCGGCGTGTACGTCCACAAGTTCAACGCGCAGGCCGTCCACGATGACCTGAAGGCGGAATTCGCCGCGGCCGGCGTGAACGAGGAGCCACGCATCTGGGTCGCCAGCGGCCGCGGCTTCGAGGAGGGCAAGGCGCCGCAGGACGTCGGCTTCGCCTTCGCCGGCATCTGGCAGGGGATGATCGACGTCGCGCGCGCGGTGGCGAACATCAAGCTGCCCGTGGACGTCAACGTGTCGTCGTGGACGTCGCCGTCGGATCCGTCGAGGGTGGCGGATTGAGGGAACTGCGCACCACAACGGCGAGTACTTCGTACTGAAGGACCGAAATACCGAGACCCATGAACGAGCCCCAGGAATGTGCCGACACATCGTCTCGGCGCATCGGCCAGCCATACCAGGATCGCTGCGGGGCCTCCTGGGGTGTGGATGACGGTCTCGGTACGTGGTACCTGAGTACGCAGTACTCGTAGTTGCCCTAACTCTTCAGGATCATGCCGCCCTTCAAGAAGCCCTCCGACTCCGAGCTGCAGGCCACGCTCACTCCCCTCCAGTACAAGGTCACCCAGCACGAGGGCACCGAGGCGCCCTTCCAGAACGAGTACTGGGACAACCACGAACCCGGCATCTACGTCGACGTCGTGTCTGGCGAGCCGTTGTTCAGCTCACTCGACAAGTTCGAGTCGGGCACGGGGTGGCCGAGCTTCACGCGGCCCCTCGAGCCGGAGAACATCACGACGAAGACCGACCGGCAGTTCCTCATGACGCGCACCGAGGTGCGCTCGAAGAGCGGCGACTCGCACCTCGGTCACCTCTTCGACGACGGCCCCAGGCCCACGGGCATGCGCTACTGCATGAACTCGGCGTCGCTGCGCTTCATCCCTGCGAGCCGGCTCGCGGACGAGGGTTACGGGCAGTACGCGAAGCTGTTCGAGAAGAAGTAGCGGCTAGCGGCGCGGCGCCTGGCGCTCCGCCGCTGGCAGCATGTAATCGCGTCCCCGGACCGCAACGAGGAAGGTCGGCACGAGGTAGAGGGTGATCGGCGTGGACAGGGCCAGTCCGCCGATCACCGCGAGCGCGAGCGGACGCTGCATCGCGCTGCCCGCCCCGATCCCGAGCGCGAGCGGCAACAACCCGAACAGGGTGCACAGCGTCGTCATGAGGATCGGCCGCAGGCGCACGCGTCCGGCGTCCAGCAGCGCGGGCTCCAGCGTCTCGCCGGCCGTGGCCATCCGGTGGTGCGTGAAGTCGAGCAGGATGATGCCGTTCTTCACGATCAGCCCGACGAGCAGGATCAGCCCCATGAACGACGACACGTTGAGCGGCGTGCCGGTGACGAGCAGCAGCGCCATCGCGCCGACGAACGAGATCGGTGCCGCGCACAGCACCACCAGCGGCTCGACGAACGAACGGAACTGCAGGACCATCACCGCGATCACCGCCGCCACGGCGAGCGCGAGCACCACGAGCAGCGACCGGAACGCCTCCGCCTGCCCCGCGGATTGCCCGCCGATCTCCACGCGCACGCCCCTCGGCGCCGGATGCCGGGCCAGAACGGCGCGCACGCCGCGTGTCACCGTGCCGAGCGAGCCGGTCACGTCGGCGGTCATCGTGATCATCTGCTGCTGGTTCTCGCGCGTGTACGCCGAGCGTGTCTCCGTCGGTTCGAACGTGGCGAGCGCGGAGAGCGGCGCCGTGGCTCGGGTCGACGGCACCACTACCGGCAAGGCACCCATTCGCAACGCATCGCCGCGCACGGCGTCAGGTGCGCGCACGCGCACGGCGATCGAGCGGTCCTGCAGCCGCAGCTGGCCCGCCGGCACGCCGAGCAGGGCGCCGCTCACGCTCGCCGCCACCTGCTCCGGGGTGAGGCCGGCCCTGTTGGCTTCCGCAGCGTCGACGTGCATCAGCAGCTCGGGCGCCGGCTCGGCCACGCCATTGTAGAAATCCTCCATGCCGTCCAGCTTCGCGAGCTCCGGCTCCAGCGAGCGCGCGTACCCCTCCAGCTCGTCCAGGTTGGCGCCGAACAGCTTGATCTCCACCGGCCGCGCCGCGCCCGCGAGGTCGTTGATCACGTCGCTCAGGATCTGCACGAACTCCACCCGCATGCGCGGCACCGCGGCGGCGATTCGCTGGCGGACGTCGTCGATCACTTCCTCGCTCGAGCGGCTGCGGTCACGCTCCGGCTTGAGCCGCGCCACGATGTCGCCGCGATTCTGTTCCGTGGCGAACAACCCGAGCTCCGCGCCGGTGCGGCGCGAGGTGCCGGCGATCTCCGGCGTGTCCATCAGGATCCGCTCGATCACGTGCACCTGCCGGTCCGTCTCGGCAAGCGCCGTCCCCCCCGGGCTGTAGTAGTCGAGCACGAACGCGCCTTCGTCGATCTCCGGAAGGAACCCCGTCGGAACGAAGCGATAGGCGACGATGCCGAGCACGACGAGCGCGACGGCACCAGCGATCATGAAGCGCGTGTGGTGCAGCACGCCGCTCAGCGAGCGCTGGTAGCGCAACGAGAGCGTGTCGATCGCCGCGCCGATGCGCGCGCCCAGCCGTCGCGAGTGCGCCCGCGCGCCTGCCTGCACGGGCAGGTCGCTCTCCACGAGCTCCGGCTCGGAATCCTCCGCGTGCAGGAACGACTCCGCGAGCAGCGGGATGATCGTCACGGCGAGCACGAGCGACATCAGCACGGCGATCGTCAGCGTGATGGACAGCGCGGCGAAGAACTGGCCCACCACGCCCTGCAGCAGCCGCAGCGGCAGGAACACCACCACCGTCGTGATCGTCGACGTCGTGACGGGGACGATGAGCTCCTGCACCGCCTCGCGGATCGCGCGCGCGCGATCGGGGGTGAAGCCCAGGTGGCGCACGATGTTCTCGCTCACCACCACGGCATCGTCGATCACGAGCCCGATCGCGATCGCCATTGCGCCGAGCGTCATCAGGTTGAACGTCTGCCCGACGAGCGACATCACGAGCACCGTGATGGCGAGCGTGAGCGGGATGGCGGCGGCGCTGATGGCGGTGATGCGCCAGCGGCGCAGGAAGATGAACAGGATGATCACCGCCAGCACGGCGCCGATGAGCATCGCGTCGCGCACCGACGTCGTGGCGTCGCGCACGAGCGACGCCTGGTCGTACACCGGCTTGAGGATCATCCCGCGTGGCAGCGTGCGTCGCAGCGTTTCGGCGATCCGCGCCACGCTGTCGGCGATGGCGACGGTGTTGCCGTTCAACTGGCGCGTGATGTTGAGCAGCGCTGCCGGCCGGCCGTCGCCCGCCACGATTCGGACGTGATCCTCGGTGCCGACCTCCACCGTCGCCACGTCGCGCACGCGGAGGCCGTGGCCGACCATCACGTTGCCGACGTCCTCCGGTGTCGTTGCCTCCTGCGCCGAGACCACCAGGTACTGCTTGTAATCCTGCGCCACGCGACCCACGGCGGCCGGCGTCGTGGAGGCGCGGATCGCCGCGGCGACGTCGTCGTAGGAGAGCCCCTGCTCCGCCAGCCGCACCGGATCGGCCACGACCTCGATCTCGCGGATGTCCGACGCCTGCACCTCCACGCGACCGACGCCGGGCACGCGTGAGAACACCGGCCGGATCTGGTAACGCGCGATGTCGTACAGCGTCGCCGGATCGCCGCCCTCGAGGTTGTAGGAGATGATCGGAAACAGCGACGGCGACAGCCGCTCCACCTCGATGTCGAGATTGCCGGGCAGGTCGCCCTGGATCTGGTTCACGCGCGCTCGCGTCTGCTCGAGCGCGTACGCCATGTCCGTGTTCGGCGCGAAGGTGATGGAGATCTCGCTCGCGCCGCGAATGGATCGCGACTGCACGCGCGTCACACCCGGCACCACGGCAATCGCTTCCTCGATCGGCTGCGTGATCGCGAAGACCACCTGGCGTGCGCCGAGCGACGAGCCCTCGGCGACGATCGTGATGCGCGCGAACTCCAGCTCGGGATAGATCGCGCTCGGCAGACGCGTTGCCGCCCACAGGCCGGCCGTGCACAGCAGGGCGACCGTGAGGTAGACGAACCGGCGCTGGCTCGCCACCGCGCCAGCGAGCGACCAGCGGTGCGGACGTTCGACGTCGCTCGCTGGTCCGCTCACGGCTTACCGGCCGCCGGCAGTTTCACGCGCGCGCTGTCCTGCATGCCAAACGCGCCCTGGGTGACGACCGTCTCGCCGCCGACGAGCCCGCTCGTGATCTCCACCTCGCTCTCCGTGCGGCCGCCCACCTGCACGTCGCGCGCATGCGCGATCCCGTTGCGGTCCACGACGAACACCCGATAGCTGCCCGGTGCGTCGCCAGGGACGAGCGCTTCCACCGGCACTACCACCGCGTCCGGCCGCGTGCCCGTGGCGATCACGCCGTACACGCTCTCGCCCAGTCGCAGCGCCCGCTTCGGCGACGTGACGGTCACGCGCACCGGCACGGCGCGCGAACCGGTGTCCACGGCTACCCCTACCGACGCCACGACGCCGGTGCCGAGCGGCTCCCCGCCCGTGGTCTGGCCGGCGGAAAGATCCGCCCGTGCTCCCGGCAGCACCGCACTCGCCTCGGTGGCGCCGAGCGAGAGCACCACGTCGAACGCCGATGGGTCGGCCACCTCCACCAGCACCTGGCCCGCATCTGCCGGTGCGCCGAGTACGGCGGTCATGCGCGTGACCACACCGGAAAGCGGAGAGCGCAGCACGGACAGCTGCTGCGCGCGCTGCGCAGTCACGGCGTCGCTCCGCGCGCGCGCGAGATCGGCTGCTGCAGCTTCGGCATCCTTGCGCGGCAGGATCCCTTCGTTGGCCAGCCGCTCGGCGCGCTCATAGTTGCGCTGCGCCGCGCTGAGCGCCGCGTCGGCGCCGCCGGCCGCCGCCGCGAAGGTGCCCTGCTCGAATTCCACCAGCGGCTGTCCCGCAGCGACACGCTGTCCCTGCTGCACGTACACCCGGGCCACGCGCGTCGGGGCAGGCGCACTCAGAGCGGCGAAGTGGCCCGACCGCGCCACCACCGTGCCGATGGCGGAGATGCTGTGGGTGAACGGTTCCACCTTCGCCACGGCGGTGCGCGCCGTCACCACGGCGTGCGTGGTGTCCTCGTCACCCGCCTCGTCCTTCCTGCACGCACTCGCGACGACGGCCGCGAGGACGAGCAGGGCCAGCAGCGAGGGAGCGCGACACGAGCGTGTGCGCCGCGAGTGCGGAGTCGTCATGGAGTGGGCGTCGTGGTGCGGGTGAGCGCGCGCAGTTCGGCCTCGACGGTGAGCAGCGCAGCCAGGTCATCGATGTACTGCCCGATCACGTCGCGCGCCGCGCGACGCGCCTCGAGCACTGCGGGCAGCGCCATCGCGCCCTCCCGGTACGCCTCCAGTGACTTCGCCGCCACGCGATTCGCACGGGCCACGAGGTCGCGGTCGCGCGCCACCTGTCGCACCAGCGACCCGCGTTCGCGTGCGCCTTCGACGAGCTGCTGCTGCACCTCGAGGCGCACGAGCGCCAGCTCGGCGCGCGCGCGATCGCGTTCTGCCTCTGCCTGCGCGATCGGCCCGCGGTTGCGGTCGAGCAGTGGGATCGGGATCGCGACACCGACCATCGGCAGCAGCTTGTTCGGTGGATCGTTGGCCGGATCGCCCCAATCCACGCCGACCTGCAGGGACGGCACCCCCCACACGAGGCGGTGCTCGCGCGCCACGGCGAGCTCGGCGGCCTGCACCGAGGCCTCCGCCGCCGCGACGAATGGGATCGCGCGCATCGGGTC
>Ga0157369_10001883_pt1 | contig 25308 bp, 21 predicted proteins | sample C25metaG_FD_113461 | JGI IMG/M metagenome (GOLD analysis project Ga0157369, IMG submission 113461) | Corn rhizosphere microbial communities from Kellogg Biological Station, Michigan, USA - C2-5 metaG | ecosystem: Host-associated > Plants > Roots > Rhizosphere > Soil | place: USA: Michigan... | reverse complement strand
GGCATTACCAGCTTAAACATATCATCAATCAACTTATCGATATCTTTTTTACCGATTTCGTTGTTTAATTCTCTTCTTGTTAAAATTCCTCTGTGCTGCAAGCTTTTAATGTGCTGACCAGCAATACCCACATTTACCACCTGTATCTCTACATTGGATTGTCCGCTTGCTACTTCAACTGCTTGAGCAATACCCTGTACGGTTTTTTGAATGTTAGAAACCACTCCACGTGTCACACCCGCCGATTCTGCCTTGCCTATTCCTAAGATTTCTATCTTACCGTGTTGTGTTCTACGACCAACGATAACACAAATTTTTGTAGTACCGATATCCAATCCTACTACGATGGGCGACTGACTGGTAAATTTTGCCTTGTCCATATTCGTTAATTTTGCTGAGTTTTATACTGTTTTTCCAGGGCCCTGATTTCTTTCTCTCTTGCTTCTTTCTCTTTCTTCAGTTGGGCCTCAGATTTTGCCGGCTTTGGCTGTGTTGTTACCGTTTGCTTCGGTTTTTCTTTTTTATCCGCAGGTTTTGTTTCCTTTGGTTTGGTGGCCTGCGCAAGCGCTGGCTTTTTTACTTCTGTTTTAATAGGTTCTGTTTTTTTAGGCACTAACGTTTTCACTTCAGCTTTTTTGGGCTCAGCCTTCTTCGCTTCAGCTTTAGGTGCCTCTACCTTTTTTGGTTCAACTTTTTTAGGTTCGGGCTTTTTGGGCGCTTCTCTTTTAGGCGTCTCCTTTTCGGCTTCATCTGCTTCTGGCCGGTCATCCATCGCCGCAACAATTGTGCTATTGATCAGTGAATCGGTTACGTTTCGTTGTATCCTCAAACTATCTGTTGCAGAAATTGTTTTTGCTTTTTTTCCTAATTCTGTCGAATCTCTTTTTTCGCAAACAATCTGGTTGGTATATTTAATATTGATGGTTTTATAAGTATCCCAACCTACCTGCGGCATTGCCTTTTTATAAAACAGCAACAGGTTTTTCATTTTCTTTTCAAGCGAATCGGCATTACCTAAAACAATACGCTGATTACCTACCCTTGGAATCAGTTCGATGTCGTTTTTCTGATCAACCACAATCTGTTCGATCTGAGCGTCCCAAAGGGTATCTTGCTTAATATACTGTGCAGTTTTATATAAATCTCTTGCCAATTGTGTATGCAAAGTATCAACTCTGCTTCCAAAAACCTCTGTAATATGCCCTGTTGCTACAAGCACGTTGGCAGTGAAGTTTGATGAAATAGGCATTTTCAGTCCATCATTATCAATATAAAAATCCTGTCCGTTCTCGTTCAATATGCGAAGGATAGGCTGGCGCTGTTTTACTTCGATATGCAGTACCCCATCCATATCTACATACACCTTTGCAAAGCCGATGTAAGGGTTAGACTGCAGCTTCTTTTCAATCTTATGAATGTTTATATTCTCGAGGTTACGGCCTAAAAGAACACCTTGATCTTCTTTTAAAATGGCATCAATTTCTTCCCGCTCAATGAAGTTATCAGCTCCGGGAATCAAGATCTTAACATCTGTACATTTAACCGTCTGCTTCTTCACATTGATAAAACTCAAAAGCACCACCACCCCTGCCAAGCTGATCAGCCAGACAAATCCAGTAAAAATTGCGCTCCAGTTTATCCGTTTAAGCATTGTTTAAGGCATTTTTAAGGGGCTCGATAATCGTGTCGATATCTCCCGCACCCACTGTTAAAATTAATTCAGGTTTTGTGTCCTTAACATACTGAACCACAAAATCTTTTCCACATATTTTCTTATCTACCAAAGTGATTTTATCCAATAAAAACTGTGCATTTATCCCTTCAAGCGGCAATTCTCTTGCGGGATAAATTTCCAACAGCATCAGTTCGTCAGCAGTGCTTAAAACTTTTGCAAATTCATCAGCAAAATCCCTTGTCCGCGTAAAGAGGTGCGGCTGAAAAATTACTGTTAGCTTTTTATCAGGATACAACTGTCTTACCGCATCAAAACAAGCTCTCAGTTCTTCAGGATGATGCGCATAATCATCAATGTAGATCTGATTGCCATTATTTACAATATATTCGAAGCGGCGTTTAACACCTTTAAAATTGGCAACCGCTTGTTTTACCTTTTCTGCATCGATACCCAATTGTAAGGCAATAGCAATGGCAACCGTTGTATTTTCGACATTATGCTTACCGGGAAGCATTAAACTAATGTCTTTGATACTTTGTGTGTTATCGGTATAATCGAAAACAAATTTCGCCCCTTCTACCCTTAAATTCTCTGCCTTTGCAGTTGCCGTTGAACTTGCTGCATAACTGATGCTTTTTTCCAATGGCAGTCCTTCGTGCGCATAAAGCACACCTTCGGCTTTAAGCTGGCCGGCAAACAAACGGAAAGATTCTTCGAGGTGGCTCTTGTCACCGTAAATATCCAGGTGGTCTGCATCCATAGAAGTAACCACAGCTACATCCGGGTGCAAGGTTAGGAAAGAACGGTCGTATTCATCGGCCTCTACCACTACAACATTGTTCTTACCGAAAAGCACATTACTATTATAGTTACTGGTTATTCCTCCTAAAAAAGCAGTACAATCGTAGCCTGTATCTTTTAAAATATGTGCAACAATAGATGATGTTGTGGTTTTTCCGTGTGTACCTGCAACTGCGATACAGAACATTCCTTTACTGATGATCCCTAAAACCTCAGAACGTTTTTTAAGCGCAAAACCCTTATTAATAAAATGGTTTAAAATTTTAGCATCTTTTGGAATCGCCGGAGTATAAACCACAAGGGTATCATCATGATCATCTAAAAATGCACAGGGCAGCGAAGAAGCCTCATCAAGATACGTAATGAGAATGCCTTCCTGCTCTAAGGTTTCGGTCAGCTTAGTCCTGGTTTTGTCGTAACCACAAACTACTTGTCCGCGTTTAGCAAAATAACGGGCAAGCGCACTCATGCCGATACCACCGATACCTACAAAGAAAACCCTATTTATTTTACTTAGTTCCATTTTTTTTAGTTGAGATGTGAGACTTGAGATGTGAGATCTGAGACTTCGACATAACGCCTAATCTCAAATCTAACTGCTCATATCTCACATCTAGTTTCTTATATCTTTTCTTTACTTAATCAATTTCAGTACTTCGTTCGCTATAATTTCGTCTGCTGCTGGCAATGCCATTTCACCTATATTTTCTGAAAGTTTTTCACTCTGTTCTTTGTTATTTAATAACGCCAACGTTTCTTTAACCAAAGTATCTTCTGCAGAGCGATCGTTAATTAATATTGCGGCTCCATTTTTAACCAGGGCCATCGCATTTTTAGTTTGATGGTCTTCTGCTACATTTGGCGAAGGCACCAATATTACCGGTTTTTTTATCAAACATAGTTCTGCAATGGTTCCAGCTCCCGCCCTGCTCACAATTACATCTGCTGCTGCATAAGCGAGGTCCATTTTATTTAAAAACTCAAGGATGCGCACATTGGGGTGATATGCTAAACCCAACCTTTCTATAATCCCTTTGTAGTAATATTTACCTGTTTGCCAAATTACCTGCACATCTTGTGCAAGAATATCAGGTAAATGTTTTTCAATTGCTTTATTCAAAGTACCTGCCCCTAAACTTCCACCAGTAACCATAATGGTCTTTTTCAATGGGTCGAGTTTTAACAGTTCAGCACCCTGAAAATGTTTCCCTTTAATATCAACTACTTCCTGGCGGACAGGATTTCCTGTTTTTATAATCCTATCTGCTGGAAAAAACTGATCCATATCATCAAAGGCGACACAGATTTTTGAAGCCTTTTTACCTAACCATTTATTGGTTATTCCGGCATAAGAATTCTGTTCCTGAATGAGGTAAGGAATTCCTTTCAAAGAGGCTGCATACAATAGTGGGCCTGAGGCATAACCTCCAACACCTACTACAGCATCGGGCTTAAAATCATTAATAATCTGCATGGCTTTGCGCACACTGCCGATTACCTTGAATGGCAACGCAAGATTTTTAATAATCGAGCCACGTTGCATCCCGCTAATATTTAATCCTATAATTTTATATCCGGCTGCAGGAACTTTTTCCATTTCCATTCGGCCTGTAGCACCCACAAACAAAATTTCACAGGTTGGCACCATGCGTTTTAGCGCATTGGCTATGGCCACGGCGGGAAAAATATGCCCGCCGGTGCCACCACCTGATATGATAATTTTTGGGGAATTATTCATTTTAATTATTATTTAACCGCAAAGAGCGCTGAGTTTTTCGCAAAGCACGCTAAGCATTTTGTTTTTTTTACCACCGAGTACACCAAGTTTTCACAGGGGGCACTGAGTTATTATTATTTTTAATCGCAAAGGGCGCTGAGTTTTTCACAAAGCACGCTAAGCATTTTGTTTTTTCACCACCGAGTGCACAAAGTTTTCACAGAGGGCACTGATTTTTATTCTTTTTGTTTACCACAAAGGCGCTAAGGGCACCAAGGTTTTTCTATCGGATTTCACACTTAGGGTTGGGCAATTGAATAAACAATTTCTTTGTAATCTCTGTGCCAACCTCCGTGTCCTCTGTGGTTAAATTTTTACTTTATTATTTTTTAAATAGATTGCTTCGTCATACTTCCTCGCAATGACGATTCATCTTAAGCTATTGCAGGTATTTCACCTATTATTATTTTATTTTTTACTTTCTCTTTTTCTTCTTTTGTTAACGCATTTGCATTTTCCTCTACATCACGGCTTACGCTGAGTATAATCCCGAAGGCCACACTGGTAAAGATCATGGATGTACCGCCCATACTTACCAATGGAAGCGGAACCCCCGTTACCGGGCCCAGCCCTACAGCTACCGCCATATTTGCAAAGGCCTGTATCGTCAGGCTGAAACTCAGTCCGGCCGCAAGCAATGCACCGAATGCCTTGGGCGCCCGGGTTACGATCTTGATACATCGGTATAAAAGCACCAGGTAAAGAGTCATAACAATCAGCCCTCCAAACGTTCCCCATTCCTCAATAATAATGGCGAAAATAAAATCGGAATAAGGATGTGGAAGAAAGTTTTTTTCTGTACTATTACCTGGGCCTTTACCAAATAGTCCCCCACTCGCCAAGGCTATTTTTGAATGATCTGCCTGGAAAGTTTTATCTGAATGCTGCACTTCAGGGTGTATAAACGTATTGATACGCGACATGTAGGTTTTTCTCCTTGGACCCAAAAAGAAAACGAACAATAGCAGAACGAAACCGCCCGCACAAACAATGGCAATCTGTTTAATACTGATCCTACCGATAATTAACAACAAAATACTTACACCAAACAGCATTAATGCTGTAGATAGGTTGGCCAGTGCGATTAAAACAAATACCACACAAACAGAGCCCATAATGGGTATAAATGACTCTTTAACATTTTTAATATTTTCTTGCTTTTTAGTCAGCATTCTGGCCAAAAAGGTAATCAACGCGAGTTTAGCCAAATCGGAAGTCTGAAAGGTTAATCCGATTACCGGTATTTTAACCCATCTTGATGCATCGTTCAAATTCGTTCCGAATATTAGCGTATACAACAACAAAGGGATGGTAACGATCATCAGTACCTTCGAAATACCCGCATAATAGCGATAATCGAGCAAGTGGGCGATATAGATCATCCCGATACCCATTAGCACAAAAATTAAATGTTTGGTAAGCAAAAGCTTTTCTACGGCTTCTCCTTTTTTATATGCCAAGGTACCTGTTGCACTATACACCGCCATTACGGATATAAGCGAAAGCAGGATGATGATCAACCAGATCCATCTATCGCCTTTTGTTTTATTAAGTAGTGCTTGGAACATATATTGTACCTCCTATTATAATTCTCTAACTGCCGCTTTAAACTGGTTACCGCGGTCTTCGTAATTTTTAAACAGATCGAAACTTGCACAAGCCGGAGATAACAACACCGTATCACCACGCTTAGCCAGATGGAAAGCAATCTGCGCTGCTTCATCAGCCGAAAAAGTATTTACAATTACTTCTACATCATCCTCGAAGGCATCGTGGATACGTTTATTGTCCTTACCCAAACAAACGATAGCCTTAACCTTACTTTTAACCAGATCTTTAAGCATGTTGTAATCGTTTCCTTTATCAACACCGCCCATAATCAGCACCACATCGCTGGTCATACTCTCCAAAGCATACCAGGTAGAGTTCACATTGGTGGCCTTACTGTCGTTGATAAAATCGATCCCCGAAATTTTGGCCACATGCTCTAACCTGTGCTCAATATTTTTGAAATTGCCCATGCTTTCGCGGATGGTCTCATTTCTTAATTCTAAAACTTTAGACACAATGCCTGAGGCCATAGAATTGTAAATGTTGTGCTTGCCCTGTAGGGCTAAATCTGAAATAGACATGGTTAGTTGGTTATTTGGTTCTGTAAGGATATGTATAGTAGTTTCTTCTAAATAAGCACCCAGTTCTACTTTTTTAGTAATTGAAAAGGGAAAGGCTTTTGCCAGAGGCTTTATCAGCGCAATGGCTTTCAGGCTCTCTTCGTCATCTGCACAATAAATGAAAACATCTTCTGCTTTCTGATTTTGAACAATCCGCATTTTAGATGCAGCATAATTTTCCAGTTTATAATCGTAACGGTCTAAATGATCCGGCGTGATGTTAAGCAAAACAGCGATGTCTGCTTTAAATGCGAACATATCATCAAGCATGAAGCTCGAAATTTCCAGCACGTAGTATTCGTAATCTTCAGTAGCAACCTGTGCTGCAAAACTCTGTCCGATGTTACCAGCTAACCCCACATTTAAACCCGCATTTTTCAGGATGTGATAGGTTAATAAACTCGTAGTCGACTTACCGTTTGAACCCGTAATGCAGATGGTTTTTGCATTGGTATATCTTTTGGCAAATTCAATTTCCGAAACCACTGGAATCCCTTGTGCAACTAATTTTTTAATAATTGGCGCTGTAGGCGGAATACCAGGACTTTTAATTACTTCTGTAGCATTTAAGATCAGTTCTTCGGTGTGTTTTTCAGATTCGAACGGAACAGAAAGTTTTTCTAATGCAGCTTTATATTTATCGGTAATTACACCGTAATCTGAAACAAAAACATCGAAACCTCTTGCCTGAGCCAATTTTGCAGCGCCAACGCCACTTTCGCCGGCACCAAGAATAACCACACGGCCCTGCCCGGTCATCGCTGACTTAGTATTGCTTGATGTGATATTATTCGTGCTCATTTTATTTTAGTATATTTATTATTCTCTCTTTTACTTTTCAGCTTTAGTCTTCGGCATTTAAACCTCTAAACCCTCAGCCCTAAACCTTCTAATCCTCTACCTCAATTTCAATGTTACTATAGTCATAATCGCAAGCATGATTCCGATAATCCAGAAACGGGTAACAATTTTGGCTTCGTGGTATCCTTTTTTCTGGTAGTGGTGGTGCAAAGGCGACATCAGGAAAATCCTGCGACCTTCACCAAATTTCTTCTTGGTATATTTAAAATAAGATACCTGCATAATTACCGACACCAGTTCTACCAGGAATATCCCACATAAAATCGGAATTAACAGCTCCTTGCGGATCATGATGGCAAATGAGGCAATGATTCCCCCAATGGCCAAACTTCCGGTATCGCCCATAAAAATCTGCGCAGGGTAAGAGTTGTACCAAAGGAAACCTACGCAGGAACCCACAAATGCACCGGCAAAAATCATCAGCTCAGCAGAGTTTGGGATATACATAATATTGAGGTAATCAGCCATAATGGTATTACCCGATACATAAGCCAAAATACCGAGGGTGATCCCGATTACTGCCGAAGTTCCCGTAGCTAGGCCATCAATCCCATCGGTAATGTTTGCCCCGTTCGACACAGCGGTAATGATAAATACCGTTACGATCAGGAAGATGAAAAATGCGTATTTCTGGTAATCGGCACCCAAAAACTTCAATACCTTTGCATAATCGAACTCGTTGTTCTTATAAAAAGGCATATTGGTTTTAGTCGATTTTACATCTTGTGTATAATAAAAGGTTTCTCCTTTTTGGCGCAATACCATCGGAACCGTAGAAGTGCTTTTTACATCGTCCTGTACAGTTTCCCTTACCACAATATTTGGATGGAAGTACATGGTGCAACCTACAATTAAGCCCAAACCAACCTGACCAACTACTTTAAAACGACCTGCTAAACCTTCTTTATTCTTTTTGAAAACTTTGATATAATCATCCAAAAAGCCCACAACCCCCATCCAGATCGTAGTGATTATCATTAAAATCACATAGATATTGGAGATATTTGCAAATAACAGGGTCGGAATAAGAATGCCCAGCAAAATAATGATACCACCCATTGTCGGTGTACCTTGTTTTTGCATCTGTCCTTCTAAACCTAAATTTCTTACCGTTTCTCCAACCTGTTTTTTATGCAGATAGTCAATCAACCTACGGCCATAAACGGTGGTAATTATCAATGATAAAATAATAGAGATAGATGCACGGAAAGTGATGTACTGAAACAACCTTAACCCAGGTATATCATAATGCTTATGCAGGTATTCGAATAATAAATATAACATTAGCTGATTGGTTTTAATTGTTCAAGTAAAATTTCTTTATCATCAAAATGGTTCCTTACGCCATTAATTTCCTGATATTTCTCATGCCCTTTACCAGCAACAAGAATAATATCTCCTGGCTGCGCTAAATGGCAGGCTGTTTTTATTGCTTCTTTTCTATCTAAAATGGAAAGGATTTTACGTTTATTGGTCGGTGAAACACCAGCTTCCATTTCGCTGATAATCGTTTGTGGATCTTCCGTTCTGGGATTATCAGAAGTGAGGATCACTTTATCGCTCCAATCGCATGCTACCTGAGCCATAATAGGGCGTTTTGTTTTATCACGATCTCCCCCGCATCCGATTACGGTAATTACTTGCTCGGTTCCTTTGCGGATATTGGCGATGGTGCTCAATACATTCTGAACAGCATCTGGCGTATGTGCGTAATCTACAATACCTATAATCTTATCTGCAGAGGTAATGTAATCAAATCTTCCTTCAGCGCCTGATAAACGGCTCAACAACGTCAGCACCTTTAACTTATCCTGTTCCAACAAAATAGCTGTTCCATAAACCGCTAATAAATTATACGCATTAAAAGAGCCTACAAGCTTGAAGTAAACATCTTCGTTATCAATATCTAAATGCAGCCCGCTAAACTGGTTCTCGATAATTTTTGCTTTGAAATCGGCCAGTTGTTTAAGCGCATAAGTTTTTTTATGCGCTTTTGTATTCTGCAGCATTACCACACCGTTTTTATCATCGATATTGGTCAATGCAAATGCCGATTTGGGCAAAACATCAAAAAATGCTTTTTTTGCTTTCAGGTAAGCGTCGAAAGTTTTATGAAAATCTAAATGATCGTGTGTTAAATTCGAAAATACACCACCCGAGAAAGTCAAACCTTCAATCCGGTGCTGAGAAACCGCATGCGAGCTTACTTCCATAAAACAGTAATCACAACCTGCATCGACCATTTCTCTTAAGAGCTGATTTAATGCGATCGGATTTGGTGTGGTATGCGTTGCCGCCACAACCGTATCATTGATATAATTCTCTACTGTTGATAAGAGCCCGGTTTTGTAACCTAAATCTTTAAATAATTTAAAAAGAATAGTAGCAATGGTGGTTTTTCCGTTCGTTCCTGTTATGCCGATCAGTTTTAAATCTGCCGACGGGTTTCCAAAATAATTCCCGGCAATGATGCCCAAAGCCACAGCAGTGTTTTCTACTTTAATGTAAGTAACGGTAAAATCATCGATCTCTGGTAAATTTTCACAGATGATTACACCTGCTCCCTGCTGAACAGTCTGCTCAATAAACTGGTGTCCATCAGCTACAGTGCCCACTATAGCAAAAAAGATATCATCTTTACTTACTTTACGCGAATCGAAATTCAGCGCATTGATTTCCCTATCGGTTCTACCAACCAATTCTTTAATCGTTACGCCATAAAGTAAATCCTGTAATTGCATTTTTTTTCTTTTAGTATCAAGTAGTAAGTATCAAGTAGCAAGACCTTAAACCTTTCTACCCTCAACCTTCTACCTTTATTTAGTATCGAGTAGCAAGACCTTACCTTATACCTTAATTCAACTCAATTTGTACACCCAATCCTTTACCCACCTTTGTTCCGGCGATGATGGATTGACTGACCACTTTTCCAGAACCCGAAACCTTTGTTTTCAGCCCCGCATTCCCCAAAAGGTACAATGCGTCTTTCAGCCCCATTCCCGTCACATTTGGCATCACACCTTTACGCTCGTTATTTTCCTGAAAAACTGTTCCTGCACTGGTATCTATAATATTGTAATACTCAGATTTTGAAGCAAAAAGCGGCTTAAAACCAAATGCTTTATACACTTTCTGAGTTGCTTTACTCTGTCCTGCTTTTGTTGGCGGATTACCCGTGTTACCTACCAAACGGGTTGGCATATCGTTATACATCTGCATATCGCTGGCATAAATACGGTCGGCAATTTCCCTGAAAACCGGCCCTGACACTGATCCACCGTAATAATCACCTTTCGGATCATTAATCACCACGATCATTGAATATTTTGGCTTATTAGCAGGAAAATAACCTACAAAAGAAGCCTGATACTGCTTATTTGCCTTATATCCTTTGTTTGCATCAGCTACCTGGGCCGTACCTGTTTTACCCGCGATTGGATATAGCGAATTGTAAACGTAGCGCTTTCCGCTACCCTCCAGCACCACACCTTCAAGCATTTTTTTGATCTTACTCAACGTTACATCAGAACAAATTTTATCGTTGATTACCCTGGCTTTAAACTGCTCGATCGGATTACCCAACCTTCTAATCTCCTTTACAAAAATCGGTGCTACCATTTTACCATTGTTAGCCACCGCATTATACATGGTAAGCATTTTTAATGGCGTTAACTGCATCTCATAACCATAAGCCATTTGAGGCAAAGTCATATTTTTGTTCCAACTTTTATTGGTTTTTGGATTCTTAACAGCTGGCATGGCCTCCCCAGGAATCTGCAAACCCATTTTTTCATTCAAATGCCAATCATACAAATGATCAGTAAACTTTTTAGGATTCTCACCATATTTACTGTTGATCAAATAAGCAATAGCGGCATTTGATGATTGTTCAAATGCTTTTTTAACGGTTACCACACCGATGCTTCCATGAGAATCTTTAATTGTATGACCAGGGATTTTATAGGTACCCGTTCCAACCATGGTATTGGTATCAACCAGTTCATCCTCCAACAAAGCCATATATGAGGCTAATTTGAAGGTTGAACCCGGATCCTGGTTACCTGCAATGGCATAATTGAATTTCTCTTTATATACTCCCTCTTCTACTTTGGAGAAATTGGCTACCGCACGGATTTCGCCCGTAGCCACTTCCATCACAATCACCGCACCATGATCGGCCTCCGATTTGATCAGCTGTTTTTCTAAAGCACTTTGCGCCAGATCCTGCATATTGATATCAATGGTCGAAATAATATCAGCACCATCTTTTGGCGCCACCTCAGCCTCCTCGTTAACTGGAATATAGACACCCCCAGCAATGCGTTGCATTAATCTTTTTCCGGTTTCGCCGTTGATATACTCTTTATACGCCCCCTCTAAACCCACTCCGTTTTTAACATTTTCGTTTTTATACCCAATGGTACGGGCAGCCAAAGCCTGAAAAGGAAGAATACGTTTATTTTGCTGAACAGCAATTAAACCACCACTAAACTTACCGATGTTATATAACGGAAAAGTCCTGATGGTTTTAAGATCAGCATAACCCACTTTACGGTGGATCAATAAATAGCGCGAGCTGTCCTGACGGCCTTTACGCAGGTATCTGGCATACTCCTTAGCCGTTTTATCCTGAAAGAGCTGAGCTAATTTATAACCCAGTGAATCTACTTTCTCGTTAAATACTTTATCATCGGCAATACCGCCGGCAAACATATCCATGCGCAGTTCGTATTCTGGTATCGAAGTAGCCAGCAAACTGCCATCGTTAGAATAAATATTTCCACGGGTAGCCTCCACATTTACATATCGTGTAGAAAGACTATCTGCCATAGCTTTCCATTTTTTCCCTTGCACATATTGTACCTGACCGAGGCGCAAAAACACCGCGAAAGCAAAAAGCACAATTAAGCCAAATGCCAGATATACACGAAGCAAGATGTTTGCTCTAATATTCATCGCTTTTAACAATTATTTTTTTTGGTGGTTCAATCAGTTCCTTTATACCAAGGGTATCTACCTTTTTGGCAACCTCTGTCAATTTACTCTTAAACATCAGGTCGGCCTTAAGGGATTTATACTCCCATCTTAATTCTTTTACTTCTTTATTTAATTTATCAATCTGGCGAACATTGTTTACCGCAAAGTGACTGTTGGCGATATAAATCATTCCCAAGAACGCCAGAAAACACAAATAAGGCAAAGCATCAGTTGCCGCCTCTTTACTTACTAATCCATCATTAAAAAGCTTGCTGATAAATGAATTGCTATCCATTTTTTCTTCAGCAGTTTTTGGCCTTTTGGGCGCAGCTTTTAGCTCTGGTTCGGGCCCAATCTCTTCCTCTTCTATCTCTTCCCTAAACCTGTTCATATCTTTTCTGCAATTCTTAGTTTCGCACTGCGGGCCCTATTGTTTTGAGCAATCTCCTCATCAGTGGCAATTATCGCTTTACGTGTAATTACATTAAATGGCTTCTGCTGATTTCCGAAAAAATCCTTCTCTACCTCACCCTGGAATTTACCTTTCGCCATAAAGTTTTTAACCGGCCTGTCTTCTAAAGAATGGTAAGACATCACCACTAAATGACCGCCGGACTTCAATACATCAGCAGCCTGCTGCAAAAAATCTTCAAGCACCTGGATTTCGGCATTCACTTCTATACGTAGCGCCTGAAAAACCTGCGCCAGATATTTGTTCTCTTTTCCTTTAGGGATATAACCAGCAATAGCCGATTTCAAACTGTCGATATCGGTAAAAGGCTGCTCTAAACGCGAAGTCACGATGACACGAGCCAACGATTTAGCATTTTTCACCTCTCCATAAATCCCAAAGATTTTATGCAGCTTATCCTCTGTATAGGTATTCAATATTTCGGCAGCCGTTAAATCACGGTGCTGATCCATACGCATATCCAGATCGGCATTATGACGGATAGAGAAACCACGTTGCGGCACATCGAACTGATGCGAGGAAACCCCAAGATCAGCTAAAATACCGTCGACCTGCTTAAAACCTTTTAAGCGGAGATTATTTTTCAAAAAACCAAAGTTCTGGTCGATAAAAATAAAGCGATCGTCAACAGGAACATTCGCCTGAGCGTCAGGATCCTGATCGAATGCAATCAATTTCCCTTTCGGACCAAGATGTTTCAAAATCTCTTTCGAATGACCACCGCCACCAAAAGTAACATCTACATACACCCCATCCGGCTTAATATTCAAACCATCAATACAAGGCTGCAACATTACAGGAACATGGTAATTATTCGCCATCTGCCCCTCCTTTCTTATCACCCATTACTTTTTGGGCAAGGCTCGCAAAATTGGCCGGGACATCATCAAAAATATCTTCGTATGATTTTTTATCCCATACCTCGATACGATCCAACTGGCAGGCCAGCACAAGATCGCTACCGATACCCGCATATTCTACCAAAGATTTCGGCAAAAGCACACGGCCAGCTGCATCAAGCGAAAGCTCGGTTGCCCCGCGCGTAAACGCCCTAACAAATGCACGGTTTTCCTGATCGTAAATATTAAGCTTGGCAAGATCGGCCACAACGGCATCCCACACATTTTTAGGATAGATCACCAGGTTTTTCTCAAAACCACGGTTAATAATGAGCCCATCATTCTCGGCATTAGGCAATTGTTTCTTAAGCGCAGCAGGCACCATAAGGCGGCCCTTTGCGTCAAGTTTACAATCGAATTCTCCTAAAAGTTGGGTCATAGTGGTATCTACACTTTATATCTAGTGTAAAAGTAAATAGTTCTACCACTTTTTACCACTTTTTACCACAAAAAAGTTTTCCACATCCTTTTTGTTACAATTATGGTGCAGCAATATACCTAGAATAAGTATATCGGCATAAGGAAAAAAGCCTTAACAACTGATAATAAGCCTATTAAAATAAAATATTAAAAAGTGTTACGTCCACCCAATTTTTCTCCGAAAATTTAAATAATGCTAAAAATGAGTGCCTTAATAGCTGGTATCAAGCGATAGTACACCTCCATTTGTTCATCGTTTTGAGCATTAAAACCAAAGAGCGACAAAGAAACCAGTGCATGGAAAATACTTCAGCGAAAAATGACTTTTGTTTGGTCGACCATTTTATTTAAAAACTAATTTCAAAAAAAATCTTATTTAGACTCATTAAAAATAATTTGGAAGAAAACATTTAAAACGATTTCTTTGTAGGTGTAAACCAACAATGTTGCACAACGAGGATGCTACTACGCTCAAGAATGAAATCAGAAAATAACTCCAAAAAATTAAGCTGGGCAAAACACCAAAAAAGGTGGTTTGGCAAATGGCATCTGTACCTGGGCATTATTGCCGGAGCAATTGTAGCCTTTGTAGGCGTTACAGGCAGTATCCTGGTTTTTCAGGATGAGATAGACCGTGCGCTGAACCCTAACCTTTTCGAAGTAATTGCGCAGAAACAAAAAATGCCAATTGAGGATATTGTGCCTTTGATCAGGAAAAACTATCCCAGCTTAAAAATTGATTACCTGATGCTCAACAACTTCAAAAATCCCAATGAAGCTTACAGCGTTATGAATTTAAAAAGTGGCGAAGAAACCTTTATTAACCCATATACCGGAAAAACAAGTGGTAAAAGAATACATACCAGCTCTTTTGTCCACGTGGTTACCGAACTGCACCGGACATTGCTTATTCCTGTTGCCGGGCGTTATATCTGTGGTTTAGCTTCACTCTGTCTTTTAATTTTAACCATTTCGGGCTTACGTTTATGGATCCCAAAAAAATGGAAACAGCTAAAATCGGTACTTACAGTAAGGTTTAGCGGCTCGTTTAAGCGACAAAATTACGATTGGCACAATTCACTCGGGTTTTACTCCTCTCCTATTGTAGCGATATTGAGCCTTACCGGTTTTTCGATTACTTTTTCTACGCTTGTTATTCCATTGTTATTTTTGCTTAGCGGGAAGTCGCCACAAGGAGTTGCCCAATTATTAGGCGCTAAATCAGCATGGCACGCACAGGCAGTACCCCTTCCACTCAAAGAGATTGTTGCCGCAGCCAAACAAAAAATGCCGAATGCTGATATTGGAGGAATTGCTTTTCCGGCGGATAAAACAGGAACTTATCGTTTAGATGTAGTGAGTGGAAACCTGCCCAAAGTTGGGAAAAGAGAAATGCTTATTGTTGATCAATACACAGGTAAAGTACTACTGAACAGCCGCAAAGATTTTCCTAATGTTGGCAATGCTTATCTTAGCTGGTTAACACCAATCCACTATGGGAGCTTTGGCGGCAGGCCTACACAGATTATCGCCATTATTGCCGGCTTAATGCCACTTGCCCTATTTATTACAGGCTTTATTATCTGGTGGCCACGTTATAAGAAACAAAAGAAAGGTAAAAAACGAAAAACAAATGAATCAGCTTTAGAAATCCCTAAAGATGAAAAAGAACCAAAGCCCGCAAAAATCGAAACACCACTGCCAAAATTGGGCAGATATTTCCTGATCCAGTTTAAATCCGGGTTAAAATACGCCATAATTATTATTCCAATTAGCTTTATTATGGGTGCACTCTATGGCCTTCCTTCAGGAATCATTATCCAGCCGGCCATTTTTGTTGTGGCGTTTAGCTGCGTAATGGTCTGTTTGAATTTTATATGTGCACTATTGTCAGAAATATTCAATATCCTTTTTCTACTTCCTTTTAAAAAGGGAAGTCATAGGTTAACACGCTATTTTGCCTTATCAACTGCATTTTTCGTTTGTTACCTAGCTGTGTATATCGTTCTTCTCAATACTGGTCTGGAAGTCTTCTAAGTTACTGGCACCCTGCCTGAGGCTTGATATTACCGCCTGATTGATAACTCAAAATTCATTCTTATCGTGTCAGATGGTAACATCTGACAACACTAATATCAACGGCTTTTATGGTATGTTATCTGGCGGTTTATATGGTGCTGCTTAATACGGGGCTTGAGGTTTTCTAGTGTGAACGCTTCGGCACGCTCTTACAGTCAGATGGTAACATCTGACAACACGTACATCTAATAACAGGTAATGGCTATTTCTTCAGTATAAAATCTTTTAGCTGTTTTTCAAACTTGCCACTTGAGAAGGTTTCGTCGCTATCGATACTTTTGGCACTACTTTTACCTGGCGTAACATTAACCAAAGTACATGAAACCCTGGTTTTGGTAGCAGTCATTTTTTCTATATTGATCAACCATAAACTTGTTATCATTGCTTTTACCGGCTTATTTTTATACTTTACAATGAGGTAATTTTTATGATTAACTGAAGGATAGACTTCATCTTTTATTGAAATACTGGTTGTAAAAAGCCGATCATCTTTTATGGCATCAAAAGGCCCATCTTTTGATAAAGTACTTTGAAGTTTACTAACCAGGTTAATTACCTCATCACTATTCTTATCGACTATAAAAGATATCTTTTGCGCTTTTACCAGTGATAAGTTCAATAAAAACATGCCGATTAAAAGTAGTTTGTTTTTCATATATCATTTTTTAATAGTGAGGGATCAATACATGAACTATTAGTAGATGGCCATTAAATAGTTAAACAGTCTTCCAAAGTATTTCAATGAAAAGGCCTGGTTTTAACCCAAGCCTTTTCCAATCAATAATTATTTCGCCGGTGTAATTACAATTTTCCGGTATTCGATCGGTTCGTGATCTCCCTGAAGATAAATAGGCCCGGGCTCCCCCTCATTACTATCCAATGCTCCTCCGGTAATGCCCGGAATTTCCTGGTTACTGATGATGGTTTTACCATTGGCTACCACGGTTACCAAACGGCCAACCAGGGTAATATCGTAACGCTGCCATTCGTCGGGGCCAAGCGTAACCATTTCATTAGCGGTTAAAAATCCATAAATACCACCGAAGAGTACACTATTAGGATGCGCATCTTTTTTGCTATCTTCAATCTGCACCTCGTAACGGCCTCTTAAATATACCCCACTGTTTCCTCCTTTGGTATATTTGAATTCTACGTGGAGTTTGAAATCATTATATTTCTGTTCGGTAATGAGATTTGAACCTGCTTTCGGACTGGTTAAAATACCGTTTTTCACGATCCATTGGTTTTGTCCACTGGCTTTCCAGCCTGACAGATCTTTGCCATTAAACAAATTAACAGGTTTACCCCATACCGGCGCAATAGCCCTTTTAAGGTAAGGCGCCTTAACACCTTTCCAGCTATATTGTTTACCGTCGCAATTGGTCATTGTTCCCTGGATCCCTGCATTGGCAACCGTGCCATCGATAATCAGATTAGAGGTACCACTTTCCCATTGCGGCGGGATTTCGAACCTAAACTTTCCATTATCAAACTTTACTTCAGATACCGGACGCGCGCTACCGGCAGTAGATACAAAGTACCCCACTAAAGTTTTATAACCCGATAGTTTTACTTCAAGCCAGGCTGGTGCCGGCTTTCCATTTACATCAACTGTAATGTCCCATCGGCCAATCAATGCTGCAGGCTCAATAACAAGTTTGATGTTATCGTGTATCGTTACTGTTGCAGCGAATGTTTTTTGAGACAGACCTGCGAAGAGCAGACAGCCTATACCAAACAAAAAGATTTTTTTTCTCATAAATGTAATTTGATTTATTATGTACCTGATGTTTTATAACCTAAAACCACAACTAAGTTACAGGCCAAGGTAAATGGCCAGTAAGGTATGACTTATTTGTTTTAAGTACAAGTAACGCTTACCTCCTGCGCAGCATCGTTACAAGATATGCTATACTGTTATCACAATAAGTCTAAAAAACAGGGGTGCTAAGCCAAGTGCCAAACTGTGTGAATCGAAATCATCTAAAAACAAAGGCCCCTGCAAATTGATCTGCAAGGGCCTTGTTTATGTTAAGGTTGATATCTTATCCATTAATGGCTTTAACACCTGGCAATTCTTTACCTTCCATATATTCGAGTAAAGCACCACCACCGGTAGAAACATAACTTACTTCATCTTCCATACCGAATTTTGCAATTGCCGCAGCAGAATCGCCACCGCCGATTAAAGAGAATGCGCCGTTATCTCTGGTTGCAGCTACAACTGCTTCTGCAACAGCTTTAGTACCTACCTGGAAACTTTCCATTTCGAAAACACCCATCGGTCCGTTCCACAACAAGGTTTTAGAATTTTTAATTACATCCTGGAACAAGGCAACCGATTTTGGACCGATATCCAGCCCCATCCAATCTGCAGGAATCTGACCAGAGTCTACATCTTTTTTATCGGCATCATTTGCAAATTTATCAGCAATTACCGTATCAACAGGTAAAATCAGGTTCACGCCTTTTGCTTTTGCTTTTTCGATCAGTTCTAAAGAAAGCTCCTGTTTATCAGCTTCTAATAATGAGGTGCCAATTTCTCCGCCTTGTGCTTTAGCAAAAGTGTAAGCCATACCACCACCAATAATCAGGTTATCTACCTTATCCAACAATTTTTCTATCAACAGAATTTTATCAGATACCTTGGCACCACCCATAATTGCAGTAAAAGGTCTTTCTGCGTGGTTCAATATTTTCTCTGCATTTTCTACTTCTGAGGCCATCAAATAACCGAAGTATTTTGCATCCGGGAAAAACTGGGCAATAATTGAAGTTGAAGCGTGTGCACGGTGAGCAGTACCAAAGGCATCGTTTACATAAACATCACCTAATTTTGATAATTTTTCTGCGAAGGCAACATCACCTTTTTCTTCCTCTTTATAAAAACGAAGATTTTCCAATAATAAAACTTCACCCGGTTTTAAATCAGCTGCTTGTTTTACTGCGCTTTCGCCAATACAGTCGTCTGCAAACTTAACTTCAACACCAACAAGAGCAGATAGATCAGATAAGATATGTTTTAAAGAATATTTATCCGTAGGACCATCTTTCGGACGGCCTAAGTGAGATATTAAAATAACCGCGCCACCATCTTTTAAGATCTTAGAAATGGTTGGCAATGCCGCCCTGATTCTTTTATCGTCTGTAATTTTAAATTCGTCATCTAAAGGCACATTAAAATCTACCCTGATTAATGCTTTTTTATCTTTAAAGTCAAACTGGTCAATTGTATTCATGTTTAATTATTTTTGATTTAAGTTTAATTTCATTTCGTAATGGAAACCGATGCCAGGGATATCGAACTCTGGAGATTCGGTAGTGAAGCCGATTTTCTTATAAAAAGCGGCCGCCGTTGAACGGGCATTACACCATAAATAATCGGTTTTATATTCTTTCAGGTACTCAATGGCAAAAGTAACCAGTGCAGCACCATAACCATTTCCAACTGCATCGGGATGGGTGGCCATGCCCCTAAGCTGATAGCCTTCTCCTTCTTCAGGGAAAAAATCGTTCCGCATGAAGGTCGCAATTGATTTTATTTCTCCATCTTTTAAAAAACCAAGATGGAAAGTATCATAGGCAAGATCGCCTTCAAAAACGCATGCTTCGAGTGGTTTGCCATTGCGCAAGACCAGGCTCCTTAAAGGCAGTACTTCTTCCGGAAGAATAAATTTGACCATATTTTTAGTATCAGCTAGCTTACATCTAGTGTGAAGACATTGCTATTGGATGCACTGCAAACGTTTGCAAAGTTAATAAAGCAATTGAAACCCAATAATAATACGGGTTAGAATTTTCAACATTTTAGATACTAATGCAAGAGGGCTTAAAAACAAATAGATTATGTTTTGTTTTCTGCAAAGCAGGACTCATTGTCTGTAGGTTAATGTAGTCCTTCTTTCCGCTCCTATCTTTTTGTGATCGCAAGCAAATGATGATTGGCGCTGCAACAAAAAGGATAACCGCTGCAATAAGGTTTATTCAAACAAGGCTTGTGCATCAAGACCACAGCCCGATATCAACTGTAAAATTAAAGGTGGTTTTGTATCAGTTTGCTTGCAGGCAAGAAGTGTTTAGCCCTCATCCCAATGCCATTAAGTTAATCCACCTGAACAGACACTAATGGCTGTACTAGTTCTGCGCTCCAAAAAATTAAAGCCTCACATAAATGTTCCAGTTAGCCAATTACTCACAAGGTCCATTCCTTTCATCTATCCGCTTCAATATAAAAGAAAGCACCATGGCATAAGCTACATAGGCCACAAATACAAAAAAACCAAGCTGAAGCGCTGAATTGTTGGCTGTTACGGTTTTAAGCGTTCCACTCTGTACATTCAACCCTGAAAGCTGGCTCTTCAATATGCCGTTCAGGCCAATATAGGTCATGGCAATGCCAACCACCATTACATCTGCCATATCCCATTTACCAAGGTCGAAGGCGAGGAAGCGCAGTATTTTTCTGCTGCCAAAAAGATGTCCGCAGGACACATGAACCCCTCTGGCGACAATTCGTAGCAAAGGCAATACAACCACAAAAACAAGCAACAGCACACCAACTAGTACCGCATCAGGCTTTGGTTGTTCAATCAGTGTTCCTATTATACCAAGTATGCTTTTGCTCTGAAAGAACAGCACCTGGTTATTGAAAGCAATCTTATCGCCTAAAAGGCTAAATTCGAGCGATTGGATGCGCGCATCAACCTCTATAATCGGCGAGGTAACGCCAACAGTAAGCAAAATCACGGCAAACAACAGCGACATAATAAATAATGGTACATGCAACTGTACCGATTTTCTTAAAAAAAGCCATAATATGAGTGCGATAGCTATGCAGCCCAGCATTCCCAATCCACATTGAAAAGTTTCTATTTTGATCTGTGCAAGCCTCGAGTTTACTAAACGGTCGTACGCGGTTGCATTAGCAACATGATACTTATGGTATATATTCTGCTCTACAGTGGTAATGGTGGTATCTGTGCCGTCGTAGGTCTGATTTTCCAGCTCATCTAGCTTACTCGTTGCTACTCCCTTAAGCCTTCTCAGACTTGTTGGACTGGTAATCTTAGCCACAATAGTTTTCGCAAAAGAAGGAACCTGGGCATGGAGTTCATCAACATCAACAAAACTGTTAAAGGCCAATTTTTTTAGTTTACCGCCAAGGGTTTTCTGAGGCTTGGTAACCTCTGACACTGCCTTGTTTACCAACCCATGCAGTTCTTTTTCAACCTCCTTGCGCATGTCTTTTTTCTGCTTTGCAGTTAAGTTGAAGCCTTTTACCCTTCTGTCAACAACTGCCGAAATTTTTTCTCCCCACCGGTCAACCGAGAATATCCCAAAAGTGATATTGTTCGACAAGCTGTAATCTTCTTTGATCCGTTTCTGTTCGTAAGAAAGTGAATGGAAGCGGTAGCCAAAATAGGCCTCCCCCAGCAAAAGGATGCTGAGACCAACGATCAGTGCAAGTGGCGCAAACCAGTTCTTTTTTGTGTGGATATTTTTAGGGGTATTTGGTGTAGTTGCCATAAATAAATCAGCTTTAATAAACGGTTAGTGGGCATCATGTGGGGTAATAAACTTCAATATCGTAGAAAGAATGAGGCCATAAAGTACAAAACTGATGAATATGATGTATCCCGGCTGCAGGGCTGTATTATTAGTGGTTAAGATGGTAAGTGAATCATTTTTGATATTGAGTGCCTGGAGCTGACCTTCGAGCAGGCCGTTTAGTCCGATGTAAGCCATTAGGATAGCGATTACAATCACATCGGCCATACTCCACTTACCCGATTGGAAAGCGAAATACTTAATAATCCCATTTTCAGCCAAGCGTTTACTGCCCAAAAGATGCACCCCTGTTGAGCTCAGTTTAACTACCGGGAAAAGGATGCTAAATACCAATATCAGCACCCCTACCAGGATAGAATCAATTCCGGGCTGGCTAATAAGCACTCTCACTACATCCATAATACTTTTACTCTGAAAAAACAGCACCTGATCTTTAAACACTACATGTTCGCCAAGCAGCACAAAATCGAGCGAACGGATCCGGGCATCCACCTCGATCATCGAGGCAGTAAGGCCTACAAAAAGGAGAATGAACGCAAATAGCAGCGACATCACAAAAAGTGCAACATGAAGATCCCTGCGTTTGCGGAGCCCCCACCAAAAACCAAGAACAACCACTACGCAGGCGAGCATACCAAAGGAATAGCCATAAGTTTTTGTGCGGATATCGGCGAGTGAGGCAATGAGCTTTTTATTGAGCATCCCCGTAGAGGATACCTGATATTTACGGTACATCGCCTTTACAGAAGCGCCGTTTGCAACGAAGGCACTGTCGAGCTTTTCCTCATCAGCCAACTCGTTAAACTCGCCCATGGCCATTTTGCTTAACTGCCGCTTGTTCTTCGGATTATCTACGTCGGCTATAATTTTCCTGGCAAAACCAGGCACCTGCGCCCGTATGCTATCAGAGTTCACAAAATTGCGGATCGCAAATTTCTGAATCTTGCCGCTTAAAGTCTTTTTTGGCTTATTCACTAAGGCTTCTGCCTTATTAATAAGCGCAAGCAGCACCTGCTCTACCTCTGTTTGCAATATTTTTTTTTGTTTTCTGGTCATCTTCAGGTTGCGGACCTGGTGATGCACAATCCTGGATACATTGTCCTTCCATTGCTGCACCGAAAACAACCCATAGGTAATGTTGTTGATATCAGCATAATCTTCCTTAATGCGCTCCTGCTGATCAGAAAGCTCATGCAGCCTAAATCCGAAATAAGCCTCCGTACCAAGAAGCATGGAGAGGGAGAGGATGAGCAGAAATTTGGGAAGCAGGGGCTTCCGACTCCCTATATTTTTTTTATGTGTTTCCAAGCCTATTGGTTTATGCGGTTTATCAATTTCTATCTGTTTCCCCTGCCCAAACCAAAAGCAAGCGCTTTAATGTGCGTTTACCGATCGGAATATCGGGCCTAATATTGGCAGATAAAACCAACAATACACAAAAAAAGTTTTTGAAAGATGAGAATATAGCCATGCAGTTGTTTGAAGGATGTATTAAATCATTTCATATTAGAATCCCTGTATTCAACAATCCGCTCAGTTAGGCAGATTTCCTGATCTAAATTAAATCAAACAGATTTACTGATCGCTTGTTGAATGATATATCTCATTTGATCTGATCTGCAATTATGAAAGAAGAAAACATAAAAAAAGCCGCCAGGATATTGTTGGGCGCAGGTTTAATTACTGCCGGAATCGGTCATCTGACTTTTGCGCGTAAACCTTTCCAGGCGCAGGTGCCGGATTGGGTTCCTTTAAAAAAAGATGATACAGTAGTATATTCGGGTTTTGTCGAAATTGCATTGGGCGCGGCCTTAGTGCTAGCGCCCAAAAAATATGAAGATTTAGTAGGTAAGGTTGCCGCAGGATTATTTGTTGGCGTATTTCCTGGAAATATTTCACAGTACACCCATAAACGCAGCGCCTTTGGCCTTAATACTGATAGTAAACGTTTTTTACGCTTATTTTTTCAACCAGTATTGGTTTATTGGGCATTAAAAGCGACACAGCCCAAGCAGTTACGGTAAGTTTAAGGTTTCAAAAAATAACTGCCCAGCTTTTTTCCAGGCCATCATCTGGCACACTATCCCATGTTGTGTTTGGCATCAGTAACCGATTACACCAGGCAATTAACTATTAACTAATGAACCAATGACCAATGAACCAGCCCTACGTTTTAGCCTTTACCAAGCAAATCAATTTTTTTCACCACATCGATCAAACGGCTGCTGTAACCATATTCATTGTCGTACCAGCCCACAACCTTAACCAGGTCACCAACAATGGAGGTTAATAACGAATCGAATATACATGAGTGGGGATTATCAATAATATCGACAGATACAATTGGATCCTCGGTATATTCGAGTAGATTTTTCAGTTCATTTTCTGCAGCTAACTTAAAGGCGGCATTAATTTCTTCGATGCTTGTCTTCTTCTTTAACAGACAGGTAAAATCGGTTAATGATCCGTTTAAAACCGGAACCCTGATTCCTGCCCCACCTAAACGGCCATCCAGTTCTGGAAAAATATGGGTAATGGCTTTTGCTGCCCCTGTTGTAGTTGGAATGATGGAGGATGAGGCTGCCCTTGCCCTGCGCAGATCTTTATGGTTTGCATCGTGCAGATTCTGATCGCCTGTCATCGAATGAATGGTCGTAATATAACCTTCTTCAACACCCCAGTTATCGTTCAAAATCTTAATCATCGGGGCAATATTATTCGTTGTACAACTGGCATTTGATAGCACAGGGCTACTTAAGTCAATCTGATGATCGTTTACACCTAATACTACCATCGGAATATCATCAGCAGCCGGGGCTGAGATGAGCACCTGTTTTGCGCCTGATGTAATGTGTTTTTCTGCTGATGATCTGGTTAGATTTTTACCTGTACAATCGATAACCAGATCCACTCTAAGTGCCGACCAAGGCAATTCATCGGCATCCTTAATAGCGAAAACCGGAATAGAAAGCTGATTGATTACCAATGCATCAGGTTTTGCAGAAACGCTTCCTGCGAAAACACCATGAACAGTATCGTACTTAAACAGGTGAGCCATCGTTTTGGCATCTGCCAGGTCGTTAATGGCCACTACTTCAAATCCCTCAGCCAATGCTAAGCGTAAAAATGTTCTTCCTATTCTACCAAAACCATTTATTGCCAGCCTCATTATTATAAAAATTAGAGCGCAAAATTAGTATTTATTTATCAAAGCAAAGACCTGATTATATAAGATGGAAAAGGGATGATGAAACCTTATGGCAGTGGCTATTTTTTTCATCTGCTTAAAAAAAATGAAGTTTTTTTTTTAGGAGCGCAGAGCCTGTACAGCTATTAAGGCTTGTTCCCGTTCTTCGCTGTATCCCTATGCTGCGCTCCGGGGATGTCGCTGCGACCGGGGCTGGGCCTTCTAATCTGCAAGGAAACCGATACAAAGCTGCCATTAATTTTACAGATAATACCCTACTATGGTTTTGAACCGCAGTCCTTTGTTAAATAAACCTTATTGTAGCGGATATCCTTTTTGCTGCACTAACACACAACTTCTCACTAACCATCACAAAAAGATAGAAGCGGAAAGAAGGACTGCCGTAACCGATAGGAACAAT
>Ga0157369_10001882_pt1 | contig 25309 bp, 22 predicted proteins | sample C25metaG_FD_113461 | JGI IMG/M metagenome (GOLD analysis project Ga0157369, IMG submission 113461) | Corn rhizosphere microbial communities from Kellogg Biological Station, Michigan, USA - C2-5 metaG | ecosystem: Host-associated > Plants > Roots > Rhizosphere > Soil | place: USA: Michigan... | reverse complement strand
GTTTCCGGATCGTAGGTTGGGTAATGATGGAACTTGGAGAGGTCGAAATCAGCGCCTAATTCGCGGTTAATGCGTGCAAGCAGATTGAGGTTAAACTCGCGGGTAATACCACCCTCGTCATTATAGGCATTAAGTATGATCTGCGGATCCTTTTTAAGGTCGACGCCCATCAATACAAGATCGCCCGGTGAGAGATGCGCCCTCAGTTCTTTGCAAAATTCTTCAGCCTGGTTAACCGGCATATTGCCAATGTTTGAACCGAGGAAAAGCACCACTTTGCGGTTGGATGATAAGCCCGAAGCCTTTTTGAGCATCTCAAAATACTCGCCATGCAGGCCATGTATCCTGAGCCGTGGCATGGAGACCGGCAGCGTTACGTTAAGATATGAAATAACGTGGTCGGATATGTCAATAGGCAGATAGGTGAAATCAACATCACTGTTTAACAAATATTTAAGCAAACAGGATGATTTGGTAGCATCGCCTGCACCCAATTCGATCAGGTCAAACGGTTCGCCGCCGGCAATTATTGCTGCGGCCAGTTCTGCTGTTTCTTCACAAAAGATTTCCATCTCACAATTAGTCGGATAATATTCCGGGCAGTTCATGATCTGCTGGAAAAGCTCATCACCCCTGCTGTCATAGAAATACTTTGAATCCAGGTGTTTAGGGGTGGCAGTAAGACCTTTTACTACATCATCAAAAAATTGCTTGTTAAGCGATTTTGTAACAGCCGGTTTTGATGGTGGGAGGATGGTACTGAAATGTCTCATAGGTGAATTTTATTTGGCGAGGCGAATACCCGTAAACTGCCATCGCAAGTGCGGATGAAAAAAATTTCTATAAGTGATGCGACTATGATTGGGCGGCGTAACTTCTGATGCACCGCGTAATACTTTTTGGCTTACCATAAACTTGCCATTGTATTCGCCAATGGCGCCTGGTGCTTTTACAAACCCAGGATAGGGTAAATAAGCGCTTTCGGTCCACTCCCATCGTTTACCCCAGTTAAATTGTGTTGCGGCAACCTCCCATTCAAATTCGGTAGGTAAACGCATGCCCTTCCAGGCTGCATAAGCATAGGCTTCGTAGTAACTGATGTGTGTTACGGGCATGTCGGGGTCAACGGGTTCCAGGCCGCGGTAGGTATAGTGGTGCCAAACGCTGTCAATCAGGTGCCAGTACAGTGGTGATGTGATGTGATTGTTTTTAACCCAGTCCCAACCCTCGGAATGCCAGTGCCTAAAATCATGGTAACCACCCTGATCCATAAATTCCATAAAGTCGAGGTTGGTAACCAGCGACGAGGCTATCTCAAAATCGTTTAAGTATACTTTATGTCGTTTAAGCTCATTATCAAAGCAAAACCCTTCGCCGGTAAAGCCTACCTCATAAACCCCTTGCTCAATGCGGGTGAAACTTTCGGTATCAGATTCCGGTTTAGGGTCGGGATAATCTTTGCGGTAAGCCGGAAACAACGGATTATGGCCCAGGATGTATTTAATATCGGTGTAAAGTAATTCCTGATGCTGCTCTTCATGGTTGAGGCCGAGAATAAAAAGTTCCTTTAGTTCAGCCGATGGCTCTTCGCAAAGAAAGCTTTCCACAGCCTTATCAACATATTCGCGGTAGCGGTATATCTCTAATACCGTTGGCCGGCTCAGGTTGCCCCTGTCGGTACGAATTACGCGTGCTCCCACTGTTTCATAGTAGCTGTTGAACACATAATTGTATTCGGAATCATATTCGCGGTAACCCATAAAATAGGGTTTGAGGATAAAGGTTTCAAAAAACCAGGTGGTGTGGCCTATGTGCCATTTAGGAGGGCTAACATCAACCACAGGCTGTACCACGTAATCTTCCGTTTGCAGCGGACTGCATATTTGTTCGGTTCTTTGTCTTACCTCAAGATAACGTTGATACAGGTTCATATTATTTGCTCTCCAAATAGCGTTTCAGGTCCGAAATTGTTTTAATTTTTAGGTCTTGGGCTTGCTGTTGCCGCATCATTAAAGCATACGAATTATTGAACCCAATTGGTTTTAACCAGCGGATGTTAAATCGTTGCTCAAACTGTTGTTGCACGTAGCGATACGTTTCGTCGGGGTTATGTTCAACGCTGTCTATTACCTTTTGCTTGGGTTGAAGCATAACGAGCAGACCCGTGCCCGTATATTCAGGATAAAGATCGATCTGATTGTTGGTCAGTGCATCAAAACATATTTTGGTGCCCCCGAGGCCGGTTTTCGTTGATACCGGATAATGTGTATATCCACGAATAAGTATGGTGTACATTGCGCCGATGATATATTGCTCGCCAAAAATCTTGGAGCCGATACGAACAGGTTCACCAGAAGCCTCTTGAGGTAGCTGGTATAAACCCTTGCTGACGAGGAAATCCTTAGCCACCTTTTCGGGCGACTGATGCAGATAATCTGTCCGGTAGTTCAGCTCTGTCATTGTTGAATCGTTGATCTTCCCAGCCAGTAAGTTGAGCGTTTGCTCCAGTTTAGGAAATTTCTTTAATGCATCCTCGCGCACAATGGGCGCGGCATAATAAGGCGGAAAAATGTGCTTGTTATCCGCTAAAACAATCAGGCCGAAGGCCTTGAGCCTGCCGTCTGTAGAATAGCCGCTGATGACGTCGAGTTGTTTCAAGTAGGCTGCTTTATACATCACGGCATCGCTGATCACTACGGTGTGGATCTTTAAGCTGTATTTATCCTTCAGTCCCAGATCGCCGTCCTGCCTGCCCATAAACTCGGGGGTAAAACCAGCGATGAGCTTACCTGCATAGGCAGAAGGTACAAAATAAAAACAAGCCAGCAGGAACAGCCCGGCAGGCAACAGAGCTGATGCTCTCTTTAATGTTGTAAGTTTTAGCCGTTGCAGTCGCGACAGCAGGAAATCAAATACAATGGCCAGTAACGCAGCAGGAATAGCCCCCGCCAGGATCATATTGGTGCTATTGAGGGAGATTCCGCCAAAGATAAATTCGCCCAGTCCGCCTGCCGCTATCAGGGAGGCCAGTGTTGCCACGCCAACGTTAATGACAGCTGCGGTACGTATACCAGCGAGGATCACGGGCATTGCCAGGGGAAGTTCTACCCGGAAAAGTATTTGCACGTTGCTCATGCCCATGGCCAGTGCGGCTTCCCGCACGCTGGGATCAACGCCTGTTATGCCGGTATAGGTATTTCTGATAATGGGTAACAGCGCATAAAGCAATAAGGCTGCAATGGCTGGCTTAGGGCCGATCCCTAAAACCGGTATCATGAACCCGAGAAGTGCGATGCTGGGGATGGTTTGCAGAATGCCGGCGGTTCCTAATACAGGGCCCGAGAGCTTTCGTCGGCGCGAAATGAGCACACCCAGGGGCAAACCAACGGCAATTGCCAGCAAAAGAGAGATAAAGGTTAAACCGATATGCTCAAATGTTTGCGTGACCAGCTTGTCTGATTGCTGACCGATAAACTCCCATAAGGTTTGCTGATGCTCATTCATTGCACCGGGCTATTTTGGTATTGGTTAAAGGCAGATGTTAGCTGCTCAAAAGTTACTGTTTTTTTCTCATCTTTTTTTACAATGGTTAATGCCGGTGCAGCGAGGGCCCGCATCTTTTCCATTGATTGCCATAAGTTTAGCCCGACAGGTACAATGGGTGCTTCTGTTATGGTTGAAATGTCAGTGAGCAGCGGCCAGAGCTGATCAAGCGTTATCGATTTGAACTCGAGCTGCAGGCGATGGGCGTTTAGAAATTCGGTTACGAAAGCAGTTGTGGGGCGATGTAGCAGATCACGCGGTGTGCCGATTTGGACGATGCGGCCTTTATCCATCAGGCAGATGCGGTCGGCGAGGTCGAAGGCTTCCTGAACATCGTGGGTTACCATAATGATGGTCTTCTGTTTCAGTTCATCAAGCGCTTTAAATTCCTGCTGAATTTTGGTGCGCGTAACGGTATCCAATGCGCCAAAGGGTTCATCCATCAACAATACGGGCGGATTGGCAATAAGCGCACGCGCCAGACCAACCCGCTGCTGCTGCCCGCCGCTTAGCTGGTTAGGATATTGTTCGAGGCAATCCGATGGCAGATGAAGCTTGCTAATAAGCTCCTTGGTGCGTTCGGTAATTTTGCTCCGGTCCCATTTGAGCAACCTTGGGACGACGGCAATATTTTGCGCAACCGTATAATGCGGAAACAAACCGGTGTTCTGCATTACATAACCTATGCTACGGCGCAGCTCTTCAACGGGCCGGTTTTCAATAGGCTGGTTATCTATTAATATGGTGCCGCTGTCTGGTTCAATAAGGCGGTTCAGCATTTTCAGCGTGGTGGTTTTACCGCAGCCGCTGGTGCCCAACAATACTAATACTTCATGTTCCTTTACCTCGAAAGAAATATTATCTACAGCCCTAAGCTGTCCATATTGTTTGGAAACCTGCTGAACTGAGATCATAATTTCTTGCTAATAGGCTAAGTCTAAAGTAAGAGTTTCGTTTCTCAGACTCCAATATAAATTTGTAAAATCGTAACCCGTAAATGGGCCAAGGCAACGAAGGTACCTTTCCTCTAATCTAAATTCGTAACTCGTAAATCGAATCAATCTTCAATCGTCATAAAAAGATTGTTCAATGATTCGGAATAAGTAGGGTGTGCAAAAACACAATACCTGATCTGCTCATAAGTAACACCGCCTTGCATCGCCATTTCTAAAACGGACATAATTTCACCCCCTTCTTCAGCTAATATGGCTGCGCCGAGGATCTGTTTGGTTTTGGCGTCGACCACCGCTTTCATTATTCCGCGGGTTTCACCGGTTTCGATAGCTCTCGCTACACGGCTCATGAGGAGTTTAGCTACCTTAATATCCAGCCCTTGTTCTCGCGCCTGTGTTTCCGTTAACCCTACCCGGCCCAATTGCGGGTCGGTAAACATACAATAAGGTATGGGTCGATCCTTTGCGGAAATATCAGCCCCCTCAAACAGGTTGCGGTAAACAATGGTGAAATCGTGGTAAGAGATATGCGTAAACGCTGGCCCGCCCTTTACATCACCAAGTGCGTAAATGCCATGTGTGGTGGTTTCCAGTTTGTCGTTTACTTTGATAAAGCCTTTTTCGTCAACGGCTACGCCGGTTGCTGCCAGATTTAACGCTTGGGTTTGCGGTGTCCGGCCAGTCGCTACCAATATATGGCTGCAACTTAAGTTCAAATGCTCATTGACGGCTTTAATGGCGGCGTTAATTTTACCGGCGGTTTTATATAGTTTTTGAGTAATAGCATTGGTATAAATATCCAGGCCCTCGGCTTTCAGGATTTTGGTCAGTTCGTTAGCTACGTCATCATCCTCCCGTTGCATAATACGCTCGCTACGCTCAATAATGCTTACCTTACTGCCGAAGCGTTTAAACATCTGCCCAAACTCCAACCCAATATAGTTGCCGCCGATGATCAGCAGGTGTTCTGGCACCTCCTCCAGTCCCATAATAGAGGTGGAGTCCAGATAGTCAACACCACTTAAGCCATCAATTTCGGGAATATGGGGTTTTGCGCCTGTATTAATAAATATAAGGTCGGCTTTAAGCTCAGTTTCGCCGCCATCGTTTAGCGTTACTTTAATAGTTTTTGGAGCAGTAAAAGTTGCTTCGCCGTAAACTAGATCGAGATTTTCAGTTTGTTCGAGCCCTTTAACACTGCCATTGCGGAAGCTCCTCACAATCTCGTCTTTCCGCTTTTTGATCTGCTTCATGTTGATATGATAGCTGTCAATGGTAACGCCAAGATCGGTACACCGTGCAGCTAGATAGGCTGCCTTGGCGGAGGCGATCATGGCCTTGGTAGGCGTACAGCCATCATTAACGCAGGTTCCGCCAACCCAGCGCTGTTCAATAAGCGCTGTTTTTTTGCCGGCCTGGGCCAGTTTTTTACAAAGCGGCGTTCCGGCCTGACCGGAGCCGATTACTATTGCATCGTAAACTGTCATAATTATTCCGTTACCTGAACACCTTTCCAGAAAGCAACGTAATCCTTAATCTGCGCCGCGGCGGGTTTGGGCTGAGGATAATACCAGGCCGCATCGGGGTTTTGCTTGCCATCTACATTTAAGGTATAGTAAGATGCCAGGCCTTTCCAGGGGCGGGTAGTATGGGTTGGTGATGGTTCAAAGAATTGCTTTTTCACACTATCGGCGGGAAAGTAGTGATTGTTTTCAACTACAATGGTGTCATTGCTTTCTGCCAGTACCTCGTTGTTCCAGATTGCTTTCATAGTTAAATAGGTTAATTGACTAATGAGGGGCGAGCTATCCTTTTAAAATTACTAAAAAGTTTAATTCCTTACAGTAATTTATGATCGTATAACAAGAGGTATACCCAGGTAATAATAAATATCACGGGAATCATAATGGGCGAAATACGCTGAAACACGCGGTCATATTTATTGCCGTTAAGCATAGGGTAAACACCCTCGGCAGAGCTGCCGTCGGTATTTCTTTTGTAGTTCCAGCGTAGTTTGCGGATATAAAATATGCCTGCCAGTACATCCACCAGCGTAAAAATGGCTACGAGCAGGGCGGCTATCGGAAAAATCACGGCGAGCATTTTTTGTTTGGCCAGCAGGTCGGGTGTTGGGGCTTTTCCGGTTACCAGCATGGCATACACGTTAAAGAAAAACGACTGGCCGATGGATAACCAGATTACCCTTTGGTTAACTGCATTGTCGTGGTGTTCTAACTGGGCCCGGCTAACTTTATAAAGCTCTGAGAGCGGTTTTTCTTCTTCTGGCATAAAAACTTACTTATGTTAAGTATCAAGAGCTAAAACAAGGCTTTAGTAAGTTAGTTTTTCGTATTTTGCCCAACAAGCAAGCGGCCCGGTCATGTAATGAAAGTGTTGCTTAAAAGTTAAATCAGAATTATATTTTCTAAGAGAAATAAATTTTGCGTTTTTCATAAACATTATCCCTATATTGCATGTATTAAGTGTAATCACTTAATTAGTTAAATAATCAGGCTCTTGAAAACAGCCCACTTTTAAATTCAAATTAATGAACATTTTCGCAGGAAGCCTTCCTTATCAGTTACAGGAAGCAGATCTAAAAAACCTTTTCGAAGCCTACGGAGAGGTTAGCTCAGTAAAACTTATTATCGACAGAGAAACCGGAAGAAGCAAGGGTTACGGTTTCATTGAAATGCCTGATGATGAGGTGGCTCAGAAAGCTATCTCTGGATTAAATGGTATGCAGATTAGCGGTAGAGCTATTGCTGTAAGCCAGGCCGAAGAACGTAAATCAAACGACAGAAGAGGCGGTTTCAGCGGCGGCGGTAATCGTGGCGGTGGTGGCTTTAGCCGTAGCAATGGCGGCGGCGGCGGCTTTCAGCGCAACAATGGCGGCGGCGGCAGAGGTAACCGTTACTAAACGATATAATTTTGCACCGGGCTTAGCGTATAAGCCCGGTACTTTTATTACATCTGCCCACTCTTTTATTACATCTTTGTACTTCAATAGGTTCCTCTGTTGAAGGGATGTTATTTGTCCGCACTTTAAAAGCATTTACGAAGCTGTAATTAATAAGGCTCAAGCCTTATTAATTATTATTTTTGACCGGAGTTCTCTTTCAGAGTTTCTCCAGAGTTGTGTCACATTTTTACTACAAGTAGGCTTCGTACCCCATTCATGAAAGATAACAACAGGTTAATTTTCCTGGTTTTACTGGCAATAGCTCTCCTTAGCAACCTTAGTGGTTTTAGGGACGATTTTTTTACCGACGACCCCGGACTTTACGCCTCTATTTCCAAACAGCTAATCTTTCATAAAAATTTTTTCTTTTTATACTCCTACGGTAAAGACTGGCTCGATAAGCCCCACTTCCCGTTTTGGGCCGCTTGGTTAAGCTTTAAAGTTTTTGGCATCCACACCTGGTCATATCGCTTACCGGCGCTGATCTTTTTTTTGCTGAGCTTAATTTATACTTATTTACTGGCCCTGAAGTTTTATACCCGCGAGGTTGCTTTTGCCGCTGTATTTATTCTCCTTACATCATTGCACGCCATGATGTCTAACACCGACGTAAGAGCAGAGCCTTACCTGATGGGCATGATCGTAGGGGCCATTTATCATATAGCCAAACTGCGGGAAAGGCTGCGCTTTACGGATCTGGTATTGGCCGCGCTATTCACGGCCATGGCCATCATGACGAAGGGTATCTTCGTGATCGGGGCCATATACGGTGCGTTGGCTGGCGAACTCATCTTTAAAAAACGTTTCAAGGAGGTTTTTGCGTTTAAATGGGTATTGCTTGGGCTGCTTACCATCATCTTTATCTTCCCTGAGTTATACGCCTTATATACCCAGTTCGACCTTCACCCCGAAAAGGTTGTTTTTGGTAAGCAACATGTATCTGGCATTAAATTCTTTTTGTGGGACAGCCAGTTTGGTCGTTTCGCCGGCAGCGGGCCCATTACACGTAAGTCGAGCAGTATTTTCTTCTATGTGCATACTTTGTTATGGGCATTTGCACCGTGGTGCTTGCTGTTTTATTATGCGCTTTATAAGAGCATTCGCAATATAATAAAAGGTATCCGGCTGGAGGAGTATTACACGCTGAGCGGAAGCCTCGTGTTGCTCATCTTGTTTTCGGTATCCGGCTTTCAGTTGCCTTTTTATACTAATATTCTTTTCCCGCTTTTTGCCATTATTACCGCAAGGTTCTGTTTCGGCGAATCGTCAGTTTCCGAATACCGGTTTAAGCTTGTTGCCCAATGGGTGTTTATTGTGCTGTTTCCAATTGCGGTAGTGTTGATCCAGCTAATTCTGAAACCTGCTGATTATGTAACGCCACTAATTTTATTATTAGCGTTTCTAACTGCTATAGGTTGGTATATAAGACAAAAAGAGCCTCAGGTTTTAAAAGTTTTTTGGCTAAATTGCTCCGTTATTATACTCGTAAACTTTTATCTCAACATGGTCGTATACCCTGTTATATCGGCATATAAAGCAGAGATACAAGCGGCAGCAGTTGTTAATCAACATCACTACGATAATTATCGGGTAGGTGTATTTGCCAATAGGGATAATAATTTTCAATTTTATACTAATAAACCTGTCGACCTTATCTCGTCAACGCAGTTTAATGCGTTTACACAAGCCGGCCAAAAAGTGGCCGCCTACGCTAACCAGTTTTCAATCGACCTGCTGAGACAGCAGCAAATTCCATTTAAGATTGTAAGGACTTTTGAAAATTACCCGAGAGAAAACGTTTTGCCACAATTTATAAACGATTCAACACGCAACAGCACGTTGGAAAAGGTCTACCTGATATCAAACTAACTTAACTTAAACTGTTATTAACCAAAACACAAAGACGTGAAACTACTGATCATTGAAGACGAGGAAGGGCTAAGAGAAAGCATTGAGGACTATTTCTCTGAGGCCGGGGTTATTTGCGAAACCGCCAAGGATTTTCCGACTGCCTTAAGCAAGGTTAGCCTATACCGTTATGATTGCATTGTGCTGGATATTACCCTGCCCGGCGGCAACGGTTTGCATATCCTCCGCGAGATCAAGGAAAAAAACCACTCTGATGGTATCCTGATCATTTCTGCGCGCAACTCGCTGGATGATCGCTTGAAGGGCCTGGACATGGGAGCCGATGATTATCTGGTGAAACCTTTTCACTTGTCCGAACTGCGGGCCAGGGTTACAGCCATCATCCGCCGTAAAACCTACAACGGGAGCAACGTGTTAAAATTTAACGAAATTACGGTTGACCTGTTGGCCAAGGAGGTTTCTGTTAAAGATCAAAAGGTTAAGCTTACGCCGAAGGAATACGCCTTGTTATTGTACTTTATCAGCAATAAAGGAAAAGTGATCTCCAAGAACGCTATAGCCGAGCATCTGTGGGGCGACGGCATTGATATGGCCAACAACTTCGATTTTATATACTCACACATTAAAAACGTAAGGAAAAAACTTACAGAAGCTGGTTGTAAAGACTATATTCATGCAGCCTATGGTATGGGCTACCGGTTTTCTGACTAATGAAGCTTACCTCGAAATATAATCGTACTACCCTGCTCATTGCCGTAATTGTGATTATAACGGCGGGTATTGCGTATTATTTATCCATTAGTTATATCCTTACCGACCAGGTGAACCATCTACTTACAGGCGAGGAAAAGGAAATTTTTGAATATGTGCAGGCTAACCAGGAGCTGCCCGAAGTTTATGATTCCGACGTACAAAGAATAGTTTTAACGCCGGTTGGCGAGCATCATATCACCCGCAGGTATGCGGATACCCCCTTTTTTAACAAAAAGGAAAACAGTTATGAGTCGGGCCGGGCTTTGATCAGTTCTATCAGAGTTAAGGGGCAGAACTACAAGATCCAGATACTGGAATCAAGGGTGGAAACGGACGACCTTATCGAGGCTATTTTTGGCATTACCATAGGTATGATCCTCGCCTTGATCTTTGTTCTTTATGTTACCAATAGGGTGGTGCTGCGGCGGCTATGGAGGCCGTTTTATAATATCCTCGCCAAAATACATCTGTTTAACTTACGTGATGCACCTGAGATTGAAATAGTCCCTACCGAAATTGACGAGTTTCGCCAGCTTAATGAGGCGGTAAGCGCCATGTCTTTAAAAGTAAAGAACGATTACGAAAACCTCAAGGCCTTCACAGACAATGCTGCGCATGAACTGTTTACACCCATAGCCATCATCAATTCTAAATTAGATACGCTGATACAGCAAACCGAGTTAAGCGAAAAGCAAGGTAAGCTGGTAAGCGACATCTATCATACCTGCGGCCGGCTTACCCGTCTTAACAAATCGCTCCTTTTATTGGTCAAGGTAGAGAATAAACTGGTGAAAGACGAACAGCAGATCAACATGAAGGAGATGATAACCGGCATGGTTGATCAGTTTGACGAGCTTTTCCGCGATAAAAACCTGCGGGTGAATTGCCAGGCGGAGGATCTAACGCTTTTTACCAGCTTTTACCTGATGGAAATCCTGGTCAATAACCTGCTTACCAATGCCATCAGGCATAACCGTGTTGGCGGCCTCATCAATATCAGGCTTACCAGGAATGGCCTGATGGTGCAGAATACGGGCGAGAGCCAGGCCTTAGATAGCGAGCATATCTTTAAGAGGTTCAATAAGTCGGCTGAGTCTGAAGGGAGCGGCCTGGGTTTAACCATTTCACAGCAGATCTGTCAGAACATGGGCTTCAATCTTACCTATAAATTTATCCCGCCTTTACACTCATTTAACGTTGCCTTTAATAGGGTTTAATATAGCTCATTTTGAAAGGATTGAGTGCCTAAAAACGAGTATTTTTCCAGAATTAATACAGAATTTCCTATCTTTTTTGCAGAACAGGCAAGGTATGTAACAATTTAATGCCGGTGGTGTTATGGTTAATTAAGTAACCTAATTTTAGAACCAGCAATATAATGCCTTAACTTTTCAAAAAATTACGAATGAAGTGGTTTTGCTGTATAGCTTTTTGTTTATTTACGTACGTTGTAGCCCAAGCCCAGACCAATAATTTAGCTTATTATTTACAACATGCTATAACCAGTAGTCCGCTGTTAAAGGATATTAATAACCAGGTGCGGGGAGCCGGTGTTGACAGCCTGCGCTTACGCGCCGGGTACAGGCCACAGGTAGGTTTTAATGGCAGCGGCGTGGTTGCGCCGGTTATACATGGTTTCGGATATGCTACCGCCATAACCAACGGCCAAACCTTAACCGGCCTGGTAACCGCGACACAAGCCCTGGTTAGTCGCAACTATCTCAACTCCCAGCTCTACAGCATCCAGCTATCGGCAGATTCACTGCGCAATAGCTATAAAATCTCTGAGCAGGATCTCAAGAAAAATATTATTGCCCAATATATTACTGCTTACGGCAGCCTGGAGCAATACAAGTTTAGCAAAGAGGTGGTAGAGCTGCTGCGTACCGAAGATGATCTGCTTAAAAAGCTTACCCGGAGCAATGTTTACCGCCAGAGCGATTATCTCACCTTCCTGGTTACCCTCAAACAACAGGAACTCCAAATGGCCCAGTCAAGACTGCAGTATAAAACTGACTTTGCTATGCTGAATTATCTTTCGGGCATAGCAGATACTAGTATTACTGACCTGGACAAGCCCGATATTCAAAAGAATATCATGAAGCCTGATATCCGCACCAGCATTTTTTTTCAGCAATACAAGCTGGATAGCTTAAGGCTGGTGAACAACCGCCGGTTGGTTGATTTTAGCTACCGGCCCAAGGGCAGCTTCTATGTAGACGGCGGCTATAATACCGATTTTAACCCTGAGTATTACCGTAACTTTGGCACAAGCGCTGGTTTTTCATTAGCCTTTCCTATCTATGATGGCGGCCAGCGCAAAATGCAATACAAAAAGTTAGCGTTGGAAGAGGATAGCCGTAAAAACTACAAGGCCTTTTTTAATAGCCAATACAAGCAACAGGTTGATCAGCTGAACCAACAGATTAACTAGACAGAGTCATTGCTGACGGATATTACCGAGCAGATGAAATATTCCGAGACTTTGATTAAGGTTGATGCCAAACTGATGCAAACCGGCGATCTTAAAATAGCCGATCTTATTTTGGCCGTGAACAACTACCTCACGGTAAAAAATCTATTGACCCAAACTACCGTTAGCCGCTTACAATTGATCAATCAGTTAAATTACTGGAACAGATAACAATGAAAATATTGAGTTCAAAATCTTTATACAGCTATTTAGTACCGCTTGCGTTTGGTTTGCTTTTTTTGCCGGCCTGTAAAGGCGGCGGCGCTGCCGCTGCAGACGACCAGGGGGATGCCGATGTGAAGGCTGTTACGCCTGTAACCGTTACCACTGTTGACGAAAGCCCCATGAGCGATTATATCGATCTCAACGCCACATCTACCTTTTTGCAGAAAAACTTTGTGAAGGCCAATGCTAACGGCTACATACAAAAGGCGCTGGTGCAGCCCGGCCATTTTGTAACCAAAGGCCAGCTCCTTTTTACACTAAAAACCAAAGAGGCGCAAAGTATTGGCAATACCATTAATATACTGGACACAACATTAAGATTCACCGGCGTTAACCGCATCAAGGCTTCACTTAGCGGCTATATTACCCAGCTCAATCACCAGGTGGGGGATTATGTGCAGGATGGCGAGCAACTGGGTGTGATCAATGATAACTCCAGCTTTGCCTTTTTAATGCAGCTGCCCTATGAGTACCGCAGCAAGGTAGCCGTTGGCCAGGACGTGCAGCTCACCATGCCCGATGGTGAAAAACTGACAGCCCGCGTTACCTCAACTATGCCGGCTGTGGACACCACGGCTCAAACGCAAGGTATTGTGCTCAAGGTAAACAGCAGTCACCCTATACCAGAGAATATTATTGCCCATGCACGTATTGTTAAACAGGCCAAAAGCAGTACTACCTCGCTACCCAAAGCTGCGGTATTATCTAACGAAACCCAAACAGAATTTTGGGTGATGAAGATGATCAACGGTAACACAGCAGTAAAAGTGCCGGTAACCAAAGGCATAGAAACCAAGGATCGCGTAGAGATTGTGAGCCCTAAGTTCTCTTCTACAGATCGGATCCTGTTAACGGGCAATTATGGCCTTGCAGATACGGCAAAAGTTAAAATAGTACGGTAATGAGCGATAAAAGGAACTTTTTTATATCCCATAAAAAGCCGCTCAGCCTTGTACTGGCCCTTATTATTATGGGGGGCTTATTTGCCTATTCGCGTTTGCAGACGTCGCTTTTCCCCGAGATCACTTTTCCCAAGATCAAGATAATTGCTGATGAAGGCCTGCAGCCGGTAAATAAAATGATGGTTACGGTTACCAAACCGTTAGAAAACGCCATTAAGCAAGTGCCGGATTTGAATTATGTGCGAAGCACTACCAGCCGGGGCAGCTGTGAAATATCCGCCTTCATGAACTGGAGCGCTGACATTGATTTGAGCCAGCAGCGGATAGAATCACGCATCAACCAGATCAAAAATGATTTGCCTGCGGATGTGAATATCACGGTGGAAAAAATGAACCCGTCGATATTGCCCGTAAGCGGTTATACCCTGGAGAGTCATAACCTTTCGCCCATTGAGCTGAAGCAGTTAGCTACCTATACCATTAAGCCATTTTTATCGCAGGTAAGCGGTGTTTCGGAGATCAGGGTAATTGGCGGTAAAACTAAGGAATACTGGCTGATCCTGAACAGGCAGAAAATGAGTTCGCTCGGCCTCACGCCCGACATGATCAACACAACCCTGAGCCAGACAGATTTTGTAAAATCAGAAGGTTACCTTTCTGATTACAAGATGCTGTACCTCACTGTTACCGATGCTACTTTGAACGCCAAAGATCAGTTGGAGAACCTGGTAGTAGAGAACAACAAAAAACGGGTTATCCAGATCAAAGACATAGCAGATGTGCAGATTAGTCCGGGCATCGAATATACCAAGATCAATGCCAACGGGCATGAAGGCGTGTTGATTGCGGTGGTTAAACAACCCAACGCTAACCTGGTCGACCTTTCTAACGCCATGGGCAAAAAGGTGGCGGAGCTTAAAAAGGTATTGCCACCGGGCGTTACGTTAAAACCCTATTATATTCAGGCCGATTTTGTTAAGGAATCTATCAAAAGCGTAACGGACAGCTTGTGGATAGGCTTGTTGCTGGCCATTATTGTTGCTATTATTTTTCTCCGCTCGGTTAAAGCGAGCGCAACTATATTGATTACCATACCGGTAACGCTCTGCCTTACCCTGCTTGTCTTATACATCAAGAATTATACCTTTAATATCATGACCCTTGGTGCCATTGCGGCCGCCATAGGTTTAATTATTGACGATGCTATTGTTGTTGTTGAGCAGATACATCGCACGCATGAGGAACATCCGGATGAGATGACCAAAAACCTGCTGCGTAAGGCCATTGATTATTTGCTGCCAGCCATGATCGGGTCTTCCGTAAGTACCATCGTTATCTTTATTCCTTTTATATTGATGAGCGGCGTAGCGGGTGCCTATTTTAAGATCATGACCAACACCATGATCATTACCCTGGTGTGCTCGTTCTTTGTAACCTGGATTGGGTTGCCCGTTATTTATCTTTTGCTTACGCGCCATAAAAAAGGTGAGCGTTTCGAAGATAAAAAGGAAGAGGCACATGAGGTTAAGCGCCAGAAATGGGTAACTTACTTTATACTGCGTCCTTGGGTAAGTATTATCATTATTATTGTACTGGTTTTAGTGATCATCTTTATTCCGGGTAGGTTGGAAACCGGGTTTTTGCCCGATATGGACGAAGGCAGTATAGTGATGGACTACAGTTCGCCGCCGGGAACTTCGTTAGAGGAAACCGACCGTATACTGCGCGAGGTAGAAAAGATCATTGTTAAGCAGCCCGAAGTTCAGGCCTATTCGCGGCGTACGGGCACCCAGATGGGCTTTTTTATCACTGAGCCCAATACCGGCGATTACCTGATCCAGCTAAAAAAAGACCGGGATAAAAGTACCGAAGAGGTGATCAGTGATCTTCGCGCAAAAATTGCGTCAACCCAACCGGCCCTGCGGATAGATTTTGGACAGGTGATTGGTGATATGTTAGGCGATTTGATGACATCAACCCAACCGATTGAAATAAAGGTTTTTGGCGATAACACGGCCAAACTTCAAAGTCTTTCGCGCCAGATAGGCAACCTGGTTACCAATGTAAAGGGCACGGCCGACGTATTTAACGGTATTGTAATTGCCGGTCCATCGGTAAGTATACAGCCTAATTACAGCAAGTTGGCGCAATACAATATTTCACCAAGCAACCTTCAGTTTCAGTTGCAGTCGGCGCTGGCAGGTAATGTGGTAGGTAATATTTTTGAGCGCGAACAGCTCTCTCCTATCCGTATCGTATACCCTGGCAACCGGTCGCTCGATGTAAACAGCATCAAAAACCTAACAATATTTTTGCCTAACGGAAGGCTTGTGCCTATATCAGAACTCGCCACAGTAGAGATTCGCCCTGGCGATGCGGAAATAAACCGCGAAAACCTGCAATCAATGGGCGTAATAAGTGCACGCCTGGAAAACAGCGACCTCGGTACGGTTATACCGGCCATCCAGAAAGCCATCGGCGAACACGTAGTATTGCCGCAAGGTTACCATGTGGAGTACGGCGGCGCTTATGCCGAGCAGCAGCAATCATTCAAAGAGCTGCTCATTATCCTGGTTACGGCCAGCTTACTGGTATTTTGTGTTATTCTATTCCTTTTCAGGCAGTTCCGTATTGCGTTACTTATTTTAGCAATTGGCGTTTTGGGCATTGCCGGTAGTTTCCTGGCGCTTTTCTTAACGCATACGCCGCTCAATGTGGGCAGTTATACGGGGCTTATTATGATTGTGGGTATTATTGGCGAGAATGCCATCTTTACCTTTTGGCAGTTTAGGCAAAGCGCTATTGAAAGTGGTGTGGACGATGCCATTGAGTACTCGATCTCTACCCGTTTGCGACCAAAATTAATGACAGCCCTGGGCGCTATTATAGCGTTGATGCCGCTGGCGCTGGGCATTGGTGCAGGTGCGCAGTTGCATCAGCCGTTGGCCATAGCCGTTATCGGTGGTTTTGTGGTGGCCCTGCCGCTGCTGCTCATTGTACTGCCGAGCATGATGCACGTATTTTACAAGAACTATAATTTTAAAGAGCACGAACAAACCTCGAACTAAATAACTAAAAGCGGTTTCAGCAATGGGCCGCTTTTTTTGGTTTTTCAATACCCCTAATAATCAATTGTTGCCACAATTAATACATGGCATGTTAATGCTGCAACAAATAACAGGTTCGGGTGAAAATTAAAATACAATTTGAAATAGCTCTTTAAGGGGCTAGTTATAAGGTAGGGTAGCGGGTATAAAAAATAAAGCCTCCTTGCAATCGCTGCTTGGAGGCTTCAAACCTAAACCTTATCACAATAGCAAGTTTACACTTACTATGGGACAAACGTAATAAAAGGTTCTGAAGATTTCATGAATTAATTTATCCGATTTATAGTAAAAAATCATTTTATTTAAAGCAATGATGTCCTTAGATACAACTTTGTGAAAGTAATACCGTATTATTTTCCATTAAGAAAAATTATTACTTTGCCGTCACTATACACTTATGTTTCAACTGACCACCGTTCAAATTAACAACGAGCTTACAGAAGTTCGAAAAGCTTACCGCTTACTTTATCAGTTCCAAAAACGGGTACTTGATATTCTTAGATTTGTAGAAAGTGAGCTGGGCATAGATTATTATGGTGGCTACGCCAAATTTTCTGCTCAAACGCCTGCAGCAAGCTTTGGCTCTCTTGATGATTCTGCCTGGGACTGGCTTAACTTTTATCTGTACGAATTTCATTTCAGAGAAGAGGAACTCCGATACCGCTACCATATTAATTTTTCGGTTTTCCTGGTGAGTGATACCGGGTACTTTGATGCCGAAGGAGCCAACGTAAACAACGTACGTTCGTTTATACCTGCCGATGTTTCACATACAAAAATGGTTTTTGTGCTGGGGCAGGATGCCTGGCTGGATGGCTTTGATGATTTTGAACTCAACTTTAGAACTGATGCGCCTGATTATGTAAGAACAGACAAGAAAGGAGTCCTTCTCGCTAAATCATTTGACCTGGACGACTTTGGCAGTCAGCTGGCGGCCAAGCAGTCGTTGCGGAGCTTGCTTAATTTTTGGCAGTCAAACGGTATTTATGAGATCAAGCTCAGGTTGCATTAAAAATCCTCTTTGGTAAGCTTATCCACGGCTTTTAAGATGTCCGGCATTCTGAAATCACCTTTCATGTTTTTGACCAGGAAGGCGGCTTCATTTAAATCCATGCCGATTGCGGAAACATACAGCGGGTTATTGCTTTGGCCATGCAGCACTTGCTGCACGGTTTTCTTATTGCTTAGAAAGGGCGTTTTAGCAACGCCTATAACCGGTATCTTTTGATGTAAAGCTTTCCACAATTTGCCACCTAAGCCAAGGCCGCCTTCATTGTTGGTATATACATGGCCGTCAACTATAATCAGGCTAACTAAATTAAGGTCAATCTTTTCGGTTATTTTCAAAATGCATGGTAGTTCTCTTTTATAAAATTGACCGGGTTCATAATCTTCCACCTGCTCTATCCGTTCTGTTAATGGTGTGCCGGGCAGCGGCATCACCAGGCTCAAACAAAACAACCACAGCTTTAGCATAATCGGTTTTATAATGAACATCAATAGCAAGGATCATTAAAGGTGCTTTTATACCAATATATCAAGTTCAGTTAAAATAAATGGAAGGCGATAGTTGCCGTTTTTTACTATCTAATGTTTACAAAAAGCGTTTTGAGTTTCGTTGGGATTATCTCAACTTCGCGTTTCTTAAAATTGAGTAATGACAGATCACTATATCAAAATAGCACAGGAGCTGTCTGTTGCATCCAAACAGGTTGATGCTACAGTAGCCCTGCTTGACGAGGGCGCTACGGTGCCTTTTATTTCCCGTTATCGTAAAGAACTTACCGGCAGCCTGGACGAAGTGCAGGTGGCTGCCATCCGCGATCGTATTCAACAGCTTCGTGATCTGGATAAGCGCCGCGAGGCCATCCTCAAGTCGCTCACCGAACTCGGCAAGCTTACGCCAGAGCTGGAAAAACAAGTGAACGAGGCTGAAACTATGGTGGCTCTGGAAGATATTTATCTACCTTACCGGCCAAAACGTAAAACCCGTGCCACCGCAGCCCGTGAAAAAGGCTTACAACCATTGGCTGATGCTGTGCTGGCTCAAGGAAAAATTGACTTACAGGCTGAAGCTGAAAAATATGTAGATGCCGAAAAAGGTGTTAATACCCCCGAAGAAGCATTAGCTGGTGCTCGGGATATTATTGCTGAGTTTATCAGCGAGCATGCCGAAGTAAGAGCACAAATGCGTGAGCTGTTCCTGGAAAAGGGTGTGTTTCAATCGCGCGTGGCTGAGGGTAAGGAAGTAGAAGGGATTAAATACAAAGACTATTTTGACTGGACCGAACCGGTTAAAACCGCACCTTCTCATCGTGTGCTGGCTATGCGCCGCGGCGAAAAGGAAGAAATATTATGGCTGGATCTGCAACCGCCGGAAGATGAAGCCCTTGCCCTGCTCGACCGTACTTTTGTTAGGGCTGCCAACGCCTCTTCAGATCAGGTGCGTTTGGCTATCAATGATGGCTATAAGCGGCTGCTGAAACCAACTATGGAGACTGAGATCAGACTGCTGACCAAGAAAAAAGCCGATGAGGAGGCTATCCGGGTATTTGCCGAAAACGCTCGTCAATTACTGATGGCGGCTCCATTGGGCCAGAAGCGCATGATGGCTATTGACCCGGGTTTCCGTACCGGTTGTAAAGTGGTTTGCCTGGACGAACAGGGTAAATTGCTGGAGTATACAGCGATATTTCCGCACACGGGCGCCCATCAGTTAAGCGAGGCCGAAAAAATGGTTAAGCATTTGGTTGGCGCTTATAATATTGAGGCTATTGCCATTGGTAACGGAACGGCCGGCCGGGAAACAGAATTGTTTGTGCGCAACCTCAACCTGTCAGGCGTTACCATTGTAATGGTGAATGAGAGCGGTGCCTCTATCTATTCGGCTTCAGAAGCTGCCCGCGAGGAGTTTCCGGATAAGGATGTAACGGTGCGAGGAGCCGTATCTATTGGCCGCCGCTTGATGGACCCGCTAGCCGAGCTGGTTAAGATCGATCCAAAATCAATTGGCGTTGGCCAGTATCAGCATGATGTTGATCAGAATAAATTACAGGCTTCGCTGGATGACACCGTAATAAGCTGTGTGAATGCCGTAGGCGTTGAGCTTAATACCGCCTCCAAGCAGATTCTGGCTTATGTATCTGGCCTGGGGCCGCAGCTGGCGCAAAATATCGTGGAGTTCCGGAATCAGAATGGCGCCTTTAAGCGTCGCGATCAGCTTAAAAAGGTGCCTCGACTGGGCGATAAAGCTTTTGAGCAGGCGGCAGGTTTTTTACGCATCCGAAACGCCGAAAACCCGCTTGATGCCAGCGCCGTGCACCCTGAGCGTTATGCTCTGGTGGAGCAAATAGCCAAAGACATGAACTGCTCTGTAAACGATCTGATGCATGATCAGAAATTACGTAAGAGCATTCCGTTGCAAAAATATGTAACCGATATGGTAGGCTTACCGACGCTCAACGACATTATGGCCGAGTTGGCTAAGCCGGGCCGTGACCCACGCGAACAGTTTGAGGCGTTCAGCTTTACCGAAGGCGTAAATACTATCAGCGATCTGAAGGTGGGTATGAAGCTTCCGGGTATTGTAACCAATATTACCAACTTCGGCGCTTTTGTAGACATTGGCGTACACCAGGATGGTTTGGTGCATTTGAGCCAGATCACTAACCGGTTTATTAAAGACCCTAACGAGGTGCTGAAGGTGCACCAAAAGGTTGAGGTTACGGTGACCGAAGTGGACGTAAACCGTAAAAGGATTTCGCTTTCCATGAAAGAGGACAAGCCGAAAGAGCAGCCTGCACGGAAAAACAATCAGCAACAGGGGCCGCCGAAACGCAAATCAGAACCAGAAACTGACATGCAGATCAAACTGGCTGCGCTGATGAGCAAGTTTAAATAAAAAGCTAATCAGTATATACCAAACTAAAACGGGTCGCAAAGAGCGGCCCGTTTTAGTTTAACACCTTTTACATAAGTTCTAAAGTGATCTGCCTTTTAATGCTTTCTTCCAGAGAGATAAAAGTTTCAGTTCGTTGAATGCCTGGCACACTTTGAATATGTTCATTTAGTACCTCGCGCAAGTGATTGGTATCATGGCATACAATTTTAGCGAAGATGCTGTAGCTGCCCGTGGTGTAGTGGAGCTCCACAATTTCGTTCACAGTTGATAGCTTTTTAACAGCCTCATTATACTGAGATCCTTTTTCCAGGTAAATACCAAGAAAGGCCGTAATATCGTAACCGAGCTTTTGTGGATCAACCTCGAGGCTGGCACCTTTAATTACACCCATCTCCTCAAGTTTCTTCATCCGCACGTGTATGGTACCACCAGAAACGATTAACTCTTTGGCAATTTCCGTATACGGAGTGGTTGCATTTTTCATCAAAATCGACAAAATCTGGATGTCCAGATTATCAATTTCTAAATTAGGAGCTTTTCTGTGGGACATAAATTTTAATTTCGTTATCTAAACACAAGTTTAATTAAAATACACTTAAAAATAAAAATATTTTATTGAAATATTTGCAAGAAAACGATACCGGTCTTAACTTTGTATTAAGCAAGTCGGCAAAAGTAGATTGCCTGAGTTCTTAAACATACTGTTGGGTGGTGAAATTTTTGGCAGACACACCTCCTTGTCCCGGTGGCGGAGAGCATGGGAAACCCCTTGGGGCTAACCACTCTGTGAAGGTTCGAGTCCTTCCCCAACAGCCCTTCTCATAATTTAGGTTTATAATTGGTTAGTAAAAGTCCCTGCCCATCAGGGGCTTTGCTGTATATAGGGTTTTCGTGAACGGTCCCGGCGATAGTTTTTCCTCCATTTCTGGGATTACAATCAGGCAGCGACATTTCTTTTTTCAAAATTCGTTCATCAGCCTATGCGTGCACGCAATATTTTGTATATGTTTATGTTAGCGCACAAACCTTATGAATGCCGGTTCGCCAAAAGACCTGTTTCGTTACTTCTCACGGGATAACTTCATCTCCGTTCTTCAGCAAGATCAGGAATGGGATGTTGTGGTTATTGGTGGCGGAGCAAGTGGTTTGGGGGCTGCGTTGGATGCTGCCTCCCGCGGTTATCGCACGCTTCTGTTTGAACAAGCGGATTTTAGTAAAGGAACGTCGAGCAGAAGCACCAAGTTGGTGCACGGGGGCGTAAGATATTTGGCGCAGGGCAATATTGGGTTGGTTAAAGAGGCCCTATATGAACGCGGACTATTACTACACAACGCACCCCATCTGGTGCACAAGCAGTCGTTTGTCATTCCCTGCTATTCCTGGGTTGACAAGATGAAATATCTTTTGGGGCTGAAGCTGTACGACTGGCTTGCAGGGGGGCTTACATTTGGCCCTTCTCGTTTTATCAATGCAAAAACATTAGTTGCCGAACTGCCTGAACTAAAGAAAGAGGGGCTGGTTGGCGGCGTAGAATACTGGGACGGACAGTTTGATGATTCGCGCCTCGCCATTAATCTTGCCCAAACCTGTGCCGGGCATGGCGGTTGCTTGATTAACTACTGCCGGGTTACCAGCTTAACGAAAGACGCTTTGGGCAGAATAAATGGCCTGATCGTTTTCGATCTGGAAAATCAACAACAATACACCGTCAGAGCTAAGGCGGTGATTAATGCAACCGGCGTTTTTGTTGACGAGATATTGCGCATGGATGATGCAGAACGTCATGCCCTTGTGCGGCCAAGTCAGGGTGTGCATTTGGTTTTGGATCGCTCTTTTCTCAAGGGAGATAAAGCAATTATGATCCCCAGGACGGCTGATGGTCGGGTGTTGTTTGCCGTGCCCTGGCATAATCACGTGGTGGTGGGCACTACCGATACGCCGTTGGACAAACTTGGCATCGAGCCCAGAGCCCTGCCTGCAGAAATCGATTTTATTCTTAAAACTGCTGCTGATTATCTCGTCCGACCACCTACGGCTACAGATGTGCTGACTGTATTTGCCGGCTTAAGACCGCTCGCTGCTCCTACTAAGGCAACCGGCAATACCAAAGAAATTTCCCGAAGTCATAAGCTGCTGGTGTCGCCATCAGGATTGATCACTATTACCGGAGGTAAATGGACCACCTACCGGAAAATGGCTGAGGATACTATAAATCAGGCTATACGAACTGCCGGACTAAGCCCGAAGCCTTGTTGCACCAAAGATTTGAAGATTCACGGCTTTAGTCGACCCTGTCCTCAAGATGAATTGGGCGTTTACGGAATTGACGAGGATTTAATTAAAGCATTAGCGTTAGCGAATCCTCAGCTCACTGAAGTGCTGCATCCGGCGTTTCCCTACACAGCGGCAGAGGTGGTTTGGGCGGTAAGGGCAGAGATGGCGCGGACGGTTGAAGATGTATTAGCCCGACGCCTGCGGGTATTGTTCCTTGATGCAAAAGTAGCAATGGAGATGGCTCCAAAAGTGGGCCAAATCCTGGCACAAGAGCTTAACCGCGATGAAGGCTGGGTTAACGATCAGATCGCGGATTTTGCACATTTAGCCGAAGGGTACCTCATTAAGAACCAATGACCAAATTATACCGAAATGAGCACAGAGAAGTATATTTTAGCTTTCGATCAGGGCACTACCAGCTCCAGGGCCATCGTCTTTAACAAGGCTGGTGAGCCTGCAAGTATTGCCCAGCGAGAGTTCAGGCAAATTTATCCGCAGCCCGGATGGGTAGAACATGATCCGCTGGAGATTTGGTCCACGCAGGTTGCGGTTGCAACGGAAGCTGTGGTACGCCGAGGGCTTCATGCCGCTGATATTCATGCTATAGGCATTACGAATCAACGAGAAACTACCATTGTGTGGGATAGAGAGACTGGTGAGCCCGTATACAACGCTATTGTTTGGCAGGACCGGCGCACGGCCGACCACTGCGAGCGACTGAAAGAAAAAGGTTTCGGTTTGCTTATTCAACAAAAAACCGGGCTGATCATCGATGCTTATTTCTCAGCTACCAAAATACAATGGATTCTGGATAATGTACCCGGCGCCCGCCAAAAGGCCACGAGTGGTAAACTTGTTTTCGGTACGGTAGACACCTGGCTGGTATGGAAGCTTACCGGTGGCAAAGTTCATGTTACAGATGTTACGAATGCCTGTCGCTCGATGCTCTTCAATATTCACAACTTAAGCTGGGATGAGGAGCTATTAGGGTTATTTGGTATACCGGCTGCCATGTTACCGGAGGTAAAGTCGTCGAGCGAAGTATATGGCGAAACGGCGGGTGCGTTGTTCGCTGAGAAGATTCCTATTGCAGGAATTGCCGGCGACCAGCAGGCGGCGCTTTTTGGCCAGATGTGCAGCGAGCCGGGTATGGTAAAAAATACCTATGGTACCGGGTGTTTTATGCTGATGAATATTGGGGAGAAGCCTATCATTTCTCAAAATAACTTAGTTACTACCATTGCCTGGAAAATTGGCAACGACGTACGTTATGCTTTAGAGGGCAGTATTTTCATTGCAGGCGCAGTTGTGCAATGGTTAAGGGATGAGCTGAAAATCATTGATCGTTCTGCTGACATTGAGGAGCTGGCAGCAACAGTGGAAGACAATGGTGGTGTGTACATGGTGCCAGCCTTCGCGGGCCTGGGCGCTCCTCATTGGAATCAACAGGCCAGAGGCACGGTCTTCGGCATAACGCGGGGCACAAGCAAAGCGCACATTGCACGGGCCGCGTTGGAAAGTATCGCTTTCCAAACCATGGATGTACTAAGGGCCATGGAGGCCGACTCCGGAATGAGCATTCGCGAACTGCGGGTGGATGGCGGCGCTACGGTTAATGATATGCTCATGCAGTTTCAGGCGAACGTACTCAATAGTCGTGTCATTAGGCCGAGGGTAACGGAAGTAACGGCCCTTGGTGCGGCTTATCTGGCGGGTCTGGCCACAGGATTTTGGCACAACGTTGATGAAATCCGGGCGCAATGGCAGGTTGAGCATTTGTTTGAACCTGATCCGCAGGTGGATGTAAGAGCCATGATCAAAAACTGGCAAAAAGCAATCAATGCGGTAAAATACTGGACCGAATTATCCTAACCTAAATCCCATCTCCCATGAATGCGATCATTGCTGAATTTATCGGAACAACGATGCTGATCCTACTAGGTAACGGCGTAGTGGCCAACGTGGTTCTTGCTCAAACCAAGGGCCATCAGAGCGGTTGGATGGTGATTGCCACCGGCTGGGCGCTGGCTGTTTTTACTGGCGTTGTCATTGCAGAACCATACAGCGGCGCACATCTTAATCCGGCGGTGACCCTGGCGTTAGCTATTGCCGGCAAATTTCCCTGGTCCAATGTTCCGCTTTTTATACTTGCCCAATTGACGGGCGCCATGCTGGGTTCATTATTAGTATGGATACTCTACCACGATCATTTTAAACGAACTACAGATCCTGCCCTGCAGGCCGCGGTGTTTTGTACGTCGCCTGCCATCCGCAATACCCTATCCAATTTATTTAGCGAGGTGTTGGGCACATTTGTGCTCATTTTCGTGATATTTTATTTTACGAG
>Ga0157369_10001881_pt1 | contig 25310 bp, 26 predicted proteins | sample C25metaG_FD_113461 | JGI IMG/M metagenome (GOLD analysis project Ga0157369, IMG submission 113461) | Corn rhizosphere microbial communities from Kellogg Biological Station, Michigan, USA - C2-5 metaG | ecosystem: Host-associated > Plants > Roots > Rhizosphere > Soil | place: USA: Michigan... | reverse complement strand
TGGCAGGCGAGCGCTTCTGTGTCGACGGGCGCGGTCATGTCGTCTCCGGTGCGAGGTACTCCTCGAGCGCCTGCCGCACACGTGCGCGCGCCCGATGGAGAAGCACTCGTTGATTGACTTCGGAGAGGTCGAGAGCGTTACGGACCTCGTCGCTCGACCAGCCTTCGACGTCGCGCAGCGAGATGACCGCGCGCTGCGTCGGCGGCAGCGAATCGATCGCCTCGGCGATGCGCTCCCGCGTCTCCGCGGCGAGGAGCCGCTCCTCGGGCAGCTCGCGCGGCGGCGACGACCAGTGGCCGGGGAACCGCTCGTCGTCTTCTGGGCGGAAGCGGTCGGCGTCGACGGCCGCCTCGGGCACGCGGGCCGGATCGTGGAGCGCCGAGAACGGCAGCGATCTGCCCTCGCGCTGCGCGCGCGTCTTCGCGGTGTTGACGAGGATGCGGAACACCCACGTCTTCAGCGACGAGCGGCCCTCGAAGCGATCGAGCGCGCCGAGCGCGCGCAGCCATGTCTCTTGCACGACCTCTTCGGCGACCGCACGTGACGGCACGAAGATCTGCGCGACGCGAAGAAGCGAGCTGTGCCACTCGCGCACGAGCCTGCGAAAGGCCTCCTCGTTCCCGGCTCGCAGCGCAGCGACGAGCTGCGCGTCGGTCATTTCCACGCCGCGACCCTATATGCCCGCGAAGGACACCACGATGACGAGGATCGAGAGCAGCGACGTCGCGATCACCGTCACCCCTGCGAGCAGGCCGAAGGTGCGGCCGTTCGCATGCCGGCCCATCAACTCGCGATTCGACGCGAGGCGCCAGACGAAGAACAACGTGACGGGCAGCAGGACACCGTTCACCACCTGCACCGCGACGAGCAGGCTGATCACGGGCAGCCCCGGCACGATTGCGACGACCATCCCGATTGCGATCAGCGCCGTGATCACCGCCGTGAACACCGGCGCGTCGCGCGGGTCGTGGCGGATCCCCTTCTCGAAGCCGAACGTCTCCGCGATCACGTACGCCGCGGTGACGGGCAGGATTGCCGCCGCAAGCAGTGACGCACCGAGCAACCCGACCGCGAACAGCACCTCCGCGTAGCGGCCCGCGAACGGCGCGAGCGCCTTCGCAGCGTCGGCCGCGCTGCCAACCTTCGTGTGCCCGTGGACGAAGAGCGTCGCGCCGGTGGCAATGATGATGAAGCCCGCGACCAGGTTCGCGAAGATCGAACCGCTGACGACTTCCGCCCGCTCAGCGTTCAGCTCGTCGACTCCGATGCCGCGCTCGATGACGGCGGACTGCACGTAGAGCTGCATGAACGGCGTGATGGTCGTACCGGCGGTCGCGACGAAGAGAAAGATGTACGTCGACGTCAAGTGGATCTGCGGCGCGACGATCGCATGGCCGACGGACTGCCAATGCGGACGCGCGAGGATCGCCGCGACCGGATACGCGAAAAACGGGATCGTCATCAGCACGAAGACGCGCTCGGCGAGCTTGTACGAGCCGCGCACGACGAGCAGCCAAACGACGGCCGCCGCGACCGGCACGGACACAAACTTCGGCACGTGCGCGAGGCCGAGCGCGGCGCCGACGCCGACGAACTCGCTGATGCAGATTCCGAGGTTCGCGATCAGCACGGCGACGGTCGAGAAGACCGACCAGCGCACGCCGTACTGCTCGCGGATCAGCTCGGCGAGGCCCTTGCCGGTGACCGCCCCCATCCGCGCCGCCATCTCCTGGACGACGATCAGCGAGACGGTGATCACCACCATCATCCACAGCAGGTCGTAGCCGTACTTCGCACCGACCGACGAATACGTCGCGATGCCGCCGGCGTCGTTGCCGGCGTTCGCCGCGATCAGGCCTGGGCCGAGGAAGCCGAGCAGCGCGAGCAGCTGCAGCGTGAGGCGGTTTCGCGGCAGCACGCGAAACCGAAGACGCCCTCGCGCGAGCGCCGCCGCAGTGGCGAACCTGGACGCCATCGCTCGTTACCCATCGTCACCGAGGAGCCCGAAGCGGCGGCGCCACCCGCGCGGCAATAAGAGCTCGAGCACGTCGTCGACGGTGATCACTCCGATCAGCTGTTCCTTGTCGTCGACCACGGGCACGACGGTCAAGTCGAAGTCGGTCATCAGTCGCGCGATCTCCTCGAGGTCGGCGTCAGCCCGTACGCGGCGCGGCGGACCGGATGCTTCGGAGAGCGACATCGCTGGATCGGCGCGCAGCAGGTCGACGAGCGCGATCGCGCCGATCAGGCGGCGGTTCGTGTTCATCACGTAGATCCACGCGAGGGCCTCCGCCGACGTTCTCGTCGAGCGCACCCGCTCGAGCGCCTCCGCCGGTGTCGCCTGCGAATAGACGCAGACGAACTCGGGGCTCATCAGTCCGCCGGCGGTCGTCGGGTCGTAGCCGAGCAGCGCGCGCACGCGCCGCCGCTGCACGAGGGGGAGCAGCCGCACGACCTCGTCACGCCGGTCCTCCTCCAGCTCGCTGACCAGGTCGGCCGCGTCGTCCGACTCCATGCGTGCGAGGACTGCAGCGATCTCGTCGTCGCTCCGGTCTTCGATGAACTCGCGCTGATGGCCGGACTCGAGCTCCTCGAAAACGTCGGCCTCGAGCTCGGGGTCGCTGCCGACCGCGCCGAGGATCTCCTCCCCCTCGTCGTGCGACGCAGCTTCGACCAGGTCGGCGAGCTGCGCCGGGTGCAGGCGCGCGAGCTTCGGGTGCGGGATCCTGAGCCGAACGGTCGGCACATGACCGGTGAACGGCTCGACGGAGGCCCAATCGAGAAACGACGGCGTCATGCCGACCGACGACGCGAGCGCGCGAGGGACGAGCCGGCGCACGAGACCGCGCAGGCCGATGTCGACGCCGACGACGCGATACCAGCCTTCCAGGCGCGCGAGCTCGATCTCGTTCGAGCGGACGAGCCGCGCGCCGTCGACGTTGATCAGCTGCCGGTCGAGCACGTCCTTTCTCAACAGCACCTCGCCCTCGCGCCGCGCGAACGGTTGCAGGTCGAGGCGCACGGAGCGAAGCGTGACGCGCCCTTGCTCGATCGCCTCGACTTCGTCGGCCTGGACGAACACCTGCCGTCCGGCGACGGTCGCGAGCAGCCCCATCACAGGTGGGTATTCGTCCTCGCCGAGCTTGACGATCAGGTCGTCGACGCGGCCGAGCTTGCCGCCGGTGCGGTCGACGAGCGCGCCGCCGACGACGAGCGACAGGTGCAGGACGCGCGGCTGCGCGGTCACGGTCATATGGGCGGTGCAGGGCTCGAACCTGCGACTTCTTCCTTGTAAGGGAAGCGCTCTCCCAGCTGAGCTAACCGCCCGGGATACGAAGGAGCGTAACCGCCAGAATTGCGGAATTGCCGTTAACGAGCTTCCCGGTCTGCCCCACCTTCGCTATGCGGAGGTGGGGCTTCGCGCGATCGACGAGCAGCGCTGGGGCGACGCTCGCAAAGCTGGAGGTCGAACGTCCGGGGCACGTTGCAGAGCGGGATCGGTGTCTATAGGATCGAGTTCGTCAGTCCGCGCGGCCATCAGTTAGCGCGACGGGGTCTAGTAGAGCGGTGGGAAACGATGTGGGGCGTCCGGACGAGTGCGGCTACTGTCACTGCCGGGATCGCGGTCGCCGCCGCGCTGGTAGCGCTCGTTGGGGCGCCAGTCGCCCAGGCGGCGAACACCTTGTTTGTCGCGACGACGGGGGCCGATAGCGGAACCTGTGGAGCTTCGAACGACCCCTGCCAGACGATCCAGCAGGCCGTGAACAATGCGAGCTCGGGCGACACCATCGTCGTCGCCGCAGGCACCTATAACGAGACAGTGGACATTACGGCGAGCCTGACGCTGCAGGGCGCGCAGGTAGGCAACCCCGGCAGTGCGGCCCGCTCGTCGGAGTCGCCGGCGACAGAATCCGTGGTCACGGGCGATCTCAGTATCGAATCGAGCAACGTGACCGTCGACGGCTTCTCGTTCGACTTCGGCGGAAACCAGATCAGTGTCAGCCAGCCCGGCGCGACGATCGTGGACGACGTGTTCTCCGGGTACGGGAACGGCGGAGGGACCAATGACGCGATCGGCATTGCCGGCGCGGCGGGCACCACTGTCGTCGACAACTATTTTACGAGCCCGAACGTCGACTACGGCGACCACGGCGGCGCGGTCGTGCAGTGGTTCGCCGGAGGCTGCAGCGGCTCCGACGTGAGCGACAACGTCTTCGACGACGCCGACGCCAGCGCGCTCGCAGACATCTACTTCTACTGCAACGACGATTCGGTGTCGACCATCACTGTGTCCGGCAACCACGACACGATCGGCGGGGACAGCAGCTTCGTCAACTTCCAGCACATCGGCAGCTCGGGCGCCGAGATCGACGTCACGAACAACGTCGTCACGATGACGCCCGCGAGCGGTTCGTCCGGGCTCTACTTCGGCACGAGCGAGAGCGGCGTGGCGACGGTCGACATCAGCGGGAACTCCCTGACCGGCGATCCGATCCGCGCCGTGAAGCTCTCGACGAATGCCGGGCTTTCTGGGCCTGTGAGCATCACCGGAAACGACTTTTCGGATAGCGGTGTCGGCGTCTACGTCGCCTCAGGCGCGCTCAACGGCGCAAGCGTGACGCTTCGCGGCAACAACCTGGCCGGCGAGACGGGCGACAGCGTCCCGGACCCGGCGGACGGCGTGTACAACGACCCGAGTTCGGGCGGCAGCGTCGATGCCGACGACAACTGGTGGGGTTGCAATGCCGGCCCGGGCGAGTCGGGTTGCTCCTCGGTTTCCGGGACCGTCACCTCCGACCCATGGCTCGTTCTGGGCGTTTCGGCGTCGCCGAGTTCGGTCTCGACCAGCCGTACTTCGACGGTGACGGCTGATCTGACCCACGACTCGGACGGTTCCGACGCCTCGGGCTCGGGGACGATCCTGGACGGGACCAGCGTCGGCTTCGCGACCGACCGGGGGAACCTGTCGGCGTCCTCGGCCGGAACGAGCGCCGGCACGGCGTCGGTCACTCTAGGCTCGCCGAGCGCCGGGACCGCGAACGTCACCGCGACATTCGACAGCCAGTCGGTCTCGACGCCGGTCATCTTTACCGCACGGGCCTCGGGGCCGCCGCCCTCCTCGGGTAGCGGGACAACGACGACCGCGACGCCGCAGCCGAATGCCCTGCCGGGAGCGGCAGGCTCCATTGCGGCCACAGCGGGAGGTGTCACCTTCACGGCATCCTGGGTGCCCGGCACGTTCAGCACGCCGGTGACCGTGACGGTCACGCCCGAGTCGATCCCGAGCGGTACAACCCCGGCCGGCTTCGCCGTCGGCGACGCCGTCGTTCAGCTCACCGTGACGAGCGAGTCCGGCGCATCGATCACCTCGTTCGCGCAACCGCTCGAGATCCATCTCTCCTCGATCGGCGCCGGCGACGTTCTCGGCTACAGCAGTGACGGCGTGACGTGGACGGCGATCCCGCGCCTGCGCAGCCTGCCGCTTCCGGCCGGCCAGCCCGACGGCTACTTCGTCAATGCGGACGGCAGCGTGACGATCTACACGCGCCACGCCACGCTGTTCGGCGAGCTGACGGACACGCAGGCGCCGGGCGCCGTGACCCTGCACGGCCGGATCACGCGCACGGCACTGCGGCTGAGCCTGCTCGGCGCACACGACAACGTCGCGGTGGCGGGCTACGTCGTCTCGCGCAACGGGCACGGCTACAGGGCGGTCAAGCAGACGCACCTAGCGTTGCCGCTCCGTCCCGGTCGCTACACAGTCGTCGCGCTCGATGGCGCGCACAACGCCAGCGCGATCTCGAACACGATCACCGTCGTTCGCACCGGCAGCAAGCGCCACCCGTTCGCGATCCGCAGCTGATCGATCGTCGGCAGCGAGCCGGAAGCGCTCTCCCAGCTGAGCAAACCGTCGGCGCACGGAGAGTACCGGCGAGAATCGAGCGCGTGGACGTCCGCCCGATACCCGGCCTGGCCCACCTTCCCTATGCGGAGGTGTGGTTCCGCGCGATCGACGAGGCGCGTTGGCGCGACGCGTCGGCGAAGGCACGCGCGCTCGGGAAGACCGGGCTCGAGGTCTGGACGACCGACGAGTCACCCGAGGTGGTCGCGTTCCTCACCGCGCACGGCTACGACGAGGTGCGGCACTACGTGATCTCGGAGCTCGATGTCGCCTCGGCCCCGGATCCGGGGCCGCCCTCGCTCGACGTCGCGACGCTCGCGGAGCGCCCGGTGCCGGCGGACACGCTGTACGCGATCGCGCTCGAGTCGTATCGCGACCAGCCCGGACGCGCCGAGACGGACATCGGGGACTTCGACAGGTGGCGCCGCTTCGGTCTCGACCCCCACCCGCCCGAGGCGTACTTCGTCGCGCACGACGGCGGCAACGTCCTCGGCTACGCCTACCTCGCGCGCGAGGACGGCGTCTGGACACACGGCTTCGCGGCCGTCGCGCGCGCCCACCGCGCCCGCGGCGTTGCGGGAGCGCTCAAGCGCGCGCAGATCCGGTGGGCGAAAGCCAACGGGATCGCGTCGCTCCGGACGGCCACCGAGACGCGCCTCGCACAGATGCGGGCGCTCAACGAGCGCTTCGGCTACCGGCCGCTATACACGGAGATCGTGCTTCGGGGACCGTTGATCCGTTAGGCTCGCAGCTCTAAACGACAGGCACTCGCGACAGGCGCAGGGGGTTTGCCGGACTCCGATGAAACACCGTTTCGAGAACCACGACTTGATGACCGAGGCGTGCGGTCAGTTCGTCGACATCACCGACGACGTATTGGGGGTCGTCGAGCGCAGCGGGGTGCGCGAGGGGCAGGTGGTCGTCTACTCCCCGCACACGACCTGCGCAGTGATCATCAACGAAAACGAGACCGGGTTCATCCAGGACTTCCAGGAGCTGATGGACGAACTCGCGCCGCGCGAAGGACGCTCGTACCGGCACGACCTGCACGACGGCGAGGAGTTTCCGAACGGTCACTCGCACGTGCGCACTGCGCTGCTCTCGTCGACGTCGCAGACGATCCCTGTCGTCGACGCGAAGCCCATGCTCGGCACGTATCAACGCGTCTTCTTCTGCGAGCTCGACCGCGCCCGCCCGCGCAAAGTCTTCATCCAGGTGACGGGCGAGTGACGGTCGCTCGAGCGGTCGAGCAACCGAGCGCGTCCGCAGTCCTCGCCAAGGCCCAGCACGAGAACTTCCCCGTCGCGTTGCGTTTTCTGCCGCGCACGCTGCGCGGGAGGCTCGAGACGATCTACGGCTACGCGCGCCTGGTCGACGATCTCGGCGACGAGTACGAAGGCGACAGGAACGCGGCACTCGATTGTCTCGAGGCCGACCTGGAGCGTGCGTTCGAAGGTCGCGCCGAGCATCCGCTCCTGCAGCGCGTGACCGTGTTCGTGCACGAGACCGGCATCTCGCGCGATCCGTTCCAGCGGCTGATCGAAGCGAACCGGCAGGACCAGGTCGTGTCGCGCTACGACACATGGGAAGAGCTCGCGCACTACTGCACGCTTTCGGCAAATCCCGTCGGCGAGCTCGTGCTCGCGAGCATCGGCGCAGCAACCCCCGAGCGCATCCGCTGGTCGGACGACGTATGCACTGCGCTCCAGGTCGTCGAGCACCTGCAGGACGTGGACGAAGATGCGACGCGCGGACGCCTCTACATCCCCGAGGCGGATCGCGAACGCGCGCTCGCACGCGCGCAATCCCTGCTCGCTTCGGGCATTCCGCTCGTCAGGTCGCTGCGCGGCGCGGGCAAGCTCGCCGTCGCCGCGTACGTCGGCGGCGGGCGGGCCGCGGCGAACGCGCTCGAGCGCGGCGGCCGCTTTGCAGGCAACCGCGCGCGCTTCGCGGAGACATGGCGGGTGCTCCGTGCGGCCCGCTGAGGCGTATCGCGTCTGCGCGCAGATCGCGCGCGAGAGCGGCACGAGCTTCTACCGCGGCATGCGCGTGCTGCCGCAACCGCGGCGCGACGCGTTGTTCGCCGTGTACGCGTTCGCACGCCGCGTCGACGACGTCGCGGACGGCGATCTCCCCGGAGACGTGAAGCTCGCTGCACTCGCGAACCTTCGAGACCGGGCGGGCGACGATCCGGTCTTCGTCGCGCTCAGGGACGTGTGCGAGCGCTTCCCGATGCCGACGGACGCGTTCGAGGATCTGCTGCTCGGCGCCGAAATGGACGTGCACGGCGCACGCTTCGACACGTTCGACGAGCTTGCCCTCTACTGCCGGCGCGTCGCCGGCTCGATCGGCCGGCTGTCCGTCGGGATCTTCGGCGCGAGCGACGCCCCCAGGGCCCTCGCGCTCGCCGACGATCTCGGTGTCGGCTTCCAGTTGACGAACATCCTGCGCGACGCCGGCGAGGATCTGGCACGGGGCCGCGTCTACCTGCCGCAGGAGGACCTCGCCGCCTTCGAAACGGACATCGCCCCCGGTCCGCGCTTCGAGCGCATGGTGAAATACGAAGCGCTCCGGGCGGCCAAGTGGTACGCGCAGGGACTCGAGCTGCTGCCGCTGCTCGACCGGCCTTCGGCGACCTCCGTCCGTGCGATGGCCACCGCGTACCGCCGCCTGCTGCGGCGCATCGCACGCGATCCCGAGGCGGTGCTGACTGGCCGGGTTTCCCTGCCGACGTGGGAGAAGGGCTGGGTCGCCGCGCGCAGCCTCGTCGGGGTGGGCGCGTGAGCGACGCGATCGTGGTGGGCGGCGGGCTCGCGGGGATCACCGCCGCGCTCGACCTCGCGGATGCGGGCAGACGCGTGACGCTGCTCGAAGCGCGGCCGCGGCTCGGCGGCGCCACGTTCTCCGTCGAACGCGACGGCCTGTGGATCGACAACGGCCAGCACGTCTTTCTCCGTTGCTGTGTCGAGTACCGCGCGCTGCTCGACCGGCTCGGGGTCACCGACCAGACGACACTGCAGGACCGGCTCGCGCTGCCGATCCTGCGACCCGGCGGAAAACTCTCGTACCTGCGACGCGCGCCGCTTCCGCCGCCGTTCCATTTCGCTCCGTCGTTCGCACGGTTTGGCGCGCTGTCGTTGCGCGACCGCGGGAAGCTGCTGCGCCCCGCACTCGAGCTGCAGCGCGCATCCCTCGACGACCCGTCACTCGACGAGCAGACATTCGCGGCGTGGCTTACGTCACGCGGACAAAGCGACCGCGCGATTGATGCGATGTGGGACCTCTTCGGCCTGCCGACACTCAATCTGCACGCGTCGGAAGCGTCGCTGGCGCTCGCGGCAATGGTCTTCAAGACCGGGATGCTCCAAGAAGCGGATGCCGCGGATATCGGTTACGCGAACGTCCCGTTGCAGCGCCTGCACGGCGACGCAGCCGAGCGTGCGCTCGGGGCGGCAGGCATCGAGGTGCGCACGAAGGCACGCGTCGGATCGCTCGGCGAGCTCGACGCGGAGACGGTCGTCCTCGCGGTGCCGCACACAGTCGCCGCGGAACTGCTCCCTGCAGCTGCTCTTTCGGAGGGAATGCGACTGGACAGGCTCGGCGTTTCGCCCATCGTGAACCTGCACGTCGCCTACGACCGCCGCGTCATGGAACAGCCGTTCGCCGCGATTGTGGACAGCCCGCTGCAGTGGGTTTTCGACCGGACCGAATCGTCGGGGCTCGAGCGCGGCCAGCACCTTGCCGTGTCGCTCTCGGGGGCGGACGACTATCTCGAGCGTACGTCCGCCGAGCTGGAAGCGGAGTTCCTGCGCGAGCTCGTGCGTGTCTTCCCGGCCGCAGCAACCGCGACGGTCGAGTCGTTCTTCGTGACGCGCGAGCCGCACGCGACCTTCCGCGGCGTTCCCGGCACCGCGAAGCACCGCCCCGGCGCCCTCACCAACATCCCGGGCCTCGTGCTCGCGGGGGCCTGGACGGACACCGGGTGGCCCGCGACGATGGAAGGTGCGGTGCGCAGCGGCCACGCCGCCGCGCGCGCAGCGCTGGCCTCGTCGAAGGAGAAGGCGGCGGCGTGACGACCTTGGAGTCCACACGCACCGATGCGGCGGCCGCGCTGGAACGCGCAGTCGGCCGTCTGCTCGAGTTGCAGGACACCGCCGGTTGGTGGAAGGGCGAGCTCGAGACCAACGTGACCATGGACGCGGAGGATCTGCTCGTGCGTCAGTTCATCGGCATTCGCACCGACGAGGAGACGCGCCTGTCGGCGAACTGGATCCGCTCGCAGCAGCGCGACGACGGGACCTGGGGCAATTTCTTCGGTGCGCCCGCGGACTTGTCGACCACGATCGAGGCGTACCTCGCACTCCGGCTTGCGGGCGACCCTGCAGACGCAGATCACATGCGCCGCGCGAAGGAGTACGTACTCGACGCGGGCGGCGTCGAACGCGCGCGTGTGTTCACGAAGATGTGGCTTGCGCTGTTCGGCCTGTGGTCGTGGAACGACCTGCCGGCGATGCCGCCGGAGTTGATCTTCCTGCCGCCGTGGGCCCCGCTGAACATCTACGACTTCGCCTGCTGGGCACGGCAAACCGTTGCGGCGCTGACCGTGACGGCGGCGTACCGGCCGATGCGCTCGATTCCCGTGACGATTCACGAACTGCGCACCGGCAACGCGCCGCAGACGCGTCACCCCGTCACCGACCGCTGGGGTCGCGCGTTCTTGCAGCTCGACAAGGTCCTGCATCTCTACGAGCGCAGGCCGTTCGCGCCTCTTCGGCGCGCCGCACTCGAGAAAACGGAGAAGTGGATCGTCGAGCGGCAAGAAGCGGATGGCGGTTGGGGCGGCATCCAGCCGCCGTGGGCGTGGTCGCTGATCGCGCTCAACCTGCGCGGGTACGGCGTCGACCACCCGGTGATCGAACGGAGCCTCGCGGGGCTCGACCACTTCACGATCGTCGAGCACGATTCCCGCCGGCTCGAGGCGTGCCAGTCGCCCGTGTGGGACACCGCGCTCGCGCTGATCGGGCTGCGAGACGCGGGGCTGCCGCCCGACGACCCCGCCGTCGAGCGCGCCGCCAACTGGCTGCTGCAGGAAGAGGTCACGCACCGCGGCGACTGGGCGGTGCGCCGTCCCGACTTGCCGGCGGGCGGCTGGGCGTTCGAGTTCGCGAACGACTGGTACCCCGACATCGACGACGCGGCGGAGGTCGTGCTCGCGTTGCGCCGCGCGCAGCAGTCGCCGCGGCTCGACGCGGCCGTGCGGCGCGGCGTCGAGTGGACGCTCGGCATGGCGTCCGACAACGGCGGCTGGGGCGCGTTCGACGCCGACAACGTCCGCGAGATCATGCGCCGGCTTCCGTTTTGCGACTTCGGCGAGGTGATCGACCCCCCGAGCTCCGACGTCACGGCACACGTCGTCGAGATGCTCGCCGGCGAGGGCCTCGTCGACCATCCACGCACGAGAAGCGGCGTCGACTTCCTGCTGGCCGAGCAGGAGTCCGACGGCTCGTGGTTCGGCCGTTGGGGCGCGAACTACCTCTACGGCACCGGCGCAGCTGTGCCCGCGCTGGTCGCAGCGGGGCTGGATCGCTCGCATCCTGCAATCAGACGGGCCGTGCAGTGGCTCGCCGCCGTGCAGAACGACGACGGCGGCTTCGGCGAGGACATGCGCTCGTACACCGATCCCGCCTGGCGCGCGAAGGGCGAGTCGACCGCGTCGCAGACCGCGTGGGCGCTGCTCGCGCTGCACGCGGCGGGCGAAACGGGTGAGGTCACCCAGAAAGCGGTCGACTGGCTCGTCGCCACGCAGCTTCCGGACGGCGGCTGGGACGAGCCGTGGTACACGGGCACCGGCTTTCCCGGCGACTTCTTCATCAACTACCACCTGTACCGGCTCGTGTTCCCGGTGAGCGCATTGGGAAGGATCGTGCGCGGATGATCGTGCTCGCTGCACTGCGCTCCGAACAGGCCGCGCTGCGGCTCGGCGGCGTGCGCGCGCTGCGCACGGGCATGGGCGTGAAGGCGGTGGCGCCGGAGCTGGACGGGCTGCCGGTCGCCGTGGCGGGAGTGTGCGGCGCAGTCGACCCGGCGCTCGAGCCGGGCGACGTCGTCGTCGCGACGGAGCTCCTCGACGAGCAGCAGTCGATCGTGCTCGCCGGCACAGCGGCGCTCGCACGCGGGCTCGCGCGACGCGGGTTGCGCGTGTGGATGGGACCGATCTACACCGCCGACCGGATCCTCGATCCGGCGGAGCGCGCCGAGCTGCAGGCGCGCGGCGTGCTCGCCGTCGACATGGAGTCGACGCGGCTTGTTCCAGAGAACGGGCAGCCGTTCGCGGTCGTGCGCACCGTCGTCGACGTGGCGGGCAGGCGGCTTGTCGATCCGCGCATGCTCACGGCGGGCGTGCGCGGGCTCGCCGCGTTGCGAAAGGTCGCACCCGCGCTCGAGGAGTGGGCGCGGGCGGCCGGCCCGCGCACGGTGCTGCTCGCCAGCCCGCGGTCGTTCTGCGCGGGCGTCGAGCGGGCAATCGAAATCGTCGAGCGAGCGATCGAGCAGCGCGGCACGCCGATCTACGTCCGCAAGCAGATCGTCCACAACGTGCACGTGGTCGGCGACCTCGAGCGGCGCGGCGCGATCTTCGTCGACGAGCTCGAGCACGTCCCCGACGGCGCCACGGTTGTCTTCTCCGCGCACGGCGTCTCGCCGCAGGTGAAGGCAGAGGCAGCTCGGCGCGGCCTCGACGTGATCGATGCGACGTGCCCGCTCGTGAACAAGGTGCACGCCGAGGCTCGCAACTTCGCGCGCGCGGGCAAGACGATCGTGCTCGTCGGCCACGAGGGCCACGAGGAAGTCGAAGGAACGACCGGCGAGGCGCCCGACAACATCAAGCTGGTGGAGCACGCCGAGGACGTGGCGTCGCTCGAGATCGACGATCCGGACGAGGTTGCGTTCCTGACGCAGACGACGCTCGCAGTCGACGACGCGTACGCGGTCGTCGACGAGCTGCGCAAGCGCTTCCCGAGTCTCGTCGGGCCGAAGTCGGACGACATCTGTTACGCGACGCAGAACCGGCAGGTCGCGCTGCGCGCGGTCGCGCGCGACGCCGACCTGGTGCTCGTCGTCGGCTCCGAGAACTCGTCGAACTCGAAGCGCCTGGTCGAGGTTGCCGAGCGCGAAGGCACACCGGGCCGCCTGATCGACGACGAACGGGACATCGATCCCGCCTGGCTCGTCGGGCGGCGCACAATCGCCCTGACTGCAGGGGCTTCGGCTCCGGAAGAGCTGGTGCAGCGCGTCATTTCCACCCTGGAGGCCTTCGGTCCCGTTACGGTTCTGGATCGAACGGTCGGGCAGGAGTCGATCAAGTTCAATTTGCCGAAGGAGGTCGTGTAGGTGCCGGTTGCGCTTCGCCAGTCGGTTGCGGTTGGGCGGTATCTGCTCAGCCAAAAGCTCGCGGGGAACGACAAGTACCCGCTGCTCGTCGAGCTCGAGCCGTTGTTCCAATGCAACCTCGCCTGCTCCTTCTGCGGGAAGATCCAGTACCCCGACCACATCCTCAAGCAGCGCATGCCCGTCGAGACCGCGCTCGCGGCGATCGACGAGTGCGGCGCGCCGATGGTGTCGATCGCAGGCGGCGAGCCGCTCGTGCATCCCGAGGTTCACGTGATGGTCGAGGAGCTGATCAAGCGGAAGAAGTTCGTCTTCCTCTGCACGAACGGCATCCTCATGAAGAAGAAGATGGACAACTTCAAGCCCTCGCCGTACTTCGCGTGGGTCGTCCATCTCGACGGCATGAAAGAACGCCATGATCAGTTCGTCGAGCGCGACGGCATCTTCGACAAGTGCATCGACGCGATCAAAGAAGCCAAGGCGCGCGGCTTCCGCGTCAACACGAACACGACGTTCCTGAACACCGACACGCCGAAGACGGTGCGCGACGTGCTCGACTTCCTGAACGACGAGTTGCAGGTCGACTCGATGCAGATCTCGCCGGCATACGCGTACGAGAAGGCGCCCGACCAGGAGCACTTCCCCGGCGTGACGCAGACCCGCAAGCTGTTCTCGGAGGCGTTCGCAGACGGCAAGCGCAAGAAGTGGCGGCTCAACCACACGCCGCTCTTCCTCGACTTCCTCGAGGGAAAGGTGGACTTCCAGTGCACGCCGTGGGGAATCCCCAGCTACTCGATCTTCGGCTGGCAGCGTCCGTGCTACTTGATGAGCGACGGCTACGCGACGACGTACAAGGAGCTGATCGAGGAGACCGACTGGTCGAAGTACGGTCGCGGCCACGACGAGCGCTGCGACAACTGCATGGCGCACTGCGGCTACGAGCCGAGCGCCGTGCTCGCCTCGACCAGCTCGCTCAAGCAGTCGTTGCGCGCCGTTTTCGCGCGGTAGACCTAGGAATCAGCTGAGAACGCCGGCGTTCTCACGTTTCCCTTAGCTCCGCCGGGTACCAAGAGGGTGTGAACGCGCTCCGCCGCTTCCCCGCCTGCCTCGCCGTGATCGCGCTCGCGGCGCTCGTCGTCGCCACGTTCTCTGTCCGGGCCGCGTTTGCGCGCACGGCTGCCGGCGGCACGGGCGTCGTCGTGATCGAAACGAACCTCGGCTACCAGGGCGGCCGGGCGGCCGGCACCGGGATGGTTCTGACGTCGAGCGGCGAGGTGCTGACGAACAACCACGTGATCAACGGCGCGACGCAGATCGTCGCCGTCGTGCCCGGCACATCACATCGCTACGTCGCCAAGGTGGTCGGCTACTCCGTGTCCAGCGACGTTGCGGTGCTGCAGCTGCAGCACGCGTCTGGCCTGAAGACCGTCTCGCCGACGCAGGCGAAGACCACGGTGGGCGAGCCGGTGCACGCGGTCGGCAACGCCGGCGGCCGCGGCACGCTCAGCACCGCCTACGGGACGATCAGCGCTCTCGCGCGCACGATCACCGCGAGCAACGACCAGGGCGCATCCGAGACGTTGCGCGGCCTGCTCGAGGTGAGCGCAGACGTGCAGCCGGGCGACTCCGGCGGGCCCCTCCTCGACGACTCAGAACGCGTCGTCGGCATGACGACCGCGGCGTCACGCGGCAACTTCGGCTACGGCTACGCGGCCAACGTGTCACCGGACGCGTACGCAATCCCGATCGCCAAGGCGATCTCGGTCGGCAACCTGATCGCTGCTGGAAAGTCGTCGGCGACGGTCCATATCGGCAGCACGGCATTCCTCGGCGTCGAAGTCGGGTCGGCCGAGCGCTACGGCATGCGCGGAGCGATCATCGGCGGCGTCGTGCCGAACGGCCCGGCGGCGAAGGCGGGGCTGCAGACGGGCGACGTGATCACCAAGCTCGGCAGCACGACCATCGCCTCGCCGACGACGATCACGAAAGTCGTGTTGTCGAAGAAGCCGGGCGCGAAGCTCTCGGTGACCTACCGCGACCCGTACGCCGGAAGCAAGACCGTCACCGTGACGCTCGGCAGCGGCCCGCCGCAATAGCGGACTACGAGGCGATCCACGCGCGCGCGTCTTCGACCGTCCGAAAGGTTCGAAACGCGATCGACGTGCGCGCGCGGATGAACGACTCGAGCAGCCGGCCCGCGACGACGAAGATGTCGCGGCCGACGACGATCGCGACCTTCGACGGCTTCCCCTGCCGCAGCTGCCAGGCCGCCTGGTCGGCGCGCTTGCGCAGATGCTCGGTGGTGAATCCGGTGAAGCCCGCCTCGCGATGGTCGACCAGCACCTTGAGCCCAGGCCGAAAGCGCTCGTCGGCGAGCACTGTCTCGACCATGGCGTTCATCTCAGGGACGGTCGCTGCGCCCGATGTCCGGATCAGCAGATCTTCGGCGTTGCCGCCCCAGGTGAGTTCGTATTCCACGCGGTTACTCGCAGCTCGGCGAAGGGCGTCTGCGGCCGCAACCACCCCACCTCTTCCACTATGGCACCACACACACGCCGGCCGCGCAATCCCGCGACCGGGTGGTCATGGGTAGTACCCCCAGCGGGATTCGAACCCGCGCTACCGGCGTGAAAGGCCGGCGTCCTAGGCCACTAGACGATGGGGGCGCGAGAGGGAGGGTACCGTTGCCGCGTGAGACGCTCATGACCACCTCCGCCGCGACGGTCTCGCTGCTGCGCTGGCTGCGCCGCCAGCTGCGCGTGCAGTCCCCGGAGCGCGAGCACCTCGAGGCAGCGATTGCAAACGACGATCCGAAAGAGGCTCGTCGCATCGTGGAGCGAATGCCGTTCAACGAAGCGCAGTTGCGACATGTCGAGCGCCTGCTCGACGAGTGGGAACGCGACTCCGTCTAACTCATTTGCAATGGTGTCGTCGGTGATGGTCGTGAGGGGGTTCACGACGTCGCTGGCGATCGTTGCCGCTGCGCTGGTGCTCGCGGGCGGCGCGCCGGCGACACCGCCGGTTCCGGGCGAGGCGCAAGCGTTCGCAGCGGTGAAGCATTCGCGTCTCGGCCCGACCGACAAGGCGGCATATCGCGGCGAAATCGCCCGCGCCGTGCATCTCGCACGCACGCTGCCCGGCGGACGCTGGCAGCACGTGGTGAACGCGCTCGAGCAGTTCTCACCGTTCGAGAAGAAGCTGACGAAGCAACGCGCGCTGATTCTCTTCGGCCAGCTGAAGGCAAACGACGACTACTTCGCACATCACTACGCGCCGAAGGACAAGTACGACTTCGTCGGCGCCGACGGCGTCGTGTATCGCTACTTCGCGGGACGCAGCTTCGAGTTCCATCCACTCGCGAACTTCGGCCGCCTGAATGCACTCGTCGCAGCGAACGACGGGTCAGGTGCACAACAACTTGCCGACGCGCTGATCGCGCGCGGTGTCTACCAGCACGGTGGCGGCATCGGCTTCGAGTACGAGTTCTCGTTCGGCGGCGGCCGTCCGCCGTGGCTCTCGGGCATGGCGCAGGCGGTCGCCGCACAGGCCTTCGCCGGCGCAGCGTCGCTCGTGCCGGATGAGGCGGCCGCCTACATGCGCGAGGCGCACGCCGCCTATACCGTCGTGCCGCGCCTGCTCGTGAAGGTCGCCGCCGGCCCCTGGATCCGCCTGTACGCGTTCAGCTCGTTGCCGGTCTTCAACGCTCAGCTTCAGACCGTGCTCTCGCTCAACGCCTACGCACGAGCGGCGAACGACGGCGGCGCGTCGTCGCTCGCGGCGCGCATGCAGAGGTCGGCCGCCGAGATGATCGGCCGCTTCGACACCGGTTACTGGACGTACTACTCGCTCGCCCGCGACCCTTCGCCGCTCGACTACCAGCAGTTCGTCGTGCAGCTGCTGCACAAGCTCGCGCCGCTCGACCCGCGGTTCGCGTCTGCCGCACAACGGATCGGGCAGTACCAGTCACAGCCGCCCGCCTTCCAGGTGGCGAACGCCGCGGTTGGCACGATGAAGTTCTGGCTGTCGAAGCCGTCGACGGTGCACGTCGTGAGTGCGGCCGGCCCGGAGCGGACGCTCAGCCTCGTCGGCGGCTGGCACACGATCGCGTGGAAGCTGCCGAAGCACGCCGGCTTCTACCCGATCGCGGTGAGCGCGACCGACTGGGCAGGGAACAACGCGTCGTTCCAGGCGCTGCCGATCGTGCACGCGAGCGCGGCCGGGGCGAAGTCGAACGCACGGCGGAAGGCCGACGCGGGCACGCCGGCCGTCCCTGCGCTGTCGATCGGCGCCGGCATCGACGACCCGAGCGGCGCGGACGCAGCGAAAGCACTCGGCCTGCGTGTCATGCGCATGGGAGTCACGTGGCCGACCGACGCGACGACGCCCGATCCCGCCCTGGTCGCGACGTTGCAGAGCGTCCCGGGTCTAATCCTCGAGCTGGGCGTGAATCCGCTGCCGCCCGATCCGACCGCTCTCGCGCAGTACGCCGCGTCGCTCGTGCAGCAATTGCCGTCGCTGCGTGAGTTGATCCTTTCGCCCGCGCCGAGCGTCGCGACGGCGCCCGCCTACGCGGGGGCGTTTGCCGCGGTGCGCAGCGCGGTGCAGGCGGTTGCGCAGATCCCGGTGGGCGTGTCGGTCGACGGCTCCACCGCGCCGAAGGCGACGGTCGCCGCGCTTGGTCGTTCGCTCGGCGCCGACGTTCCCGACGTCGTTGCGTTCCACCCGGCGCCCGTCGCTGCGGCGAGCCAATGGACGGCCACGCAAACCGGGCCTCTGCTCACCTCGCTGCAGTCCGCCTTCGACAGCACGCCGCCGGTGATCGTCGACGGTGTCGCCGCACCGACTTCCTCGACGCAGGGCGCGCAATACGTCGCCGCGATCAACGCAGCGGCCTGCTCGACGGACGTGCAGGCGGTGATCATCGACCGCCTTGTCGACAGCGCCGACGGGACTGCGACGACCGGCCTCTACACCGCGGACGGAACGGCGAAGCCCGCCGCCGCGCTCGTGCAGGCAGCGGCCGCGCCGGCGCAGCGCGGCATCGTCGTCTGCCCCGGTCTCGCGGTCGACGCGGCCGCGACGTCGATCACGTATCCGACGGCACTCGACCCGTCGGCAGCGGCATCCGTCACGTTCGGCTGCGCGCGCGACTGTCTCTATCTCGTCTCGCTCGTCGACGCGTCGGGAAAGCCGGTCGTCGCGCGGCGCGGCTCGATGAAGGGCGGCGCGGCGCCGCTCGTGGTCGGGCTCCCGAAGGCGACGCTCGGCTCAGGCAGCTACACGATCGACGTGCGGCTCGTGAATGCGGTCAACCCCGGCCAGGTGACGCAGCTGACGAGCCCGGTGTTGTCGGTCGGCTAGCTCGTCTTGTGCACGATCTGCAAGCCCCACGCCTCACCCGAGGCGAAGAGCTCGTCGGCGTCGACTTCGTCGGCCCAGCCGAGGAAATGCAGCTCGGGCTCGTCGTCGGTCGACCCGTAGAGGGCGGCGCGACCGGCGTCCTGCGAGGCGAGTAGATCGTCGCCGCGCTCGAGCGCAGCGAGACGTTCCTCGACCGCCGACCCTTCCGCGTACCCTTTCCCCATCCGGGGAGCGTACTCCCCTCGGGCCGGTAGCTCAGTTGGTAGAGCAGGGGACTTTTAATCCCAAGGTCGCAGGTTCGATCCCTGCCCGGCCCATCTGCTGCAGCGTGCGAGCGCCGCGGAGTAGAACCGGAGGTGGCAGCCGGGCGAGCATGCCGATCCGAGTCCGCGGGCAAAGAGCCGCAATGCGCCGGGTCGCACTCCCACTCCTGGCTCTGCTGCTGATCGCGACCGGCTGCGGTGGCAAGAAGCCACTTCTCGTGGGCGCCGTCGAGGACGCGCCGAAGTGGGATGCGGCAGCAGCGGCGCAAGCCGCGGACGCGGGCTTCGGCGCCGACGTCCTGAGCGCTCTCTGGCCACCCGGCGTCACCGCCGACCAAACTGCCGCGACGCTGCGCCCGGCCGTGACGGCGCTCGTCGCGAGAGACGTGAAGCCCGTGCTCGCCGTGTATCAGTTGAGCTCGCACACACCGCTTACAGAGGCCGACCAAGAAGCGTTCGCCTCGTACACGGCGGGGCTCGTGCAGCGACTGCCGCAGGTCACGACGGTCATGGTCGGCAACGAGCCGAATCTCAACTTGTTCTGGATGCCGCAATTCGATGCGTCCGGCGGCGACGCGGCTGCCGTCGCATTCGAGCACCTGCTCGCGCGCACGTACGACGCGGTCAAGGCCGTGCGCTCGAGCGTCATCGTCGTCGGCGGAGGGCTCGCGCCCCACGGCGGCGACAATCCCTCCGCCTCGCGACCGACGCACTCGCCGACCCAGTTCATCCGCGATCTCGGCGCCGCGTACCGCGCTAGCGGCAGGACGAAGCCGCCGATGGACGCGCTCTCGGTCCACGTGTACGGCGAGTTCCCACGCATCCCGCCGTCGTTCGCGCATCCGCGCACCACGTCGATCGGCATCGCCGACTACGACAAGCTCACGCAACTGATCACGCAAGCGTTCGGAAAGCTGCTGCCGATCGTCTACGGCGAGTACGGCGTCGAGACGACCGTCCCGCCGGCGCACGCGGGCGCGTACACCGGGAACGAGGTAGTCGCCGCCGTCGACGGCGCAACGCAGGCGCGCTACTACGCCGACGCGATCGGGCGCGCATCATGCCAGCCCGACGTGGAGGCGCTCTACCTGTTCCACGTGATCGACGAGAACAAGCTCGAAGGGCTCCAGAGCGGCGTCTACTACGCCGACGGGACACCCAAGCCGAGCCTTGCCGCAGTGCGGCGCATGATCGAACACCCGCGCTGCCAGCGGTGATTTCCACCAGAAATCACACCATGCCCTGGTGTATTCTTGTCTGGCGTCATGGGCTTGGGGAAACCGCTGCGGCGGTGGCCAACGAGGCGCAAGATCTTCGTTGCCGCCGTGCTGTTGTTCGCTATCGGCGTCCTTGGGGCGACGGGGTTCACCAGTGCGTTCTACGCCGCCGAGCTCGACACGAAAACGGCGACGTTCGGCGGCGGTTACGTGGCGGTGCCGACGGTGTCCACCGTCACGCCGAGTGGCTACGACGGCGTGCTCGTCTGGACGAACGGCGTCGACCAGACGACGACCAACAACGAGATCCAGCAGCTCTACGGCGCCGACCAAGGCGCGACGAACAACTGCACCGGCGCAAGCTACTCGACGACAGTCGCAAACTCGATCACGTCGCCGACCACAACACAGGCGTTCACGTACTCCGACTCGAATCGCGCGACGACGCCGAGCAACATCAACGGCAACTGGTACTGCTACGAGGTCGTCCACGGCTGGCCGAACACCACGGCGCCGGCGTGGACGACGCCGACGACGGCGCTCGTGCAGATCGGGCTCGCGCCGACCTCTGTCGTCATCAGCAACGCCAACAAGTCGGGCCAGATCGACAACAAAGGCGGCAGTCACGACACGATCGTGATCACGTACAACCAGCCGGTGGCGATGACCTCCGGCACGGGGAGCTCCGACATCTGCACCTACCAGACGGAAGGGCTCGTGCTCCTCGGCGATATCGGCTGCACGGGATCACCGTCGTCCGAGTCGTACACCGTCGGCGCGCTCTCGCTACCGGTGACCAGCAACGGCGAGCACAAGAAGACCGCCGCGACGATCAGCGTTTCCGGAAACCAGATCACGGTGGCGATCACCCAGGCCGCCGCGAGCGTGACGAACAGCGGCATCACGTTCGTCTCGTCGAGCAACGGCGGCACCGTGGTGTCGGCCGCGACGACCGATCAGGCCACCGCGTGCACGACCGGCGTGAACTGCACGATCGGTGCGAGCGGCGGCTTCTAGCTGCCGACGCCTGCCGCGGCGAGGAACACGAGCACAAGCGTCGTCGCGGCGAGCAACCCGTGCAGACCGACGATCGGAATCGGGAAGCGCTGCTCCGCCGAGGCGACGCGGTTCTTGCGCTGCGACAACCAGATGCCGAGCATCGTGAATCCGATCAACGCAACGATAAGAAGAAGTGCGAAGGCGATCCAGGCGATCACGCTCTTGTCGCTCGCGATGTAAACGATCCAGAGCACGAGCCCGGTCGCGGCAAGGGCGAAGTGCGTGAGGATGATGGCCGGCCTGATCCGCCCGCTCTCGCGCTGCGCCATGCCGCCGTTTTTCAACCAGATGGCGAGCAGCACGAAGCCGCCGCCTGCCGTGATGACCCACGTGACGAGTGCTGCCCAGTCCACCTGCGCCTCCTAGTCCTGGGGACGCGCGACGCGCATCCCGTGTTTGAAGACAACCGCTCCGCCGTACCAACCGCCCACCGTCAGCACGACCACACCCGCAACCGAAAGCACGAGGCCGGAGAGAGTGACGGTGCCGTGCTGATAGCCGGGCCACTGCAACCACGCAGCGATCGCGAACAGCGTGACGGCGGTGACCATCGCGCACAGGTGCACCGTCGCGGTACGCCACATGTCCGAGCCCCAGTCGATGCGCACCCAGTCCGCAAAGCCCGTGGTCGCGGTCGGCACCGCCGCGGCAAGCCCGCCGATCAGTGCGAGCCAGGTCGCCGGGCCGAGCTTTCCCTCCGCGACCCCTGCGCGGCCGACGACCGCAAGGACGCCGGCGAGCACGAACATGCCGATCGTCGCGTCGGTCAGCGGCGGGTGAGCCGGATGGCCGTCGAAGCCATGAAGGAGGCGCTCGAACATTTCGCCTATTTACCCTACATAGATGTATTTAGAAACGCAACCGCACACGACAAGCGGCGCCCCCGCCGCAGCCGTGCGTCTCGCAACTGAGCTGCGAAGCATCCTCCCCGGTGAAGAGCGCCGCAAACCCGGCCCACATCCCCTGGTCGATCGCCGCCGCGTCGTCGCGGCCCCGGACGAGCGGGCGCAGTGGGCAATTCGAGGTGACCAGCGTCGCTTCGTCGTCGGTGACATCCTCGACCGCGACCTGGAACCCGGCGCGACGGACGGCGGTGCACATCGCCTCGAGCGCCGCGCGGCGGCTTCCCGGCCGTCGACCGCGCGCGCCGACCAGCCGGCGCGCGTACGCCGCCCCGGCGTCGCGAAGCTTGGCGTCGCGACCGCGCGCAGGAAGCGTGTCGAGAAGAGCGCCGACGAGCTCGGGATAAGCGCGCTGCGGAAACTCGACCGCGCGCAGCTCCGGCGCCGCCGCATACGTCTTCGCCGGCCTGCCGGCGCCCGGCCCCTCGCGACCGGTGCGTCGCTCGTAATCGACCTCGAGAAGCCCGGCTGTCGCCAGTCGCTCGAGACGCGAACGCGCGACGTTCCGGTGAACGCGCTGCGCCGCGGCGAGGTCGTCCGATGTCACCGGCCGTTCGGCACCGCGCACGAACGTCAGCGCATCGCGCAGCTCGGGATCGCCGACTGCTTCCAGCGCATCCATCTCTAACGCCAACGTAGCAGGCTTTAGAGAAGCGCGATGTTGCTAGAAGCGAATCGCGATGCCGTCGCCGCGCACATTGATGCGGCGCGAGCGTGCGTCGATCCCGACGATGTCGGCGGCGTCGACGACCCGGACACCGCGCTTGAAGCGGCCGCCGCGCACGGTGAGCGCCTCGGGCTCGGGTGCGTCCGACCCGAAGAGCACCGTCTCGACCACGCCGAGTCGACGGTCACGCGACTCAACGGTGAACCCCACACAGCTCTTAAGCGTCTCAGCTTGCATTGCGGCCCCCTTTTCCGGTTCGTGGTCGATCGCAAACGCTACGACCCGCGGATTCGGAGAGCCTGAGCGGTTTGTTCAGATTTGTAAGCGTAGGATCGCCCCGTGCGCCTGCGCCGGTCGTACGACCTTCATCAGAACCTCACGATCATGCTGGTCTGCGCCGTCGCGACGGTCGTCCTCACCCGCGCGTTCCTGGCGGCCACCGGTTATCCGCAGGTCGGCGGGTCGAAGTTCCATATCGCGCACGTCCTGTACGGCGGCCTGCTGCTCACGTTTTCGCTGATCGCGGTGATCGGGCTGCTCAGCCCGGCCGCGCGGCCGTGGGCGTCGGTGTTCGGCGGCGTCGGGCTCGGGCTCTTCATCGACGAGGTCGGAAAGTTCGTCACCAAGGACGTCAACTACTTCTACAAGCCGGCGATCGCGATCATCTACGTCTGCTTCCTCGTGCTCTTTGGGATCGTGCGCTGGCTCGCGCGGCGGAACTTCAGTAACGACGAGCGGGTGCTGATCGGCTTCGACGCGCTGCAGCGTGCCGCGGTCGGTTCGCTGAGCCGCGAGAGGCGCGGGCATGTGCTGGCGCTACTCGAAGACGTGGGGTCGCCGATGGCGCACGAGGTGACCGCGCTGCTCGAGCGCTCCGCGGCGGAGCCCGAGCGCGACACGATTGGGCGCCGCGTCCGGCTCGTGCTCCGCCACACGTGGCACACGGCAACGGAACATCCGCGCTTCCGACAGCTCGTGCTCGGGATCCTCACCGCGGCGGCGCTCGTGTCCGCGGGCGAGATCGCGTACTTCCTGCGCCACGGGATCCAGCCGCTGCCGGGCGGCGAGCGCGCGTTCCTCGTTGTCACGATCGTCGCCGACGGAATGGCATTGGTCGGCGCACTCGAGCTGCGCGCGTCGTTGCTGCGCGCGCTCCACTGGTACGACCACGCGATCCTGATCGAGATCACGGTCGGTCAGGTGTTCCTCTATGCGTCGCAGCAGCTCGCCGCATCGCTCAACCTGCTCGCGCTACTCGTGCTGTGGGCACTCGTGCGCGGCGCGATTCACTTCGAAAGTGCACCACTCGTCCTCAGAGGTTCCCCAGAGGATCCTCAGAGGACCGTTTCCGCAAATCCCTGCTAAACGGCGGGTTTTACGCCTGCCGGCGACGCCGGATCGTCACCCCACCCGCGAGCAGGAGAAGCACCAATGCACCGACGCCGATGTAGACGCGGTCGTTGTTCGTCGAGCTGCTAGAGCCGCCCTTCACCTTCGGCAGCGCGGCGACCTTCACACCAGCGTGCGCCGCGACCGCGCGGATCGCTTTCGCCGTCGCCGCCGCAAGCGTCGCCCCCGCGAACGGGCTCGGCGGCGCAAGCTTGTCGAGCACCGCCTGCTCTGCCGCATCGGACTTCCCGTTGCGCGCAATTGCATAGCCGTTCGGCATCACCACCAGCACGCGGCCCTTGTAGAGGAACTTCAGCTCCTGCGAAAGGAACGGCGCGTACAGCTTCGGCTTCTTGAAGAGGACGGTCACCGAGCCCATGTCGTACTGGCTCGCGATCAGCGCGACGCGCACCGTGTAGCCCGCCGCTTTCGCCGCACGGAGCAGCGCGTTCAGCTCGTTGGTGTCATACGCCGACATCGCCGTGTCCGGCGGCACGAACGACGCCTGCTGCAGTAGATAGTCGCTCGCGGGGTCGCCGTCCGCGCGCGCGAGCGGCACGAACACGAGGGCGAGCAGGAGAACGACGAGCGCCTTACGCAAAGATCCTCCTCAGCTGGTCGATGACGATCACCGCTGCGGCACACCCCGCGCCAAGCGCGACGAACGATGCGACGAGGCGCACGTAGACGCTCATCCGGCCGCCCTGTCGACGACAAGCGCGGTGAACGGCGTGCCGCCCTTCGGGGTGATATCGAACGACAGCCCCCAGTGCCCAACCATCACGAGCGCCGGCGCCTTGCGCTGGTAGACGCCGGGCGCCGTTTCCGCGAGCTGGTACTCCTGGTTCGGCATCTGCATGTCGAGCATTGCGAAGGTGAGACTGACGCTCGCGCCGGTCACCGGCCGGCCGCCCTTGGTGATGCGCAGCGCGAACGAGTTCGGCGCGACCGCCCTGTTCGGCGCGACAAGCACCTGCAACGTGTAACCCGCCTGATTCACGCTTGCCGCAACCTGGCCCGGCCCCACGCGCGCGATGGCCTTGCCTTCCTCCGCGAACGCCGGCGGCGGCGGTGCGAGACTCGACAGAAGCGCCGCGGCGAAGATCGCACCCGCAACGAGCACCACTTCGGTCGAGACCGTCGCACGCAACACACGCGCGCGCT
>Ga0157369_10001880_pt1 | contig 25312 bp, 20 predicted proteins | sample C25metaG_FD_113461 | JGI IMG/M metagenome (GOLD analysis project Ga0157369, IMG submission 113461) | Corn rhizosphere microbial communities from Kellogg Biological Station, Michigan, USA - C2-5 metaG | ecosystem: Host-associated > Plants > Roots > Rhizosphere > Soil | place: USA: Michigan... | reverse complement strand
GAGTCGAAAACCCCCGTCCGGCACCCGGTTCGCGGCCGAAGGCCAAATAGGTACATGGCCGCGTAGCGGCATCCTTTGCGAACGCTGGAGACCTGTCTGAGCAGCGAGGGTGGGCCCCGACGGCTCTTCGCCTCAAGCCCTCAAAAGCGAGGCGGCGAACGCCGCTGGTCAAATACATTCGCGAAAGCGAATGAACCGATTAGCTTGCGCGAGCCAAAGGCGAGCCCTTAGTCGCGGAAGTTCTCGAACTGCAGTGGCAGTTCGAAATCGGACTTGCGGAGCAGGGCGATCGCGTCCTGCAGGTCATCGCGCTTCTTGCCGGTGACCTTCACCTTCTCGCCATTGATCTGGCCTTCCACCTTCAGCTTCGCTTCCTTGATCTTCGCAATGATCTTCTTCGCGACCGGCTGCTCAATACCCTGCTTCACCGTCACCTTCTGGCGCGCCTCCGCCAGGTTCGTCTCCACCTTGCCCACATCCAGCGCCCGCAGGTCGATCTGCCGGGCCGCCAGGCGCGCACGTAAAATATCGTGCATCTGCTTGATCTGGAATTCGTTCTCCGCCTTCTGCGTGATCACGTTCTCCTCCAGCTCAAACTTCGCCCCCGTCCCCTTAAGGTCAAAACGGTTCGAAACCTCACGGTTCGCCTGGTCCACCGCATTGCTCAATTCGTGCTTATCGACTTCCGAAACGATGTCAAAGGAAGGCATGGGGAAAAGTCCTCGCTAGGGGTTACAGCCGACAAGTTTACGCGACCCGGCTACCATATGCGTTTGCACCACCAGGCAGGCCCCACCCATGGAATACGATGCCATCATCATCGGCGCAGGCGCCGCCGGGCTGATGACCGCCATCGTCGCCGGCCAGCGCGGCCGACGGGTGCTCGTGGTCGACCATGCCAACAAGGCCGGCAAAAAGATCCTTATGTCCGGCGGCGGGCGCTGCAATTTCACCAATACCAACACCACGCCTGCCAATTTCCTCAGCCGCAACCCGCATTTCTGCAAATCGGCCCTTGCCCGGTATACCCCCTGGCACTTCATCGACATGGTCGAGAAGCACCGGATCAAGTACCACGAAAAAAGCCCCGGCCAGCTGTTCTGCGACGAATCCTCCAAGCTCATCGTGCGCATGCTGCTCGATGAATGCGCCGCCGCGGGCGTGCGCGTGGAGCTGAACACGGCGGTGCAGCGGATCAAGGCGGCCGAGGGCGGGTTCGGTTGTGATACGCCCCTGGGCCACGTGCGCGCGCCGTCGCTGGTCATCGCCACGGGTGGGCTTTCCATCCCCAGCCTGGGGGCCAGCGGCTTCGGCTACGACGTGGCAAAGCAGTTCGGTCACTCGGTATTGCCCGTGCGGGCCGGCCTGGTGCCGCTCACCCTGAGCGGCAAGCACCAGGAACGCTACGATGGCCTGGCAGGCGTGGCATTGCCCATCGAGGCCCGGGCCAATGGCGCCACCTTCCGTGACGCCATGCTGTTCACCCATCGCGGCATCAGTGGCCCCGCCATCCTGCAGATCTCGTCGTATTGGGAGCCCGGGGTGGACCTGCGGCTGGATCTGTTGCCCGGTACGGATGGCTACGAAGCCTTGCGCGCTGGCCGGGAGGAGCGCCCGGCGGCCGAGCTCCGCACCGTCCTTTCCGGCTTGCTGCCGCGCCGCCTGGCCGAGCGCCTGTGCGAGGTGTGGATCCCCAGCAAGCCCATGCGCCAGTACCGTGACGCCGAATTGAAGGACATTGCGGCACAGTTGCAGGATTGGCCGCTGGTCGCCAGCGGCACGGAAGGCTACCGCACGGCCGAAGTCACCCTGGGCGGCGTCGATACCGATGAGGTCTCCTCCGCCACCCTCATGTCCAAACGCCAGCCGGGCCTGTACTTCGTCGGCGAAGTGCTCGATGTCACGGGCCACCTCGGCGGCTACAACTTCCAGTGGGCCTGGGCGTCCGGCCACGCCGCCGGCCAGGCCCTCTAAACAGGAGCATTCGCAATGCGTATCGGTTTTATCGGGCTGGGCAGCATGGGCGCGGGCATGGCCGCGAACCTGATCAAGGGCGGCCACGAGGTGGTGGTGTGGAACCGCAGCGCCGACGCGGCGAAACCCTTGGCAGAGCAGGGCGCCAGCGTAGCCGCCACGCCCGCGGAAGCGGCGAAGGGCGCGGAGGTCGTCCACAACATGCTGGCCAACGATGCGGCCGTGCGTGACGTGATCCTGGGTAGCGGCGGCGTGCTGGAGGCGCTCGCGCGCGGCGCCGTGCACGTCAACCACGCCACCATCTCGGTGGCGCTGGCGCAGGAGCTCGCTGACAGCCACGAGGCCCGTGGCGTCGGCTTCGTCTCCGCCCCGGTGTTCGGCCGCCCTGCCGTGGCCGCTGCTGGTGAGCTGAACATGGTGGCTTCCGGCAAGCCCGAGGCCATCGCGAAGGTGCAGCCGCTGCTCGAGTTGCTGGCGGCGAAGGTATGGCCCATGGGCGATGATCCGATCCGCGCCGCCGTGGTGAAGATCGGTGGCAACTTCCTGATCGGTGCCGCGATCGAGAGCATGGCCGAGGCCAGCGCGCTGACCCGCTCCTACGGCGTGGAGGCGAAGGATTTCCTCGAGGTCATGCAGGGCACCCTGTTCTCCGCCCCGGTGTACAAGATCTACGGCGGCATGATCGCCGAGAACCGCTACGAGCCGGTCGGGTTCAAGCTCAGCCTGGGCTTCAAGGATGTGGGCCTGGCCCGCGCCGCGGCCGAGGCCAGGCGTGTGCCCATGCCCGTCGCGAGCGTGCTGCACGATGCCCTGCTGGAATCGCTGGGGCGTGGCGATGGTGACATCGACTGGGCCGGCCTGGCCCGCGTGGCGGCCGCCCGGGCGAACCTGAAGGATTGAAGCGTTAGAGCGTTTTTACGCACGTCTTCACAATCGCTACGCCGCCGAGTTGGCGACAATCGGGCGGCACGATGTTGTGCGGCTTCCCAGGCGAGAAAACATGACCGCAAGCTGGAAAACGGTGTACGAGGGCCAGCACGAGGGCCGGGCGGTGACCGTACGCGAGTCGAACGACGGTACCTTCAAGGTGCTGACCAAGCAGACCGTCCACGATGAGGGTATCGCTTACCAGGACGGCCCGCGATTCGTCCACGTCTCGCCCGCCAGTGTCGGCGAGCAAGTGGAGAGCGAGGTGAACTCGCGCGATTCGCTGGAGGAAGCCCTGAAGGAACTGCATTTCTCATCGAAGTCGGTCACGGACATCCTGCACGGCCTGGCTTGACCGGTCACCGCGCCGTTCTGCCATGATGGGGGCTCGTTCCCCCGTCAAGGCGCACCGCTTCCATGGCAGAAACGACCCCGACCTTCGAGCGCACGGTGCCTCGCATCCTGATGTGCGCCCCCACGTATTTCGAGGTCAGCTACGTCATCAATCCCTGGATGACCGGCCATGTGCACGACACCACCAGCGAGCGCTCCGAGCGCCAGTGGGATGCGCTGCGTGAGACGGTGCAGCGCCACGCCGATGTGGTAATCCAGCCGCCCGCCGCCGGGCAGCCCGATATGGTGTTCGCGGCCAATGCCGGTCTGGTGTTCGGCAACACCTTTGTTCCCAGCCGCTTCCGCTATGACGAGCGCAAGGGCGAGGAGCCGCACAACCACGCATTCTTCAGTCGCCACGGCTTCGATATCGTGGAACTGCCTGCAGGCATCTTCTTCGAGGGCGCGGGCGATGCGCTATTCGATCGCGGCACCCACCGCCGCCTGTGGATGGGCCATGGCCACCGTTCGGACCTGGACGCCGCGCCCGCGCTGGCACGCCTGCTGGATGTCGAGGTCTTGCCGCTGAAGCTGGCCGATCCGCGCTTCTATCACCTGGATACGTGCTTCTGCCCGCTGGCGAACGGCTACCTGCTGTACTTCCCGGCCGCGTTCGATGCGGCATCGCTTGCGCTGATCGAGCGGCACGTGCCGCCCTCCGAGCGGATCATCGTGGATGAGCACGATGCCGTGGAATTCGCCTGCAATGCAGTGAATGTTGGCCGGGTAGTCATCCTGAACCGGGCAAGCCCGAACCTGCGCTCGCGTCTGGAAGGCGCCGGTTTCATGGTCATCGAGGTGGCCCTCGATGAGTACATGAAATCCGGCGGGGCGGCGAAGTGCCTGACCCTGCGCCTGGATGAGGCGGTGGGCGCGTAACCGGTCAGGCGTCGCGCCAGTCCACGTTGCCATCGATGATGGTGTTGGTGCGGCCGCCGACCCAGACGTGCTCGCCTTCGATGCGGATGATGATCCGCGCATCGTGGCCTACCTCGCGGCCCTGGCTGACGACATAACCCTTGGCCAGGGCCCCGCTGGTGTCATGCGTGGCGACGTAAGCGGCAATCAGCCCGTTGGCGGCGCCCGAGGCCGGATCTTCAACGATGCCGACACCGGCCGGGAAGGCGCGGACGGCCAGGCCTTCATGGGTGCGCGCAAAGATGCACAAGCCCAGCGTATCCGTGGCCAGGGCGAGTGCGCGGATGGCCGCGTGGTCCGGCCGCCAGCCGCGTAGCGCCGCTTCATCGGCGAACTCGGCCACCCACCAGCGGCGGCCGCCTTCCACGCACGCCGGCTTGAGCGGGCCCAGGGCCACGCCATAGAGCACGCTCGAAAGGCATTCACCGCCGCGCGAGGCATCGCCGACGACGCGCGCCTTCGGCGATTGCACGAACAGCTCGCGGTCGGCACCGGTGCCTTCCACCAGGATGGGAAGTACGCCGGCGCCGCATTCCTGCCACACCACGCCCGCCGCATCCGGGGCGATCAGCCCAGCATCCAGGGCGGCGTGTGCGCTGCCGATGGTGGGGTGCCCGGCGAAGGGAATTTCCTTGCTGGGCGTGAAGATACGCGCGCGGTAGTCGGCGCCTTCGGCACGTGCCGGGAGCAGGAAGGTGGTCTCGACCAGGTTGGTCCAATGGGCGAAACGCTGCATGCGTTCGTCCGACCAGCCCTGGGCATCGATCACCACGCCAAGGGGGTTGCCACCGCCATGGCGGGCGGCGAAGACATCGAGCTGCTTGTATCGGATGGAGGACATTGGCAGGGGTGGGGCAGGGGGAAGTCGTGAATGATAGCCCCCATCGGGGCGGCGGCGGGGTTCACAATGCCGCGCGATGCCGCCAAGATGCGCGCTGGTTAGCCGTTTCCAGGACGCAGTCGTCACGCATGATCACCACGATCCTCATTATCCTCGTGACCTGTGTGGTCTCGTTCATCGCATTACAGAACCGCCGCCTCATGGATGACCTGGTGCTGTGGCCGCCGGCCATCAACCGCAGCCGCGAGTATTACCGCCTGGTGAGTTACGGCCTGGTCCACGCGGATTTCGGCCATCTGTTCTTCAACATGCTCACCCTGTTCTTCTTCGGCCGGGTGATGGAGCAGCTGTACACCGCCTCGATGGGACCGCTGGGCTTCGTCACCTTCTACATCGGCGCGCTGCTGTTTTCGATCCTGCCGACCTACATGAAGAACCGTAAGAACGCCGGCTATACGAGCCTGGGCGCTTCGGGCGCAGTGTCAGCTGTGCTGTTCGCCTATGTGTTGATCGCCCCGTGGTCGAAGATCCTGGTATTCATCATCCCCATGCCTGCGATCCTCTACGCCATCCTGTTCGTGGTGTATTCGATTTACATGGACCGCCGTGGCGGCGATAACGTGAACCATGGCGCTCACCTGTGGGGCGCGGCATACGGCGTGCTGTTCACCATCATCCTGCGCCCGGATGTGATCTCGCATTTCCTCAACGTGATCTCCCAGCCGGGCGCTTTCTGATTCGGAACTGAACTTTTCCGACAAATTGATGTGACTTCCGCCGACATGTGTTAGATCATCCGACTACCGGATCCTTTTGATCGCATTGATCGTCCGGCATGCACGCGGGTTTCCCCGCTGGGGGGCGGTTCGCGTCGGCTACTACCGCAGGAGGAGTGAGCGCATGGCAACCACCCGTAAGTCTGCCGCGAAGAAGTCCACGGCGAAGAAATCGGCAACGAAGAAGTCCGCTGTAAAGAAAGCCTCGGTCAAAAAAGCAGCTGCCACGAAGAAAACCGCACGCAAGGTCGCACGCCCGGCCGCGAAGAAGGCCGTGAAGAAGGCCCCGGCACGCAAGGCCGCGGCGAAGAAGGCCGTCAAGAAGGCCGCTCCGCGCAAGGCTGCGGCAAAGAAGGCACCGGCGCGGAAAACCGCAGTGAAGAAAGCGGCCGCGAAGAAAGCGGCGCCGAAGCGTAGCGCGGCACCGGTACGTACCGCGAAAAAGGCCACCGCTCGCAAGGCGGCGCCGAAGACCGCAGCGCGCAAGGCGGCCGCAAAGAAGGTCTCGGTCGGCTCCAGGCCGAAGACCGCGGGCCGCAAGGCGGCCGCGAAGAAGGTAGCGGTCGGTGCCGCGCCAAAGACAGCCAGCCGCAAGACCGCGGCAAAGAAGGTTTCCGTGGGCGCCGCGCCGAAGACCGCAAGCCGTAAGGCCGCCGCGGGTAAGGTCGCCGCCGTTAAGTCGGTGCCGAAGAAGGCGCCGGTAAAGGCGCCTGTGAAGAAGGCCGCCGCGCCGGTCGCGACGCCGCCGAAGGCAGCCCGCACCGCACCGCGTCCGCGCCCTGCACCAAAGGCCAAGCCGGCGGAACCGGCGAACGAGCCGGTGCAGCACATCACCCAGGAAGAGGCGGTAGCGCACATCCAGGCGCTGCTTGAAGCCAAGAAGGAGCGTGATCGCCAGCCGCCGCCGTGGCCCGCGGGCGACCGCAATGGCAACCCGGGTGCGCAGCCCGGTAACGAGACGGCCGCGCCCAAGGTGCCGTCGCCGGAAGCCAGTTATTCCAACAGCGCGCACGAGCGTGGCGATCAGCAGAAGAACAAGGGCTGATCCGCATCGCCTGAATGAAGGGAAAGGGCCGCTTTCGCGGCCCTTTCTTTTTTAGCGCGCGTTCAACGAATGCGGCGCAGTGTGGGAATCACACACGCCGAGGCACTTATGCGCCGACTCTCGCTTTCCCTGCTGGCATTACCGGTGTGCCTTGCGCTCACCGGGTGTTACTACGACCCCGGTTACGGGTACGTGCGTAACGGCACGGGTGCGGATGCGTATTACGGAACGCAAACCACGACCACCGTGGTGGGCGGCGGGGTGGGCTATTACGACGGCCCTGATTACGGTTACTACGGGTATGGCGGCTGCTGTTACGGCGGCACCACGGTGATTTACCGCGATGCCTATGGCCGTCGCTATGACGGCGATCGTTACGGCCATGGCCGCCCACCGCCGGGTGGCTGGAACAACCGCCCTGGCCGGGGCGATGGTGATGGCCATGGTCGTCCGCCGCCGCCGGGGGGCTGGGGTTCGCGTGGCGATGATCACCGCCCACCGCCAGGTGGCTGGCGCAACGGTGATCGCTCGCCGCCGCAGGGAGGTTGGCGGAACGGGGACCGACCGCAGTCACCGCCCGGCGGATGGCGCGGCAACCGGCCTTCACCACCCTCGAACATGGGTGGTGGCCAACGGCCACAACAAGGCTCACCTGGCCACGGTGATCGCGGCGGTTCGCGTGGCAGGAGCGATTGACCTGACATGGTTTAGCGCCCTGCGCTGACACGGCGCGTAGGGCCATTGCCTGCGTGTTGCCACCTACGCTGGCTATCTCCCCATGCCATCGCAGGCCGTCGTGTCGTTTCGCGCGCCCCCCTTCACGTTATGCACGTTCGCCCTCGCCGCGCTCGCGGGCTGCGCCGTCGTGCAGGTGTTTCCCGCGCTGCCTTCCGTGCCGGTCCTGTGTGCCGTGGCCGTGTTGGCGCTGCTGGTCCTTGCGATTCGGCGCGCCGCGGCGCTTCGCCTGCCTGCGGTCATGCTCGTGTTCGCCTGCTGGGCGTCACTGCACGCCACGCAGCGCATGGCCAACCGCCTCGAGCGGGAGCTGGAAGGTACCGATCTCGTCATCACGGGCCGCATTGCCGATCTGCCCCGGCGCCGTGGTGGCGATATCGCATTCCTGTTCCAGCCCATGCCGCGTGCGGGCGAGCCGCACATCGCCGGGCCGCTGCGACTCACCTGGTATCGCGCGAACCAGTCACCGGCGCCCTGTGAGTATTGGCGCTTCACCGTGCGCCTGCGCAGGCCACGCGGCGTCGTGAATCCTGGTGGCAGCGATGCCGAGCGCAGGGCGCTCACGGCGGGTATCGTCGCCACAGGCTATGTGCGTGCTTCGCCGCTGAACGCCCGCGTCGCCCACGGACGTTGTATCGATGGCTGGCGTGATGCCATCGGCAAACGGTTGGATGGGGTGCTGGGTGTTCGCGATGCGCGCGTGCTCAAGGCGCTGGCCGTGGGGGATACGCGCGGGCTCGACGCCGCGGACTGGGACGTGGCGCGCTCGACCGGCACCTCGCACCTCATCGCCATTTCAGGCTTCCACGTGGGCGTCGCCGCGGGCGGTGGGGTTTTGTTCGCACGCGGCCTGTATTTCCTGGTGCCGTGGCTGGCCACCCGGGTTCCGCGGCGAATCGCCCAGGCCCTGCTCGGCCTTGGCGTCGCGTTTACCTATGGCTTGCTCGCGGGCATGGGATTACCCACGGTGCGCGCGCTGCTCATGGTTGCTGTGCTCGTCGTCGCGGCGGTGGTGCGGCGTCGGGCGGGTGGTCTTGCGCTGCTGGCCTTTGCCTTGGTCGCCGTACTCGCCGTGGATCCGTTGGCGGTACTTTCACCGGGGTTCTGGCTGTCGTTCGCGGGCGTCGCCTTTCTCATGGCATGCGTGGCGCCGGCGGGAAACGGCTGGCGCGCCCACCTGGTATCCATGCTGCGCACGCAGGCCGTGATGAGCGTGGCCTTGCTACCCATGTCGTTGTGGTTGTTCGGGAGCGCTTCGCTGGTTTCGTTTGCGGCAAACCTCGTAGCGGCGCCCCTGGTAAGTTTCGCGGTCATCCCGCTCACCCTGGCCGGTTGTGCGGGGCAGGCGTTCGGCGCCGTGGCTTCGCCCTTGCTGCACGCAGCCTCCGCCGTCATGCACGGGCTCTGGCGCGTACTCGCTTCCATGGCCGGGTGGCCCGGCGCACAGGTGGTGGTGCCTGAGTCGGGACCATGGGCTGTCGTATTCGCCACGGTCGCCGCAGCGTGGGTGTTTGCACCACGCGGCGTACCGTTGCGGGGCTTCGCGGCGCTGTGCTTCCTGCCATTACTGGTTCCGCTGCGCGATACCACGGCGGACGGTGCGTTTCGCGCATGGGTGCTCGATGTCGGCCAGGGGCTGGCGGTGCTCGTGCGCACGCGAACGCACACGCTGGTGTACGACGCGGGCCCCGAGTTCGCCGCGGGCCACGATGCGGGAGCTGGCATCGTCCTGCCCGCGATTACCGCGCTGGGCATCGGTCCCGTCGATACGCTGGTGGTGAGCCACGGTGACAATGACCACGCCGGCGGCGCGCGGTCGGTGCAACGCCGTTACGCCAATGCGCGCGCGCTTGCTGGTGAGCCGGGCCGGCTGCACTTTCCCGCCGAGCCGTGCGCCGGTACGGCGCCCTGGGAGTGGGATGGCGTCCGCTTTCACTTCCTGGCCGTGCCGGTTCCCTCGAAGGGAAAAGTCAAGGCAAACGAGCGCTCCTGCGTGCTCTCGGTGGAGGGTGCTGGCGGCCGGTTCCTGCTGACCGGGGATATTGGCACGTCGTCGGAAGGACGCATGGCCGTCGACGAGCTGAGCTCCGCGGTGCCGACCATCACGACGATCGCCCACCACGGCAGTCGCCACTCATCCTCCGCGGCCTGGCTGCGCAAGGTGCGGCCGCGTCTGGCGGTGGCGTCCTCGGGGTGGCGCAACCGCTTTGGCCATCCGCACCCGCTGGTCGTGGATCGGCATGCCGCCATCGGGGCGCAGGTGTATGACACGGCGCGTAGTGGGGCCATCCGCATCGATGTTCCCAAGGCAGGTGCACCAGGGGTTGCGCGCGAATGGCGGCGGCCGGCGGATCGCTACTGGAGGGAATAGCGACAGGCATCACAGCCGGGTTCCATGTGTTGCACTGCGGTTTGACATTCGCGATTTAGAACGATTTAAATGCGCGATCCATAAAACTTAGGGGAACAGCGCGTGGTCGAAACGAAGCTGGGATGGAGCAGGGCAGCGCTTGCCCTCGCAATCGCATCGTTGGTGGTGCCGGCAGGTGTGCTGGCGGCCACGCCGGGGTTCCACAGCTCGTTCGAGGCCGGTGATCCCGCGCTCTCCGCCGCGGCGTTTGGCGGGCTGGACGTCCAGATCGCCGGCGGCCCGCCGAAGGACGTGGTGCTTACGGCCAAGCCGGATGTCGGCTTCACCGGTACCCACTCGCTGCATTACGCCGGCACCTCCACCGGTTCGCCGCTCACCGCGCGCCTGTTTGCCACGAGCGTCCCGGTGGCCGACGACACGGTGCTTTCCTGGCTGGTATTCCCGCGTTCCAACAAGGATGACCTGGCCAATCCGGCCAACTACGTCAGCGTGGACGTGGTGTTCGATGATGGCTCGAAGCTTTCGGCCACGGGCGCCCGTGACCAGCACCGCGTGCCGGCGACGGCCAAGGGCCAGGGCGAAGGCCGCGTGCTTTACCCGGACCAGTGGAACTATGTAAGCGTCGATCTTGGCGCGGTAGCGAAGGGCCGCAAGGTCAAATCGATCGAACTGGCGGCCGATGCACCGGCTGGCAAGGCATTCGAAGGCTGGGTGGACGATATCCGCATCGCTGCCCAGCCGACGTTCCAGAGCAGCCATCCGACCGACTACGTGGATACCCGTCGCGGTTCCAACGCTAACGCGAATTTTTCGCGTGGCAATAATTTCCCGGCCGTGGCCATGCCCCACGGGTTCAATTTCTGGACGCCGGTCACCAACTCGGGCTCCAACTGGCTGTACCAGTACCAGGACCGTAACGGCGACGATAATCGTCCGCGCATCGAGGCCTTCCAGCTTTCACACGAGCCCAGCCCGTGGATGGGTGAGCGCCAGACCTTCCAGGTCATGCCGGCCCAGGCCGAAAGCGGTGCGCCTGCGCTGAAGCGCGAAACGCGTGCGCTGTCGTTTACCCACGACGAAGAAACCGCGCACCCCGATTACTACGGTGTGCATTTCGATAACGGCATCCGCACCGAAATCACCCCGACCGACCATGCCGCGCTGTTCCGCTTCACGTTCACCGGTAAGCGTGCGCAGCTGGTGTTCGATAACCTCAACGACAAGGCGTCGGTGACGCTGGATCCGGCAGGCCGCAGCATCCAGGGCTGGTCGGACGTGAAGAGTGGCCTCTCCACCGGTGCCACCCGCATGTTCTTCTACGCCGAGTTCGACAAACCGGTCGCCGAAAGCGGCCGCCTGGCCGGTGAAAAGCGCGACGCCGCCTCGGCATGGTTCGGCTTCGATACGGCGAAGAAGGGCGGCAAGCAGGTGACGATGCGCATCGCCACGTCGCTGATCAGCGTGGAACAGGCGAAGGCCAACCTGGGCCAGGAAGTCGCGGCGAACGATACGTTCGACAGCGTGCGCGAACGCGCCCGCAAGGCGTGGGACGATCGTCTTGGCCGCTTCCAGGTGGAAGGCGCCAGCCGCGATGAGCGCACCATCCTGTATTCGAACCTGTACCGCCTGTTCCTGTACCCGAACCAGGCCTACGAGAACACCGGCACGAAGGATGCGCCGAAGTGGCAGTACGCCAGCCCGTTCTCCGCCGCCACGGGTGAGAACACCGATACCCACACCGGCGCGCGCATCGTGGATGGCAAGCCGTACGTGAATAACGGCCTGTGGGATACCTACCGCACGGCGTGGCCGGCGTACGCGCTGTTCACCCCGACCGAAGCCGGCCAGATGATCGATGGCTTCGTACAGCAGTACCGCGACGGCGGCTGGATCGCGCGCTGGACCTCGCCGGGCTATGCCGACCTGATGGTGGGCACCAGCTCCGACGTGGCGTTCGCCGATGCGTGGCTGAAGGGCGTGCGCAATTTCGATGTGGCCAACTTCTACCTGTCGGCCATCCGCAACGCCTCCACGGTGAGCACCGATGTGAAGGGCGCGGGCCGCAAGGGCATCGAGCGCTCGTTGTTCAACGGCTATACCGATGACAACGTGAAGGAAGGCCTGTCGTGGTCCACGGCCGGCTATATCAACGATTTCGGTATCGCCAACCTGGCCGACGCGCTTGCAAAGGACAGCGCCAACGGCGGTTCTTACAAGAATTACGCCGACGACGCGCAGTGGTATCGCGCCCGCGCCGTGGGCTACGCAAACCTGTTTGAGCCGGAAGTTGGTTTCTTCGTGGCCCGCGATCCGGCCGGCAAGTGGCGCTGGACCGCGAAGGACTTCAGCCCGATCCGCTGGGGTGGCGACTACACCGAGACCAACGCCTGGAACATGGCGTTCGATGCGCCGCAGGACGGTGCCGGCCTGGCCGGCCTGTACGGCGGCCGCGAGGGGCTGGGTGCGAAGCTGGATGCGTTCTTCAGCGCACCGGGCAACTACGACGTGGGCGACTACGGCGGCGAGATCCACGAAATGCTCGAGGCCCGCGACGTGCGCATGGGCCAGTACGGCCACTCGAACCAGCCGTCACACCACATCATCTGGATGTACGACGAGGCAGGCCAGCCCTGGAAGACCCAGGACAAGCTGCGCGATGCCATGTCACGCCTGTACGTCGGCAGCGAGATCGGCCAGGGTTATCCGGGCGATGAAGACAACGGCGAGATGTCGGCGTGGTGGATCTTCGGTGCGGCAGGCTTCTACCCGCTGCGCATGGGTACCCCGGAATACGTGATCGGCGCGCCGTACTTCCCGCACATGAGCATCAAGCTCGAGAACGGGGCTACGCTGGATATCCGCGCACCGGGCGTCAGCGATACCAATCGCTTCGTCCAGTCGCTGAAGGTGAACGGCCAGCCGTGGAACAAGCTGACCCTGCCGCACGATCTGCTGGCGAAGGGCGCGACGCTGGAGTTCACCATGGGTTCGGCGCCGTCGAACTGGGGTACCGGGGCCGATGCGCTCCCGGCATCGATCACGGCCGAGGGCGCGAAGCCGTCGCCGCTGCACGATGTGCTCCAGGCGGCCGACCTCACCCTGGATGGCAAGAAGGCTGCCTCGCTGGCGGCGGCGGTCGATAACGATTCCTCGACCGAGCTGGCGCTGCCCACCGGCAAGGCCGTGATCGTGGATCGCCTGGCCAAGCCGGCCAACGTGTCCATGTACACGATCAGCTCCGGTGCCGCGGCCGCCGTGCCGACCGCCTGGAAGCTGGAGGGCTCCACCGACGGCAAGCACTGGCAGGTGTTGGATGCCCGCCAGGGCGAAAGCTTCCCGTGGCACCGCCAGACCCGCGCGTTCGCGATCGCCAAGCCGGGCGCCTACGCTCATTACCGTCTCACGCTCGATGGCACCGGCCCCGCGGCCGTGGCCGAACTGGAACTGCTGGCCCGCTAAGGCCAGCCGCACCACGGGGCGTTCCACGCGCCCGTACCTGTAGGAGCGCGCTTGCGCGCGATGGCGTTGCCTCATACCCCATCGCGCGCAAGCGCGCTCCTACATGGCGTCGGCCGACGCTGATGGGCTTGCCCGCAATCCCTTACGTTCAGCCAGTGTGAAGGCCGACTCAGTCCCCCTCGCGGGCCCTGCTATCATGCGGGCCTGACTGATTAAGTACCCTTGGGGTTCACGTGCTCGAGATCCTTCTTGCCGGCGGCTGGGCGCTCCTGCCCATCCTCATCTGCTCCCTTGTCGCGCTTGCGATCGTGCTGGAACGCTTCTGGGCCCTGCGCCGTGCGGCGGTCCTGCCGCCGGGCCTGGGCGCGGAAGTCCGCGAATGGGCGCGCTCCTCGCAGCTCGATGCCGCCCACCTGGCTGCCCTGGAAAAGGGCTCGCCGTTGGGTGAGCTGTTCGCCGGCGCCCTTGCCGTGCGTGACCGCCCGCGCGACATCATCAAGGAACGGATCGAGGATACCGGCCGCCATGTGGTTCACCGCATGGAGCGTTACCTCAACACGCTGGGTACGGTTGCCCTCATCGGGCCGCTGCTTGGCCTGCTTGGTACGGTCATCGGCCTCATCCGCATGTTCATGAACGTCATGGCCGGCGGTATCGGCGATCCGACCAAGATGGCCGGCGGTATCGGCGAAGCGCTGATCTGCACCGCGTTCGGCCTCATCGTTTCCATCCCCGCCTACGTGCTGCACCGTTACTTCCGGTCGAAGGTGAGCGGCTACGTCGTACAGATGGAAAAGGAAGCCACCGCGCTGCTCGATGATCTCTCCGCCCGTGCACCCGCGCCGCGCCGCCGTGCCACCGATGCGCAAGCCCCGGCGCAGGTTGGCTGATCCATGCGTATCGGTGCCCGTCGTGAGGACGATTTCGAGATCAACGTGATCTCGCTGATCGACGTCCTGCTTACCCTGCTCATGTTCTTCGTGCTCAGCACCACGTTCGTCGAACACTCGCGGCTCAAGGTGAACCTGCCCAAGGCCGATGCCGAGGCGCGTGAGTCCACGGATAACGCACTCACCGTCGTCGTGGATCGCGATGGCCACTACTCCGTCGGCAGCGACGAAGTGATGGGCGAGGGTATCGATCCGCTCAAGAGTGCGATCGAGCGCGTGGGCGGCGACAACCACGATCGCCTGGTGGTGATTCGTGCCGATGCGCTCACGCCGCACCAGAACGTGGTGCGCGCCATGGATGCGCTCGGCCAGCTTGGCTTCACCCGTCTTTCCATTGCCACCACGCCGGCCGAGACGGCGGGCGCGAAGTGAGCGCCCCCTCCAAGAAGGTATCGGTCTGGGATGCCCGGACCTGGGCGACCTATAAGCGCCTGTTGACCTATACGCGGCGTTTCCGCACGGCTGGCTATATCGCCATCATCGGCATGATCATCGATCCGATCTGCCTGTCGGTCTTCACCGGCTCGCTGAAGCCGATGATCGACAACCTGTTCGTCGACAAGAACCCGGAAACGATTTTCTGGATGCCGATCTGGATCATCGGCATCTTCCTGGTGCGTGGCGTCGCTTCGTACATCACCGATTACGGCATCGCCTACGTGGGCCGCAACGTGGTGCAGGCCATGCGCATCGACGTGTTCGCCGCTTACCTGCGCCTGCCGTCGGCGTTCTTTGCCCGCGAGCCCTCGGGCCAGCAGATTTCGCGCGTGACGTACACCAGCGAACAGGTGGCCGCGGCATCGGCCGATTCGCTGAAAGTGGCCATTACCGAAGGCTTCACGGTCATCGGCATGCTGTGCGTCATGCTGTATTACAGCCCGTACCTCACCATGGCGCTGCTGGTGCTGGTGCCGTGCGTGGTGGCGCTGGTGACGGTCATCAGCCGCCGCTACCGCAAGATCAGCAAGCGTATCCAGGGCAACATGGGCACGGTTACCAGCGCGGTGGAAGAGGCCGTAGCGGCGAACCGCGAGGTGCGTATCTATGGTGGCCAGGTGCGCGAAGCAGAACGTTTCGGTGAGGTCGCCGAACGCCAGCGCCGGCTGAACCTGAAAGTCTCCGCCACCAGCGCGGCCTCCAGCGCCACGATCCAGACCGTGGGTGCCATGGCTTTGGCCATGCTGGTGTTCCTGGCTACCCGGCCCGACATTCTGGACACCATTTCGCCCGGTATCTTCACCGCGGTGCTTACCGCCATGGGCGCCATGATGCCGTCGTTGAAGCGACTGGCAGGCATCCAGGCCAACCTGCAGAAGGGTGTGACGGCGGCCGAGGATCTGTTCGAGATCATGGACCAGCCGGCCGAAATCGATACCGGCACGGAAGTGCTCGAACGTACGAAGGGCGATATCCGCTTCGAAGACATCCACCTCGTGTACGAGCGCAACGAGCACGTCGCGCTGCGCGGCGTCACGCTGGCTTGCGCCCCTGGCACGGTCACGGCGCTGGTCGGGCGGTCGGGTAGCGGCAAATCCAGCCTGGTGAGCCTGCTGCCGCGCTTCTACGAGCCGACGAAGGGCCACATCCTGATCGATGGCCGCGATTACACGCATTACACGCTGCCGTCGTTGCGCAAGCAGATCGCGTGGGTCGGCCAGCACGTGGTGTTGTTCGATGATACGGTCGCCGCCAATATCGCGTATGGCGAAATGGCCGATGCGAGCGAGGCCGAGATCACGGCGGCGGCGAAGGCCGCCAATGCCATGGAATTCATCGAACGCCTGCCCGAGGGGCTCAACACCCGTATTGGCCAGGGCGGTAACTCGCTTTCCGGTGGCCAGCGCCAGCGCATCGCCATCGCCCGGGCCATCCTGAAGAACGCGCCCATCCTGGTATTGGATGAAGCCACCAGCGCGCTGGATACCGAATCGGAGCGTCTGATCCAGGATGCGCTGACCCGGCTCATGCGCGATCGCACCACGCTCGTTATCGCGCACCGCCTTTCCACCATCGAACATGCCGACCAGATCGCCGTGATGGAGCAGGGCAGGGTCGTCGAACTCGGCACGCATCGTGAACTGCTCGACATGGGCGGCCAGTACGCCGCCCTGCATCGCATGCAGTTTCACGAGCAGGCCACGGCGGGCTGAGCGTGGCCCTGGGCGGGTCGTTACAACGGCGCTGGTACGGGGTGGGCCGCCCACCGTGGTGGGCGCGGCCGCTCGAGGCACTGTATGCGAACGTCGTGCGCCGTCGCGAGGAGGCCTTTCGCGCCGATCCGTCGAAGGTCGTGCGGCTGCCGGTGCCTGTCATCGTCGTTGGCAACATTACCGTCGGCGGTACCGGGAAGACGCCGCTCATCATCGCGCTGGCCCAGGCCATGGCCGAGCGTGGGTTCCGGCCGGGCGTGGTCAGCCGTGGCTACGGCGGTACCGAGCGCGGGCCGTACCTGCTCAAGGAGACGGATGCCCCGGCGATGGTCGGCGACGAGCCCTCGCTCATTCGCCAGTACGACATTCCTGTCGCGATCGGCCGGGAACGACCGGAGGCAGCGCAGCTGCTTATCGATGCGGGCTGTGACCTGGTGCTCGCCGACGATGGCCTGCAGCACCATCGCCTGGGTCGTGACGTGGAGATCTGCGTCATCGATGGCGAGCGCCGTCTCGGCAATGGCCATTTGTTGCCGGCAGGGCCGCTGCGCGAGCCTGCGGCCCGCCTGGGCTCGGTGGATTTCATCGTGGTCAACGGTGGTACGCCGCACGCCCACGAAGTGCCGATGCGGCTGGAAGGCGGCCTGGCGGTGAACCTCGATGACCCGACCCTCTCGGCGCCACTGTCCGATTTCGCCGGCCGCCCGGCGCATGCGGTCGCGGGCATCGGGAATCCATCGCGCTTCTTCGCCAGCCTTGCCGCGCATGGCATTGCCGTGGATGGTCATCCGTTCTCGGACCACCATGCTTTTACGAGCGGGGATTTTACCTTCGCGGATGGCTGCCCGGTGTTGATGACAGACAAGGATGCGGTGAAATGCCTGCCGTTCGCGCGGGCGAACTGGTGGCGTGTACCGGTGCGGGCAGTGATGCCCGAGGCCTTCTGGGATGCCGTTGCCGCGAAGGTTCGCGCGGTGCGTTAAGTCAGTGACTCTCCCGAGCCATCGGTTTCTCAGACGAAAAAAAGGCCGCGAGTAATCGCGGCCTTTTTTGTCGCAAACGTGGGCCGCTTACTGCACGCGCTGCACGTTGCCCTGGTCGTCGACCACCACGGTATCGCCCTCGCGGATGCCCGAGGCATCCTTGACCGTGACGTTGGTGTAGCGGCCGTTGCCCATCTTGATGCTCAGGGTGTAGTTCTCGCCACCACCGCCCTTGCCGATCGCGTTGCCGGCAAAGCCGCCGCCGACCGCGCCGCCGACCGTGGCGAGGGTCTTGCCCTTGCCCTTGCCGACCTGGTTACCGAGCACGCCACCGGCGATCGCGCCGATCACGGCGCCCGCGGTGCCGTGGTCACGGCCCTGGGTGATGTTGGTGTCGATGCGCTGCACCACGCCGCACTGGTCGCAGCGCACGTAGATGCCATCGGGGCGGGTCAGGGTCACCGCCGCCGCCGGCGTAGCGACCGCAGCGGCAAGCAGGGCGGCCATGGGGATGCCGAGGATGGTCTTGAGGTTCATGAGGATCTCCTTTTCGCGGGGCCAGGCAGGGAAAGGGACCGCGCGTACGCACAGTCTAAGCATTCAATCTGAATAGAAAGGAATCGGCATTCGCATTTCACGAACAGCGTGGATACTACGCCGATGACTACCGCTATCGTCTGGTTCCGCCGCGACCTTCGTCTTGCAGATAATCCCGCCCTGGTGGCGGCCGTTGAAGGCCATGACAGGGTTATTCCGCTCTACGTCCATGCCCCGGATGAGGAAGGGGAGTGGGCGCCGGGTGCGGCCAGCCGGTGGTGGCTGCACCACTCGCTGGCGGCGTTGGATAAGGGGTTGCGGCGGCACCGGGGCGCGCTGCAGATCGTTATCGCGCGCAAGCGCGCACCGACCGGGGGCGGGGGCACGCTGGGGGCGTTGCGCGAGGCCATCAAGGCCACGGGCGCCACGGCTGTTTACTTCAATCTTCTCTACGACCCGGCGATTCGCAAGCGGGATACCCAGGTGCGCAAGGCGCTCGAGGCGGATGGCATCGATGTGGCCTCGTTCAATGCGAACCTTTGGTGCGATCCGTGGGAGATCGCCACGAAGGAGGATGAGCCATACCGGGTGTTTACCCCGTTCTGGCGCAACCTGCGCACGCGGATCGATGCGCAGGGACCGCTGGACGAGCCCTCGCCGCTGCGCCTGGAGGCGCTGGCGACGTCGGCCGCGCTGGACGATCTCGCGCTTTTGCCGACGCTGGACTGGGCTAAAGGGTTCGACGAGTGGACGCCGGGCGAGGAGGGCGCGCACGACATGCTCAGCCTGTTTGCCGATGACGCGGTGGGCCACTACACCAGTGGGCGCGACCTGCCGGCGCGGCACGGTACCTCACGGCTCTCCCCGCACCTGCATTTCGGTGAGATCTCGCCGCGCCAGGTCGCCGAGCGCCTGCGCGCGCATTTCGCACGGCGCAAGAACGCGCCCGACCTGGAGCCGTACCTGCGTCAGCTTGGCTGGCGCGAATTCGGCCACCACCTGCTATGGCACTTCCCCGATACGCCGAAAAAGAACTTCAACACGAAGTTCGATGCGTTCCGCTGGGAGAAGCGTGACGCCCATGCGCTGCGCCGCTGGAAGCAGGGCAAGACCGGCATTCCGATCGTCGATGCCGGCATGCGTGAGCTCTGGGCAACGGGCTGGATGCATAACCGCGTACGCATGCTGGTTGCCAGCCTGCTGACGAAGAACCTGCGCCAGCACTGGCTGCTGGGGGAGAAGTGGTTCTGGGACACCCTGGTCGATGCCGACCTGGCCAACAACGCGATGGGCTGGCAGTGGGTGGCGGGCAGTGGCGCGGATGCCGCGCCGTATTTCCGCATCTTCAATCCGGTGACCCAGTCGGAGAAGTTCGACCCCGATGGAGCGTATATCCGTCGCTGGGTGCCTGAGTTGCGTGACGCCCCGGGGCGCCTCGTGCACGCGCCCTGGGAAGACGAAAAGTACCTGAAGGCCTCCGGCTACCCGCCGCCGATCGTGGACCTCAAGGCCAGCCGCGAAGATGCGCTCCTGGCCTACCAGCACTCAAAGTCCGTGTAGGAGCGCGCAAGCGCGCTCCTACACGGGTTATGCGGGCTTTTTGAGCAGCAACGCGAGAATGGGCGGTGTCACCATGGCGGTGAGCAGCGACATGGCCACGATCACCGCGTAGATCGTTTCATCGAACACACCGGCGGCCAGCCCCAGGCTGGCGATCACCACGCCCACCTCGCCACGCGGCACCATGCCGAAGCCGACGATGGCGGCTCCGCGCTTGCCCAGCTTCAGGGCGCCGAGAAAGCCGCCGGCCAGCTTCGAGATGATGGCGATCAGGGTCACGACGAGCAGTGCGAGCAGGGCACTGGCGTTGCCCAGCGCCGCCAGGTTTACCTTCGCGCCGGTCACTACAAAGAAGAATGGGGTGAGGAAGGCCAGCAGCGGCGCCGTCTGCTCCTCGAGCTGGTGCCGCTGGCGGGTCTCCGAGGCGATCATGCCGGCGAGGAAGGCACCGATGATGGCGGCCAGGTGGAAACGCATGGAAAGGTAGGCCAGGCCCAGGCACAGCGCCAACACGATGGCCAGCACGGACATGGGGTTCGAAGGCTTCTCCAGCCATCCCGATCCGCGCCGCATCACCCGCGTGCCGCCCCAGCCGATGACGGCGACGAAGCCAATGGCGCCAAGCAGCGTGCCCGCCAGGCTGCCGATATCCACGTTGCCACCCCCCTGCAGCGACGACACGACGCCGAGCAGCAACATGGCCAGGATGTCGTCGATGACCGCGGCGCCCAGGATGATCCGCGCCTCCTGCCGTTGCAGCACGCCCAGTTCCTGCAGCACGCGTGCGGTGATGCCTGCCGACGTGGCGACGAACGCCGCGGCGACGAACATGGAGCGGATCCAGTCGAAGCCCGAGCCATGCGCCCACAGCGCGCCAAGCACGAACGGAATAAACACGCCCAGTACGCCGACGAGGAAGGCACTGGCGCCAACCTTTTTCAGGTCGTCCAGTCGTGTTTCCAGGCCAACTGAGAAAAGGAGCAGGATGACGCCGATCTCGGCGAGTACATCCAGCGGCGTTCCGACCGCGATATCGGGCAGGGTGACCCAGCCCAGTGCGCTGGGTCCAATCGCGCAGCCGGCCGCAATCTCGCCGACAACGGAAGGTAATTTAAGGCGTTGCGCGATCTCGCCGCCGATCTGCGCGGCAACGAAGATGATGAAAAGGGTAAGCAGGATGCCTGCTGAGTCGTGCATGGAGATCGTTCCTGATCCGACGCCGCCGGAGAGCGCGGCCTCCCGAGGGTAGCCGTTATTCGTCGGCGGTGGCGAGCTTTGCCTCGGTCGCTGTGCGCGGTACGCGCGTATCGCGCAACCGGCTGAACACCCAGCTCGCGGCCAGGGTGATCAGGCCCAGCACGATCACCGACCAGCGGAACGCCCAGATGTAAGGGTGTTTGTCCGACGACCCCAGGAAGCCGGCCATCAGCAGCGTGGCAAGTGCGATGCCAAAGCTCATCGAAAGGTACTGCGCCGTTGACGCCATGGACGAGGCCATCGAAGCCTGCTTCACATCGACATCCACGTACGCCAGCGTGTTCATCGAGGTGTACTGCACCGACATGACCGCACCGTACACGTACACGAACGAGGCAATGATCCAGGTTGGCGTATCGGTATCGAGCAGGGCGAACGAGCACAGCACCAGGCTCACCAGGATGGTGTTGCCCAGCAGCAGGCGGCGGTACCCGAACGCCGTGATCAGGCGATGGATGAAGGGTTTCACGGTGATCGAGCCAAGCGCCTGCGGCACCATCATCAGGCCCGCCACCAGCGGCGACCAGCCGCAGCCGATCTGCAGGAACAGCACCAGCAGCAGGTACATGCCCGAGACGCCAAGGCGGGTGAACAGGTTGCCTGCCAGCGATACCCACACGCTGCGCACCTTCAGCAGCGACAGGTCGCTAACCGGGAATGCCACGCGGCGGCTGTGCCGCACATACAGGGTGCCCAGCACGGCCGCACCGGCGGCGCACGCCGCGATCCACACCGCGTCACCGTGGCCGCCCAGGGTTTCGGCGACCAGCAAGCATAGCGCCGATGTGCCAGCGAACAACAGGAAGCCCAGCGTATCGAACGGATTGGCCCGGTCCAGGCGGAACTCGGGCATCTCGCGCCGGTTCAGCCACAGGCCGACCAGCCCGACGGGCACGTTGATCAGGAAGATGAGGCGCCAGTGGGTGAATTCGACGATCGCGCCGCCGAGGAGTGGCCCGAACACGGACCCGAGCAGACCAAACGTTGCGACCGTGCTCATGGCGCTTACGAACTCACGCCGGTCGATGCTGCGCACCAGGACGTAACGGCCCACCGGCATCAGGGCGGCGCCGCCCAGGCCCTGGACGATGCGCGCCGCCACGAGCTGGGGCAGCGACTGCGCGATACCGCACAGGAGCGAGCCCAGCGCGAACACGAGGATGGCACCGCCATACACCTTGCGCGTGCCAAAGCGATCGCACAGCCAGGGGCTCATCGGGATGAAGATCGCCAGTGTAAGCACGTAGCTGGTGAGCGCCGTGCGCATGCTGAGCGGGGTGACATCCAGCGCATTGGCAATGGAAGGCACCGCCGTGTTCACGATGGTGGAATCCAGCGCCTGCATGAAGAACCCGGCCGCGACGAGCCAGATAAGGCCGCGGTAGCGGGCCTTGCTGGAAGGCCCTGCCGGTGCCAGGGCGGGCTTGTCGGTGGGCAGGGCGTGGACGTCGGGGGCTTTGGGGGTATCGATGACGTCGTCGGCAGGCATGGCCAAGCCATTATAGCGGAACGGGGATATTGCTTTTGGCGCCTCTTCGGCCGACCCTTTAAGGTCGCGTCCGCCCGCGCATTCATCACGGACCCTGCACATGCCCCAAGCCATCGCCCCCATCGACGCCGCCGAGCGTGCCGCTGACCTTCGCCGCCGCATCGAGGACGCGAATTACCGGTACCACGTACTGGATGATCCGGATATCGCCGACGCCGAGTACGACAAGCTCATGCGCGAGCTCGAGGCGCTGGAAGCTCAGTACACTGACCTGGCCAGCGAAGATTCGCCCACGCGGCGTGTCGGCGCGCGGGCGCACGGTGGTTTTGCCGAAGTAACCCATGCGGTGCCCATGCTCTCGCTGGGGAACGCGTTCGAGACCGAGGGCGACAGTGATCGCGAGAAATACCGCGAGGTCGCCGATTTCGAGCGCCGCATCGAACAGACCCTGGGCCGCAGCAAGCCGGTGTTCTCGGTGGAGCCCAAGCTGGATGGCCTGGCGATCAGCCTGCGCTATGAGAACGGCGTATTCGTGCAGGGCGCGACCCGCGGCGATGGTGCCGTGGGCGAGGATGTCACGGCCAACCTGCGTACCGTGAAGGCCATTCCGCTGCGCTTGCGTGGCGAGGGCTGGCCACGCGTCCTTGAAGTGCGTGGCGAGGTGATCATGCCGCGCGCGGGCTTCGAGGCGTTCAATGAGCGCGCTCGCGCGGCCGGTGAAAAACCACTGGCCAACCCGCGCAATGGTGCCGCCGGTTCCTTGCGCCAGTTAGACCCAGGTATCACCGCGAAGCGGCCATTGGCCTTTTTCGCGTATGCCGTCGGCCGCGTGGAAGATGGTGAGTTGCCGGACACCCATTCGGCCACGCTGCAAAAGCTGCGCGAATGGGGCTTTCCCGTGTCGCCTGAAGTTTCGACGGCGGCGGGCTTCGAGGGCCTCATCACCTACTTCCGCAAGATCGGCGCCAAGCGCGACAGCCTGCCGTACGACATCGATGGCGTGGTCTATAAGCTGGATGATTACGAAGGCCAGCAGGACATGGGCTTCGTCTCGCGCGCGCCGCGCTGGGCCATCGCGCACAAATACCCTGCGCAGGAACAGATGACCACGGTGGAGGGTATCGAGATCCAGATCGGCCGCACCGGCGCGGCGACTCCGGTCGCCCGGCTTACGCCGGTGCAGGTGGGCGGCGTGACGGTCACCAATGCCACGCTGCACAACGCCGACCAGATCGCACGCCTTGATGTGCGCGTGGGCGATACCGTGATCGTGCGCCGTGCCGGCGATGTGATCCCCGAAGTGGCTCGCGTCGTCGAAGAGCGCCGCCCGGAAGGCACGGTGCCCTGGCATATGCCGGCCACGTGCCCGGTGTGCAACTCGGAACTCATCCGCGAAGAAGGCGCGGCGGCGTATCGCTGCTCGGGCGGCCTGATCTGCGCCGCGCAGCGCAAGGAAGCCCTGATCCACTTCGCCTCGCGCCGTGCCATGGACATCGACGGCCTGGGCGATCGCTTCGTCGATGCGCTGGTCGAGTTCGACATGGTGAAGACCCCGGCCGATCTGTACAGCCTCACCGTGGAAAGCTTCATCGACATGAAGCGCCGCGCCGACGAGCGTGACGGCACCACGCCGGAAACCGTGAAGCAGGGCAAGGTCGCGACCAAGTGGGCCGAGAACCTGGTCGAATCGATCGAGGCCAGCAAGACGTCCACGTTGCCGCGGTTCCTGTTCGGCCTGGGCATCATGCATATCGGCGAGAGCACGGCGAAGACGCTGGCGCTGTGGCTTGGTTCGCTGGCGGTGGTAAGGCGCACCCCGGCCCCTGTGCTGCGTGTGCTGCCGGATATCGGCGACGAGGTCGCGACATCCATCGCCACGTTCTTCGAACAGGAAGGCAATGAGAAGGTCGTCGATGCGCTGCTGGCGGCCGGTATCACCTTTGCCGATGAAGGCGCGCCATCGCCCAAGCTGCGTGACCGCCTGGGCCTGGACGTGCTGCTGGATTCGGCGAAGATCCCGAAGCTGGGCCCGAAGAGCACGGCACTGCTTGGCAAGCAGTACTCCTCGCTGGAGGCGCTGGTGAAGGCCAGCGAACATCAGTGGATCGTGGCGGGCGTGCCGCAGGCCGCCGCATCGAACCTTACGGCGTACCTGGCCGATCCCAAGAACGCCGAAGCACTCGCCCGCAATGACTGGGCCATGCGCGCATTGCTCGAGGCGCTACCGGCGAAGTCTGCCGCCGCGTTGCCGCTGGAAGGCCACACGTACGTGATCACCGGCACCATGGAAACGCTCAAGCGGGACGACGCTACCGAGCGGCTTGAGTCTCTCGGCGCCAAAGTCGCCGGTTCGGTATCGAAGAAAACCACGGGTGTCTTCGCTGGCGAGGCCGCCGGTTCCAAGCTGGACAAGGCCAACGAGCTGGGCATCCCGGTGCAAACCGAGGCCGACCTGATCGCGCTGCTCACCGGGCACGGGGTGGCGCCGTGAGCCGCGACATGAAGCACCTGCGCCTGCGTGCGGCCACGTACGCGCGCATCCGCGCGTTCTTCGCCGAGCGTGGCGTGCTGGAGGTGGAGACGCCCATGCTCTCCGCGGCCGGCAATACCGATCCGAACATCCAGAGCTTCCACACCCGCTTCAGCGGGCATGTGGATGCTGGCCCGGCGCAACGCTGGCTACGCACTTCGCCAGAGTTCCCTTTGAAGCGCCTGCTTGCCGGGGGCCTGGGTGATTGCTACGAGCTGGGCCGTGTGTTCCGCGACGGCGAGGCCGGTGGGCGGCACAACCCCGAGTTCAGCATGCTGGAGTGGTACCGCGTGGGCTGGGACCATAGCCAGCTGGCGCGCGAGGTCCTGGACTTGCTCGAGAAGCTGCTGCTCGAAGCGGGGCGCAATTTCGAGATCGTGGAAACGACCTATCGGGGCCTGTTCCACGATGCGCTGG
>Ga0157369_10001879_pt1 | contig 25318 bp, 27 predicted proteins | sample C25metaG_FD_113461 | JGI IMG/M metagenome (GOLD analysis project Ga0157369, IMG submission 113461) | Corn rhizosphere microbial communities from Kellogg Biological Station, Michigan, USA - C2-5 metaG | ecosystem: Host-associated > Plants > Roots > Rhizosphere > Soil | place: USA: Michigan... | reverse complement strand
GAGCGCATCGCGCGGCGCGCCCCGAACGCCTTTGCCGATTCGATCCATGATGCGCGCCGCGACGACGACGCCGATGCCGGGCGCCACGGCGAAGAGCGGCTTGCTGAGCGCGCCGAGTCCATACCCGGCCACGGCCAGCCATTTGCGATTGCCGAGGTAATCGCTGAGCGCACCCGAAAACACCTTGACGATCGGCGCCGTGGCCTCGGCAATGCCTTCGATGACGCCGATCGTGGCGGCGCTCGCGCCGAGGCCCACCATTAGAAACATCGGCAACAGACTATGGATCAGTTCCGAGGACACATCCATGAGCAGGCTGACGCAGCCGAGCACCCAGACAGTGCGTGGGATCTGCCGGAGAACGGAATTTTCCGATCGGGTTTGCATGGGATCGATTTGGGGGAAGCGACACGCCGGTTCGCGCTTACGTCATCGCACGTCATCAGCGCCGGATCGAACAACACGCGCCTAAATTTCTTGACGGCATAAAATGGCGGACCGGTTCGATACTAGCAGCACCGCAGGAGGATCATGCATGACAGAAGCAGTCGCGCCCCGTCGGCGCAAGTGGTTGGGTTGGCTGTGTGCGACGCTCGCTAGCGCGAGCTTGGGGATATCGCTGGCGGCGTGCGCGAGCCAGACCTTTCCGTTCATCCCCGATCACTACACGTTCTCGCGTGAGCAGGTGCAAACCGCCGTTGCGCGCAAATTCCCGTATCACCGCACCGTCTCCCAGTTGTTCGACGTCGCGCTGACGAACCCCGTGGTCGGATTCGAGCCCGACGCGAATCGGGTGACCGTCCACGTGGACGCCCATGTCGAGAGCCCGTTCCTGCAGCAACCGGTCGACGGCGCATTCCTGCTGTCGAGCCGGCTCGAATACGACGAGGCGAGCCACGCCGTCGTCCTGCGTTCGCCGAGCGTCGAACACGTCGAAGTGAATGGCGAGGCGCGCGCCTACCGCCAGCAGATCGAAGCGGCCGGCGCGATGGCCGCCGCGCAATGGCTCGACGGCTATCCGCTCTACACCTTCAAGCCCGAGCAACTGCAATTTGCGGGCGTCGACTTCCGACCCGGTACAATTACGATCCTTACAAACGGCATACGCGTGCAGATCGTCGAAAAGTGACGCTCGCGCGGCCGCGAGAGGTCGCGCTCACAACGCCGCCCTCTCGCGTTTCCTGAAGAGAGGGCACGATGGATTGGATCTTGATCGGCAAGGCGTTGATTCTCGGTATCGTGGAAGGGCTCACCGAGTTTCTTCCTGTCTCCAGCACGGGGCACCTGATCGTCGTCGGCAGCTTGCTGGACTTCGGCGGCGACGCCGCCAAGACCTTCCATGTCGTCATTCAATTCGGCGCGATCCTGGCCGTTTGCTGGGAGTATCGGTTGCGTATCGGCCGGGTGGCGACGGGCGTCTGGACCGATGCCACGGCGCGCCGCTTCGCGACCAACGTCGTGATCGCCACGATCCCGGCCGTGGCGCTCGGGCTGGCGTTCGAAGCCGTGATCAAGGATGCTCTGTTCTCGCCCGTGCCCGTCGCTGTCGCGCTCATCGTGGGCGGCCTCGTGATCCTCTGGGCGCAGTCGCGCGAGGCGCGCCGCGAAGGCGTGCCCGCGCGCATCCAGGCGCTCGACGAATTGCGTCCGCTCGACGCGCTGAAAGTGGGGCTCGCGCAGTGTTGTGCGCTGATTCCGGGCGTGTCGCGCTCGGGATCGACCATCATCGGGGCGATGCTGCTCGGCGTGGAACGCCGCGTGGCGACCGAGTTCTCGTTCTTCTTGGCCATCCCCGTCATTGGCGGCGCGACGCTGTACGAGCTGGCCAAGCATCGCGGCACGGCGTTCGTCGATATGGCCGAAATCTTCACGATCGGCACCGCGGCGGCGTTTGTGAGCGCGTTTATCTGCGTGCGATGGCTGCTGCGCTATTTGGCCACGCACGATTTCACGGCATTCGCTTGGTACCGCATCGGCTTCGGGATGATCGTGCTCGTGATCGGCTACGGCGACGTGCTCAATTGGGGCGCCCAGTAGGGCGAGCGGCGGCCCAGCGTGGGTGGCTCAGCCTGCGCCACTGAGCCACGCAAGCTCTATACACGCGGGTGAGTCTGAATCTTACCCTTCGTGAGCGCGGCGTTTGAAGACGAGATCCCAGACGCCGTGACCGAGCCGCAGCCCGCGGCGCTCGAATTTCGTCACGGGCCGGTAATCGGGCCGCGGCGCATAGCCTTCGGCCGTATTTTCGAGCGAAGCGTCGGCGCTGAGCACTTCGAGCATTTGCTCGGCGTAGTTCTGCCAGTCCGTCGCGCAGTGCAGATAGGCGCCCGGTTTCAAGCGCGACGCGAGCAGCGCGACGAACGGCGGCTGGATCAGCCGACGCTTGTGATGCCGCGCCTTGTGCCAGGGGTCGGGGAAGAAGATATGGACGCCATCGAGCGAGGCCGGCGCGATCATCTGCTCGAGCACTTCTACGGCATCGTGCTGGATGATCCGAATGTTCGTCAGTTGCTGCTCGCCGATGAGCTTGAGCAGCGCGCCCACGCCGGGCTCATGCACTTCCACGCCGATGAAATCGTCGCCGGGCCGAGCGGCCGCGATTTCCGCTGTCGTCGCGCCCATGCCGAAGCCGATTTCGAGCACGCGCGGCGCAGGCCGGGCGAAGAGCGCATCCCAATCGGCGTGGGCCGGCGCGTAGGGTACGACAAAGCGCGGGCCCAGTTCGTCCATGGCGCGGCGTTGGCCGGTCGAGACACGGCCGGCGCGCGTCACGAAACTGCGAATACGGCGCGGAAAAGCGGGGGCGTCGGCGGCGGACGATGACGCATCGTCCGCCTTTTCGGCGCTGTCAGCGTGGTGGGGGGCTTCGGGCGGCAGGCCCGTCTCGTTCGGATCGTGAATCATGGCGTTCTAAAGTCGGAAACATCAGCGGCCGCGACAGGCGAAAGCGGCCGATGCCGGCGGCTTGGTGTCGGGCGCGAACCGGTGCATGGCCGGTGTGGCGTGGGCGAGATTGTAGACGAGTGTGCCGCCCCCGTCCCAAAACGCGGCGTGCGAGAGCAGGGCGCTATCGTGGAGATCAGGCTTTGCGCGCATCGCCGGATGCAGGCGCGCTGAGATCCACCGTTCGATTGCTTGGCTTGGGCGATTCAGTTGGAGACGATCACATGCATGCGGGACGGGAATTCGAGTTCGAACTCCAGGGTTCGCCCAACGCGGACGTTCAGTAGCAGACGCTCGACCTCCTGCAGCATGCGTTGATGGCGTTCGCCGTCGGATTGCGGTTTTTCATGCAGGCCGGCAGACAGCGCTTGGCGCGTATCGACCAGTAGCGCGATGGCGCTCGTACGTGACATGAAATACCGTTCCATCTTTTTTAATCGAGCAAAGAAGCGGGCAGTTTGGGCGAACGGCACGGTAGCGAGCCGGGTCTCGGATTTCTATCGACAGCAAAGCGCGTGGGAAATTCCGCGGATTTTTGGCGCGGGAGCTCCGCGACGTTTTTGCGCGGGTTGCAGCACGTTTGGCCAGTCACCACGAACGGCTTGTGCGGGCGAGCGAGCTAAGCGATCGACTGGACGTGAGATGGGGTTGACTGAAGGATTTTCAAGCGGGGCGAATGGCGGCTAAGGGCGTTATGGACAGCTATTCGCGGCGATCGATCGTGTCATTTGCTTGGTGCGATCGGTTTCGCACATGGCGATCGCCGCCGAGGTCATGGCGCCGTCGCCCCATCGGCGCTGCGCGGACTTTTCGCAGGCTTCGTCGCGCAGCTTTTGCCAGGCGGCGATTTTTTGCTGAAGTGCGGCCGCGCATTTTGGCGAGGCGGTGCGTTTCTCGTCGATGAGTTGCTGCAGCGCACGTTCGGCGACGAGCTGATCGCGCCATGCGCAGAACCGCATGCTGGTGGGATTGGCGTCGCAACTGGCGAGGAGCGAGGCGACTTCATTGGAACTGAGGCCGCTGCGTTGCGCCAAGATTTCGGTGAGCGTTTGGGCGGTCGCGGCGAGCGCGACGGCTGACGCCGACAGAAGGGCGAACAGCAGCACCATGCGTTTTATCAATCGTTGCGCCGACATGGTTGGCTCACGTCATCAGAGGCAACTGGCAGACTCCGGATGATGCGCTTGGGGAGCGATGCTGGAGCGGGCGATGGGAATCGAACCCACGTCTCTAGCTTGGGAAGCTAGGGTAATAGCCATTATACGACGCCCGCAGAGCCGCAGATTGTACAGGTTTTTTGACGCTTTGGGGAGAGGGTATCGCGGTCGCTCGCATCGAAACTGGCGTGACTCGATGGCGGGCCGATGGCATCGCGGGAGACGAGTGCGGCCGTCCGGGATCGGCCAGGTCCAGTCATTCGACTCCATTGGTAGAATCGTCGACAATCGGTAGCGCGGCACTGGGATCAATCCGGTTTATGGACAACAAACCTCAAGTGAGCTTATGAGCGAACTAGCCTATCGCCCCCTTCGATACCGCGACCGCTGGTTCGCCTACTTGGACTTACTGGGCTTCACAAATCTTGTTCAGTCTGGTGCCATTGAGAAGGTGCTTCCTGTTTATTCCGAGGCGCTCAAGCACATGCGCGCTGCGTGCAAGCTTGGCAAGAGTGAGGTTGGGCTGCTTAACTCGTGGTTTTCGGACACATTCATCATCTACTCCCGCTCTGACAGCCTCTATGACTTTACGCATGTAGAAAATGCAGCAAGAATTTTCTTTCAGCTACTTCTCATAAAAAATATCCCCGTTCGGGGTTGCATCAGTCATGGCAAGCTTTACTCCCAGGCAAAGCAGAATGTCTTTATCGGGCCGGCGCTTATCGAAGCGCACCAATACGGCGAGGCTTTGGACTGGGTCGGCTTTTGCCTAGCGCCAAGTGTCGAGAAAAAGTTGAAACACGACCTCCCGCTGGAGAAAAGGGCTCACTATCGAAGGGTCTCAGACCGAGATATTCTTAGAAAGGCGCCAGCCGAGCATTTGTATGCGTTCGCGTTCAACAACGGGACTGTGAACGGCGAAAACCCTTATCGGAAAGCGTTGGAAACAATGAAGCTGGATGCGCCACCTGAGGCAACTTGCAAGTATGTCAACTCACTCGCATTCCTTGACCGATTTGCCTAAGCATTTACGATGCAACGAACAAGGAACGGGACAACATGCCATCGAGCGCCGCGAATTTCTTCAATGCCACCGTCAAGCCAACAGTGGATGAATTTTTCGGCGATGTAGGGAACGTTCGACGCGGTCGCCTAGCTGCGATTGTCCTGTATCACATGGCCGACCATGCTGCGCTTGACGGCTATGCCGGAAACGACAGGAAGATAATGAATGAACGCCTCGAGGCGCTCCGCAAAGAATTGACCAACGCCTGCCCGGATTTCTCGTTGATTGGCGATATTGCCGACGCGTCCAAACACGCTCGGCTATCCGTTCCCAAAAAGACGCTGCGGCAAATATCAACGGTCGAACAACTCAACCGGCCTCCGGGCATATTTGGCGCACCGTTCGGAACCGGATTCTTCGCTGAAGCCTCGTGGGTAGTAGTGACATTTGATGATGATCGCACTAGACCGCTGGCTGAGATCGTGCGATCAGTCATGCAGATGTGGGAAGACCGGCTGAAATCGCTAGCCGATGTGGCTCGAGGAAAATAAGCACAAACCTCAAATATGGCAACGAGGATTTATGAACTATCCGGGACAACCAAAAGCACCGCCAGCTTGGTGGAGACATCGCAATCCGTCTTTTATCGAGGACAAATTTGAAAAAGAGCTAGGCGATCTAGCGGATGCGATTGAAAGCGAAATGTGGTTTGGAGATCCGCTAAAGCATAGCCGCTATCGAGTTGATTTTCTTTTGAAAGATGCACGGCTGATCGTTGAGCTGGACGGGCACGCATATCACTCTACAAAAGAGCAGCTGGAGAAAGACGCTATCCGACAGCGATATTTGACCCGTGCGGGCTACAGTGTCGTCCGCTTTACTGGTCGAGAGGTGAATAGGAGCCCGGCGGCGTGCGTCGCGGAGGTTCGCGAGATGTACCAGGAGCGCATTCAGCGATCACCGGGGAAATACCGGGTGATGTACATCGATTATCCATTTTTTTGTCTCGAAAACTCCAAGGCTCTCGCGTTCTATCGGGATTTTCATCCTCATAAAAATCTCACAAAGGTGCCGATTGATGAATTCATTCATCACGCGATTGAATGGTTAAAAGAAAAATCGTTCATTACTGTTTTCCTGTTTCACCGTCCCGACGACCGTGACGAGCTACTACATCTCGATAATTCAGTACAAGAGTATGAAAAAGGAGAAGTAAGAATAAACGCCGTACCCTCAGAATTCTATTCGGTAGAACTTGGGGAGCATATGCGTAATTTTTCACATCTCTTCGATGACTTCTATCTTGTCGCAGATGACCGGGCATACATAGAACCTCTAAGGTCAGTATTGCCCGAAAGTTATTCGAAAGAAGATATGGGTGACTGGGAGTTTTCGTATCTCGCCAACGGGAAACTGCTGCGAAGAGGAAATGATGAAACCAGCTTTGTGGGATCAGATCTTGTGATGGTTCGTTGGCAGGATATATGGTACGCGCTGGGGACCTCGATGGGTCTTCGGCGGTTTGAACTTTAAAAATACCCGAATCCAAAATTCGCTTCTTATAACGTCTTCATCTGCGACAAGCTCATTCGGAATTAAGCGGCAAATGGCGCACGCCTCGTGTATCGGATCATGGCCCGGAGTGTCCGCTTTCGAGACATCGGACCGTCTCTTGTGGGTCGTAAGTGGTCGTCGCGTCCGCGCGTCGTTAAGCATTGGGGGACCCGGCCGAATTCTAGGTGCCTCCGTGAAGCTGCCGTTGAGAAAGCGATTTTGAGTCCCATCTGCCAACGACCAGTGCGCTATGGAGCATGCCGACCGTCAGCGTTTCCCGCTTAAACGAGTGCGGCTTTCTCAGTATTTTCATCACCAAATGATACAGAATGCCTTCGCCTTCCATTAGGAAGTAGCGATGAAAGTCGTAGTCGCCCCTATCCAAATGGAACGCTTCGAAGAAGTGCTGCATGAACTCGTCAGCATCGTCGCCCTGTTGCCCCAAATCCGTTTCGATCGTCGATTCGGGTGTTATGGCCTTCTTCGGTGATACGCACGCTTCCTTTCTGACAAATGATTCGAGGTCTTCCCAGGTATGGCTTGCCATTAGAACACCCTATCCTCGGGCGAAACGATGCGGTTGTATTGAAGGACGGTGTGATATCCGATCTGGGCAACATCGTTTGCCAAGAGAACCCAACCGACGCCCGGCAGCGTTCGACCGATAAACGTGCTGAGCTTGTGAGTCAAAATCCAACGAAGCCGCTTTATGCTGTTCAGCGTGAAGGTCGGCAAGAGCTTCTTTTTCAGCTCGTAGCGGAACAGCGAACGAGACATAACGGAGGCGATAGACGTTCGCTTCGTCGCTCCCAATGGCTTGGCCCGTGTTGGCAAGATCGGCATACCGGAAAAAATCAAGATGACGTATTCCACGTCGTCGACCCCGAGCTGCTCGCAGGTCTGCTCAACAGCGATGAATAAGAAAAGCTCGGTCGGCTCCAGATCTTCGTGAGATCCGTAGTTATACGTGCTCATGCGGCCCTCATGTTTGTTTTTTTTGCTTAGCTCGGATACAAGCCTACGAACAGCCGACAAAACGCCGCCTGTTCGTAGGCTGGATCGTATCAAAAAGCTGGGGCGGCGGTCGATCCGTCTGGGGAATCGGACGGCGACGGGGACGGGGCGTCATATCGCCATGCGTGAAACGCAGCCATCGTCAGGTCCCGAGGCCTCGTGATTCGTGAAGCGGATGAGCTAGCGTTGCCGACTCCGACGTAGCGATGGATAGTCGCCGCATGGACGACACCGAACCCCCGGACAATTTCCCGCCGCTGACCATCGAGTAGATTCGCGAGTTGGCCGCTGCGATTCGCGATGTCTTCGGCGGCAACCTCTCGCGGGAATCATTCGCCCTCAAACTGTTGATGTTTCTCGAAGACGCGCCGGGATACGAGTCCGGCGAAAACGCGGTGGCTTTGATCACGTCAGCATGGGCTGAGTACACCGATCGTCACCCGTGAGCGGTTACTTCTGACGGTGCTTTTTCGCCGGCGTGGAAGCGAACGTGAGCATCTCGCTCGGCTCGACGCTGAGCGTTTCGGCGAGGACGCAGATGTTGTAGCGCGCGATGTTTCGTTGACCGCGCTCGATCCCGCCGACATACGACCGCGCCAAGCCGGAACACGGAAGTTCCGACACTCTCTGAAAAGTGTGTATCCATTCGGCCTCGAAGCTCGCTCACCCCATCGCCACTCTCTCTTCTGTCCACGATCGCTGGCGCTCGGGCCCTCTCGATACGCTCATCCCTTCTTGATTGGCGTTGGTCAAAAACACAGTCGTATGCCTACCCGCAATTGTAAGTGGGAGACTGTGTCCGAACTTTCAGGGGGCGCTCCAGTAACGCCGCTATCGTCAGCCGTCCGCCCGCGCCCACTGGTTGGCCCTATCCGCTCGATAAAAGTTGAGGCACACTGCGATGAGCGATCGAAACGGACGCGTTACGCAAATCTTAATTCGGGGTGGAGATGCCAACTACTATCGGAGACCTTTTATCGTGGAGTCAAATAAGAAATCCTTCGGCAAATTTCAACAATAGGACGTTGGCAATTCCGAATGTTCAGCAGGCAATCGATATTGTTGGCGACGATTGGTCTGCCTTTCGACGAACGATCATTTTGCAGCCGCATTTGGGCGCGCGTGAAAACATTCTACTGTCGTTCCTTAGGATGACAGCCGCAGCGCTGCGAGACCTCGTATTCGTCAATACCCAGTTGATCGATAACCGGGTCGACATTCCCGCCAACGCAGGCTCGCTAGTCGGGCTTAAAACGGCCTGGCCGATGGTCCAGATCCATCATCCGCATCTGCGTAAATATTACGCGAAGCGGGGAGATACGCGCTTGCGAGACTTCATCGCGCTGACCGCACCCGTCGCGCATCGCGTCTTTCCAGCTTCGACGGTGCAGATTCTTACTGTCATCGGCACGGCCGTCAATGAGATCACGTCGAGCAATGTCGCATACGACGGGAGATTCGACGAAATCGCTCGAGGGCATAACGGTCTTACGATCGGGATCATCTGCCGGCTCTATGCGCTGCACCCGCCCGGGTCCGCGTTCGGTGGTTTCGCAGGATGGGGTAACGGCAATCATACGTCGCCCTCGATGAACATTCGGTTTCATTTCTTGAAGCACGTTCTCTTTATCGATTCCGAAGGAGGTCTGACCGAGAACTCCGCTCAGTTGCTCATTGCCACCGCCGGACACGCTACTGCCCAAGTGGCGCATCAAGCGTTCGACCTGCTCACCGAGGAGGAGGAGGGCACACTCGCGACACCGGACGAATGCGCGGATTGGTGGCGAACGCTCAATATCGTGCTTCCGAGAAGCCAATGCATGAACCTCATAGCCGATGACGACAAGGACAAATTCGACGTGCTGCGCCTTTGGTGCTCGGGCGTCAGCCTTTCGGCCGGCTATGTCGTCGATTTTGTCAGGTGCGGGGTTATTCAGCGAAATCCGGCTTTGCTGGCGTGGCTCATCGAACATTACGAAGCCGCATATCGGGATCATGCGATTCGTTGCAGTCGCAGATTGAACGATATCGTCATTAGTTCAACGGCGAAAAGGTTTTTGTGGCGGGCACTAACGGCGACGATTTCGTCATCGGCAGACTGGACAACGATACGGGGGTCCTCGGTATTTCTTCTTGCTATAGGCCCGCAGTGCCGGCGGACAAGATGAAGAGCCATCATACCCATAAGCTTTGGACCTTGAACTAACTCAGCCCCCGACTGTACTGGAAGCCTGCAAGGCCAAGCAAGCCGTGTCATCGCGCCACCCTGTTGCGCACCTTCGTCGGCCGCTTGCGCTCCACACGCAGCCGATATTGGAACGTATCGCCCTTGAAGTACAAATATTCGAAGTCGATAGGGCGGTTGCTGCTGTCGTACGTCAACCGTTCGACGCGAAGAACCGGTGCGTCGCGCTTGATTTCCAACGCCCGTGTGATCGGCGGCCGCCCGGGAATGGCCGTGATGCTCAGATCAGCGCTGCCCAGAGCAATGCCGCAGTCGTTCTCGAGAATCAGGAAAATGTCGCGCGCCGCGAGATCGGCGCGCACGAGCTTTTTACCAAGCGCTTCGGGCAAAAAGGTGATTTCGTACGATGTCGGCTCGCGATTCAGTAAACGCACTCGATGAATTTCTGCCACGGTGGCGCCCTCGTCGAGCTTCAACATCGCGGCGACCTCGGCATTGGCCGGCACGAAATCGAATGAGACCACACGATTGACAATTTCGTGCCCCGCATTGGCCATCGCCTCGGCGAAGCCCTGCAAAGACGTGATGTTCTGCACGGCCTTCGGTTGGGAAACGAAGGAGCCCTTCCCATGTACCTTAAAAATCAACCCTTCCTTTTGCAGATCGCCCAGCGCTTGCCGGATCGTAATGCGGCTCACATCGAACATGTCCTGCAGCTCGCTCTCGGAAGGCATGCGGGTGTGCGGCGGATATTTGCCGTCCAGAATCCCGCTGCGCAGCGTTTCTTTGATTTGCTGATACAGCGGCACGTGCGAGTCGGGCTCGAAAGTATTCTGGCGAGTGTGCATGGTCTGCGTAGTGGCTTGGCGGGCAGGCACGGAAGACGCGACCGTGCAGCGTGATAGGAAGCGATTATACCGCCGAGAGGTGAACCTGACGCCGAAATCCGCCTCTCGTCATGACATGGAATAGCATGACAGCGACACCGGCGTCGCCTCCCTGCGATGTCTCAGAGGCGCTGCGCACCAACAGGCAGAGAACGCGCACCACCTTGCAGCTCCGATGCACCGGCTCGTGCGTCGCCCGTCGCCAAAATTCCCGTAAGTGCGTTGTTTTTTACATGGCATCTTCTTTGCATATTGCAAGACATCATATCTTGTCATAACAAGATCAAGATATGATGCTCCCGGTGGCAGCCATACGCCGCTTTGTGCAATGAGATGGAGGCTCTGTTGGACGTACTCCTCGCTTTGATCATTACTGCGACGGTGGCCTATACGTCGACCAACGTCGATGGCTACGTTCTTCTCCTCGGATTCGTCAGCGATCGGCGATATGGCGCGAAGGAAGTCGTCGCGGGCCAGTTCACAAGCGTCGCGCTGCAACTCACGATTTCCCTCGCGATCGTGCAGTCCGGACGGGTGATGGCCGGGCCGTCGATCGGGCTAGTTGGGCTAGTGCCGTTCATCGTGGGACTCGCGCGTATCGCGCAGTGCGGCGGACGCATGGGCGCATCCGGCGAAGCAGATTCATCGCGCACGCTGCGGTCGAGGCACCGCGCGCTAGGGCGTACGGCGACTGTATGTGCTGTCGCGACGTCGGGCGCGATCGACAACATTTTTGTCTACGCGAGTGTGTTGATTGGGCGCCCGCTCTCCGATGCTGTGTTGACGGCTTGCCTATTCACAGTGCTGACCGCGGCGTTATGTCTTTGCGCCTATGCAACCGTCAGCGCGAGGGGCGTGTTCAGAGCGGTGCGATTGGCGGCAGGGCGAGTTGCACCGTTCGTCACGACCGCCATCGGTCTGTCGGTATTGGTTCGATTCGACACATTGCCGTGGCTATGTTCGCTCGTGTGACGGCTGCCGCAAGGCATGCACCAGGCGGACGCCATTTTGCACCAATCGCCGCAGCGACGTACCGCGGTGATGCGAAATAAGCGGAGGCCACGGCGGTAAATCGGCGGTCGGCGGCGAAGCACATGCATGGCACAGCTCTTGCCTTATCGGTATCAACTTGTAATGACGAGTTATATCTACCTGCGAGCGCGTACCCGATTTCACCTCCATGCCACTCCTTCTTAGGGTTTCATCATGCGAATCAGAGCTTTAGTAGGACGTTCGTTGTTCCGTGCTTCTCTTGTCGCGGTTGGCTGCATGCAGGTGATCGGGAGTGCGGCTCACGCGGAGACGATCGACATCGGCATCGGCACGCAAGACACCACGACCAACACGGTGACGGGCGGCATCATCATCAAGAAGCTGAACCTGCTCGACAAGTTTCTGCCGCACACGGGGAAGTACCAGAGCGTTACCTATAACGTCACTTGGCAGAACGCGACGTCGGGGCCGCCGATCACCAACGGCATGATCGCGGGGAAATTGCAAATCGGCATGATGGGCGATTACCCGTTGCTCGTGAACGGCGCCACCGGGCATGCGACGAACAACGACACGGAGCTCGTCGCGGTGATCGCTTACAACGCGCATGGTAGTGGCAACGGCGTGGTGGTGCCGAAGGATTCGCCTTACTACGATTTGCGTGACTTGAAGGGCAAGCGCGTGTCGGTGCCGTTCGGGTCGGCGGCGCACGGCATGTTGCTCGCCGCGCTTCAAAGCCGTCATTTGCCGAGCGACTATTTCTCGCTCGTGAATCAATCTCCCGAGGTCGGCAGCACTAGCATCGAAGAAAAGCGGATCGACGCTCATGCGGATTTCGTTCCGTTTGCCGAATTGCTCCCGTTCAAGGGCTATGCACGAAAGATTTTCGACGGCGCGCAAACGAACGAACCGACCTTCCACGGCGTGGTCGTCCGCAAGGATTTCGGCGATAAATACCCTGAGATCGTGACCGCCTACATCAAAGCCTTGATGGCAGCCAATGATTGGGTTCGGGCGAACCCGGAGGAAGCCGCGCAGAAGATTCAAGAGTGGACGAAGATCGATAAGGAGGTCGCCTACATCTTCCTCGGTCCGGAGGGGATCGACACGTTGGATCCTACGATCAAGCCGCGCTGGATCGCCGCGTTGAAAACGGACTACGGCGTGCTCAAGTCGCTGAACATGGTCAAGGACCTCGACATCGACAAGTGGGTGAACGATTCGTTCGTCCGCGCGGCCTTCAAGGAGTCGGGCCGCGACTACGACGCACAGCTCGCGAGCTTCTCCAATTATCGAATCAAGGGCGAGGACACGATCTGTAACGCGCCCATCGACGATCCGTCACGGGCCGGCCAGATCTGGCTCGACGGCGGCAAGACCCTCTCCTTCAGTTCCGCTGCATGCACGCTGGAAGGCGTCAATCGGTATCGCGCCGAAGGCAAGAAGCTCGACGCGGTCTACCTGATGGACAAAAAGCTCGGGATCAAGCTCTTTGCGAACGACGCGTTCTTCACAGTAGCGGATGCGCCCGGCAAGCGGGCGGACGTCGAACCGTTCCTTCTCAAGCGGGACGCCGATGAGAGCGCACAAGCGTCGGGCGCCAAGGTCGTGAACTACGCACAAGCATTGAGCGCCGTCGGCAACGGAGGGAAGTGACATGGAGCGATCACTCGAATTAGAGATCAAGGCCGACGCTACGGCGCCTGCGGATCGGCTCCACCACGCGGCGCGCACGGGCCGCCGGCCGACGCTGTCGGCGTCAAGCCGCGTGAATGAGCTTTTCATCCGCCTCGCGTTCGCGGTTGTGTCGATCGGCGTGCCGCTGCTGATCTGGTACCTGGGTACGCGCTATCGGATTGAATTTTATGTCCGCTTCCAGAGCATTCCCACGCCATTGGAGGTGTTTCACACGGCGGTCCGAGCGGTGGGTTCCGATTCCTTCGCGACAAATATCGCCCATAGCTTGCAGCGCATCTTCCTCGGGTTCTTGATCGCGCTCGTCACGGGCGTCGCGATGGGGCTCCTGATCGGCCGATACCGTGTCGTAAATCAACTTCTGATGCCGGCGATCGAAGTGTTGCGGCCCATTCCGGCCATTGCCTGGGTGCCGTTGTCGATCATGCTGTGGCCGACGACCGAATCGTCCATCGTGTTCATTACTTTCATCGGGGCGCTTTACCCGATCCTGCTCAATACGGTGGATGGCGTTCAATCGCTCGACGGCGTGTTGCTGCGTGCGGGACGCTGCCTCGGCGCCAGCGAGGCGCAACTGTTTTGGCACGTCATTTTGCCGGGCGTGTTGCCGAACATCTTCACGGGGCTCGCGGTAGGGATGGGCGTCGCATGGGTCTCGCTCATCGCGGCGGAAATGATTTCCGGGCAGTACGGCGTTGGCTACTACACGTGGGAAGCGTATTCGCTCGTGAACTACCCGGCCATCGTGCTCGGCATGATCACCATCGGCGCGCTCGGTCTGCTGTGTAGCGGGGCAATCCGCGTAGTTGGCCGACTGTCGATGCCTTGGCTCGCTTACGTCAATGGAGCGCGCAAATGACAAATACGAGCAAAGGGCGCATCGAGTGCCGCGACATCGGCGTCGTATTCGGTAGAGGCGACGCGACAACAGAAGCCGTGCAGAACGTCTCGTTGACGGTCGAGCCGCATGAATTCGTTTCGCTGATCGGCCCGTCCGGGTGCGGCAAGTCGTCGTTGCTGAGCATCGTCGCAGGCTTTACGAAGCCGACGCACGGCACGTGTACGCTCGACGGCGTGCCGATCAAGAAGCCGGGCGCGGAACGCGGCGTGGTGTTCCAGCAGTATTCGCTGTTTCCATGGCTGCGCGTGCGAGAGAACGTCGAGTTCGGCTTGAAGATGGCCGGCGTCTCGCGCGCCAAGCGTGAAGGCAATGCGCGCACGCTGCTGGGCCTCGCGGGCCTGCTGGCATTCGAGAACCACTACCCCGATCAACTGTCGGGCGGCATGAAGCAGCGCATCGGCATCGTGCGCGCGCTCGCGGCCAATCCGCAGGTGTTGCTGATGGACGAGCCGTTCGGCGCACTCGATACGCAGACGCGCACCGTCATGCAAGAAATCCTCACGAACATGTGGCAGCGATTTCGGCTGTCGGTGCTCTTCATCACTCACGACATCGAGGAAGCCGTTTTCCTCTCGGACCGCATCTATGTCATGACGGCGCGGCCAGGACGCATCAAAGCGGAAATACGCGTCCCGCTGCCGCGGCCTAGAACGCCGGCCATGTTCGAACTGCCTGAGTTCGCCGAACTCGTCCAGCGGCTCAAAGGGCTCATTCGAGAGGAATCGCTGAGCGCGATGGGTTCCGAGTTGGGGGCCGGCGGAATCGAGGGCTTCAGCATGGAGATGGGCCCGAACGGCGTGAAAGATCTGCTGTGAGTCGCTCGCAATAAGCGCAGCGGAAGAAGCGAAGCAACCGAGAACCACCAAGACACAACGCGCGCGCGCGTCCCCAACCGAGAGCGGGGGATAACGTTCTCGATCCCACGGAGTTTTGTAATGAGCAAGAAACCGAACATCCTGTTCTTCCACGTCGACAACCTGGGCATGGGAGAGCTCGGCTGCTACGGCGGCGGCAAGCTGCGCGGCGCCGATACGAAGCGCATCGATGCATTTTGCAAGGAAGGAACCAAGCTCACGCACTATGTGGTCGAGCCGCAATGCACGCCTACGCGCTCCGCTTTGATGACGGGCCGCTATCCGATCCGTTCGGGCAATCACACCATCGCGCTGGGCGGCAACGGCGGCGGGCTGGTGACGTGGGAGATCACCATCGCGGAATTGCTGGCGCAAGGCGGCTATAAATCGTCGTGCCTCGGCAAATGGCACATCGGCGCCGAGGATGGGCGTTTCCCGACCGATCACGGCTTCGACGAATGGTATGGCCCGCTGCGCACCTACGACGAATGCATGTGGTTGGAGGATCCGCATTACGTGCCCGAGCGCGACGGCTACTCGCACATGCACGAGGGATTCAAAGGCAAGGGTACGAGGCCGCTGCTGGACGAGCAGCTGACGATGGAGACGAAGAAGACGTGCGACCTCGAGTACCAGAAGCGCGGCATCGACTTCATGCAACGCTGCGTCAAGAATGACGAGCCGTTCTTTCTGTACTTCAATCACTCGTTGATGCATTTCCCGATGTCGCCGCGCGACGAGTTCGTCGGCAAAAGCACGAATGGCGAGTGGGGCGATTGCCTGTTGATGCTAGATCACGATTTCGGCGTACTGCTCGATGAACTCGATCGCTTGGGTGTGGCGCAAGACACCATCGTCATCCTCTGCGGCGACAACGGCGCGGAAGATCACCTGGCGGGCAGAGGGACAGGCGGATTTTTCGACGGCTCATACTTCAGCTCGGCCGAGGGCGGGATCCGTACGCCGTTGCTCGCACGTTGGCCCGGACGCATTCCCGCTGGCGTGGAGAGCAACGAGATGGTGCATGTCACCGATCTTTTCACCACGCTGCTCAAGTTCGCGGGCGGCGACACGCCGAAGGACCGCTTGATCGACGGCAAGGACCAGACGGCGTTTTTCCTCGGCGAGCAACCGACCTCGAACCGCGAGTCGTGCATGGTATGGCTCAAAGATGAGTTGCATGCCGTGAAATGGAAAGACTTCAAGATCAACTTCAAACGTCAGCAGCACTTCCACGATCCAGAGCTGCCGCTCGGCTTTGCGCGCATCACGCACCTGCAAGAGGATCCGAAGGAGCGCGAGGCGGTCAATCAGCGCTATGTGCGCTGGTGGGTGATGCAACACGCTCACCGCGTCGTGCGGGAATTCGAAGACAGCGTGAAGCAGGAAGAGTTGATTCCGCCGGGCTCCGCGTTGGAGTTCGTGCCGAAGTCGGTCTTGAACGCGTAATGGCCATGGACGCGCCGATGACGGACGCACCTCCCGTGAAACGTGCATGCTGCTGTTCTTCCACGAAGAAGACGGCGCAAGGCCCCTCGATCGACCCCACGCGCACCGGCGACATGGTGCGTATCGCCGGCGGCGAATTTACGATGGGTTCGAACGATTTTTATCGCGAAGAGCGTCCGGCTCGGCGCGCCATCGCCCCCAGCTTTTGGATCGACGTGCATCCCGTGACGAATGCGCAGTTCGCTGCGTTCGTCGAGGCGACGGGGTTTGTCACGCTGGCCGAGCAACAACCCGATCCCGCGCTGTATCCGGACGCCGATCCCGCGCTCCTGTGTCCGGGGTCGCTCGTCTTCACGCAGCCGCGCTCGCGCGTGCGGCTCGGAGACTATCGCCAGTGGTGGGCGTACGTGCCCGGCGCCAGTTGGCGGCATCCGCAAGGGCCCGAGAGCGATCTCGAGGGGCTCGCCGATCATCCGGTCGTGCATGTGTCGTTCGCCGATGCGAGCGCCTACGCGCAATGGGCGGGGAAGGTGCTGCCGAGCGAGCTCGAATGGGAGTTCGCCGCGCGCGGAGGGCTCGAGGGCGCGGTGTATCCGTGGGGCGACGAGTTCGCACCGGACGGCCGCCAGATGGCGAATACGTGGCAAGGCGACTTCCCTTGGCAAAACACGGCGCTCGACGGTTACGAGCGCACGTCGCCCGTGAAGTCGTTTCCGCCCAACGGCTATGGGTTGTACGACGTTGCGGGGAACGTGTGGGAATGGACGGCCACCCGTTATGGAAGCGGCACGTTGGACGGTGCGTCGGCAGGCGAGCAGCCCAAGTCGTGCTGCATCCCCTCGGGCGACAACGATGCTTTGAATGTTCGCCATGCGGTGAAGGGCGGCTCGCATCTTTGCGCCCCCAGCTACTGCTTGCGATATCGGCCCGCCGCCCGGCAGGGGCAGACGCTCGACACATCGACGAGCCACATCGGCTTCCGATGCGTCGTGCGCGAATGACTTTTCGGCCATGGCATCCCTGTTTCCCCAAGGGGTGGCGATAGGTGCGGCTCCCAAGCTTTCGCTTCTTTCGTTTTCAACGACACGAGTACCGTTATGACAAATGCTGAGACCAAGATCGATGCGTTGCGCGGGATGTTGCCTGCGTCGCGCTCGGAATTGCTGCGCGAGATCCTCGCAGGCGTGGTCACGAGCCTTGCGCTGATCCCCGAGGTGATCTCCTTTTCCTTTGTTTCAGGCGTCGATCCGCGCTCGGCGCTCTTTGCGTCCGTGATCCTGCTCGTCGTCACGTCGCTGTTCGGAGGGCGGCCTGCGATGGTCACGGCCGCAGCCGGTTCGGTCGCGCTCGTCGTGGGGCCGATGGCGCACGCGCACGGGGAAGGGTACATTCTTCCGGCCGTCCTGCTGGCGGGGCTGATTCAGATTGCGTTCGGCCTGCTTGGGCTTGCGCGAGCCGTGCGGTTCATTCCGCGCTCGGTCATGCTCGGCTTCGTGAATGCGCTCGGTGTGTTGATCTTTAGTGCGCAGTTGCCTCATCTCATCGATAAGCCTGCGCACGTCTACGTGCTTTTCGCGATCGCGCTGGCGGTCGTCATCGTTGCCCCGCGTTTCGTGCGGGCCGTGCCGTCCCCGCTGATCGCGATCGTCGTCGCAACCGGTCTCGCGGTCGCGCTGCGATGGAGCGTTCCAACGGTCGGCGCCGATGAGTTGTCTCGAACGGGCTTGCCCGGGATCACCGCGTGGACGGTGCCGTTCGATCTCGGCACGCTCGCGATCGTATGGCAGACGGCGATCAGCATCGCGTTCGTCGGTCTGCTCGAAACGCTGCTGACGGCCAAGCTCGTCGACGAGTTCACGCAGACCCGTTCGCACAAGGCACGCGAATCCTGGGCGCTTGGGCTCGCCAATCTGTGCGCTGGCGCGTTTGGCGGTATTGCCGGTTGCGCCATGATCGGCCAGACGGTGGTGAACGTCGACATCGGCGGCGCACGCACGCGGGTATCGACATTCGCGGCTGCATTGACGCTGTTGCTGCTGATGACGGCCATGAGCGCAGTGATGACGCGTATTCCACTGGCCGCGCTGGCCGCGGTAATGATGGTGGTGGCGTTCAAGACCATGGACTGGCGCAGCTTGCGCCCTGAAACGCTCAAGCGCATGCCGTTCGCGGAAACGTTGGTGATGCTCGTCTCGATCGCCCTCACCGTGTACACGGGCAACCTCGCGGTGGGCGTGGTGGCCGGGGTGCTGCTAGCCACGTTGCTGTTCGCGCGGCGGGTGGCGTACGTGGTTGGGACGACGCGCTGCCTGTCCCCCGACGGACACAGCGTACGGTACGAAGTCCACGGTCCGCTCTTTTTCGGCAGTAGCAATGATTTGATGGAACGCTTTGAATATGCGATCGACCCTCGCATGGTGACGATCGATTTCTCGAAGTCGCAAATATGGGATGTGTCGACCGTCGCGGTTCTGGATTCGATCGCGTCGAAGTATCGACGGCACGATGCCGTCGTCCACTACATCGGCCTTGACGAGCGAAGCCGTGACTTTCATGCCCGGTTCAGCGGAAACCTCGATTTGACTTCCACCGCCGACTGAAGGCGTTGGCTGTCACGCTTTTTCATGTTCCCAACCGGTGCAAGCGCACGCACCAAAGGCGCGACGCTACGCCACCGAACGGGGCATGACATCCGAGCGTTCCCCGCTCGAGCCGCGCCGGATCGAGATTGGCCTATTCCTTGCTTATTGCCGCCGCAGCCGCGCCGCATGCCTGGGCATGAAGCGCGCCGCCTCGTCACCTCGCTCGGGACCCAAGATGGAACACAAGCTGCACCGCACGCGTCGCCGCCGCTGGCTCGCCGCATTAGTCGCCGCACCTACCCTCGTTTTCTTCGTCGCTCAGGCCGCGCACGCGGATGCACTCGATGCGATCGCCAAGCGCGGTACGCTGCGCGTCGCAGTACCGGAGGATTACCCGCCGTTCGGCTCGGTCGGGCCCGACATGAAACCGCAAGGCTACGACATCGACATGGCCACGCTGCTCGCCAAATCGATGAACGTGAAGGTCGAACTCGTTCCCGTCAATAGTGCGAACCGGATTCCGTATTTGCAGACCGACAAGGTCGATCTCATCATCTCGTCGCTCGGCAAAACGCCCGATCGCGAGAAGGTCATCGATTTCTCCGCAGCCTACGCACCGTACTTCCAAGGCGTGTTCGGCCCGGCCGATATCAACGTCAAAACCCCGGCCGATCTCGCCGGCAAGACGATTGCGGCCACGCGCGGAGCGCTCGAGGAAATCGCTCTCACGAACATGGCGCCGAACGCGCAGATCCGCCGCTTCGACGACAACAACGGCACCATCCAGGCCTTCCTCTCCGGTCAAGTTCAACTGATCGCAGCGGGCAACGTCGTGGCGGCCGCCATCATCGCGAAGCACCCGCCGCGGATGCCCGAGATGAAACTCATCATCAAGGATTCTCCGTGCTACGTCGGCCTTGGCAAGAACGAGCCGCGTTTGCTCGCGAAGGTCAACGCGACGATCGAGCATGCCAAAAAGGACGGGGCGCTCCAAGCCCTTTCCAAGAAATGGCTCGGCCAACCGTTGCCCGCGACGCTCTGAAACTTCCTGCATCGAGTTCGCCGCCGCAAGCGGCGAGCAGTCCCGTGATTCGTTTCGGCGGTATCGTTCATGAGTTATCAATTGCAGTTCGGCGAGCTCTCGGCCTATGCCGGCATGTTCGCCAGCGGCGCGGCCGTGACGCTGGCGCTGACCGCTGCGTCGACATTGCTCGGCGTGAGCGTCGGCGTGCTCGGTGCGGCAGCGAGCGACAGCCGCAGCGCCTCGCTCCGCCGGGCGACCCTTGCTTACGTCGAAGCCATTCGCAATACGCCGTTTCTCGTTCAGCTCTTCTTCGTATTCTTCGGTTTGCCCGCACTCGGCATTCATATCGGCGAGTACACGGCGGCTATTGCCGCAATGACGCTCAATCTCGGCGCCTATTCCGTGGAGATCTTGCGTGCGGGCATTCGGGCCGTACCCAAAGGGCACCATGAGGCCGCCGCCGCGCTCGCAATGTCCCGCCGCGAAACGTTCGTTCATGTCTTGCTGCCGCAGGCGTTCGCCAAGGTGTCTCCCGCGCTCGCGAGCCAGATCGTCATCACGATGCTCGGCTCGGCGGTGGTCTCTCAAATATCCGTCGCCGATCTCACCTATGCGGCCAGCTTCGTGCAATCGCGCAATTTCCGCGCGTTCGAAACGTACTTCCTCGTTGCCGGCGTCTATTTGTCGATGGCGCTCGTGCTGCGCGCAGTGCTCTCGGCAGCGGCTCGCAGGCTCTTCGCGCGCAACCTGCGGGATGCGCGATGATCGAGTTCACCTTCGGCCAGATCTTTGAAGCACTGCTTCTCGCAGCGCGTTGGACCGTTTTGCTTTCGCTCGTTTCGTTCTTCGCAGGCGGGGCGGTCGGGCTCTTGTTGCTCGTCATGCGCGTGTCGCGCTCGCGCGTATTGCGAGCGTTGGTGCGCGTCTATGTCGAGGTGTTTCAAGGCACACCGCTGCTGTTGCAACTGTTCATCGTGTTCTTTGGGTTGCCGCTCGTCCGTGTCGATGTTTCCCCCTGGGTCGCGGCTACGATCGGGCTCACGTTTTTCACGAGCGCCTATCTGGCGGAAATCTGGCGCGGCTGTGTCGAGGCGGTGCCAAAAGGGCAGTGGGAAGCCTCCGAAAGCCTTGCCATGAATTACTTCGAGCAGCTGCGGCATGTGATCCTGCCGCAGGCGGCACGCATCGCCGTCGCGCCGACCGTCGGCTTCGGCGTGCAAGCGATCAAGGACACGGCGCTCGTGTCGATCATCGGATTCGCGGAACTCACGAAGGTCGGTACCGAAATTTCGAACGCTACATTCAAGCCTTTCCTCGTCTACGGCCTCGTCGCGCTCATCTACTTCGCGCTCTGCTATCCGCTCACGCGTTACGCGCGCACCTTGCAAAGGACTCTGTATGCCGCTCGTTGAAACTTTCGGTGTCGAAAAGCAGTTCGGCACGAACCATGTGCTGAAGGGAATCGATCTTTCTGTCGAGCGCGGGCAGGTCGTTTCGATCATCGGCCGCAGCGGATCGGGCAAAAGTACATTCTTGCGGACACTGAACGGGCTCGAGAGTATCGATGCCGGATCGATCCGGATCGACGGCGCGCATATCGACGCGCGTCACGCCGATCTGCGCGCGCTGCGTTTGAAAGTGGGCATGGTGTTTCAGCAGTACAACCTGTTTCCGCATCTCACGGCCGGTGAAAACGTCGCGCTGGCGCAGACCGTGGTAAAGAAGACGCCTCGAAGTGAGGCGCGCGCCCAAGCCGAAAAGATGCTCGAGCGCGTCGGGCTTGGCGATAAATTCGGCGCCTATCCCGATCAGCTTTCGGGCGGCCAGCAACAACGCGTAGCCATTGCGCGTGCGCTAGCGATGAACCCGAGTGTGCTGCTGTGCGACGAAATCACGTCCGCACTCGATCCGGAACTCGTCGGCGAGGTGCTGAGCGTCGTCGAAAGCCTCGCCCGCGAGCACATGACGCTCATCATGGTGACGCACGAGATGCGTTTCGCTCGCACGGTGAGCGACAAGGTGGTCTTCATGCATGAGGGTCGCGCGTGGGAAAGCGGCCCGCCCGATGAGATCTTCGACCGGCCTTCGACTGTGGAATTGCGCCGCTTCGTCCAGTAGCGCGCGGCGGTTCGGATCGTTTTGGCTGCTCGCATCGAAACCGGCATGGCTCAATGATGGGACGGTGGCGTCGCTGGGTGATTGGCGAGCCGCCGATTCTCGGGGGGCATATCTAGACGCCGCCGCGCCCGTCGTCCGAGTTGCCCTCGTTACGCGTGTGCGGGAGTTGCAGGATGTTTGCGCGGGCGGCCACCCTTGCGTCCGTTTTCGCGGGACGCCGCGGCCTTCGCAGGGGACTTGATCGCACCCATCCCGCGTGCAAGTTCGCGCATCCATGTCTTGGTCCCAAAAATGCCTTGCAACAGGCCCGAGCCCGACAGACCGAGATCAAGACGCGGCCAGTACAGCGAGGTACCCGCGCCCGAGACCTCGACCTGAGCCAGTTCGGCCAAAGTGGGCTCGCGCTCCAACGTGCGGAAGTCCTGAATCAGCGTGATAGGGACCGCGATTTTCACGCCGTGTACGAATGTGACCTCCACCGCGCGCGTTGAACGGATGTATCGGGCCGATACAATGGTGGGCTCCTCTGCGCCGCGCTTGCGTGCGGCGGCAATTTCGGCAGCAGTGATGTTAGCCATGTAGATTTCTCCATTCCCTGCATAGGCGCTCGATTTGGGGTGCGATCAGTTCGGCAAGCCGCGCGATCGTGCGATCCGACATGCGCCCCTTCACCGTCCGCAACCTGAGCGGGCCGCGTGGACACCCGAGCTCGAACACGCATGATGGGCCGCTCGTCTTTTCAACGTGAACGTGCGGTGGGGTATGGTCGTTGGTGAATATTTGAACACGATAACCGAGGATTCTTAGCAGTGTTGGCACGCAGTAATTATAACCTGTCGTTAGGTTTTTTGAGGATGTGCTTCCAACGATAAGCCTATCCAAGAACCAGCGGAATCAGAGGCAGAATTTTCTGATTGAAGGTTGCTGCCGAGCGTTAGCGTCGGCAGGATGTCCTTCTCTATCTTGAAGTCGGGGTGCCTGCGGGCCACCCATGGTGCTATCGATGTGCCGATCGTCGCACCCCGCCATCGTAATTGACAATCTACATCGAAGGCGCGACCAGGCTTATTTCCCCTGAAGCAGCATACCGAGGGGCTTGAGCGGGCCTACCGGCAGGAACTCGAAGTCGAGGATGCCGGCGGCCGCGAGCGGCATTTCGCCCACGATAGCCTTGGCTTCGTCGACGGATTCCGTATTCATCAGGAAGACCACCCCCGGCTTTTCGTTGATAAAGAAAAACTGCTCGATTTTGCCTTCGAGGTAGAGCTTGAGCGTGTGAGGGACTTCCTTCGGCATCATCTGTTGCCGAACCTCGTCCGTGAGGGGTTTCACGCCTTTTCCGATCGCAAAAACTTTCATTTGTCGTCTCCTTGGTGAATCGACGAGACAAAGTCTAGGCCCCGCACTCGAAAATCGGTACAGTCGTAAATGCCAACTTTTGGGTCGTTTACGCCATGAGAATCGTGCTGCTTGCTCTCGATGGAGTTTTCGACACCGCGTACACCGCGGTGCTCGATTCGCTTAGGATCGCGAACAATTTCGCTGCCCGTGAAGGCAGGCAACCTCCGTTTGAAATCAGCGTCGTGGGGGTGCGCAAGAAGGTGCGGACCAACGGCGGTCTGGCTATTCCCGTGCAGCCCATCACACCAGCATTGGCGCCAGACTGGGTGGTCCTTCCCGCGCTGGCGACCTCGACCCCCGAGCTCCTCCTGCCGGCGCTCGAGCGGCCTGATGTCAGGCAGGCCGTTGCCGAGCTCGGGCGGTGGCATGAACAGGGCGCCAGGATCGCCACTTCGTGTATCGGAACCTTCCTCGTGGCCGAAACTGGCCTTCTCGATCATCGAGAGGCGACGACGACCTGGTGGCTCGCGCCGCTGTTCCGGCAACGCTTCCCCAAGGTGCGGCTCGAAGAGTCGCGAATGTTGGTGCCGACCGATATCGGCGTCACAGCGGGCGCGGCGATGGGGCATCTCGACCTCGCGCTTTGGCTGATCAGTAAAGCCAGTCCGGAACTGGCTGTTGTCGTCTCGCGATACCTGCTGGCCGACCTTCGTTCATCGCAGGCGCAATACATTATTCCTAACCATCTGGCGCAGGCCGATCCCCTAGTCCTGCGTTTCGAGCGCTGGGCGAGGGATCATCTCAAGGAGGGGTTCTCTCTACAGCACGCCGCTTCTGCGGTGGGAACCAGCACGCGCTCGTTGCAGCGGCGATGCCAAGCCATACTCGGCAAATCCCCCTTGTCGTATTTTCAGGACTTGCGCGTGGAGCACGCCCAATCGCTTCTGCGCGGTGGCATGGACCTCGAAACCGTGGCCGCGCACGTGGGCTACATCGACGGTGCGACATTGGGCGTGCTCCTACGCCAGAGGACGGGGCGGGGCGTGCGCGACCTTCGCGCCGAGCTGCGCTGACGGTTTCTCGCGCAGGGACATGCCATTTGCGAACGATATTTCCGCGCTTTCTTCACCACGCCGCGATAGCGCACCGTTAAACGCTATCGTGCGCGGCGATGAACATGGCGACGGCCGATCGGCAATAGGATTCGATTTCGTTGCTGTCCTTCGCTCTCGCCTCATCGAAGCGTGCGATAAGCAGCAGATCGGCTCCTTTGAAAAGCGCGGCGAACAAGCGGGCGGACCGGTGAGGATCGGGCACGTTCAGAACCGCCTTCGCGTGCAACTGGCGCAACAGGGCCTCGATTTGGGCGATGACATAGGCCGGCCCGGCTTCGTAATGGAGCTTGCTCAACGACTTTTGATTCGTCTTGTCGGCCAAAACCATGGCTTCGACACTGCGGACATCCGGGCTCAACAGCGTGCGAAGCAGGGATGATCCCACCGCCATGAGCTGGTCTTCGGCCGAACCGTCGATGCCTTCAAAAAGGGCCTGTGGCGCAAACTGATGACAGCGGGCCGCGATGGCCGCGCGGAACAAGTCCTCCTGGTTCTCGAAG
>Ga0157369_10001878_pt1 | contig 25337 bp, 20 predicted proteins | sample C25metaG_FD_113461 | JGI IMG/M metagenome (GOLD analysis project Ga0157369, IMG submission 113461) | Corn rhizosphere microbial communities from Kellogg Biological Station, Michigan, USA - C2-5 metaG | ecosystem: Host-associated > Plants > Roots > Rhizosphere > Soil | place: USA: Michigan... | reverse complement strand
GAACCGAGCGAGGAAAAATCGCCATCGCGCTGGGCCTGGATAGGGTAGCTGCTGAGGATGGTTTGCCCCCGGCGCGCCCGGAATCCTTCCCAGTTAAAAAACCAAAAGGTCTTGTCCCGCCCGTGGTAAATCTTCGGAATTACGACTGGGCCTCCAATAGCAACTCCATACTGATTCTGGCGGAATGGTACTTTGCCGGTGCTGTTTCTGTTCGCGAAGAAGTCATTCGCATCCAATACGTCGTTTCGGAGATATTCGTATGCGCTGCCATGCAGGTTGCGGGTACCGGACTTGATAACCAGATTGACGTTAGAGCCCGAGGAACGGCCGAACTCGGCGGAGGTATTGTCGAGAACGCGGAATTCCTGGATGGCGTCCATGGAGGGCGACATGCCGGGAGAGTTCATCATCATGAAGTTGTTGTCGACACCGTCCACCGTGAAGTTGTTGTCCTGCCGGCGCTGTCCGTTCACGGAGATCATCTGCGTGCCGGAGAATGTTCCATTCGATTGACTGCCGCCTTGGTCGCTCGTACCTGGCATCAAGAGGATCAGCCGGGTGTAGTTGCGTCCGTTGACCGGCAGCCGTGAGACTTCGTTGCCCGTAACGGTTCCACCCACACTGGCATCTTGTGTTTGCAGAACGGCCGCGTTGGCCTGCACTTCAACTTTTTCACTCACCACGCCCACCTCCATTCGGAAGTCGACCTTTACGTTCGCCGCCGCATCCAGAACGATCTTCGGCTGCACCTGGGTCTTCATGCCGGCCGAAGCGGCCGTGACCTCATACGTGCCGGGATTCAGCGGAAACACGCGGTAGGCGCCAGCCTCGTCGGTCTTGAGCTCACGCGCAACCCCCGTGGCAACATTGCGTACCGTGATATCGGCGCCGGCAACACTGCCTCCTGAAGCGTCAGTGACGTTGCCCACGATAGTCGCGTTGGTTGTTTGCGCAGTGAGCGACGCTGCGAATGCGAACAGAGTGCCAAAAATCAAAAGTGCTTTGGCGGAAAACTCGCGCATGAACGGCTTTCGGCTGCCGCGTGGCACACCGAAGGACCGGTTGAAAACGGCCATGAGTGCATCCCCTTCTGGGGTGCAAGCTTATCACACTTTTAAGTTAACGTTATTTTCGCCTATTTTTACGCTAGAAGCGGCCAGTAGGATAATCGCCATGGGACGTTGCTTGGACAGAATACAAAGGATGTGCCGGCTGTGTGGATTAGCCCTCGTGACCGTAGCGTTTTCGCTCGCACAGGGTGTTGCGACACGCAATGCCACCCCCACCCCGAAGGGACCCGCTTCCGGACGCCCGTTTCCCGTAACGTTCGTCGACATAGCCGCCGAGGCCGGCCTGCGGATGAAATTCACATCAGGTAACGAAGAGAGCAAGAAATTTATCATCGAGGCGAACGGCACTGGAGTGGCGTTCATTGACTACGATGGGGACGGTAGACAGGATTTGTTTTTGGTCAACGGCTCGACCCTGGAGGGATTCCCCGATGGTGAGGCGCCATCGAATCGTCTCTATCGCAACCAGGGCGCCGGCAAGTTCCGGGACGTGACGAGCGAAGCCGGAATGGTGCACTCGGGTTGGGGCAACGGAGTTTGCACGGGCGACATCGACAACGACGGCTTTGAAGACCTTTACGTGACGTACTGGGGCAAAAATGCTCTCTACCGCAACGACGGACATGGGAAGTTTGCTGACATTGCATCCAGGAGCGGGGTGGATGGCAGCGGAAAAGAGTGGAGTTCGGGATGTACCTTTCTCGATTATGATCACGACGGATATCTGGATCTCATGGTCTCGAGCTATCAGAAGTTCGATTTGAAGACAGCTCCTGCGCCGGGCAAAGGATCGAACTGTGAGTGGAAGGGGATGCCAGTATTTTGCGGCCCCCGCGGGCTGCCGTTCGGAAAGGTTACCCTCTATCACAACCGGGGAGACGGAACGTTTGAAGACGTGTCGGTGAAATCCGGCGTCCGCATTCCCGAAGGATTCTATGCGTTCACGACTGTGGCGGCGGACTTTAACGAGGATGGCTGGACCGACGTTTATATTGCGTCTGATTCAACCCCCAGTCTGTTTTTTAGAAACAACAAGGACGGTACGTTCGCCGAAATTGCCACCGAGACAGGTATAGCGTTCAACGAGAACGGTTTCGAACAAGGCGGGATGGGCATCGCCGTTGGAGACTACGACAACGCCGGAAGGCTGGACATTCTGAAAACTAATTTCGCCGGCGACTATCCCAACGTGTATCGGAACCAAGGCGGCGGAATTTTCGAAGACGCTGTAATGAAGGCTCGTCTAGCCGTGAATCCGCAATACGTGGGATGGGGAATAGGTCTCGAGGATTTGGACAACGATGGGTGGAAAGATATTTTCCAGGTAAACGGGCACGTGTACCCGGAGTTGGACCATCGTGAGGGGACCGAAACGTATCGGAATCCAAGACTGGTTTACCGCAACCTAGGAAAAGGCGTGTTTGAAGATGTGAGTACGCTATGCGGACCGGCGGTGCAGATTCGGAAATCGAGCCGCGGCGCGGCATTTGGCGATTTCGATAACGACGGCGATATCGACGTGCTGGTAATGAACATGGGGGAGGCCCCATCGCTGCTGCGTAACGATTTGAAGAACGCGAATCATTGGGTGAAAGTTGAGCTGCGGGGAACCAAATCGAATCGGAGCGCGATTGGAGCGACGGTAACCATTGAGACCGCACGGGGAAAACAGATGGCCGCTGAGTTAAGCCAATCGAGCTACATTTCGCACAATGATCCGCGGCTGCACTTCGGCTTAGGCGAGGAAAAGGTTGCGAGGAAAATCACCGTGCGCTGGCCGAATGGCAACGTCGAAGTGTTTCCAGGTACGGCCGCGGATAATCTCGTGCGGCTCGTAGAAGGTACTGGTCAGACAACTCCCGTTCCCATGCCCAGGTAGTATGCGGTTGGTTTGGCTGGCGTTTCTGGTAGGTATGACGCTCGCATCAGCTGCCCAGGATCCGGCTGCGTTAGACAGCCAGGCACTGAAACTCGCTGCCAGCCAGCAACGGGCTGAGGCCGAGGGGCTGTGGAGTCAGGCAATCCGGATTTCGCCTGAATATTTTCCGGCGTTGTTCAACCTTGGCTATTTCTACTTCCAGCAGCAACGATTCATCGAGGCCGAACCCTTGCTGCGCCGAGCGAGCGAAGCGTCTCGCGATGATTTTAACGCGCATTATTTATTGGGCGTAGCGTTGCTGAAGCTGCACCGGCCTGAGGACGCTCTGAGAGCGTGGCGCGGCGCGCTCCGCGTCCAGCCCACGAACTTGCGCTTGATGCAGGTGATGTCGGTGGAATATTCCAAAGGCCGCTACTTCGGCGAGGCCGCAGCTCTCGCGAAGAAGGCGCTCGATGCGAATAACGAAGATCCAAACCTCTATTTTCTGGCAATCAAGGCGTATCAGGACGCCGGTGACTATCCGGCCGCCGGAAAGATCGCGAAACGCGCCGCGGAGAAATTCCCGGATTCCGCCCGCGCCAATTTCGAGTTCGCATTCCACCTGCAAAAGGAGGGCGAGATTTCAGAATCGCTGAAGCATCTTCAGGTAGCCATGAAGGCCGACCCGTCCTATGAAGAGCCCTTCTTTTTTTATGGCAATTTACTGGTCAATCAGGACAAGAACACGGAAGCCATACCGTATTTGCGAAAGGCCATCGAGGACAGAAACGACTACGTACCGGCACGTGTCGTCTTGGCGCGAGCTCTGATGAATTTAGGGAAGTGGGACGAGGCGATTGCCGAACTGAACGAGACCATCCGTCTCGACCCGAAGCATCCGCAGCCGCACCTGCTGCTTTCGCAAATCTATTTCCGGCGCGGGGATGAGGCACGGGCAAAGAGCGAGAAGCAAGTGTCACTCAGATTGCGTCGGGAAAACCCGGCGATTCTGGAGGCCTTGCAGTCCCGTCCGTTTGAGGCGAAGTAAGCCTTATGCCCTGTTGGCGGAAATGGCCAGGAGCCTGGTCATTCGCCCTGGCGTTCCCCTTGCATCCGAATGGACCTTTGAACCACAAAGCCGGAAATGCAACAATCAGATGATAGAGCCAACCGGGTAAATCTCAGCAATCCGCATCCGGTCGGCGTTCGGCGGCATCGACATAGGCAGAACCACGGAATCCGATGTCCTTGGGCGACTATATTACAACCATCAAGCGCGAAGATCCGGCTGCCAAGAGCAGCCTGGAGATTCTCCTGTGCTACCCCGGCCTGCATGCGGTCCTGTTTCACCGTCCGGCGAATTGGCTATACCGCCGTGGGTTCTATGTGCTAGCCCGCTTCGTCTCCAACGTAGCCCGGTTCCTGACTGCGATCGAAATTCATCCCGGAGCGAAGATCGGCAAACGCTTATTTATAGATCACGGACTCGGCGTGGTCATTGGCGAGACAGCTGAGATTGGCGACGATGTTCTGCTGTACCAGGGAGTGACTTTGGGGGGCACCGGCGGCGAGCGTGGCAAACGGCATCCGACGATCGGAAATGGCGTAGTGGTAGGAACCGGGGCTTCCATCCTGGGGAATATCAGGCTCGGCAACAGTGTAAAAGTCGGCGCTGGATCGGTTGTCGTGCATAGCGTGCCGGATGGCGCGACGGTCGTCGGCATCCCTGGCCGCGTAGTCAAGACTCGCGACGAAACAATGGGACTGCTGGAGCACGGGCGAGTCGCAGCGTGCGCCGAATCAGAACCCGTTGACATGGAACGATTGAACGACCGGATTGGCGAGCTGGAAGCGCTCGTGCGTTATCTGCTCGAAGAACGCGTAGGACAGGCGCGCGGCTAATGCGCGCTTGCCACCAGAGCCAACTGCCGGCGCTCCATGCCCCGGTGGATCAGGTCAAGATCCTCAGAACTTAGAACAAGCCGGCCGCGCCGCATCGCGAAAATGTCGGTCCGGTTCCAGCCCGCCTTCATGACTCCTGTATCCGAATGGCGGGAAATGCCTTCGAGAAGGTGCGTGATTTCATGGGCGAGGACGTATCCCAGGACGATTTGCGGCAATTCGGGCATTATCTGAGATACACGATCATAGAGAATCGTGAGATGAACTCCCTCGTATGCCTGTGCAAAGGCCAGGGTTTCCGGGCGCTTACCATCCGGAACGCCGGAAACGATCCAGACCAGAATCAGGCGCCCGAAATCCCGATTCTGCGAACTCGGCTCACCACGATGCCATCGAATCTGGACGCCGGCGGGGCATAGCAACTCCGCAGCCTTGGCCATGCCGCGGCTCAGATCGACCGGTCCGACTGGTGCTCTATCTTTGACATAAACCGTGATGGTCTGGGCATCGAGCGAAAGCGTTGAGAACGCTATCAACGCTAGAAAGATGATTCTCATCGCCGCGTCCCCTTTCAGCCGAATAAGCGAAAGAGGGCGCGGAAGACCGCCAGTTACCGAGTCGCGGAGGTGGGTTGGAATCGATATTTCAAGCTGTTGGCAGCGAGCGCGGCCAGTTCGTCTCGCGAGAAGCCGAAAACTTCCGCTGCTAGAGAATACTCGTGCAGCAGCGTCGTTTGAAACAGGGCTGGATCGTCAGTACCCAATACGATGGGAACACCAGCGTCCCAGAGTCGGCGTAGCGGATGTGTCTCCAAGCTGGCGATCGTCCCGGTGCGTACGTTGCTCGTCGGGCAAACTTCCAAAGGCACGTCGCGTTCGCGGAGAACCTTGAGCAAAGCCGGATCGTCGATGGAGCGGATGCCGTGGCCGATGCGGCGCGCACCAATTTCCAAAGCCTCCCACACGCTTTGGGCCCCCGAGATTTCTCCGGCATGGCAGGTCAAGCCCAGTCCCGCGTCCGCCGCTTCCTGGTAGAGTTGCTTAAACCACCTAGCTGGTCCCCGTTCCTCGTCGCCCCCGATACCGATCGCGACTACACCTTCGTCCTTCAGCTCTCGCGCGATGTGAAACACCCGCTCGGCGGGCGCGGCGCCAAACTGGCGGACCGCGTCGAAAATCCAGGCAATCCGAACGCCTTCAAAACGCTTTGCCACGTCCTGAATCGCAGCGAAAATCGGCCCGATCTCTTGTTGTTTCCATAAGATAACGCCTGCCGAGAGAGTAACTTCCGCATACGAAACGTTTTGAGCGGCCAGTCGTTCAAGCAGACGAAGTGTAGCCAGGCCATAGGCTTGGGGTGTTGTCAGCTTGTGGTTGGCCCATACATAGGCCTGCAAGAATCCCGCAAAACCTGTGTATTGAATATGCCCCCGAATCTCATCCAGAGAGAGGGAGGGATCAAGCTCTTGAATGGTCTCCGGCTCAAGCGAGCCTTCCAGATGAAGGTGTAGCTCTGCTTTTTCGAGCGAATATAAGAATTCCTTATCATTCATAATGAACGTGGCAATGACTGACCAAGAGATCGAAGCAATCACCGGAGGCTACCACGGTGACGCGTTTGGCGCGCTGGGGCCGCACATCTCAAGTAGCAATGGAAAGACGGAGTGGGAGGTTCGTGCATTTCTGCCGCAGGCAAAGGAAGTCGCCCTTGCCGTTCGTGGCCAATTGATACCCATGCAGCGCGCCCACAAAGCGGGTCTTTTTAGCGCGCGTACGCCATTCGAGCCGGATGAGTACAAATTCAAAATTACCGATCGGCACGGCGGCGTGTCCGAAACCGACGACGTATACCGTTTTCAGCCCATACTCAGTGATTTCGATTTGCATTTGCATTCGGAGGGCACGAATTATGAGGGCTACCATTCTTTTGGAGCGCACCTGACAACGCTCGACGGTGCCCAGGGGACGCGATTTGCGGTCTGGGCGCCAAATGCCATCGTAGTTAGCGTGGTGGGCGACTTCAACGACTGGGACACTCGCCGTAATCCGATGCGGGCACGCACGGGCGGGGTCTGGGAGATTTTCCTTCCTGGCGTCGGGCCGGGAACACCATATAAATACGCCGTGAAATCGCGCTACCGCGGTTACAGTCAGATGAAATCAGATCCCTACGGCTTTTCGATGGAGAAGCCGCCGAAATCCGCGTCTATAGTCACGGATCTGAGTACCTATGAATGGCGGGACCAATCGTGGATGGAGCGCCGTGCTCAGACGAAGATCCTGGACAACCCGATGTCCGTGTACGAAGTTCACATGGGCTCCTGGGCGCGGGACGAGCATAACCAGTCGCTCAGCTATCGGCAATTGGCGGACAAGCTCGTGGCTTATGTGAAGAAGATGGGCTTCACTCACATCGAGTTGATGCCCATCGCCGAGCATCCCTATACACCATCGTGGGGTTACCAGGTGATCGGATACTTTTCGCCCACGTCCCGCTATGGGACCCCGCACGATTTTATGTATTTCGTAGATCGGTGTCACCAGGCCGGTATTGGCGTGATCATGGATTGGGTGCCAGCGCATTTCCCGAAGGACGCGCACGGACTTGGATTTTTTGATGGGACCGCTCTGTATGAGCACGAGGACTGGCGTCTCGGTGAGCATCGCGATTGGGGTACGCTGATCTTCAACTTTGGGCGCAACGAAGTGCGCTCCTTCCTCATTTCGAACGCGCTGTTCTGGCTCAAGCTGTATCACATTGACGGCTTGCGCGTGGATGCCGTCGCCTCCATGCTCTATCTCGACTATTCGCGCAAGGCGGGCGAGTGGGTGCCAAATATTTATGGTGGCAATGAAAATCTGGCGGCGATCGATTTTCTGCGCAAGACCAACGAACTGGCGCACCAGATCCCTGGCGCTATGACCATTGCTGAGGAGTCAACCGCTTTCACGGGTGTTTCTCGCCCCGTCTACCTGAATGGCCTGGGCTTCACGATGAAATGGAACATGGGCTGGATGCACGACATGCTTCAGTATTTCAGCCATGATCCTATATTCCGCAAGTATCACCAGAACGACATCACGTTCAGTATGGTGTATGCGTTCACCGAAAACTTTGTGCTTCCGGTATCGCATGACGAAGTCGTCTATGGAAAACGGTCTTTGCTCGACAAGATGCCCGGCGACGAATGGCAGCGCTTTGCTAACGCGCGGGCTTTCCTTAGTTACATGTATGGGCACCCCGGGAAAAAGCTGCTTTTTATGGGCAGCGAAATCGGCCAAACGAGCGAATGGAACCACGAGGCGCAAGTGGACTGGTGGCTGCTCGATTATGAAATTCATCGCGGCTTCCAAGCCTTCTGTGTAGCGCTAAATGGCCTCTACCAAAGTGAGCCGGCGCTTTTTGAAGTCGACTTTCAACCCGGCGGCTTCGAATGGATCGATTTTCACGATTCCGATAATTCGATCATTTCGTTTATTCGCCGTGCCAGGCGTAGAGAAGACTATTTGGTGTTCGTTTGTAACTTCACCCCCACCCCGCACAAGGCCTACCGCATTGGCTTCCCCGAGACCGGCGTCCACCGTGAGATTTTTAACTCTGATGCTGCTATGTTCGGCGGTAGCAATATGGGAAATGCCGGTTTTGTGACTGCGGAAGGCGTGCCGTCGCATGGACGTCCCGGGTCGGCCGCGATCGTTATTCCTCCACTGGGCGTGACGGTGTTCAAGCCGGTCCGGCCGTTGCCGGCCGCCGGTTAGACGGCGGCCGAACCGTCAAGACTGCGCCATAAATACCAACTGGCGATGGAGCAATGAGGATGCCATTTTGCGGCGATCGTCGCTAACTTGGTAGATTTAGGCATCTCGGTAAGTCCATACGCTTTACGAACCGCGTTCCGAATTCCCAAATCGCCAAGAGGCATTACGTTGGGTCTCCCCAAGGCGAATATAAGAAACATCTGCGCCGTCCACACTCCCACGCCGCGGACGTTAGAGAGTAGCGCAATTATCTGCTCGTCCTCCAGTTCACGGAGCTTGTGGAACTGAATGCGTCGTGAAGCGACGTGCTCGGCCAGATCGGTTAGTGACGCAATCTTTTGGCGTGAAAGGCCGCAGGCACGCAGTTGTTCCGGAGATAATTTGAGAAATGCAGCGGCTGTGAAGCGGCGGCCCGTAGCTTTGCGGACTCGGGCGAAAATCGTCGCTGCGGCCTTCCCATGAAGCTGCTGGAACGTGATGGAGCGGGCGAGCGTCTCGAATGTGGGATCCCGGCTCGCCAACTGGCAGGGACCGACGCGCTCAATAATTTTTGCGAGAACGGGATCGCATGTGCGCAAATGAAGGATGGCAGCTTCCAACGTTTGGCTCCAGACGACAATGATAACTAGATGAATCGGCTCGTTCGATACTTAGTGGCGCTTTTGACTCTCGCCGGGTACGCTGCGGCGCAGGACCAACCGATCCGTGTGGACGTCGACCTGGTCAACATCCTGTTTACCGTGAAGGCCAAAAAAGGCGGCGCGCTCATCCCGAACCTTGAAAAAAATAACTTCGCTATCCGGGAAGACGGTACGCCTCAGACCATCCAGCACTTCTCACGTGAGACCGATTTGCCGTTGACGCTTGGACTGCTCATCGACATCAGCGCCAGCCAGGAGCGGCTGATTGATATCGAGCGCCAGGCAGCTGCAGAATTTTTCTCGAGCGTGATTCGCCAGAAGGATGAAGCCTTCCTTATCTCATTCGGCAGGAGTACGGACTTATTGCAGGATTACACCAATTCGCCGCGCCAGCTCTCGGCCGCGCTGCGCGACCTGCGCGGTGACGGTGGAGGAGCGGGCGGCGTCGGCCCCATCCCGATTCCCAATAGCGGTCCTGTTCCGACTATTGGAACGCCTAAAGGGACGCTGATGTTCGACGCCATTTACCTGGCCTCTAATGAGAAACTGAAAAGCGAAGTGGGCCGCAAAGCGCTCATTCTGATTACCGACGGAGAGGATCAGGGCAGCACATATGACCGGCGCACTGCCATCGAGGCCGCACAGCGAAGCGATGCAGTTGTTTACAGCATCTATTACGTCGACCGCGCTTTCTACTCAGGAGGCGGGATTTCTTTCGGTGGAGCGGGCAATGAAGGAGATCTGCGAAAAATATCCGAGGAAACTGGCGGCCACGTGTTTTCCGTAAGCAAGAAGCTTTCGCTCGACGAGATCTTCAAACAAATTCAGGACGAGCTGCGCAGCCAATACTCAATCGGCTATTCGTCGACCAATCCCAAGCGCGACGGCAGCTTCCGTCACATCGAAATCAAAACCGATAACTCCGATTATCGCGTGCAGGCACGCTCGGGATATTACGCTACGAAGAACGATGTGCAGTAACGTGCTCGCGCGCGGCTAGATATTCCTTCACCGCATCGCGCAGCGGAGGCATGGCGGCGATACCTGCCTCTTCGAGCTTGCTGTTTGACAATGCGGAGAACTTCGGCCGGCGCGCTGCGGTCCGATATTCGCGCTCGTCCGTGGCTGTGAGCGACGGTTTCAGACCCGCCAATTCGAAAATCAATTTCGCGTAATCGTACCAGGAAATCGCCTGGCCGCCGCCCATGTGAAATAGTCCGCGTATGTTTTGGCTCACCAGATCGGCTGTCCGCGAGGCCATTGCCGGTGCATACGTAGGGGAGGCGGCGTGATCCGCCACCACGCGAATCGGCGAATTTGCTCTCGCCATCCGCAGCATGAGCTCGACAAAATTTCCGCGTGGAGTAAACATCCCGCCCGGGCCGAATACACCCGAAGTTCGAATGATCAGAGCATCGGATAGATAAGCTTGCGCGTAGAGTTCTCCGGCGAGCTTGGAGACGGCATATGCCCCCAATGGGTGCGGCGTGTCGGTCTCCACATAAGGTGATCCCTTCATGCCATCGAAGACGTAATCGGTTGAGTAGTGGACAAGCTCCGCGCCGGTTTGACGGCAGGCGAGCGCCAGGTTGCGAACTGCCAGCGCGTTGGCTTGGTACGCGGCAATCGGTTCTTTCTCTGCAATGTCTACTTGGTTGTAAGCGGCGGCATTGAGGACGACCTGCGCATCGGCTCTTGCAATAGCCTCCTCGACGCGGCCGGCGTCGGTGACGTCGAGAGAATGGCGGTCGAAGCGCTGCACGATCCAGTTACGCCGCTCGAATTCACGGCAGAGTTCCACGCCAAGCTGGCCGCCGCCGCCGAAAACCACCGCCTTTTGTTGCATTCTTTTGCAGCATAGCGTACAGGGCGTTTACGGCACGGTAAGAAATTGTTCAAGGTTGGTCTCGGTATTGCCGATGGCGCGCGCGAGTGTGGCTTTCGCCAAATTGTAGGAAAACACACTACTGATGTAGTCGAAATCGGCGGTGGCGACGGATTCTTGCGTCTGGACGACTTCCACCGTATCGGTGACGCCGGCTTCAAACCGCTGGCGGGTAAGCTCCAGCGTTTCGCTAGCTACTCGTTTGTTGTTGATCGCGAGATCCATTTGCTTACGGGTGGTCTCTAAGTCGAGTAGCGCCTGGCGGACGTCCGATTCGATGCGTCCGCGCGTGTCGTCGAGCTCTGCGCGGCGTTGGGCGAGTGCGGCGTCCGCTTGCTCGATGGAGCCTTCGGTCTTTCCGCCGTTCCAGATAGGCACCCGCAGAGTTCCGACGAATGTGAAGGTCCCGTGCGACTGCGCGGGATTAGTGCCGATAACACCGTAGTCAGCCGAGACATCCAGAGACGGGAGGCGCTCGGACGTAGCCGCCGCCTTCGTGCGTTCCGCGGCCCGAAGCTGGGCTTCGGCGGCCTTCAGGTCGAAACGATTCTCAACCGCTTGCGTGAGAGCGTGCTCAAAGCTCAGATCGACCGGCGCGGAAGGAGGCTGTTCACCGGCAAGTTCATAAGAATCGGTGGGCGGCAGACCAATTAGTCGCGCAAGGTTGATCTTCTGCTTTGCCAAATCGTTTTCGAGAGTGGTCACGCGTTGTTGTTGCGTCTGCCACTCGACGGTGCTGCGGTTCACGTCGATTGGAGCCGCCAGGCCAACACTTCTGCGGTCCTGCGTTTGCTTCAGCAGCGCCGCCGCGGTCCCGACTTGCGCATGTGCCGCCAGCAGTCGACCCTCGGCTGCAATCGCCTGAAGGTATGCCCCTGTCACGGCATACGCGACGAGATCACGCGCATCGCGCATACCTGCGATGTTTGCTTGTACCAACTCCTTCGCCGATCGATAGTTGTTCAATGCCGTCATGTCGAAGACCTTTTGGGTAAGAGTGGAACGGAGGTCGAAGTAGTTGAACGGACCAACTACGGTCGGCACCGTAAAGCCGGGAATAGGCGCGTTAAACCGTATCCCGAGGGCCTGCAGATCCGTTTGCTGCACGTCCTCCCGCAGCGCGGCGCTCAGGTTGGGGAGGAGCGAACCGCGCGCAACTCGAGCCTGCCCGTGCGCCTGCCGGATGGCCTGCGTGAGACCGACTGTACCGAGATTGTGTTCAAGACCGCGAGTGATTGCTTCGCGAAGGGACAATCGTCCACTCAACGCCTGCGCTCCGTTACGCACGCTGCCCTGATAGGGTCCTTGAATCTGTATCGTCGTATTCAGCGTGTTGACGCTCGATGTGAGGCCTGGCGCCGGTGTCTCTACGACTGTTGCCGAGCCGCTTTGGCCGCTGCGGCCCGAAAGAGGGAGCGGCGTCGCCTGGCTCGGGGACTGTGGCCCTTGCGGCGGAGCCTGTGCCAAGACGGACTGTGAGATCGCGAAACCCGCGACGGTCGAAAAAATGAATAGTTTGGAACGGAAAGACATGTATCGGTTCTCTCCTCAGCCGAGTTGTTTTCGAAATCGCCAGGTGCTAATGGCAATCAGCACGACCGTGAAGGCGATAAGAGCAAGGAAGTTTGGCCATAGGACATCTATTCCGCTGCCTTTAAGCAGCGTGGAGCGTGTGATGATGCCGAAATGACGAATCGGATTCAACCAGGTAATCGGCTGCATCCACGCCGGCATGGCTTCCACCGGCGTAAGCGCGCCCGAAAGCACGGCCAGCGGTGGGTTGACGAAGAATGCCATCAATTGCGATTGCTGCGCGGACTTCGAAAAAGTGGAGATGAAAGTTCCAATGCCGATTCCACTGAGTACGCATAGAGCGGCGCCCGAGATCACGATCAAAAGACTGCCGCGTAACGGCACACTGAAACTGAGGCGCATGACGCTGATGGCGATCAGCACCATGGTGAGCAACAACAGAAAGATCGGTACTATCTTCGCCACGACGATCTCAGTCGTGCCGGCCGGCGTCATCAGCAACTGCTCGACGGTTCCGGCTTCCCGCTCCTTGATCATGGCCGTCGAGGCGACCAGCGAGCCATTCAGAATGAGCAGAACCCCGAACGTGCCAGTCACAATGAACCACGCGTTAACGAGGCCGGGGTTATAGAGAAACGCCGTCACCGGTTTGACGCTGCCTGCCGCTGCGCGGGGAATCGCGCCCACATCGCGATAGACTGGCCGGATACCTTCACTTGCGAGCTTTCCGTTGTAGGCCTGAATTAAACCGGCTGCGTAGCCTTGGCCGATGGTTGCCATGTTCGCGTTGGCCGCGTTGAGGACGATTTGGACATCGACGGGGCGGCCTCGGCGTATCTCGCGGGCGAAAGGGTAGGGCACAACCATCCCGGCATCAAGACGGCTTTCGGAAATCGCCCGCTCCAACTCGCGAATGGATCTATAGGAGCCGCTCGCCCGGAAGCTCTTGCTTTCCGTGAAAGACGAAATCATTTCCCGGCTCTCCGGTGTATGGCTATAGTCGACAACGCCCAGTCGGAGATTCGTGACTGTAGAATCGAGCGCAAAGCCGAACAGGAGAATCTGCAAGGTCGGCGGGACAACGAGTGAGACCGCTAGACGCCGGTCGCGGCGAATTTGATTGAATTCTTTACGAATAAGGACTCGAAGCCGTGTCGTCCAGTTTGCCTTGAATTGCTGTTTCATGCCGATACCTGCATCGCGCGCATGTGAAGCCACGCGAGTACGAAGAAGACTGCGCCGATGATTGCGATCATCAGGACCGAAAACCACATGGAGGGCCAGCCGCCGCCCTGCAAAAGCGCATCGCGAACGATCACGATGTAGTACTTGCCCCAGACGATGTTGGAGATCCAGCGCAAACCGGCCGGGATATTTTCGATTGGGAAAATGAGCCCGGATAAAAGAAAGACCAGCAGGAATCCGCCCAGCGAAACGGCCTGAATGGCAGCTCCCTGATTGGGGATGGCAGAGCCAATCAGCGTGCCAAAAGCCGCCACGCAGAATGCGTAGAGAACGCTGGCCGCGATCAAAGGCGTCGGGTCGCCGGCAATGTGCAGGCCGAAAACCGTCAGCAAAAGAGCCAGCGACAGCAACCATTCGCAGAGCGCGACGACCATGAACGCGAATATCTTTCCGAGCAGGAATTCGGCGGCCGTAATGCTCGAAACATAAACCTGCAAAATAGTTTTTTGCTCGCCCTCTTTTGACATGGCCAGCGCAGCCAACAACGGAGGAAACATCGAGATGCCGAGAACGAAGATGCCCGGACTGTAAAACTTCGGTGAGTCGCGTCCGGGGTTGTACCAGAGCCGAATTTGCGCACGAACGAGGTCGCCTGTCGGGCGGCTTGACAAGCCTTGGTTAAAGGACTGCGCGATCTGGTTTATGTATGCCTGCACGATTCGTGCGGTATTCGAATCGGTGGCGTCCACCAGCAGTTGGACTTCGCTTGTTCCCCCACGTGCCAGACTCCGGTTGAAATTTCGGGGGATGATGAGTACTCCGCGTGCCGCGTTGGCGAGCAGCGCGTCCTCGGCTCTCCGGTTGCTGGGCCAGGAGACGACATGAAAAGAGAGAGAGGCGCGAATTGCGTCGGCGAAGCGGCGGGATGCCATGGAATTGTCGAAATCCTGAATGATGAGCGGAAGATTGTGGACGGTGAGCGATATGGCCGTGCCCAGCAAAAGAATCAGGGCGAGCGGGAGAGCCAGTGCGAGGGTCAGGGCCAGGCGGTCGCGCCGGATCTGCGTCAATTCTTTTCGCGTTTGTGCCCAAATGCGCCGCATCGATTACCCCTCTGTCGCCTTTTTGCCTTGCTGCTTGGCCTTCTCAACGACGACGATGAAGACGTCCTCGAGTGAATAACTTTCTTCGCGCACGTCGCGTACCTGCAGCCCGGCGGCTTCGAGCTTTCGAGCGATTTCCCGTTTACCCGCCTCTACATCGTCGTCGACGATGACATGCAGTCGATCGCCGAACAATGAAACGCGCCAGCGCTCCGTTGTTTCTTTCAGTAGATCCGCCGCGCGCTGTGACTGGTCTACGACTAGCTCCAGCAAATGTCCGCCTTGTTCGCTCTTGACGCCGCTCGGAGTTCCTTCCGCCACCAGTTCACCCGCCACCATGAAGCCCAGTCGATTGCACTGTTCGGCTTCTTCGAGATAGTGAGTCGTCACCAGAATGGCCGTGCCCCGATCTGCAAGTTGATTGATCATGCGCCAGAAGGCGCGCCGAGCGAGTGGATCTACGCCCGAAGTGGGTTCGTCGAGAAAAAGAACGCTCGGCTCGTGCAAAATCGCCGCTCCAAACGCGACGCGTTGCTTCCAGCCGCCGGGAAGACTGCCTGTAATCTGACGCTCCTTGTTCCTGAGTCCGGCGAACTCCAATACCCAGTCCGTCTTCGCGCGAAGTTCTTCCGGTGGCACGGCGTAGATGCCGGCAAAAAACTCAAGGTTCTCCTCGATGGTCAGATCATCGTATAGCGAGAATTTCTGCGACATGTATCCAATGCGCTCCCGCACGCGCTCGGACCGCAAATTGCCTTTTTCACCTGCGAGATCCATAACGCCGGAAGAAGATCCAAGCAGACCGCAAAGCATCTTGATCGTGGTCGTTTTGCCGGCGCCGTTCGCGCCTAGCAGTCCATAAATTTCGCCATACCGGACTTCGAGATTGATATTCTTTACCGCTTGAAACGAGCCGAATCGTTTGGATAGATCTCTTGCCCCGATAGCAACTCTGTCTCCAAGATCGCTGTGCGGATGTCGGCCGGGAAACTTCGGCGCATGGGTTTCCTGCCCCATGCCGCGCAGTGTGGCGACAAATGTGTTCTCGAGTGTCGGTTGAGTGGTGCTGATATTCCGTATGGGAAGGCCCGCTTTGGATAGTTCGACTTCAATTGTTTTGCGGCCGGCATCCGCATCCCTCACTAGAACATCGAGCCTGTCCCCGAAACGCTGTACATCGGCAATCGGACTTTTCGATCCATCCGCAACACATGCCAGAAGTTGATCTTCCGCCTTGCCGAGATTATCCGTGCGGACTTCGAGCCGTTTCATCCCAAGCTGCTCCCGCAACTCCGCGGGAGTGCCGGTTTGGTGGATTTTGCCGAGGTGCATGAGGGCGACGCGGTGACAGCGCTCTGCCTCATCCAGATACGGAGTGGCCACGACCATGGTGAGACCTTCGGCCGCAAGGTGTGCGAGCGTGTCCCAGAATTCGCGCCGCGATACCGGGTCGACGCCCGTGGTGGGTTCATCGAGCAGCAATATCCGCGGCTGCGCCACCAGCGCACAAGCCAGAGCCAGCTTCTGCTTCATACCACCGCTAAGGCGTCCGGCCAATCGATCCGTGAATCGATCCATGTCGAATAGGCCTAGGTAATGATTTCCCCTCTGGATGAGTTCTTTGGGCGGCACGTGCCGGAGATCACCCACGTAGCGAATGTTTTCGGCCACGCTCAAATCGGGATACAGACTGAAGGACTGCGTTAAATACCCAACCACCGAGCGGGATTCCCGCGCCGATTTGTCGAAGATTCGAACATCGCCACCCGTTGCCTGCATCACTCCGGCAAGTATCTGAAACGTAGTCGTCTTGCCTGCGCCGTCCGGGCCGATTAGTCCAAAAATTTCTCCCTCATGCACCTCGAGGTCGATCTCACGGACCGCCTCGATGTCTCCATAATTTTTCTTCAGCACATCGACGCGTATAGCAGCGGGCTTGCCTTCCTTCATCGAGGGCGTGCTCCTTGCGGCCAGGTGTCGCCCGAGGTTAGGATCTCGCCATCGGCCGGCATACCGGGCTTGGCATTGCCGAAGCCCGTCTTCAGTCCGAGTTTGACTCCAACCACCTGCTTGACACGGTCTTTCTGGAAATAGGTATTTTCGGGGGTGAACGTCGCTTGCGGATCTATACGCAGCACATACGCGTCGAGTGGCTGGTCGGGAGCGGAGTCAAGATAGACACGCGCGGACTGGCCCACTTTGACATGGCCAATTTCGCCTTCGGGAATATAGCCGCGAAGATAGATCTTGTTCAGGTCGAGAAGCGTGATCACCGGTGTGCCGGCGCTTAGCATTTCCCCGGGCTCGGCGGTTCGAGTTACCACGGTTCCGTCAAACGGCGCCGTGATTTTGAGATCGTTGCGATTCGCCCTGGCCTCCTCCAATTGGGCGTTCGCCTTTTGCTCATCCGCGGCTGCGCTCGCAATCTCGCTCTCTTGCTGGGCGATCTGCCTGCCGATCATTGCAAGCTGCGCCGAACGAATGTCGGGGTTCTTTAAGCTGGAACGTGCCGTGGTGAGCGCTCCCTGCGCCGCATCTACGCGCCGCTTGGCGGCGGCCACCGAAGCGGCTTGTGCGTCAGCGGTGGTTTGCGCCTGCTTACCCTGGCGCTCAGAGACCGCCCCCGTCTGGACGAGCTTCGTATAGGCGTCTCGGTCGAAAGCTGCGAGTTGATAGGAAGACTGCTGCTGTGCGAGCTGCGCTTCGGCGGTCGCAAGATCCGCTTCGGCTTGCCGCACCCGTCCGTCGGAGTCCGCTTCGGACTGCGTTTTCTCCAAACGGTTCTGGCGGAGTTGTTCATTGAGGATCGCGATTTGTTGACGCGCGGAGCTGAGGCGCGCCTCGGCCTGGAGAACGCTGGCGCGGGCTTGCTCTTCACGCGCCCGGACTTGCGTATCGTCCAGAACGGCGATCACCTCACCTGCCTTGACTTGGTCGCCCTCGCGAAAGTGCATCTCGAGCAGCCGTCCGCTCGTCTTGCCGGCGATCGCTGAGTCGTCGCCCTCGACGCGGCCGCTAAGCGCAACCACGTTCGCGGGCTGCGGAGGCTTGGCGAAGAAGGCACGCCACACGATAAAGATCCCGAAGCAGAGAACCAGGATGCTCGCGAGGAGGATGAATCTCCGCGGATTTTGCGGCCGTTCGGAATGCTGTTCTACACGTTGTCGGTTTGCCATACTTCAATCACTTATTCGCGGCGCGCTTTCGAGCGCGGCTTTTTGCTGCTGCCTCGTCCATTGCCTTCCCGGCGGCGACGGCTTTTATCCCGGCAACCGAAAACACGGTAATGTGGTCGGTAAGTTCCTCGAGCTCTTTCTCGGTGAAAGTGAATTCGGGCCAAACTTTTTCAATGACGATCGTCGCGATTAAGTAATGCCGCGCTTGTCCTACTACGCTGTGGGCGCATAGTTGCGTGATGCGAGACTTTGGTGGCTGGTCGATCATCAGACCGATCAACTCGCATAGCAGGCGGTAGCGGGGCCGGATGAACTCCCTGACCAGCTCGTCGATGGCGGGCGTCGGATTACTCATCTCCTGAAGCACGAGCTTCATGTACCAGGCGGGGCGCGTAGCTTTGAAGACGCTATCGAGCATCATTCGCACGAACCCGCGCAGCTTCACTTCTGGAGAGATATCTGCCGCCTTCCGGATCAAATTCGGATCGGCGACGGCCGCCGATACGGAATAGCGGAGCACCTCTATATAGAGGCCGAGTTTGTCTCCAAAGTGATAATTGACGGCCGCGACGTTCGCGCCGGCGCATGCACAAATATCACGAATTTTAGCCTTATGAAAACCTTCCGACGCAAATGCCGGACCGGCCGCCTCGAGCAGCCGAGTGCGCGTGATTTCATCGGAAGCGGGGCGTTGCCTGGCCGATTTTCGTTTCGGCATGCTTAAAGCGTAAGTTTAAAACGATTGTTTTAATCACGCAACAGGTAGTTTTTCGATTGCATATTCCTACTGCTGGCTGTCAGCTATGTCGCTTGGGATGAAACGGCTGACCTGGAACGCCGGCGCTGGCAGGCTCGGGGGTTTCCAAATTTAGATTCACGACGATTGGGTCCTGACCGCTCCGCACGACGACCGCTTCGCAGGGCTCATCAATGCCGGCGTTGATTTCTTGGTGCGGTACGTAAGGCGGCACATAGATGAAGTCCCCCGGCCCAGCTTCTTCGCTGAATTCTAAGCTGTCGCCCCACCGCATGCGCGCGCGGCCGCGAACGATATAGAGAACGGTTTCGAGTTCTCCATGATGGTGCGGCCCGGTTTTTGCGTCAGGATTAACAACCACCGTTCCGGCCCACAATTTCGTCGCGCCTGTGCGCGCGTGAGTAATGGCTGCTTCCCTGGTCATGCCGGCGGTTTGGGGAGTATTGGCATCGAACGTGCCCGCTCTCACGATCTTGATTCCGTGCTCTTTCCAGTTCATTGCGCGTCCGCCGGTATCGGCTCGACCTTTAGCCCTTCGCGCGCTAGGTCTCCGGGACTAGGAATGACAGAGGCGCCTTCCTGGAGACCCGAGACGACCTCCATCCGGTCACCGTAATCGCGGCCGACTTGAATCTTCTGCAAATGTACGGTGTGGTCGGCTTGGACCACAGCCACCTGGGTTCCGTCAGGCCGAACGACAAGAGCGTCGCTTGGGAGAAGCAGTGGCGGATTGGTGCGAGTGTTACTTAGAGAGACTTGGGCGTACATGCCGGGTAGCAGGGCGCCATCGCGATTTGCCACATGTACCTCTACCAGCATCGTGCGGCTGCCGGGATCGAGCGAACTAGCGGTGCGGGCGATGGCGCCCGCAAAAGTGCGTCCCGGCAAGTTGGAAACTCGTAAGCTGGCGGCTTGGCCCTGCCGTATAAAGCTGGCGTTGGATTGGGGGACATTTACGTAGATACGAAGCGTGTCCATCTGAGCAATGCGAAACAGCAGCGTGCTTCCCGTCGTAACCAGAGCTCCTACATCCACATTGCGCAAGGTGATCACGCCGGCAAAGGGCGCCTTCACTAGCCGGTAGCCGCTCATACTTTCGAGGCGGGAGAGGTTCGCTTCCGCTGCGGCCACGTTACTGCGCTGCGCGGCGATGGCCTTTTCGAGAGCGTTCACGCTGGCCGTCTGCGCGTGATACTGCGCCTGATAGACATCGTTTTCCTGCCGGGAAACAGCGCCTTGCGTAACCAGGCTGGCGTAGCGCTGCGCGCTGACGCGAGCTAGTTCCATGTTCGCTTTACCTTGTTCGAGATTGGCAAGAGCGCCCTCGACCGCTGCCCGTGCTTGCTCGCGGGCAGCCTGCGCCTGCCGAACCTGCTGGTCCAGTTCCGGCGCTTCAATTTCCACGAGCGGCTGGCCCGCTTTCACCCGGTCGCCGATATCGGCCATCCGGCTCTTGATATAGCCATCGGCGCGGGCAAGAATGGGAGCTTCCGTAACAGCTTGGATATTCCCCGGCAATTCCATCTCGCTTGCGCGCGAGGCGCGCGTCAATTGCACAACTTTTACCCGCGGCAGCGCATGTTGCTGCTCGAACGCCTCGCTGTTAATCAGGGCGCTTCGCTTCTCGAGTGGAATGTATCCGCCAAAAAATGCGATCACGATCAACACCGCAAGCCCCAAGGCAATTGCCCAGATAGTGTGGTTTGAGGGATGCCAACGGTTTTGTGACGGTGGCTTTAAACCTATTTCGTCGGATTCACTTTCACTGGATTTAATGGATCGCATTAGAGACCGAGATGCTGAAGCTGGGATTCATGGTCGACCGGAGCCTTAGTTCGCAGATAACTATAAATGATCGGGACGACAAACAGTGTCGTAACGGTGGCAAACAGGAGCCCGCCAATCACCGCGCGCCCGAGCGGTGCATTCTGCTCTCCACCTTCTCCCAGACCCAGCGACATGGGCAACATGCCAAGTATCATGGCGGTGGCCGTCATTAATACCGGCCGGATACGGGCTTGGCCGGCGGCGAGCATGGCGTCTCGCGCCGAGGGCACGAACTCGCGCTGGTCGTTGGCGAACGTCACCATCAGAATGCTGTTTGCTGTCGCAACGCCGATGCACATGATGGATCCCATGAGCGAGGGAACGCTGAGCGTGGTCCCGGTGATGAAAAGCATCCACAAAATCCCGGCCAGAGCACCGGGCAGTGCCGTCAGGATGATGAATGGATCGAGCCACGACTGGAAATTTACTGTCATGAGAAGGTACACCAGGACGACGGCGAAGATCATGCCCAATCCCAGGCGGAAGAATGAAGACCCCATTGTTTCAATCTGTCCGCGCAGTTCTAATGTTGTGCCGCGGGGAAGCCGTGGTTCTTGGTCACGGATGATCTTTTCGACTTGTGCGCCCACACCACCGAGATCGCGCCGGGCCACATTTGCGTACACATCGAATACCGGCCAGACGTTGTAGTGGTTGAGAATCACCGGTGCGTACTCGCGATTCACGCTTACTAGATTGGAAAGAAGTTGGGTATTGCCCGCCATGGCGCCAGGGTTCCCGTATGCTTGGGAAGCGCCGTTCGGAGATGCGCCGACAGAAGCGTTACCGCCGACGGAGCCCTCCGCCTCAGGGCCACTCGCCCCGGATATCGGCGTGCGAAGCAAAGCATCCAGGGAGTTGATGCGGTATTGCGGTGTCTGCACGCCCACGTTGTAGTTCACTCCATTGGCCCAATTTATCCAGAAATTCGGTGCCACCGAGCCATTGCCGGTAAGAGAGATTAGCATGCTGCTGGTGACATCGCGTTGTGTCAAACCCAGTTGCGAAGCTTTGACCCGATCGACATTCAATCGGATTTGGGGCTGATCCATAACCTGGTGAACATGGACGTCGGCGGCGCCCGGAATGCGCGCGATTTTGGCCGAGAGTTCCTCCGCAACCTTGTAATTGGCCTCGGCGTTGCGTCCGACAATCTGCAGATCGATAGGGGCAGGGAGGCCGAAATTCAGAATCTGGCTCGTGATGTCCGCAGGCTGAAAGAAGAAACTCATCTCGGGGAATTTTTCGCGGAGTCGTTTGCGAAGTTCCACTTCATAATCGCGCGTCGAACCGCGCTTATCTTCCTTTAGCGAAATGAGAATTTCGCCATCGGCGCTCGAGATCGTGGGAATGTCTCCCTGGGCGATGCTGGTCCAACTGTTGGGAATGCCAATGTTATCGATCAGCGAGTCGATCTCGCCGGCCGGAATGATGCGCCGTATTTCGCGTTCTACGTTCGAAAACATGACTTCGGTCTCTTCAATACGCGTGCCGACGGGACAGCGCGCATGCAGTCGCATTTGGCCTGAATCCACGCTGGGGAAAAAGTCTTTCCCCACCAGCCATATCAAGCCGAGCGATAGTAGGGAAGCTCCCATGAAAGCTGTCAGGACGCGCCCCCGGTGCCGCAGCGACCAATCGAGCAGGCCCATATAGCGAAAGCGGAGCGCTTCAAAGCCGCGATTAAATATATAGTGGAGGCGCCAGAACGCTCCCGTTCCGCCCGCCGTTTCACCATGCGCGCCCTGCTGGTAAAGGTGAACTTCGGAACTAAGAAGAAACGCCACCATCGTGGGAATCAACGTTCGGGACAACATGTAGGAGGCGAGCATCGCGAAAACCACAGCCATGGCTAGTGGCGTAAACAGGTATCGGGCGGTTCCCGTCAGCAGTAATACCGGCACGAAAACGATACAGATGGAGAGGGTCGCGACAAATGTCGGCACGGCAATCTGTTGCGCGCCATCGAGTACTGCCCGGAGCAATGCTTTGCGCATGGCCATATTCCGGTGAGTGTTCTCTATTTCCACCGTGGCATCATCCACCAGGATGCCTACAGCCAGGGCGAGCCCTCCCAGGGTCATCACGTTGATCGTCTGCCCCAGCAGGCTCAGCAGACAGAGGGAAGTCAGAATTGAGAGCGGAATCGAGATGCAAACGATCAACGTGCTGCGCCAGCTTCCCAAGAACAGCAAGATCATCGTGCCGGTGAGTGCTGCGGCGATTAGGGCTTCGCGCACCACGCCACGAATCGAGGCGCGGACGAAAATCGATTGATCGGCGAGTGCTACGACCTTCAAGTCCGGCGTGACGTTGGCAAGAATACGTGGAAGCGCAGCCTTCACCGCATTCACGATCCCAAGCGTCGAGGCTTGGCCGTTGCGGGTGATCGTGAGGAGAACGCCGCGAGAGCCATTCGTTCGAACGATGTTGTTCTGCACGTTAAACCCGTCGTGCACTTGCGCCACATCACGGATATAAACCGTCGCCCCATTTACGGTCTTGATGGGCAGGTTGTTCAGCTCATCCAACTGGAGCGGGCTGCTGTTGACGCGAATCAGATATTCCGTTCCGGCGAGCTTAGCCGTACCCGCCGGCAGGATCAGGTTCTGCTGGTTAAGAGCATTTGAAACGTCGATAGGCGAAAGCTGCTTGGCGTACAACTCATCCAGGTTCAAATCCACCATTACCGAACGTTGCTTCCCGCCCAAGGGATAGGAGACCGAAGCGCCCTGCACAGTGCCGAGCGGCGTCCGGATAAAGTTATTGCCTAAATCGAAAATTTCCTGCTCATGCAGGGTCTTGCTCGAAAGCCCGAGTTGCAAAATGGGGACGCTCGACGCGTCGTATTTGAGCACATTGGCGGGAAACATGCCGGGCGGCATCTGACGGAGGCCGCTCTGCATGGTGGCCGTTACCTGAGCGACCGCCATGTCGATCTTGACGTTCGAATGGAAATAGATCTTCACTACCGCGTAGCCGTTGTAGGATTGCGATTCGATGTGCTCGATGTCATTCACATTGGCCGTGAGGCTGCGCTCGAAACCGGTGACGACCCGTTTCTCCATCTCCTCCGGCGACAACCCGCCATAGACCCAGAGGACGCTCACGATCGGGATATCGATATAAGGAAAAATGTCGACCGGCATCCTAATGATCGAGACGCTGCCAAGAATGGCTATGACGACCGCCATCACCACGAACGTATAGGGGCGACTAAGGGCGAGCCGGACTATCCACATAATGATCTTTCGCGCGAGAGTGCGCTAATCAATTATGCAAGTTTGCGTTTTGGCCGGATGGCGAACGGTCAAGTGTATAGGCGACAACGGACCGTTTGGGCCCATGGTTGAAACGGGCTAATGAAGCGCTGAAGCTAATACTCGTGCGAATGTCGGGCTTAGTTCCGGCCACCGGCAGGGACAAAACCACGCGGAACCGGGGCGCCGTCGCCCAGCAAGCCGGCCCGCAGTGCCATGAGACTTTGCAGACCGGTAAGGATCTGCTGTACTTTAATCTCCACTAGCCAGACGCCACCCGAGGCTGCCCGGCAATTCATCACATCGCCGAGAAAAAGAGCGTCGTTGTACTCAACGCTGACTACCGTGGAGATACCCAGCCGCTCCGGCGATTCCAACAGAAGCCGCTTCCCCTCCATGCTCTGGAACGTACACGGTATTTCGTGCTTTGATCCATTCGGGTCGCCGGTCGGCACCTGAATGACAGCGGAATGGGGATGATCGCCGAATGTGGTTGTCACACCCGCCTTATCGACGACGTTCGAGGTTTACTTTAGAAATGAGATTCGATAAAAAACCACAGCGAAGCACCGACCGCGACCGGTAAGAGCAACTCCAATATAGTCCGTATGGACTGTAGCCTGGATTTCGTTTCCTGCACGCGTGCGGCCTCTGGTTCCGTCTGGCGCGAGCGGATATTTTCCACGAGCCGGCACTCGACTTCGCTGGGCCTGCCTTGCAGGCTCCTCACCAATTCCTCCCGGCCGTGTTTATCGGCGATCAGTATGGTGGCCGAATTTATGCCCCGGGTGCAGGAAACCAACTTCTGGCGCAGTTCCGGTGGAACATCCTCCACCGACCGGTAGACGCGCGTCTCGCGCCCGGTGGCGATGAAAATTGTTGAACTCCTGGCGGTCAGTTGTGCCATCTTTGTCTGAATCCACTCCTCAAGTTCCAGAAGCGCGGAAGCGCTGAATCGGGATCACGCCGAGTTCGTTGCCCGCATTGTCCAGAGTAACCTGAATAAATCCGAGCGCCGCCTTGGAGAGAGACTTATCTTTCCGATAGATGAGACCCACCCGCCGGATCATGGCTTCGGGCCCAAGCGGAACACAGGCCAGCTTCCCCGCCTCTTCCTCTTCGCGGCAATGCGAGGCCGCCAAAAAAGAGAGCCCGAGGTTGGCCATCACGAAGCGTTTGATCATCTCGGTGGAATCCAGTTCCATAGATACGTTCAACTCGTCCTGCACGGAGTCCAGCCAGGTATTCAGCCGCGCCCGAGTTGTGCCGGTTTTCGGAAGAAGAAGTTGCTGGCCCAGCAGGTCCGTCGGCATCACCCTTGGATAAGACGCAAGCGGATGGCCGGCTGGAACAAGCAACTTAATCTCGTCGGAATGAATTTT
>Ga0157369_10001877_pt1 | contig 25350 bp, 26 predicted proteins | sample C25metaG_FD_113461 | JGI IMG/M metagenome (GOLD analysis project Ga0157369, IMG submission 113461) | Corn rhizosphere microbial communities from Kellogg Biological Station, Michigan, USA - C2-5 metaG | ecosystem: Host-associated > Plants > Roots > Rhizosphere > Soil | place: USA: Michigan... | reverse complement strand
GATGCCGAAGTAAACCTACAAGCGCGCGCCGCATTCGCGTGCGGCCGCGCCCTGCGGAGACCGATTCATGGCGTTATCCCACGAAGAAAAGACGCGCATCGACCTGGCAGCGACCTTTCGCATTATCGCGCACTTGGGCATGCACGAAGCGGTAGCCAACCACTTCAGCGCCGCCGTATCGGCCGATGGCAAACAGTTTTTGCTCAACCCGAAGTGGAAGCACTTCTCCCGTATCCGCGCCAGTGACCTGTTGCTGCTGAACGCGGACGACACCTTTTGCGCCGAAAACCCCAATGTGGACGCCACCGCCTGGTCGATCCACGGGCAGATCCACCGGCTGCTGCCGCACACCCGTGCGGTGCTGCACTTGCACCCGGTCTACACCACGGCGGTGGCGTGCCTGGCCACGCCGCACATCCCGCCGATCGACCAGAACACCGCGCGCTATTTCAACCGCGTGGCCGTGGACGAAGTGTACGGCGGCATGGCCGACACCGAGGCCGAAGGCGCGCGCCTGGCCGGTCTGCTCGACGGCAAGAGCCGCCTGCTGATGGGCAACCACGGCGTGATGGTGACGGCGGGGTCTATCGGTGAGGCGTTTGACGATATCTGGACCCTGGAACGCGCCTGCCAGATCCTCGTGACCGCCTGGTCCACCGGGCAGCCGTTGCGGGTGTTGTCCAATGAAGTGGCGGAGAAGACTGCACGGGGCTGGGAAGGTATCGCGGACTTCTCGCGCCAGCACTTTGAAGAAATGAAGCAGTTGATGATCGACGCTGACCCTTCCGTGCTCGACTGAGGAAACCCCATGACTTTTTCCGTTGTCGCCCGCTGCGCCGAGACGGGCCAGTTGGGTATCGCCATCAGCTCATCAAGCATTGCGGTGGGCGCGCGTTGCCCGTGGCTGCGGCCCGGCGTGGGCGCGGTGGCGTCGCAGAACATCACCTTGCCCAGCCTGGGGCCGCAGGTGCTCGACTTGCTGGAGCAAGGGATAGCGCCGAGTGAGGCGCTTGCCGCGTTGGCTGGGCAGTATCACAGTGAATACCGCCAGGTGACGGTGATTGATAACGCAGGCCGCACGGCGCATTTCAGCGGCGCGCAGACCCTGGGTATTCACAACGCGGTGAGTGGCGAGCAGTGTGTGGCGGCGGGGAATATGCTCGCCCAACCTGCTGTGATCGACGCCATGGTGGCGGCTTTCGAACAGGCCTCCGGACATCTGGCCGACCGCCTGCTGGCGGCGATGCACGCCGGTGTGGCAGGCGGTGGTGAAGCGGGGCCGGTGCATTCGGCGGCACTGGTGGTGGTGGATGACCTCTTGTGGCCCATCGTCAACCTGCGCGTGGACTGGGCGGATGAAGACCCCATCGGCGCCCTCGACCAGCTCTGGCAGGCCTATCGCGGGCAATTGCAGGCCTACATCGACCGCGCCATCAACCCGCAGATCGCACCCGGCTATGCCGTGCCGGGAGATGACCGATGAACAGCAGCCGCGACCTGTTGGCGCAACTGGTGCGCTTCGACACCACCAGCCGAGAATCCAACCTGGCCTTGATCGACTTTGTGCGCACGTACCTGCAGGACCACGGCGTGGCCTGTGAGCTGGTGTACAACGAGCACAAGAGCAAGGCCAACCTGCTGGCGACTATCGGCCCGGCAGAAGTGCCCGGCATTGTGTTGTCCGGGCATACCGACGTGGTGCCGGTGGATGGGCAGCGCTGGAGTGTGGCGCCGTTTGAACTCACCGAGAAAGACGGCCAGTTGTACGGCCGTGGCACGGCGGACATGAAGGGTTATATCGCCTGTGTGCTGGCCTGCGTGCCGGCTTTGGTGCAGGCAACGTTGCGCATGCCGGTGCATATCGCGCTGTCCTACGATGAGGAAGTCGGCTGCCTGGGTGTGCGCTCGTTGATCGAGCGATTTCACGGGCAGCCTGTCAAGCCGCTGCTGTGCGTGATCGGCGAACCCACCGAACTCAAGCCGGTGCTCGGCCACAAGGGCAAGCTGGCGATGCGGTGCCAGGTGCATGGGGCGGCGTGCCATTCGGCCTATGCGCCTACGGGCGTGAATGCCATTGAATACGCCGCGCGGTTGATCGGCGAACTGGTGCGGCTCGGCGAAGCGCTCAAGGCGCCGCAGCATCTGGATCAGCGTTTCGATCCGGCATTTTCCACGGTGCAGACCGGCCTGATCAACGGCGGCAAGGCCCTGAATATCGTCCCTCAGGACTGCAGTTTCGACTTCGAAGTGCGCTCCTTGCCGACTCAGGATCCCTGGCAGGTTGCCCGGCAATTACAGGTATACGCCGAGCAGACCCTGCTGCCGGCGATGCGGGCGGTGAGTGCGCAATCGGCGATCAGCATCAGCGAGCTGTCCAGTTACCCGTGCCTGGCCACTTCGCTGGAAAGCCAGGCCGCCGAGTGGGTTGCACAGTTTTGCGGCTCGCAGGATTTCGGCACCGTTGCCTTTGGCACGGAAGGCGGCCTGTTCGACCAAGCCGGCATTCCCACGGTGGTGTGCGGGCCTGGCAGCATGGAGCAGGGGCACAAGCCGGACGAGTTCATCAGCGTGGCGCAGTTGCAGGCCTGTGATCGGATGCTGGCGCGGGTGCTGGGGTTTGTGAGCCAGTAGCTTCTGTGGTGATCGCCTTTATATTTTTGCGACGCCTACTCGCCATTGCGCAGGCGGCAAAATCCCATTCACCAGGTAATTCCCCACAATCCGCGATTTGTACACGCGCGGGTTGTGGTTCGCCAGGGTTCGCGCGTTTCGCCACAGCCGGTCCAGCGCCTTGTTGCTGGCCGTGGCACTGGCGCCCAGTGCATCGAACAGCGCCGTGGTGGCCGCCAGTGTCGCATCCACCACCGGGTTCACTGCCAGGCACACTTCCAATTCAGCCAGCGCAACCTGCGGATCGTCATCGTGCAACGGCTGGTCATGGGCGATCACATACCGCGCGCTGTGCTCCAGCCGTTGCGCCGCTTGCTGGGCAATGGCTTGCGCGGCGTAGGCCTGGCTGGCGACTTCACCGATCACTTGCAGCAGTTGTACGTCCTGGCCGGCGGTGTCGGCATTGCCGGTGGTGAAGGTGCGCGCGCGTTGGCTGAGTTCCTCGGCACCGCTGAGGGCGGCGCGGCGGGCGATGCCGGCGAGGGTGCTGAGGTGGTAGAGCTGGAAGAACGACTGGCCGTGGCCAAAGCGCTGTTGGGTGGGGCGTACATCGTCATCCACCACGGGCGCATTGTCGAAGAGGCAGGTGCCGCTGGCGGTGAGGCGTTGGCCGAAGCCATTCCAGTCATCGACGATCTGCACGCCGGGGGCCTTGAGGTCGACGACTACGCTGTAGATCGTGCCGTCTTCGCCCGTCGCGATGGTGTTGATCAAGTCGCTGTAGAGCGCGCCGGTGGTGTAGAACTTTTTGCCGCTGATGCGCAAGGCGCCGGCTTTGTCACGGTGCAGGCGGGTGTCGAAATCGCCACGGGCCTGGTTGCCGACTTCAGTGCTGCCGGGAGAGAGCAGGGCACCCTGGCCGAGCCGGTCCAGCCACTTGGCGCGCCAATCCAAGTCCTTGGCGCTGAGCACGTCTTCGCAAAAACCGAAGTGCCCGCGCAGGGCTTGGGTGATGTTGGAGTCGGCGGCGGACAGCTCTGTGAGCAGCGCCAGCAATTCGACCAACGTTGCATCCTGGCCGCCATAACTGGCTGGCAGGCGCCAGCGCGGTAGGCCCAAGGCGTTCAGTTGCTGGATCACGGTGGCGAGGCTGCCGCGTGTCTGATCCGCCACCGCCGCCTGCGCGAGAATCTGCGCAAAGAGCGGGCGGAACGGTGCGGCCAGTTGTTCATAACGGGCAGTGGGCGGTGCGCCCCAGATGTTCAAAGCGGGAATCGACATGCAATGGACCTTGCAGAAAATGGTTCAGGTGCTGGGGTCCAGTGGTCTGGTGAGCTCACCCTAACTCAGGCGCGGCGAAGTTTTTAATACGAAAAGCAGCTAGCGACCTGTACGACGGTTCTATCGATAGTGCCCAACAGTATTAAACCCCGCGCTTTTATTGCGTTAGCTTCTATGACAAACGACCAGACTGCATGCCCACGGATGGTTGAACCAACCCTCCAACCCTGTGGGATTTTCCATGATCAACCGTCGAACACTGCTGTCTTTGCTGGGCCTGGCCTCTCTTGCGCTGTATGGCCCATCGGCCGGCGCCGCCGAACCGCTGACCCTTACCGTGGGTGACCAGTTCTTCTCCAACCGCATCGTGCTGGAGCTGTCGGGCGAGCTGAAAGACTTGCCCTATAAAATCGACTTCAAGCGCTTCAACACCGGCTCGCCGGTGGCCTCGGCCGTGGCCAGCGGCGCGTTGGACGTCGGCATCGTCGGCGACACCCTGGTGATCAGCCTGGCCGCCAATGGCGCGCCGGTCAAAGTCGTCGCCAGCACCCAGACCAGCCTCGACGGCGTGGGCATCGTGGCGCGCAAGGGCATTCAGTCGGTGGCCGACCTCAAGGGCAAGACCGTCGCCATCTGGAACGGCTCATGGAGCCAGCAACTGGCCTATAAAGCGCTGGATGAAGCCGGGGTGCCGCGCAGCAGCGTCCACTTCAAATACCTGCTGCCGGCTGAGGCCAGCCTGGCGCTGACCCAGGGCGACATCGACGCCTTCGGCACCTGGGAACCCTACGTGTCGTTGCAGGAAAAAGAAGGCAGCACCCTGATCCGCAACGCCAAGGGCCTGATGAGCGCGCCCACCTACATCGTCGCCTACGAGCCGGCGCTGGCGCAGAAAAGCGCGATCATCAAGGACTTCATCGCCCGCCTGACCCGCGCCCGGGTGTGGAGCAACACCCACGTGGATGAGTACGCCGAAGCTTGGTCGAAGGCCAACCAGTCGGCGCCGGAAATCGCCAAAGTGTGGTTCAAGCGCGACGCGATCAAGGTGCTGCCGATCTCACCGACGATCATCAGCGAGGCCCAGGCCACGGCGGATTTTCTGGTGGATGCACAGATGCTGAAGCAGCGGTATGACGTGGCGCCGTTGTTTGATCGGGTGCTTTAAACGCGGGGGAAATAAGCGCTCACAGTATCCACCGGCTGTTTGTATAGGTGCTGAACTAGGATTTTTTACTCCGGCGCTCACCGGAAACAAAATTCCACTGGCATCGACAAGGAGTAGCCAGTAGGCTACAAGTGATACTGTGACTAATTCAATCGGCAGGACGCCGGAGTTTGATACATGGCTCGACGGTATGCGGGATATTTGGGGAAAAACGGCGATTCTTACTCGCTTGGACCGGGCGGAGGAAAACAATTTTGGGGATTGTGAATCCGTAGGTGACGGCCTGAGTGAGATGCGTGTGTTTGTCGGGCCCGGCTACAGGATGTATTTCGTGCGTACGGGAATCACTGCTTACCTGATGCTGTGGGGGAGCGATAAAACCGACCAGAAAAGAGGAATCAAGCGGGCAAAAGAGATTCTTGATGCCCTGAGAGGTAGATGAAATGAGCGAATCGAAATTCAAACCCGAGGATATGCCGATCCTCGATCTGGATACGTCCGGCACCCGCGGCTATGAAGCGTCGCGCTTCCTCGACAGCCCGGAAACCATCAGTGCGTATCTGGCGCAGAGCATGACGTCTCAAGACCCGCAGGTACTGATGAAGGCGCTTGCCGAGGTTGCCAAGGCCCAAGGCGTGAACAAAGTGGCGGAAGCGGCTGGGGTGAATCGGGAGAGTCTTTACAAAACCCTGAAGGGTGGCTCGAAGACGCGCTATGAAACGATCCAGAAGTTGATGCTGGCGCTAGGGGTTGAGCTGACTGTGCGGCCGATTGCAGGAGCGAGCAAGCCCGCCCCTACAAAAATCTGAATCAGCGCACCAGGCACGGCTGCTTGTTGTTGAAGCGCCACCCCGGAATCAAAAACTGCATCGCCACGCTGTCATCCCGCGCGCCGAGGCCCATGCCTTTGTACACCTCATGGGCCTTGGCCACGGCGTCCATGTCGATCTCCACCCCCAGGCCAGGCTTGCTCGGCACTTTTACATAACCCCCTTCGATTTTCAGCGGCGCCTTGGTCAGGTGCTGGCCGTCCTGCCAGATCCAGTGGGTGTCGATGGCGGTGATGTCGCCCGGTGCTGCGGCGGCGACCTGGGTGAACATCGCCAGGGAAATGTCGAAGTGGTTGTTGGAGTGCGAGCCCCAGGTCAGGCCCCACTCATGGCACATCTGCGCCACGCGTACCGAGCCCTGCATCGTCCAGAAGTGTGGGTCGGCGAGGGGGATGTCCACCGATTGCAGCTGGATCGCGTGACCCATTTCGCGCCAGTCGGTGGCGATCATGTTGGTGGCGGTTTTCAGGCCGGTGGCACGGCGAAATTCAGCCATGACTTCGCGGCCCGAGTAGCCGTTTTCGGCACCGCAGGGGTCTTCGGCGTACGCCAGTACGTGGTGCTGGTCGCGGCACAGGCGGATGGCTTCTTTCAATGACCAGGCGCCGTTCGGGTCGAGGGTGATACGCGCATCCGGGAAGCGTTCGGCCAGGGCGGTGACGGCTTCGATTTCTTCGTCGCCGCTCAGCACGCCGCCTTTGAGCTTGAAGTCATTGAAACCATATTTGGCTTTGGCGGCTTCGGCCAGGCGCACCACGGCGTCGGCCGTCAGCGCGGTTTCGTGGCGCAGGCGGAACCACTCATCGTCGCTGTCGGCTTCGTTGCGGTAGGCCAGGTCGGTGGCACCGCGGTCGCCGACATAAAACAGATAGCCGAGCATTTTTACCGCGTCGCGTTGCTGGCCTTCACCGAGCAAGGCGGCCACCGGGACTTCGAGAAATTGACCCAGCAGGTCAAGCAGCGCGGCTTCCATGGCGGTGACGGCATGGATGGTGATGCGCAGGTCAAAGGTCTGCAAACCACGACCCGCCGCGTCGCGGGAAGCAAAAGTGCTGCGCATCTGGTTGAGGATGCGCTGGTACTGGCCGACGGGTTGGCCGATCACCAGGCTGCGGGCGTCTTCCAGGGTTTCGCGGATGCGTTCGCCGCCGGGTACTTCACCCACGCCGGTGTTGCCGGAGCTGTCCTTGAGGATGACGATATTGCGTGTGAAGTACGGGCCGTGGGCGCCACTGAGGTTGAGCAGCATGCTGTCGTGGCCGGCGACGGGGATAACCTGGAAGTGAGTAACGACGGGCGTAGTCATGGCAAGTTCCTGAATAGTCTTAAAGAGGTTTGCTGAGGGCGGCGCGGGTAGGCACGGCGCTCGGTGAAGTCAGCGCGGCAGAGGGCGCGGTCTTGGCGAAAAACACCAGGATCGCGGCGAGCACCGACGTGCCGGCCAGGCCATAGAGCCCGCCCTGGATCGAACCGGTGGTCTGTTCCAGGAAGCCGAAAGTGGTGGGCGCAACGAAGCCGCCCAGGTTGCCGATAGAGTTGATCAACGCGATCACGGCGGCGGCGATACGCACATCCAGGTAGCCCTGTGGAATCGGCCAGAACAGCGACGACGCCGACTTGAAACCGATGGCCGCGAAGCAGATCGCCACAAAGGCGAAGATCGGCCCGCCGGTGGTGGACATGAACATGCCCGCTGCCGCAATCAACAGCGCCGCCGCGACCCAGGCCTGCTGGAACTTGAACTTGCCCGACAGCGAGGCGAAGGCGTACATGGCGATGATCGAGATCAACCAGGGGATGGAGTTGAAGAAACCAACCTGCACATCACTCAGGTCGCCCATCTTCTTGATGATGCTCGGCAGCCAGAACGTCGCCGCGTAGATCGTCAGTTGGATGCAGAAATACAGCGCGCAGAACAGCAGGATCTGGCGGTCCTTGAGCAGTTTGCCGAGGGTCGGCTTGACGCTGGTGAGGGCCTCACGGTCGCGCTGTTCCTGGTCGATGGCATTGACCAGCGCATCCTGTTCTTCGCGGCTCATCCATTTGGCGTCGTGGGGTTTGGAGTCCAGCCAGAACCACACAAAGAAGCCAATCACCACCGAAGCCAAGCCTTCAATGGCGAACATCCATTGCCAGCCGTGGAAGCCAAAGCCCTCTATCTGCAACAGCACGCCTGACAGCGGGCCGGAAATCAGCGACGCAACCGCCGAGCCGCTCAAAAAGATGGCGATGGCTTTACCGCGTTCCACGCCAGGCAGCCAGCGCGTGAAGTAGTAGATCACCCCAGGAAAGAAGCCGGCCTCGGCCACACCCAGCAGGAAGCGCAGGATGTAAAAGTGGGTTTCGTTCTGGATGAACGCCATCAGCGTGGCGACGATGCCCCAGGTGAACATGATGCGGGTCAGCCAGATACGCGCACCGACCTTTTGCAGCAGCATGTTGGAGGGCACTTCGAAGAGGGCATAGCCGATGAAGAACAGTCCGGCGCCGAAGCCATAGGCGGCGGCGCCAATGCCGAGGTCATGCTCCATGTGCGTGCGCACGAAGCCGATATTGACCCGGTCGATGTAGTTGAGGATGAACATGATCACGAACAGTGGCAGCACATGGCGCTTCACTTTGCTCACGGCGCGCGCGAGTACGGGATCACTTTCGGGTACGGCAGATACATGGATTGAATTGGTCACAATTCAAAACTCCCCCTGATTATTTTTATGCGGGTTTGCGTGTCTTGTTGATAGACATCATACAAGTAGGTTTCTTGAGACCGCAATCCAGGGGCGAGTGTTTTTCTTCTTATAATGCGGTGTGTCGGACAGAGGTTTTGGTTATTTGTGCAGCGTTTGCTAGGTGTTGTGCTGATTTTTTAACGAGATTCTTCCCGGTGGATGCCGTGAGGGGCGTACTTGTGACAATGAGCGTTAAGTTTGGTTGTCATACAAGTTAAGGGTTTTTTCAATCAACCCAGGTTTGACGCCGGACTGGGTGTTAAGCTCCGCACAGCTCAACCCCGTGGATCTGTTGCAATGCCCATTGAAAGTGGAATCCCCCTGCGTAAACGCTCCACCAACCTGGCCCAGGGCGTGGTCGATGCGCTGACCCAGCGCATCCTGCTCGGCCAGTTGAAACCCGGCGAAAAGCTGCCTTCGGAATCCACCATCGTGGCTGAGCATGGCGTGAGCCGAACCGTGGTGCGCGAAGCGATTTCCAAGTTGCAGGCGTCCGGTCTGGTGGAGACACGTCACGGCATCGGCACCTTTGTGCTGGAACAGCACGCCCAGCAGGGCCTGCGCCTGCATGTGGATACGGTAGCCAGCGTGCGCAATATGCTCGAGCTGCGCCTGGGCCTAGAGGTGCAGGCCGTGGCGCTGGCGGCCTTGCGCCGAACCAACGAACAGCTGGCGCACATGCGCCAGGCGCTGGACGATTACCAGGCGTCCCTGGCCAACAACGACAGTTGCGTGGAGGAAGACAAACGCTTTCACCAACTGATCGCCGAGGCCACCGGCAATACCTTTTTCACTGAAATCATGCTGCACCTGGGCAATGCGATGATCCCGCGCACCCAAGTGAAGGGCGCTGAACGTGGCGGCGCGGATTTCACCCAGTTGGGCCAGTTGGCCAACCTGGAGCATGAAGCGATCTTCAACGCGATCAAACGCCAGGACCCGGACGCTGCCCGCGCGGCCATGGTGTTGCATCTGACTAACAGCCGAGACCGTTTTTCGGGGGAGCAGGGGCGTTGAACGAACACACTTTATCCCTGCGTCTGGAGCGCGTCGCCGCCAATGTACCGGAGGGCGCGCGCCTGGCCGATATTGGCTCCGATCACGGTTATTTGCCGGTGGCATTGATGCGCCGTGGCCTGATCACGATGGCAGTGGCGGGGGAGGTCGCGACCACGCCCTTCCATTCGGCGCAACGTACCGTGCGCGACAACGGCCTGGAGCAGCAGATCACCGTACGTCTGGCCGATGGTTTGGCGGCCATGAAGCCCGATGACGGCATCACCGCGATCAGTGTGTGCGGCATGGGCGGCGAGACGATTCGCGACATTCTCGAAAGCGGTAAGCGGCACCTGAGCGGCCAAGAGCGATTGATCCTGCAACCCAACGGCGGTGAGCAACCGTTGCGCCAATGGCTGATGGACAACGGTTACTCGATCCTTCGAGAAGAGCTGCTGCGCGAAAACCGCTTTTACTACGAGATCATCGTCGCAGAGCGCGCCGGGCCAGTGGCTTACACCGCTGAGCAGCTGTACTTCGGGCCGCTGCAACTGCAGGCACACAGCCCGGTGTTCATTGCCAAATGGCAACGTATGTTGCACCAAAAGCGAAAGACCCTGGCCAGCCTGGAGCATGCACGACAGACAGTGCCGGAGGAGAAGGTGCAGGACATTGCTCGGCAGCTCGGGTGGATTACTCAGTTGTTGGCTGAACCTCAACCGTAGGCGCGTCACGGCGCAATCGACCGGCATCCTTGGCCGGCGGCAAACCAAACATGCGTACATAGTCACGGTTGAACTGCGAAGGGCTTTCATAGCCCACGCGAAAACCAGCACCGGCGGCGTCCACCGCCTCGGCGACCATTAATCGTCGGGCTTCCTGCAAGCGCAATTGGCTGCGAAATTCCAGCGGGCTCATGGAGGTGACCGCCTTGAAGTGAGCGTGGAAGGTGGAGCGGCTCATGCCCGCGATATCTGCGATGGCATCGATCCGGCAGGGTTCGTCGTAATGCTGCCGTAGCCACGCGATGGCTTTGGCGATCTGGTTGAGCCGGCTGTCGGCCTTGGCCATCTGCCGCACCGCGCCATGGCCGCTGCCGGTGAGCAATCGATAAAGCACCTCGCGAATCGTCAGCGGTGCAAGTTCTTGAATGTCTCTGGGTGCATCCAGCAGTTTGGCCAGGCGCACAGCCGCGTCCAGCAGTTCAGGCGTGGTGGCGTTGAGCTCGATGCCTGCGGTGGGCAGCGCGGGTTCATGCTCCGGCGCCGGGTGCCGCAGCGCCAGCTCCGTCAACGCCGCCATGTCGAGGTCGAGTACCAGGCACAGATAAGGCGCGGCCTCGCTGGCCTCGATCACCGAACCCATCACGGGAATATCCACAGAGGCCACCAGGTAAGTGGCCGCGTCATACACGTAGGAGGTTGCGCCCGCGACCACCTGTTTGCGGCCCTGAACAATCAGGCACAGCGTCGGCACGTAGACAACCGGCATAGGCAACGTGGGCGTGCCCGAACGTACCAGGCTTACGCCGTCAATCGGTGTGGCGTGAGTGCCGTCGCTCGGAGCGTGACGGCTGATCAGCTCGATTAACTGTTGCAACGCATCCATGAGGGCTCCGGAGACAGGCGGATGAGCATAGCGCCCGGACAATCGTGCAAGAACACGGGACGATCCTGTTACAGGCGGCGAGCCGGTGGGGGGCAGACTTGTCTTCACCGGCTTAACGCCATCGCTGACAGGAGTTCATCATGCCCACTCTCAACGCACTCGACCACTACCGCCTGCTCGGACGATCCGGTATGCGTGTTTCGCCGCTCGCCCTCGGCACCATGACGTTCGGCGCCGACTGGGGGTGGGGCGCGGATGAAAGCGAAGCACGCCAGATCTTTGATACCTACGTCGACCAAGGCGGCAACCTGATCGACACCGCCGTCAACTACACCAACGGGGCTTCGGAGCGCATCCTTGGCCAATTCCTCAAGGCCAAGCGTGATCGCCTGGTCGTCTCGACCAAATACACCATGGCCCGCGAGCCGGGCGACCCCAATTCCGGCGGTAACCATCGCATGAACCTGATGCGCTCGGTGGAGACCAGTTTGCGCCAGCTCGACACCGACCGCATTGAGTTGCTGTACCTGCATGCCTGGGATTTCACCACGGGCGTCGAAGAGGTCATGCGCGGGTTGGATGACTTGGTGCGCAGCGGCAAAGTGTTGTACTTGGGCATCTGCAATACCCCGGCGTGGAAAGTGGCCCAGCTACAAACCCTTGCCGAGCTGCGCGGCTGGTCGCCGTTGGTGGCACTGCAAATCGAATACAGCCTGGTCGAACGTAGCGTCGAACATGAACTGATCCCGATGGCCGCCGAAATGGGCCTTGGCGTGTTGCCCTGGTCACCGCTCGGCGGCGGAATCCTGACCGGCAAATACAGCCGCGACGATTTGAGCCAGGCCAGTGAGGCGAACGTGTCGGCAACGCGCAAGGGCGTGATCAGTTCATCGGGGCATATGAATGCTCGCTCACTGGAGATTGCCAGTGCGGTCACCGCCATCGCAGCCGAAACCGGCGCCACACCGTCCCAGGTCGCGCTCGCCTGGACGCTGTGCAACCCGGCCGTTGTTGCACCTGTGATGGGCGCCAGGACCTTGGCCCAGGCCCAGGATAACCTGGGGGCGCTGAGCATTGAGCTGGACGCTGAACATATCGCCAGACTCGATCGGGTCAGTGCGCCCGAGCCGATCTTTCCGGAGCGTTTCGTTGCCCGGCCGATGGTGCAGCAATTGATTTTCGGCGGTGCTCGGCTTCAGCCCCAGAAGGCGTACCTGAAATGAAACGATCAATCTTTCAACACGTGGTCTTGGTCATCCTGCTCGGCATGGGGTCGTGTTCGGCTCATGCCAATACGCAAGTCGAGGACCGCAACAAGCAGCGCGTGACTGAAGCCTTCGAGCGTTGGCGCGGCGGTGGCACCACTTTTTTCAGCGACATACTGACGCCGAATGTCATCTGGACGATCAAGGGTTCAGGCCCTAGTGCGGGGGTTTATCGAGGCGTCGACGCGTTTGTCGACGGCGCAGTAAAGCCGTTCGTGTCGCGCCTATCCCGCCCGGTCAGGCCTGTGAGCCAGCAGGTCTGGGCTGACGGTGATCACGTGATTATTCAGTGGGAGGGCGCAGGTGTTGCGCGTGACGGTCAGGCCTACCGCAACAGTTATGCCTGGATCTTTCATATGCGCGATGGCAAAGCCTTCGAGGTGACCGCCTTTCTGGATTTGACCCCTTATGACGATGTGTTGCGGCGTATCCCGGAGTGACAGGGTGATTGCTGACAGCGGTCAGTCGTGCATGCTCCAATGGCCGACTTACGACTGATCACCCAGGTAACACGCAATGGCAGATGCTACTGACTCCACTTTCTACGACCGCGCCGACGCGCACATCGAATTGTCGAACGAGCAACTTCAGGCTCACGAAAACCTCGGCCAGGTCAGCGCCTCGATGATGTTCGGCACCACGCGCTTCAATGCCTGGGCCAGCGCGCGCAACTTCAAGTCCGGCGCGGAAATGGCCGAGGCGCGGGGGGCGATGTTGAAGTACTTCTGTGACCAGTACCGGATGATGCTTGAGGATAATCTGGATGATCACATCAATCATTTCGACCGGTACATGGGCGTGAAACAGCCGGAGTGAGCATCGAGATGTGGGCGCTGGCTGGCCTGCGATGGCGGTGGGCCAGTTGCACTTAAGTGTCTGCTGCACCGCTTTTGCAGGCAAGCCAGCTCCCACACTGGATGTGCGTGGTTTTTGAGATGTGCGCCATTAGTTACAGGGGGGGCGCTGCGATGAGTGTTTTTGCCCCATTTTTGGGCGATTTACGTTAATTGTTGGGTGCGAACCCGTCTATTCTCTGGCTTCATCCAGCGGCCCATATCTTGCTTGAGCCTTCCCAATCAATGACATGGCATTTTGCCGTTAGTCATTTCAAGGCTTCACCCCGCGGTGCACCGCGTGGGTCGTTTTTGGGGAGTGGTTGGACATGCACAGCCTTTTATCACCGGGTATCCGCCTGTTGGGGCGATTCGGCTTTGCGCGTAAATTCCAGATTCTGTTTTTCCTGTTCATGCTGCCCCTGGCGGGTAGCCTGTGGATGATCGGCTCGGACTATCGTGACAAATTAACCGTGATTTCCAGCGAGCAGTCCGGCGTCCGGCAATTGTTGGCACTGGACGCGTTGGATGGCCAGTTGACGGCCCAGCGTAATCTGGCCGCACGCTGGAAAGCGGCGGATATCCTGCACGCCCCGACGCCGGCGGCGAAGGCGGCGATGGACAAGGTCGATGCCAATTTCCCGCTGATCCAGCAAAGCCTGCAAGCCTTGGGCGACGCGCTCAACGCCCAGCACGCCAGCGCCGACATCCTGACCCGCTTTGAAGCCCTGCAGGCCACGGTCAAGGGCATGGACTCTCAATCCCTGCGCACGGTGGGCTGGTGGCCGGACGGTTATGACCGTTTCACCTCGGCGCTCACCGCCATGCAAACCCTGCGCGAGCAGATCACCCTGGATGCTGGCCTGATCCTCGACCCGTGGCTGGAAACCTACCTGCTGATGCAGATTTCGACCCAGCACACCCCTGACCTGATCGAGCGTATCGGGCGCATGGCCAGTGTCGGCCAGTCGTCTATCGCGTCGGGGCAGTTCACGTTGCAAAGCCGCTTGCAGATGCGTGACCTGCGCGGTCGGATCGGCGACGCGCGGGACCAGTTGGTCAAGGCGGCGGCCTCGCTCAAGGCCAAGCAATACGCCGGTCTTGAACCCTGGACCGCGCAGTACGACGACAGCCTGCAACGGCTGGACAACGAACTCAAGGTGCTCGACGACGGCGTCTTCGGCGGCACCATCAAGCTCGACACCGCAGGCTTCGAACGCAGTGTCGACGCGATGCTCGACAGCCTCGGCGCGCTGCGTAACCAGTCGCTCCATTCGCTGGACGCGCGCCTGGCTTACTACCGTGATCGTTCGCTGCAGAAATTCATTCCCGTCGCCGCGACGTTCAGCCTGCTGGCCTTGGCCGCGCTTTACCTGTTCATATGCCTGCAAGCCTCGATTCGCCGCAGTGCCAGTGGCATCACCACGCTGGCCGAGTCCCTGCGTGACGGCAACCTGTGCGTCGAGGTGGCGGTGGAAGGGCGTGACGAACTCGCGGCCATCAGCACCGCGCTCAACGTCGCGGTGGTGCAACTGCGCACCAGCCTGCTGGGGGTCAACCACGAGACGCAGCAACTCGGCTCGGCGGTGCTCACCCTCAATTCGCAATCGGGCAGCACCCTCACCGAAGTCGAAGACCAGCAACTGCAAATCAGCCAGATCGCCGCCGCCGCGACCCAGTTGGCGGCCACCTCCCTGGGCGTCGCCAAAAGCTGCGAACAGGCCTCGGGCAGTGCCCAGCAAACCCGGCGTATTGCCGAAGACAGCAGCCGTGACAGCCAGCGCACCACCGCCAGCATCCAGCAACTCAACCTGCGCCTGACCGACACCGCCGATGCGCTGGAGCAGGTCAGCCAGCAGGGCCAGCAGATTCAGTCGGTGGTCGACACCATCCGTGGCATTGCCGAGCAGACCAACCTGCTGGCGCTCAACGCCGCGATCGAAGCCGCCCGCGCCGGTGAGCAGGGCCGGGGGTTTGCCGTGGTGGCCGATGAAGTGCGCAGCTTGTCGCAACGCACCCAGGCGTCTACGGCGCAGATCGCCGGCACGGTCGACAGCCTGCGCGCCACGGTCAGCCAGGCGGTCACCCTGATGGGCGCCGCGTGCGAGCAAGCGCTCACCGACGCGGAGTCCGTCACCGGCTTGGGCACCCGCCTGGGCGAGATCGCCGGCGCAGTGCAGCACGTCACCGACACCCTGGCGCAAATCGCCACCGCCGTAGAGGAGCAAGCGGCGACGGCAGATGAAGTGAGCGGCAATATCCAGCAAGTGGACCAGGCGGCCGGGCGTTTGCTCGACGGCGCGCGGGCAGTGAACCGGGCGGCCGACACCTTGAGCAAAGGCAGCCAGGCATTGAGCGACAACACCGCGCGGTTTCGCCTGGGCTGAGCAGGTTTTTGTGGTGACCAGGCTTCCTGTGGTGAGCGGGCTTGGTGTGGTGAGCGGGCTTGCCCCGCGCTGGGCTGCGCAGCAGCCCTAAATTCTGGCGACTCGGTTTAACTGACGATGCGCGGTGTTATTAATGGGGCCGCTTCGCAGCCCAGCGCGGGGCAAGCCCGCTCACCACAGGAACCTTCGGCTTCTACAGGGCTCACTTACTAGGTCGCCCTGTTTCGTCGCCGAAAGGACTCCGCATGACTTCAGCCCCGCCAACGACCCTCCCGCACGGCCCCGTCACCCGCGAACTCAGCCTGCGCGCCGTCATCACCGGCAGCGTCCTCGGCATCCTGCTCACGCCGTCCAATGTCTACGCCGGGTTGAAAATCGGTTGGTCGTTCAACATGTCGATCATCGCGCTGTTGATCGGCTACGCCATCTTTCAAGGAGTGGCCAAGCGTTCCACCGACCACCTGCCGTGGACCTTGCATGAAAGCAACATCAACCAGACCGTCGCCTCGGCCGCCGCTTCAATCATTTCCGGCGGATTGGTAGCGCCGATCCCGGCCTATACCTTGCTGACGGGCAACCAGTTGGACGCTATCCCCATGATTGCCTGGGTGTTCTCGGTGAGTTTCCTGGGCATCTGGATCGCCTGGTATCTACGGCCCTCGTTGCTGAATGACAAGGCGCTGAAATTCCCCGAGGGCATGGCCACCCTGGAAACCTTGCTGCACATCTACAACCATGGGCGCGAAGCCGCGACGCGCTTGAAGGTGCTGCTCAGCGCCGCGTTGCTCTCCGGGCTGGTCAAGTGGGTCGATACTTTTATGTGGGCCTTCCCGCGCTGGTCGCCCAGCGCTCAGTTGGAGCGCCTGACCTTCACCGCCGACCCTTCGCTGTTGCTGGTGGGCTTCGGCGGTATCATCGGCATTCGCGTGGGCCTGACCCTGCTGCTCGGCGCCTTGCTCGCGTGGGGTGGCCTGGGCCCCTGGTTGTTGGCGCAACACCTGGTGACCTTGCCTGCGGGCAGCAGCGGCCCGCAGTTCGCCGCGCTGGTGGAGTGGTTGCTGTGGCCGGGCGTGAGCTTGATGGTGTGTTCCACCTTGGCCTCGCTGGCGATTCGTTTGTGGGCCTTGTACCGATCAACGCACTCCGGCGGCGAATCGACCTGGACGGTGCCCAAACCGGGGCCGGCCGCCGGTTTTGTGCTGGCGATTGTGCTGGTGGTGAGTCTGCAGGCGCTGCTGTTCGGCATTAATCTCGGCATGGCGTTGCTCACGATCCCATTGGCGATCTGCCTCGCCGCCGTCGCCGCGCGCGTGGTGGGCGCCACCGGCATTCCGCCCATCGGCGCCATTGGGCAACTGTCCCAGCTGAGCTTTGGCATCGTCGCGCCGGGGCAGGTGCCGATCAACCTGATGAGCGCCAACACGGCCGGTGGCTCGGCCGGGCAGTGCACCGACTTGATGAATGACTTCAAAGTGGGCAAGGCCATTGGCGCCACGCCCCACAAGCAAGTGATCGCGCAGATCCTGGGGATTTTCATCGGCAGCATCGTTGGCGTATTTGCCTACCTGGCACTGATCCCCGACCCGCAATCCATGCTGCTCACCGAAGAGTGGCCGGCGCCGGCAGTCGCCACCTGGAAAGCCGTGGCGCAAACCCTGACCCATGGGCTCGATTCGCTGTCGACCAGCATTCGCTGGGCAATCGCCATTGGCGGCCTGATCGGCGTGCTGCTGGGCATCCTCGACAGCACCTTGCCCGCCCATCGCGCTCGTTACTTGCCGAGTGCCGCGGCCTTGGGCCTGGCCTTTGTACTGCCGGCCTCAGTGTCGCTGATGATGGCCCTGGGCGCGATCCTCACCTGGCTGGTGAGCTGCCGCTGGCCGAGCCTGACCGAACGCTTCGCGATAACTGCCGCCGCCGGGTTGATCGCAGGAGAAAGCATCACGGGCGTGGGGGCATCGTTGTGGTCGATGGTGGGGAGTGGGTGAAGCGTGGCTCGGCAATGGCCGAGCCTGTCGATGACGGCTAGGCGATTTTTACGTTCATGGTGATCTTCGCCGTGAACACCTTCACTTCGCCTTCATCGAAGATATCCACCGGTACGAGCTTGTCCCCCGCGGTTGACCAATCAATGCCACTGCCGTCCGCCACCGCGCGGATATTCGACTTGGCCTTTGCCAGGTACTCCACGGTCATGCCTTTGGGAATCCATCTGGCACCGGGCGGGATCGACACGTCGGTCATCGTCCCACCTGCCAGCTCGGCCGCGTTGCACAAGGCGATGGCGTGCACGGAGGCGAGGTGGTTGGTGATTTCCTTGCGAAACGGCACGTTCACCACGGCATGCCCTGGGCGCAGTTCGGCGATTTCAGGGTTGATGGTGCTGAAGTAGGGCGCCACCTGGCAGGCCATTTGGCTGAACGCTGCAGGGCCTACGCTGTTGAACATGCTGAGAAACTGACTCATGGATTATCCTCCTGATGGTTTACAGAATAAAATTCTGTAACAGAACAATATTCTGTTAATTCCAAGGGTGTCAAGCCATGCCTTCTCTAGCGACTGCTGTACCTTTAAACTCCGCACATTTGGCGAGCCACTCCATGCACGCACCTGATCTGATCGAGCGCACCTTTGCGGGCAAGCGCAGCGACCTCAAACGCAGCATCCTGCGCGAGGCCCTGGCCAGCTTTAACGAGGTCGGTATCGAAGCCACCAATATCGAAACCATCCGCGCGCGGTGCGAGACCAGCGTGGGCGCCATCTACCATCATTTCGGCAATAAGGAAGGCATTGTCGCCGCGCTGTTTTTTGCCGCGCTGGAGGACCAGGCGACCTTGCGAGATCGCTACCTGCAGCAGGCGCAAACGGCGCAGGCAGGCGTGGAGGCGCTGGTGCGCAGTTACGTGGAATGGGTTGACGAGCAACCTGAATGGGCGCGCTTCATGTTCCAAAGCCGCTTCGCCGTGGCCAACGGCCCGCACAAGGACGAACTGCTCACCCGTAACAAACAGCGCAACCGGCAATTGACCGAGTGGATGAGCGACGAAGGCCGACGCGAGGCGTTCAGTCATATCCCTGCCGAGCTTTTACTGTCGCTCATCATCGGTTCGGCCGAAAGCTACGCCCGGGCGTGGCTGTCCGGGCGGGTCAAGAAAAGCCCGAAGGACTATGCGCAGTTGCTGGCACAGGCGGCGTGGGCGTCGATCAACGCGGCAGATATTTAATTGTTGGCACTCCCCGGCACTGGCGTAGTCTCTTTCCAAGACACCCCCCAGGTCCTTCGGAGTACAGCATGATCATCGTCCACCACCTCAACAACTCACGCTCGCAACGCATCCTGTGGCTGCTCGAAGAACTCGGCCTGCCCTACGAAATCAAGCGCTACCAGCGCGACCCCAAGACCAATCTCGCACCGCCCGAGCTCAAGGCCATTCACCCACTGGGCAAATCCCCGGTAATCGAAGACGACGGCCAAGTGCTGATCGAATCCGCCGCCATCATCGACTACCTGATCCGCCGCCACGGCCACGGGCGCCTGCAACCGGACCCTGCCAGCGCCACCTATGACAAGTACGTGCAATGGCTGCACTTCGCCGAAGGCTCGGCCATGTTGCCGTTGATGCTCAACCTCTACGTCGGCCGCCTCGGTGATGCCGGTGCGCCGTTGCACCCGCGCATCGAATCGGAAGTGGCCAACTACCTCGGTTACCTGAACGACGTGCTGGGGCAGGCGCCGTACCTGGTGGGCGATGAGCTGAGTGGCGCGGATATCCAGATGAGCTTTATCGGCGAAATCGCCAAGGCCCAGGGCAAGCTGCAGGCCTACCCGAACCTGGCGGCCTGGGTGGCAAACTTCCAGGCGCGGCCTGCGTATCGCAAGGCGGTGGAGCAGGGTGGGGAGTATGCGTTTGCCAAGTGAAGGCTTGGCAACGTCATGCTTTAGCGTTGTTGCAGGGCTACTTTCAGGCCCAGGCCCATAAACAGCGTGCCAATGATTTTGCCTTCCCAGCGGCGCAGCCGGGAAAGCCCTTTGATCCCACGACTCAAGGGGCGGATAGCGAGCGCCAGCAAGCTGGTGTACACCGCACTGAGCCCGGAAAAGATCAGGCCCAGCACCGCGAATTGCACCAGCGACGACGCGGATTCCGGGTGCACGAATCGCGGCAGGAAGGCCAGGAAGAAAATCGCGGTTTTCGGGTTGAGCACCTCGGCACCCACCGCCTGGAAAAACGCCTGGCGTGGGGTGACGGTTGGTAGCGTCAGCCCCGACTCTGCGGCCGCCCTCTACGGTGCGGGTGATCACCAGTAACACGGACGGGCCGGTGATCAGGAACAGACCGATCACAACGGCGACATAGGTGAGGAGGGCGGCGAGTTAACATGGCGGACGCTCTCTAAATAGGGCTCGACCGCCAGTTATCCTGATGTGAATGGTGTTTACAACTGTTAACGGATTGATTGGCGCAATCGCTATAGGCTGTGCGTTGTCCGTACAGGAGCCCCCGGCCATGAACCTACGCGCTGTCGCCGCCACGTTGTTTGCATTCGCGCTGTTGTTGCCCTCGCAGTCCGAGGCTGCGACGCCCATTACCCACGTCGCCATCTACCGGGGCCCGGCAGGCTGCGATGACTGTTCCGAGAACGTGGCGAAGGCTTTGCACCGTCTCAATCCCAGCTATCAGATCGATTACGTGGGCGCGGATGAGGCCATCGACATCACGCCCAAAACCCTGGCGCGCTATGACCTCTACGTGCAACCCGGCGGCGGCCAGGACATTCCCGGCGCCCTCGATAGCCTGGGGGATGCACGTATCGAGGCCATCCGTGGCTACGTCGCCAACGGCGGGCGCTACCTGGGCCTGTGCATGGGCGCCTACCTGGCGGATGACAGCAACCTCGGCCTGATCCCCCAGGACCTCGACGCCGAAGCCGGCCGCCCCGGCTTTGAAGTGCCCGGCATCGCCGACGCGGCCGTGCAGGTCACGTGGGAGGGCAAGCCTGATCACGTCTTCTTCCAGGACGGCCCGTACTTCCCCAAAGCCGACCCGGCCGCGCCCTACAAGACCATCGCGACCTACCGCAACGGCGACGTCGCGGCGGCGCGGTATACCTATCAGAAGGGCGTGGTGGTACTGAGCGGCCCACACCCCGAGGCCGGGCGCGAGTGGTTCGAGAATGCCGACATCCCGTTGAGCAAAATGCCGCAGGGTGATCTGTTCGGAGCGTTAATCCGCAACTTCTAAAGGCTCGCTCACCACAAAAAATGCGCTTGCAACCGCTAACCCCGTCGACCGGCGACCTTTACGCCGGTTTTCGCCAGCGGGTACACCGTGGCGGCACCCATGGCGCCCAGGCCGATGACCAGCGATTCATATCGTTCCAAGGTTGATACTCGCCTGAGAGGCTGAGTTGGGAAACCACACGTCAGCGCACCACATCCAGGGCCGTGAACTCATTCACATAGTGCGTCTGGCTCGATGTCGACTCCAGCGTCAACGCAACGCCCAGGTCCTCGATAAAGGCGCGATTGGACTTATAGTCGTCCTGTTCGCAAGCCAGCCGAATGGCATCCCCCGTCAACGAAGCAAACACCTGGCGTGCCGGGAAGCGCTCGCCCACTGTGCAGGTGAGCGTTGTTTCGGTGGGTGGGTCAGTGGGCTTGGTGGGCACATAGGCCATTTGCAGGTGGGCACTCAGGGTCTGGCCGGGCGTCCAGTGGGTGGGGACCTTCAGTTCGGCGTCGCGGGTCTGCAGGACCTGGCCTGCGCCCACACCGTTCATTTTGGATTTCAACTGGATCAGGTCCGCCAACATCAGGCGGTCCACATTGAAGGCGCGGCCATAGGCTTCGTTCTTCACCAGCAAACCGCCCTCTGCCTTCAACGTGACCGTTACCGGCGCGTCCTTGCCATCGCCATTCCTGGACAGGTACGTGTAGGTCAATGTCTTGAACCTGGGCTGCAACAGCGGCGCATCAAGGCGCTGGAGCACGTTGGGCGGTACGGCAACGTCACCGAGAGTGGTTTCGACCACCGTGCGCGGGTAGTCAACCGGCGCAATGTCGGGCCGCAACAGCGCCAGCAGCCCGGCGTTGACGCCACCCTGCACCGAGCAACTCACGCGCGATTGCGTGCCGAGCTTGCCTTCCGGCTCCACGATCAGCACCCGCTCCACGTTACGCAGGCCCGGCGCCTTGCCCGGCATGGGCTTGATCCCCTGCCAAGTGTTGCCAACCTTGAGTTCACTGCGCGTGTATTCGCCATCGCCTTTTTGCAGTGCCCCAGGCTGGTCGAGCAGTGCTGCGAAGTGCTTGGCCACCTCATCGACACCGCCATCGACAATAAAGCCCCAGTAATAGTAAAGGCCCAGCGGGCCGAGGTCGGCGACTTCATCGTTGTAAGACAGCAGCTTCAACCCGGCGATGGCCGGCGCGCTCACCGGCACTGCGTTGGCCTTGCGGTCAGTGCGATCCCTCACCGCGATCCAGGTGAAGTCCTTTTCCTGCTTGAGCGGCGCATAGGCCTGCCAGGCGTCGCGGTGGCTGTTCAGGCTGCTGAAGAAACTGGCGTCGCAGCGGGTGAAGGCCTTGAGCGTGTCGACCAATGCGGCGTCGTCGGCGTGGGCGAGGGAAGGAAGCAGCAAGGCTGAGGCGAGGACGACGGCGGACGCGGGCAACTTCATTGAGCGGGATTTCCGTATCGAGGCGGGAGGGGGGCATTATCCAGGGATTGACGAGTAGGCTCTAGCGCTTATCGGGACTACTGACTTAAAGCCTGATCCATCGTCGCCGATAACCCGGATGAACCCGCCAATCATGGACCGATTAAATGGCACTCACCGTCAGCTCAGCCTACGTCCCACCGGCCAACCCCGTCCTTACGGCTTCCGGCCAGGCAATCGCACCTGCGCCGCTAACGGATACCGCCGAGGCAGCCTTGGCAAACGCCGCCCCAGCGGCTGTCTATCACCCAAGTGAAGCTGCCCAGCCCCTGGCGCAACCCCTGGAGGCTATCGACACCTGGGTCGGCCGGTCGGCATCGCCGGAACTGCCTCGATTCGAAAAACTGTTTGAGGGGGCACAAAGCGTGCTGAAGGCCGCAGTTGAGCGCTTCAAGGCAGCACTGCCAGCGGACTTGGCCGGCAAAAAGTTCGGCTTCACCGTCGAGGCCGATGACCGCTGGAAGGTCCTCGACACGGCCGGCCAGCTCAGCCGTGCGGATATTCAGCGGCTGACCAACCTGCTCAATCAGGCCTCTGACCTGAAGCCCGCCGCGATCAAATTCCGCGACGCCACCATCGACCTGCTGGACGCCGACTCGCCTTGGTCGGGAAATTTGATGGGCTACTACAGCCTGACCCAGGAGAACTTTGCCGCTACCTTTGACTTGGCGGCCTTGTTCAACCGCCCCGGCTCCTTGCCGCCCAAAGAGTATTCCGCAGGGTTATTCATCAACCAGTTGGCCTACAAAGGACAAGTGGCCACGCGCGAAACCGAAGAGGCGATGCTCGCGCGGCGTGCTGCGCAGCGGTTTAGCGCACAGGCCTGACAGCACTTGTCGCGCGAGCCAGGCGCGCACGCCAGTCGCCGCCGTGCTGCGAGTGGCAGGCCTCTTCAGAATCAAAGTGCACGCAGCGGTCCAACTGCATGGCGGGGACGCCTGCCGCTTGCAACGCAGCCCCGGTCAACTCGCGCATGCGCTGGTCGACGCCGCTGGCCAGGGCGTGGTCCTTGCTGGCCCGCGTGTCGAATACCCAGGTGACACGCAGGCTTTGGGGGAACGCGGCGTAATCGACGGTATGCGTCAGCCATTCAAACCCCGGTAGTTCAGCCTTGGCCGTTTCGCATGCCTGCGTCAGTGTGGCGACCAGTCGGCGTTCAATACCGGCGGTTTCGCGTTTGGATAGGGCCATGCTAACGCTCCGAATGCAGACAAGCGCCGCAGATTAACAGGGTGCAGGCACCTGTGGGAGGGGTGATGAAAATGCTGGATTCTCAGGGTGGGAACTGTTTTGCTCGGTGGATTGCAGTCGTGACTGCACATGCAATTTAAGCAACGACAACAATCAAGTGTGGGAGCTGTCGAGCCCTGGCGAGGCTGCGAAGGCGGCGGCACTGTTGGCATTTTTATCGACTGATCCACCGCTTTCGCAGCCTCGCTAAAGCTCGACAGCTCCCACAGGGGAGCGGTTGTGTGGGTGGGATTTGTGCCACGACGAAGATCTAATGTGGGAGCTGTCGAGCCCCGGCGAGGCTGCGAAGGCGGCGGCACTGCTGGCATTTTTATCGACTGATCCACCGCTTTCGCAGCCTCGCTAAAGCTCGACAGCTCCTACAGGGGATCGGTTGTGTGGGTGGAGTTTGTGCCACGACGAAGCACTAGTGTGGGAGCTGTCGAGCCCCAGCGAGGCTGCGAAGGCGGCGGCACTGCTGGCATTTTATTGACTGATCCACCGCTTTCGCAGCCTCGCTAAAGCTCGACAGCTCCCACAGGGGATCGGTTGTGTGGGTGGAGTTTGTGCCACGACGAAGCTCTAATGTGGGAGCTGTCGAGCCCTGGCGAGGCTGCGAAGGGATCACCTCGGTGTCCGTGTAAACACGCAGCGCCTGTATCGCCTCCAGCCTGACGCCTCAGTAAAAATCATAATAAAGCGTCCACTCCCCCGTGACGCTGTGCTTCCAGAACATCAGGCTTCCGCTGTCCACCACATTCAGCTGGATTTTCGCGTCCGACGAAATCTGGAACACAAACTCAAAGCCTTCGCCCGGATCGACACCCGACTGGCAAAACGACGGGTAACCGCCGATTTTGTGCTCATAGGTGTGTGTCACCAGGTCATAGTAACTCTGTATCTCGCCCGCGCGTTCCAGCTTGAGTATTTCGTCCTCAAGCTCGGAAGGAACGCCACCGCCATCCCACAACGGGTAATCCTCCGGCACGTTTTCCGTCTTCAAGGGGAATGGCTTGAGAAAGGCGCCTGCCACCGGCAGTGTTTTACGCACCAGCACCTCGTCCGGCCCGTATTCGCGTATCAGCCAGTTATCCCCCATGGGTTCAAAATGCTCGGGAAACGGGTTCGACACAAACAACGTCAATAGCCGAACCCCCTCCAGCGCCGGGCTGTTGAAGGGCAGGGCGGGCAAGTAGAACTGCGCGTAAGGCAGCAACTGTTCACCGGCCTTGTTGGTGGGGATGCCTTCATCGGCGCGGAACAGAAAGACGTGACCCAGCCAGCTTTCTTCATCGGTGCCCGCAGGGCGAAAGCCGCCAGCGATGAGTTTGAGCGCCGGGCGGGCCAGGCGTTGTTTGATTTCCTGAATATCCATGGGTGTGTGCACCTTCCTTTTGATAGCGGTACGCAAGGGAGCTATGCCTGAACCCGCAGCGCACTGATGATAAACCCGTGCAGGCTATTGACCGCCTTGGACCCGCGAGAGGCCCGGCTACGTAGAATCGACACCTCCATAGGTTCGATAATCCCCAAACCCTGTTCGCCGCTCAAGACCTGCAGTGAGGGCTGCACGGTGCATTGGGTGATCGCAGCAATCGCGAGCCCACCCTCCACGGCGGCGACCTGGCCGGCCAGGCTGGAACTGTTGTACACCACCTTGAATTGACGGCCCTGTTGCGCCAGTGAATTCACCGCG
>Ga0157369_10001876_pt1 | contig 25351 bp, 22 predicted proteins | sample C25metaG_FD_113461 | JGI IMG/M metagenome (GOLD analysis project Ga0157369, IMG submission 113461) | Corn rhizosphere microbial communities from Kellogg Biological Station, Michigan, USA - C2-5 metaG | ecosystem: Host-associated > Plants > Roots > Rhizosphere > Soil | place: USA: Michigan... | reverse complement strand
CAACTTCTTGATGTCGAACGGGCAAGCGCTGTTCGCGCATTGTTCGACGCACCTGCACTACATCGTGCGGCGCTGGCCGTTTTCGACCGCGCATTTGATCGACGCCGACATGTCGATCGATTTCGCGCAGTACACCACACCCGAGGATCGTGTGGCCGTCATCGCCACGCAGCCTCTTACCGACGATGAAATCTGGACGGCCTTCGCGCCCGGCGATCTGATGATGTTCCAGGATGGCGAAGTGGCCGCCCGCGCGCATATTCCGGTGCCGGACTTCGTGCTCGAGAAAGCCCGCAATCCGGCCTGCGATCCGAGCGCATCGGCGACGATGCGCTCGTCCGCCACGCTTAGCGTCGAGGCCGATAGCGACGACGTCGCGGCGTTCGAATCGTAGGTCGAAAAGCGTTAGTCAGTGCAGGATCTTCGCCAGAAACTCTTTGGCGCGATCCGACTTCGGATTGGCGAAGAACGCGTCCTTGTGGTCGTCTTCGACGATAGCGCCGCGGTCCATAAAAATCACCCGGTGCGCAACCTTCTTCGCGAAACCCATCTCGTGCGTCACGCACATCATCGTCATCCCCTCCTGCGCGAGTTCGACCATGACGTCGAGCACCTCGTTGATCATTTCGGGATCGAGCGCTGATGTAGGCTCATCGAACAGCATCGCCACGGGATCCATCGACAGCGCGCGGGCGATCGCCACACGCTGTTGCTGGCCGCCCGAGAGCTGCGCCGGGAATTTGTCGGCATGCCCCTTCATCCCCACGCGGTCGAGCAGCTTAAGGCCCTTCTGAGCGGCCTCGTCCTTGGCGCGGCCCAGCACCTTGACCTGCGCGAGCGTCAGGTTCTCCATGATCGATAGATGCGGGAACAGCTCGAAGTGTTGAAACACCATGCCGACTTTGGCGCGCAGCTTCGACAGGTTCGTTTGCTTATCGCCGAGCGATTGGCCGTCGACGATGATCTCGCCCTGCTGAAACGGCTCGAGACCGTTGACGGTCTTGATCAAGGTGGATTTGCCCGAGCCCGACGGCCCGCACACGACCACGACTTCACCCTTCGCGACTTCCGTCGTGCAATCGGACAGCACCTGAAAAGCGCCGTACCATTTCGAAACGTTTTTGATTGAAATCATCTTGCGACCTTTCTCCGCAGTCCTTTCACAATGCTTGACGCGACCGTGCAAACAACGAAGTACACCGCGCCGGCGAACAGTACCATTTCGACCATCGTCCCGTCACGATCGCCGATATTCGTCGCGGTGCGGAAGAAATCAGCCAGGCTGATCACATACACCAGCGAGGTATCCTGAAACAGCACGATCGCTTGCGTCAGCAACAGAGGCACCATGGCGCGAAACGCCTGAGGCAGGATCACGTAGCGCATCGACTGCCCGTAGGTCATGCCGAGCGCGAACGAGGCGTTCGCCTGGCCACGCGACACCGCCTGAATCCCAGCCCGGATGATCTCCGAATAGTAAGCCGCCTCGAATAGCGAAAACGCGACCATCGCCGAGGCCAGCCGGATATCGATGTTGGCCGACAGCCCGAGCACGCTTTGCAGGAACTGCGGCACGATCAGAAAGAACCACAACAGCACCATCACGAGCGGGATCGAGCGGAACACCGTCACGTAGGCCTTCGCGAACCAGCCCAGCGGCGCGAAATTGGACAGCCGCATCAGCGCGAGCACGGTGCCCCAAACGATACCGACCACGATCGCGAGCACGGTGATCTGCAAAGTGATGATCGCGCCGCTCCAGAGTGTCGGCAGCGCGCCCGGAATACCGCTCCAGTCGAAGTGATGCATCACTTGCCTCCCACGTAGCCGGGCAGGCGCGACTTCTGCTCGATCACGCGCATGACGCCCATGACGATCAGGTTGATCACCACATAGGCGAGCGTGACGGCGATGAACGATTCGTATGTTTGCGCGGTGTAGTCGACGAGCTGGCGCGCCTGCGCCGATAGATCCAGCAGGCCGATGGTCGAGGCGACGGCCGAATTCTTGAAGACGTTGAGAAATTCGGATGTCAGCGGCGGCACGATGATGCGGAAAGCGACGGGCAAAAGCACATAGCGATAGGTCTGCCACTGCGTCAAACCGAGCGCGAGGCCGGCCGCACGCTGCCCGCTCGGCAACGCCTCGATGCCCGAACGCACCTGCTCGCACACGCGCGCCCCCGTAAACAGCCCCAGGCAAATAATCGATGACGAGAAGAATTGCGCGCCCGGCGGCAACTGCTTGAACCAAGTGCCGATCGAGACCGGCAAGAGCTCGGGCACGACCAAATACCAGACGAAGAACTGCACAATGAGCGGCACGTTTCGGAATACGGCCACATACACCGTGCCGAGCGCGGCTAGCCGGCGATCCTGTACGGTGCGCAGTACACCGAATAGCGAGCCGACGACGAGCGCGATCACCCACGCGGCCAGCGATACCGTCACGGTGACGCGCATGCCGGAGAGCAGCCACCCGAGGTAGGTCGTCGGCTCGCCGGTGGAAACCGGCTGAAGCAAGATGCCCCAGTTCCAGTGATAAGACATGATGAGGACTCCAACGAAAAGAACGGAAGAAGCCGGTGTGCGCTTCTTCCGTTCGATTCAACTTCCTGTACCGATACCGAGTGCGACGACGGTTAATCGATCGCTTTATCGTTCGGATGTTTGAACAGCGCTTTCATGTCGTCGCTTTCGGGAAAGCCCAGGTTCAGGCCCTTCGGCGGGATCGGCGATTCAAACCATGTCTGGTAGATCTTGTCGCCTTCGCCCGACGTCTCGACCTGCGCGATGGCGTCGTCGACGACCTTCTTGAACTCGGGATCGTCCTTGCGCATCATGCAGCCGTAAGCTTCCTTCGATTGCGGCGCGCCGACGATCACGTAATCGTTCGGCGTACGCGACTTCGCGCGCTCGCCAGCGAGCAGCGCGTCGTCCATCATGAACGCGACCGCGCGGCCCGTCTCGAGCGTTTGGAACGATTCGCCGTGGTCCTTCGCGCTGATGATGGTCATGCCCATCGCCTTCTCTGCGTTCATCTTGCGCAGCAGACGCTCGGACGTGGTGCCCGCCGTGGTCACGACGGTCTTGCCCTTGAGGTCGGCCCAATCCTTGACGCCCGACTCCTTCTTCGTCATGAGGCGGGTGCCGATCACGAAGATCGTGTTCGAGAAGGCCGCTTGCCGTTGGCGCTCGGCGTTGTTCGTGGTCGAGCCGCATTCGATATCCACGGTGCCGTTCTGCACGAGCGGAATCCGGTTTTGCGACGTGACGGGAATGTTGCGAACCTGCAGGTTCGGCATATTGAGCTTTTTCTTTACGGCATCGACGACTTTCATTTGAAAGTCGCGCGAATAGCCCACCACTTGCTGCTTATCGTCGTAGTACGAGAACGGAATCGAGGATTCGCGGTGGCCGAGCGCGATGACGCCCGTGTCCTTGATCTTCTTGAGCGTGCCCGAATCCTGCGCAAACGCGCTTCCGGCGGCGAGCGCCGCCAACACGGCAACGAAAAGCGTTCGCTTATTGATCTTCATTTGGTTGATCTCCATGGCCAAAATACCCGCGCCAGTGTATCAAGTTATAAAATTGAAAGCACTCGGTAATCGCACTGACAGCACGCAATAGTGGTGTCCGGCGCGAATGTGGATTCGAAAAGAAAAAGCGGGCGACACCTTATTGGCGCCGCCCGCTCAGGGGAAGCCGGGAGCGCCCGGCAAAGGCGCATCGGCAAGTCAAACCCGTCTCGCTTGTGGCCAGACGGGGAAGCTCTTGATCAGGGGTACAGGCCGCGCATTTCGCGCGCCATCAAAATCCGCTTACACGCGACGATGAACGCCGCCGTACGCATCGACACTTTGTTATCGCTCGCCACCTGCCACACGGCGCTGAAAGCCTCGCGCATGACACGCTCCAAGCGCTGGTTGATCTCGTCTTCGGTCCAGAAGAAGCTCGAGAAATCCTGCACCCACTCGAAGTACGACACCGTCACGCCGCCCGCGTTGGCCACCACATCGGGGATCACGAGCACACCCTTGTCGTGCAGGATGTCGTCGGCCGCCGTCGTGGTCGGGCCGTTCGCGCCTTCGACGATGATCTTCGTCTTGATCTTCGCCGCGTTCTTCTCGGTGATTTGGTTTTCGAGCGCCGCCGGGATCAGGATGTCGGTTTCGATCATCCAGAATTCGTCGTTCGCGACCGGATCGGCGCCTGTAAAGCCGCCCACGCCGCCCGTGTTCGCCACATGCTCGAGCAAGGCATGCGCATCGATGCCGCTCGACTTATGGATCGAACCCGTGTGATCTTGCACGGCGACGACCTTCGCACCGGCTTCTTGGAACAGGCGCGCGGCGATGCCGCCCACGTTGCCGAAGCCTTGCACGGCGATGCGTGCGCCTTGGATGTCGAGGCCCACACGGCGCGCCGCTTCGGTGCCGACGACGAACACGCCGCGGCCCGTCGCTTCGCGACGGCCGAGCGAGCCGCCGAGCGTGATCGGCTTACCCGTCACGACGCCCGTGGCCGTCTGGCCTTGGTTCATCGAGTAGGTATCCATCATCCACGCCATGATCTGCTCGTTCGTGTTGACGTCAGGCGCGGGAATATCGGTGTTCGGCCCGATGATGATGCCGATTTCGCTGGTGTAGCGACGCGTGACGCGCTCGAGCTCGCCGCGCGAGAGCGTGCGCGGATCGACGCGGATACCGCCCTTCGCGCCGCCGTACGGCACGTTCACGGCAGCGTTCTTCACCGACATCCAAGCCGACAGCGCCATCACTTCCGACAGCGTCACGTCCTGGTGATAACGCACGCCACCCTTGCCCGGGCCACGCGACACGTTGTGCTGAACCCGATAGCCTTCGAAGTGCGCCACCGTGCCGTTGTCGAGCTCGATAGGCACATCGACGATCAAAATGCGCTTCGGGCGCTTGAGCGTTTCGATCCAACGCGACGACGAGCCGAGGTACGGCGCGACGCGATCGACTTGGCGCAGATAGTTTCCCCAGGGGCCGAGATCGTCGGCGTGAAGGTACGAGGGGATCGATTGTGCAGACGTGGTGGACTGCAATTGCGAAGACATGGACGCTCCAACGGTCATGGAATGTGCGCCATTGTCGAAAAACGCCTTTTTGAAATCCAATGCCGTTTGGTCATCCCGTTATGCAATTTTTGCATAACGCCTCCCCGAGTGGCTCCAAGGAGGGCAACTGGCTGATGGGCGGTTACGTAGGTTTCACGCCGAGTTCATCGGCGACGACCTGCCATAAGCGGCGCACGAGCTGTTGGCGCGGATCGTCGCCAGCCGCCGCGAGCTTGTCGCGGTATAGGCGAATCTCCATCGTCAGCGTGAAGCGATCGGCGGGCAGCCCACGCGAAGCGGAGCGGTCGAGGCGAATCAAGTCGCCCGCCGCGACGGCGTCCTCGACGGCGCTGTGCGGCAGGAAGGCGACCCCGTGCCCGGCCAACGCCATCGCCTTGAGCGCCTCCGCCATGTCCGTTTCGTAGATGCGATCGAGATAGAGCGACTCCGGCGCGTTGGCGACGATGACTTCCGTCATGCGCCCCAGATACGCATTCGGCGTGTACGACAGATACGGAACCGGCGCATCGCCGGCGCCGGGCAAGGTATAGCGCGCACGCCCCGCGCGCGTCGGCGCGGAGAAAGGGCTGATCGGCTCGAAGCCGAGCGTCAACATATCGTAGCGGCCCGGATCGAGCGCCACGGGGTGGCTCGGATGGTGATAGCCCATCACGAGATCGCAGCCGCCTTCCACGAGCGAGAGCACGGCGTCATGCACGTTCAGCGCACGCAGCCGCGTATGCACGGGCCCCATCTGCGCTTCGATGCGCTGCAGCCAGACCGGAAAGTACGTGAGCGAAAGCGTATGCGGCACGGCGAATTCGATCGTCGGCGCGGGCGAGCGCACGTGCCCGCGCAGCAAGATGCGCGATTCGTGCATGTGGGACAGCATCGCGAGCGCTTGCTCGTGGAATACCTCGCCGGCCTGCGTCAGCCGCGTGGGATAGACCGAGCGATCGATGAGTTCGGTGCCGAGCCACGCTTCGAGCGCTTGGATGCGGCGCGAGAACGCCGGCTGCGTGACATGGCGCAATTCGGCGGAGCGGCTAAAGCTGCGCGTCTCAGCCAAGGAAACGAAATCTTCCAGCCATTTGAGTTCCATGCGGGGGCGGGCGAAATAAGCCGATCGAGACACGACGCCTGCATTGTACCGGGGCGAGCCGCGCGGCCGCCGTCGCCCATCGCGCGCTTTCACTCCCCTTCGCATTCGCCGGCCACTCGTTTGACGGAGGGCGTCGCGGCCCGCCACAAGCCGTTTCATCGCACCTTTGATGCAGCGCACCATCGCTGCGCGCGGGCACAGCGACGGTGCTGCCCGGCGCAACGTCGGTGCGCCTGGCGCCTCGCGTCCGCGGCCGCCCTCATGCACAGCTACGACGGCTCGGGCTCGAGCCGCGCAGGCCAGACCAGCCCCCACCTCCCGCCGCGCCTAGCGATGCAGCCATTGGGGAGCGAGCTGAACATGCGGATGGCATAGGGCTTGCATTAGCGAGCCGTCGCGCGCCGCAATCGCGTGCGGCGATCATCGCCCCTACCGATTCATCTTGTTCACGCTGCGAGGACGACCATGAAGGACCTGCAAGACGCGCTACGGAGCGGCAACTGGCGCTCGCTGCTCGCATGCTTTCTCTATTTCGACACGGGCTTCACGGTCTGGGTCCTGTACGGCCCGCTCGCTCCGTTCATCGGCAAAAGCATCGCGATGACGGCTGCTCAGCAGGGCTTTCTCGTCGCCGTGCCCGTGCTATCCGCGGCGATTTTGCGCGTGGCGCTCGGCAATCTGTATCAATCGGCGAACGGCCGCCACGTCGCGCTGATGGGCGTGCTGATCTCCGCGCTGCCCGCGATCGTGCTGCCTCTGCTGCCGACGACGCCCTCCTACACGATGCTGCTCGTGCTCGGCGTATTCCTCGGCGTGGGCGGCGCGAGCTTCGCCGTCGCGCTGCCGATGGCGGGCAGCAGCTATCCGCCGAAGGTTCAGGGCCTCGTGCTTGGCCTGGCGGCGGCCGGTAATATCGGCGCCGTGCTCGACGGTTTCCTGTTCCCCCGGGTGGCGGATGTCCTCGGCTGGCAGTACGCCACGGCGGCCGCGTTGCCGTTGCTCGCCATCGCCGGCGTCGCGCTGTTCGTCTGGGGCGACGATCGTGGCGAAAAAGCCGGCAGCCCCGCTCGTGCGCTGACGAGCTTTGCAACGATGCTCGTCGGACTGATCGCGCTCGTCCTGGCCGTCCATGCGGGCCTGTTCGGCGCCGGCAAAACCGGGGTCCTGTTGCTGCCGGTGCTCGGCGCGGCCGGCGCCATCGCCCTGCTGCCCGCCCGCTATCGGGCCGTGCTCGCCGAGCGCGATACCTGGGTCATGATGCTCGTCTATAGCATCACGTTCGGCGGCTTCGTCGGCATGTCGTCGTACGTGACGCTGCTGCTGACGACGCTCTATCAAATGCCGAAACTCGAGGCGGGCCTGTTCATGTCGCTGCTCGCGTTTCTCGGCGCGATCGTGCGCCCCATGGGCGGCTACCTCGCCGATCGGATCACCGGCGTGCGCGCCCTGACGGGCCTGCTCGCCGCGATTTCGATCGCCGATTTCACGTTCGCCGCCTGGATGCCGCCGCTCGCGGGCGGTATCGCCGTCCTGGTGTGTCTCTACCTGGCCTTCGGTCTCGGCAACGGCGCGACGTTCCAACTCGTGCCGCATCGCTGGAAAGGCAAAACGGGCCTGCTGTCGGGCGTCATTGGCGCGGCCGGCGGGATCGGCGGTTTCTACCTGCCTGTCGTGATGGGCATCGCCAAGGAAAGCACGGGCAGCTATCAAATGGGCTTCGCCACGTTCGGCGCGCTGGCGGCTTGTGCGTGCCTGGCGATCCTCGCGCTGCGGGGCCAATGGCTCGTGTGGGCCAACCCGGCCGGCGCGACGGCCGAAGCGCTCCCCGTAGGCGCGCCGGCGCACGCGGCGACGCCAGTGCGCGTCGGCCAAGCGGCCGCGACCGGGAAGTAAGCATCGAAGACTCGAAGCCTTGCGAGCGCGCGCATCACGCATCATTTGCCATGCGCGCCTCGCTCCCGTCTAACGCAATCCCGGGCAGTGGTAAAATCGCGGGTTCTCCCCTGCACCGAACCCGCGCCCTCGAGCGCGTCGCCCGATCATGTCCGATACCCGCGCCGATACGCTGTTTGCTCTCACCGCCCTTTCGCCGCTCGATGGCCGCTATGCCGCCAAGACCGAAGCACTGCGCGATTGGCTTTCCGAAGCCGCTTTCATGCGCCATCGCGTGACCGTCGAAGTCCATTGGCTGATCGCTCTATCGCAAGCCGGCTTCGCAGAAATGCCGCGTTTCTCCGATGCAGCCGAACAATTTCTGCTCGATCTCGTCGCACGGTTTTCGACGCACGACGCCGCCCGCATCAAGGAGATCGAGCGCGTCACGAATCACGACGTCAAGGCCGTCGAATACTGGCTCAAGGAATCGGTGAAGGGCCAGCCCGAGCTCGAGCGCGCAAGCGAATTCATCCACTTCGCGTGTACATCGGAAGACATCAACAACACGTCGCACGGCCTGATGCTCGCCGGCGCGCGCGAGCATGTCATTTTGCCGGCCCTGCGCTCGGTGCATGGCCGCCTGGTGGCCCTGGCCCATACGCATGCCGAGCAGCCGATGCTTTCGCGCACCCATGGCCAGCCGGCCAGCCCGACGACGCTCGGCAAGGAAATCGCGAACGTCGCCGCGCGTCTGTCTCGTGCGATCGATCGCATCGCCAACGTCGAAATCCTCGGCAAGATGAACGGCGCGGTGGGCAACTACAACGCGCATTTGTCCGCTTACCCGAGCTTCGATTGGGAAACCTTCTCGCGCAATGTCATCGAACAGCGCCTGAAGCTCACGTTCAATCCGTACACGATTCAGATCGAGCCGCACGACTACATGGCCGAGCTGTTCGACGCCGTGGCGCGCGCCAATACGATCCTGCTCGATCTGGATCGCGACGTCTGGGGCTATATCTCGGTCGGCTACTTCAAGCAAAAGACGAAGGCCGGCGAAATCGGCTCGTCGACCATGCCGCACAAGGTCAACCCGATCGATTTCGAAAATTCGGAAGGCAACCTGGGCCTCGCGAACGCCACGCTGCGCCATCTGGCCGATAAGCTTCCCGTTTCGCGCTGGCAGCGCGACCTGACCGATTCGACGGTTCTGCGCAACATGGGCGTCGCATTCGGCTACTCGCTCCTCGCCTACGATTCGCTGATCCGCGGCCTCGACAAGCTCGAAGTGAATCCGGCTCGCCTGAACGAAGATCTCGATGCATGCTGGGAAGTGCTGGCCGAGCCCGTGCAAACGGTCATGCGCCGCTTCGGCATCGAGAATCCGTATGAGCAGTTGAAGGAGCTCACGCGCGGCAAAGGCATCACGCGCGAGGCGCTGCAGCAATTCATCGCCACGCTCGCGATTCCCGACGATGCCAAGGCGCTGTTGAACGCAATGACGCCCGCGTCTTATACGGGCAAGGCGGCGGAACTGGCGAAGCGCATCGGTTAAAAACCGGCGCGTTATCGCGCAAACGCATTGACGCACCAACGCACAAGGGCGCGCAGTCGATTGGCTGCGCGCCCTTGTTCCGTTTGCGACCACCGCATTCGTGGTTCGTCGATGAGACGCGATGCCGCGATCGCCGCCGCGAGCGCTGCCTAGCCGAGCTCAGCCGCGACTTTATTGACGATGTCAGCAGGTGACAGCTCGATGCCGACCGTGATCGCCCCCTCGTCCTGGCCCGGCTCCTCCAACGTGTCGAGCTGACTTTGCAACAACGCGGGATTGAAAAAATGCCGCCCGCGCGTGGCAAGCCGCTCGTGCAGGAGATCAAACGAGCCTTTCAGATAGACGAAGCGCACCCCCCCATCGCCCTGCGCCCCGCCACGCAACACATCGCGGTAGGTGCGCTTGAGCGACGAGCAGCCGACGATCAGCGATTCGCCCGCGCGCACCTTCTCTTCGATGGCCGCACGGATGGCCCCGAGCCACGGCCAGCGATCGTCGTCGGTCAGGGCGATGCCTTGCGCCATCTTCTCTTTGTTGGCGGCGCTGTGAAACACGTCGCCATCCACGAAGGTGCAACCGAAACGTTCGGCGAGCAATTCGCCGATCAGCGTTTTGCCGGCGCCCGAGACGCCCATCACGATCAAGATCATGTTCGTTCCAATTACAAGACCGTAGCGAGCGCGAAGGTCAAGCCGAGGCCAAGGAGCGAGATGATCGTCTCGCACAGCGACCAAGTCTTGAAGGTCTGCCCGACCGTCATGCCGAAATACTCTTTGATCAACCAGAAGCCGCCATCGTTCACATGCGAGAAGATCAATGAGCCCGAGCCGGTCGCCAGCACGAGCAATTCGGGCTGGACGTGAATCGCACCGGCCTTGGCGATCGGCGCGACGATCCCGCAGGCTGTCGTCATCGCGACTGTCGCCGAACCCGTCGCGAGCCGGATCAACGCGGCGACGAACCAGCCGAACAGCAACGGCGAGAGCTGCGCCTGCGTGGCGACCGCGACGATTTGCTGCGAAATGCCGCTGTCGCGCAGCACACCGCCGAAGCCGCCGCCCGCGCCGACGATCAGCGTAATCCCGGCGATCGGCGCCAAACACTCGCCGCAAAACTTTTGGATCTGCTCGCGCGTGAAACCGCGCTGCGCCCCGAATGTCCAGAAGCTCACGATGACGGCGATCAGCAGCGCGACATCGGAATTGCCGACAAACCGCAGCAGATCGTTCGGCGTCGACTTCGGCGCGAAAATGAGATCGGCCCAGCTGCCGATCAGCATCAACAACACCGGCAGCAAAATCGTGAACAGCGTAATACCGAAACTGGGCAGATCGCGCGGTTTATCGGCGGCTTGCTCATCGGCTTCGATAAATTGCGCCGCCAGTGGGTTGTTCTCGGGCAGTTTGACATGTCGATGCACGAGCAATGCAAACAACGGACCGGCGACGATCGCCGTCGGAATGCCGACAATGAGCCCGTACGCGATCGTCTTGCCGATGTCGGCGCCGTAGGCCTGCACGGCGAGCAGCGCCGCCGGGTGCGGCGGAATCAGGCCATGCACGACGGATAGGCCGGCGACCATCGGCAGCCCGATCAACAGCAGCGATTTGCCGGTGCGCTTGGCGACGTTGAACGCGATCGGAATCAGCAGCACGAAGCCGACTTCGAAGAAAACCGGCAAGCCGACGATGATGGCGACGAACATCATCGCCCAATGAATGTGCTTTTCGCCGAACCACTGAATCAGCGTGCGCGCAACGCGTTCCGCCCCGCCCGATTCGGCCATCATCTTGCCGAGCATCGTGCCGAGGCCCACGACGATGGCGATGTGCCCTAACGTGCCGCCGTTGCCTGTTTCGAACGACTTGACGATCTGCCCCACCGGCATGCCCGAGGCGAGCCCCAGCAGTAAGGAAACGACGATCAGGACGAGAAACGGGTAGACCTTATACCGCGCGATGAGCACGATGAGCGCGACAATCGCGATGAGGGCGTAGAGCAACAGCAGGCCGCCGTGGACCGATCCCATAAAGAGTCTCCTTTACTTGTTCTAAAACGAGGCAGGTGGACAAATGCGGGGACGTCTGAAGGACTAGCAACGACGTGCGACGCCCCTACACGGACGTTGCATTGTAGTCGGCGCGGCGGATTGGCGATAGAACCGGTTCCATTTTCGAAAACGGCCAGCGCTCGCCGCCACACCAGCGTGGCGGCGAGCGGAATCGAGCGAAATCCGTGTTCTTGGGGAGAAGCGATGCGGCGGCAGCGGAACCGGCGCATCGCTTGCGCGCATCGGTTCGGCGCCGCCGGTAAGGCCCTTAGTGTTGATGCGCGGCCAGTTCCGTGGCGGCGCGGGCCAGGCGTGTGACTTCGTCCCAGTTTTGCGCCGCGAGCGCGGCCTTCGGCGTGAGCCACGAGCCGCCGACACACACGACGTTCGGCAACGCGAGAAAGCTCGGGGCCGTTTCGGTCGTAATGCCGCCCGTCGGGCAGAACTTCAGGTTCGGGAACGGCCCGTAGAGCGCCTGCAGCATGGGGATACCGCCCGCCTGCTGGGCCGGAAAGAACTTGACGGTTTCGTAGCCGAGTTCGAGCGCGAGCAGGATGTCGCTCGGCGTCATGACGCCCGGCAGCAGCGGCAAGCCAGCGTCCTGCGCGGCTTGATGAATGTCTTTCGTGAGCCCGGGCGAGACGCCGAATTGCGCGCCGGCTTTCTTCGCTTGCGCACAATGCTCGGGTTTCGTGATCGTGCCCACGCCGACGACGATATCGGCGGACAGATGGGCCGCGCGCTCGATCGCGCCGATGCCGGCCGGCGTGCGCAGCGTGATTTCGAGCACCTTGACGCCGCCCGCATGCAGCGCGCGCGAGACGTGTTCGCCCTGCTCCACCGTGTCGAACGCCAGCACCGGGATGACGGGACCTAAGCGGACGATGTCTTCAACCTTTTTCATGCTGGGCTCCTTATTGCTGGGTTACGTGGATCTGCGTATCGACGGTATCGACCGCCTCGCCGACGAGCGGGCCGAACACTGAGGCGCCCATCTCGGCCGGCGCAGCGGCCGCCCGAAAGACGCCGAACAACTCGCGGCCGAAGCCGACTTCGTTTTCCGCTTGATGCGCGGGCTGTTCCACCGCGCGCGCATTCCATTGGGCCGCATCGATGTCGATATCGAGGATGCCGCGCTCGGCGTCGATGACGATCGTATCGCCGTCGCGCACTTTGCCAAGCGGGCCGCCGAGCAACGCCTCGGGCGAGACATGGATGACCGCGGGCACCTTGCCCGATGCGCCCGACATTCGCCCGTCGGTGACAAGCGCGACGTGAAAACCTTGATCCTGCAGCACGCCAAGCAGCGGCGTCAGGCGGTGCAGCTCGGGCATGCCGTTCGCACGCGCACCCTGGAATCGCACGACGGCGACGAAATCGCGCTTGAGCTCGCCTTTGTCGAACGCCGCTTGCACGGCCTCCTGCGAATCGAACACGATCGCCGGCGCACGCACCGAGCGGTGCTCGGGCGCCACCGCCGAAATTTTGATGACGCCGCGGCCCAGCTTGCCTTGCATCAGGCGCAGGCCGCCGTCGCTTTGGAACGGCTCGTTGATCGGACGCAGCACTTTCGGATCGCCGCTTTGCTCGGGACCGGGCGCCCACGCGAGACGGCCGTCGATGAGCTTGGGCTCCTCCGTATAGCGGCGCAGGCCTCTTCCCATCACCGTCAGCACGTCCTCATGCAGCAGGCCGCCGTCGAGCAGGTTACGAACCAGGAACGCCATGCCGCCGGCCGCATGGTAGTGGTTCACATCGGCTTTGCCGTTCGGATAGATCTTCGCCAAGAGCGGCACCGCTTGCGAGAGCGCATCGAAGTCGTTCCAATCGATGATGACGCCCGCCGCGCGAGCGATCGCCACGAGGTGCAGCGTGTGGTTCGTCGATCCGCCCGTCGCCAGCAACGCGACGATGCCGTTGACGATCGCCTTTTCGTCGACGACATGCCCGATCGGCGTGTAGTGGCCGCGCTCGGCGGTGATATCGAGCACGCGCTGGGCAGCCGCGGCCGTCAGCGCATCGCGCAGCGGCGTGTGCGGATGGACGAACGCCGAACCGGGCAGATGCAATCCCATGACTTCCATGAGCATTTGATTGCTGTTCGCGGTGCCGTAGAACGTGCAGGTGCCGTGCCCGTGATAGGCCGCCGATTCGGCTTCGAGCAGCGCGTCGCGCCCCACTTGGCCCGTCGCGAACTGCTGACGGATCTTGGCCTTTTCGTCGTTGGACAGGCCGCTCGTCATCGGGCCGGCCGGGACGAAAATCGTCGGCAGGTGTCCGAACTGCAACGCGCCGATCAGCAAACCGGGCACGATCTTGTCGCAAATGCCTAGGCACAACGCCGCGTCGAACATGTTGTGCGTGAGCGCGACCGCCGTGCTCATGGCGATCACTTCGCGCGAAAACAGCGAAAGCTCCATCCCGGCGTTGCCCTGCGTGACGCCGTCGCACATCGCCGGCACCCCGCCTGCGAATTGGGCGACGCCGCCGTTCTCGCGCGCGGCGCGTTTAATGATGTCCGGGTAATCCTTGTACGGCGCGTGCGCCGACAGCATCTCGTTGTAGGCCGAAACGATGCCGATATTCGGTTCGCGCATCGCCTTGATCGCGATTTTCTCCTGGCCTTCGAGGCCGGCGAACCCGTGCGCCAGATTCGCGCAAGACAGCGCGCCGCGGGCCGGGAACCGCCCTTGCGCCGCATCGATGCGGGCCAGATAGGCGGAGCGCGTGGCGCGGCTGCGCTCCACAATGCGGCGGGTGACTTCGATCAGCGTGGGGTGCGGCGAAACCATGGGGGAACGCTCCTTCCTGAAAGCCGGCGCAGATGGCCGAGCGGGTGGCGCGATGCGGCAGGGGCGGCCGCGTAGCTCGATTTTGGCCGGGCAAGTTTAGTAGAAAAACTACATGCCCGCAATGCCAACTTGCCTCAATTGTCAGTACCAGCTTAATTCGAACGAGAAGAGAAGGCGATGTCGTCGGTAGAAATTGCGTGTAGCTTTTCTACATGCAACCAGTCATACTGCCGCCCATCGATAGAAAACAATACACCCCATCCAGGCAATTTTCAGATGCTTTCCCGAATCGAAGCGATGCGCGCACAGCTGCGTCCGTCCGAGCAAAAGCTCGCCGATTACGTGCTTGAAGCTCCCCGGGCGGTCCTCGACTTGGCGATGACCGAACTCGCCCAGCGCGTGGGCGTGAGCCAGCCGACGATCGCCCGGTTTTGCCAAGCACTCGGCTGCGGCGGCTTTCGAGAATTCAAAATCCGGCTCGCGCAAAGCATCGCGCCCGGGCTGCCTTCCGTTTATCGCGATGTGCGGCCCGACGAGCCCGCGCCCGGGGTCGTCGCCAAAGTGTTCGATCGCACGATCGGCGCGCTGATCGAGGTGCGAAACAGCTTATCGGCGCACAGCGTGGCGAAAGCGATCGATCTCCTCGCTCAGGCCTCGCGCATCGAGTTCTATGGCGCCGGGGGCTCGGGCATCGCCGCGCAGGACATCCAACACAAGTTCTTCCGGCTCGGCATACCGTGCGTGGCTTACGCCGATCCGCATACCTATACGATGTCGGCGGCGCTACTCGGGGAACGCGATGTGGTAGTCGCCATCTCGAATACGGGGCGCACGCGCGATATCGTGGAAGCGGCGCGCTCGGCGCTGGCCTGCGGGGCGACCGTCATCGCCATCACGAATAGCAGTTCCCCGCTCGCGCAAATTGCGACGGTGAGCCTGTTTGCCAACGTGGCGGAAGAGACCGATATTTTTTCGCCGATGACCTCGCGCGTCTCGCACCTGGCGATCGGCGATATCCTGGCGGTCGGCGTCGCGCTCACGCGCGGGCCGGAGCTTGTCGACAAGCTCGCGCGCGCGAAAAAAGCGATCACACGGCGGCGAATCGATTAACGACCGATTAAAACGGTTTGACGACAACGAGCGCCACGGCCGCGATCAGGCCGAGCACGGGTAGCTCGTTGAAGAGGCGATACCAGCGATCGGAGCGGCGGTTCTCGCCCCGCTCGAACGCGGCCAGCAGCCGCGCGCAGTACGCGTGGTAGGCGATCAGCAGGACGACGACGAAAAGCTTCGCATGAAGCCACCCCTGCCCCTGGCCGATGCCGTATCCGAGCCAAAGGCCGAGCCCGCACGCGATCGCCACGACGGCGATCATCGTCATGAAGCGATAGAGCTTGCGCGCCATCGTCAGCAGGCGAGCGGTAGCGGCCGCCTCCTTCTCCATGGCGAGATTGACGAAAATGCGCGGCAGATAGAACAGGCCGGCAAACCACGAGGCCACAAAAACGATGTGAAAGGTCTTGAGCCAGAGCATCGGGATCGTAGGGTCGTCGTTATGCGCTAGCTACCGCGCTCTTTTTGGATAACTTCGCGCTTATTTGCGCACTTCGCCGTGCCCGAGCACGACGTACTTCATCGATGTCAGCCCTTCGAGCCCCACCGGTCCGCGCGCGTGAAGTTTGTCGTTCGAGATGCCGATCTCGGCGCCCAAGCCAAACTCGAAGCCGTCGGCAAACCGTGTGGAAGCGTTCACCATGACGCTCGCCGAATCGACCTCGCGCAGAAAGCGCATCGCGCGGTCGTGATCTTCGGTGACGATCGCATCGGTGTGCGCCGAGCTGTACGTATTGATGTGATCGATCGCCGCGTCGATCCCGTCGACGATCTTGATCGCGAGCACGGGCGCCAGGTATTCGGTGCGCCAATCTTCTTCAGTGGCGTCGACGAGCGCGAGCGGCGGCGCATCGCTGGGCCAAGGCGCGGCCTCGAGCACGGCGCGCGTGCCGGCGTCGACGCGCAACTCCACGCCTTTGTCGCGATACATGCGCGCAAGCGGCGGCAATGCCGCACGTGCGACGCCGCGCGCGACGAGTAGCGTTTCCATCGTGTTGCAGGTGCCGTAGCGATGCGTCTTCGCGTTGTCGCAGATGGCCAGCGCCTTGCACAGATCCGCCCGATCGTCGACATAGACATGACAAATGCCGTCCAGGTGCTTGATCATCGGCACACGCGATTCTTCCATCAGCCGCGCGATCAAGCTCTTGCCGCCGCGCGGCACGATCACATCGACGTATTCCGTCATCGTGATGAGCTTGCCGACGGCCGCGCGATCGGCCGTCTCGACCACTTGCACGGCGTCGCGCGGCAGGCCGGCGGCGGCCAACCCTTCGGCGATCAGCTTGGCGAGCGCCGTATTCGAGGCGAGCGCTTCGGAGCCGCCGCGCAAAATTGCCGCATTGCCCGATTTCAAGCAAAGCGCCGCGGCGTCGATCGTCACGTTCGGCCGCGATTCGTAGATGATGCCGATGACGCCGAGCGGCACCCGCATTTGGCCCACTTGGATACCGCTCGGCCGATATTTGAGGTTGTCGATTTCGCCGATGGGATCGGGCAGCGCGACCACCTGGCGCAGCCCCTCGATCATCGTCGCGAGCGCTTTGTCGGACAACGTCAGGCGATCGACGAACGCCGCATCCATACCCTTCTCGCGCGAGCGCGCGACGTCGAGCGCATTGGCCTCTTTGAGCGCCGCCTGATCGCGCTCGATCGCCCGCGCGATGGCCTCCAGCGCGTCGTTCTTGGCGCCCGTCGCGGCGCGCGCCATCGCACGCGAAGCGGCCCGCGCGCGGCGGCCGATGCCGGTCATGTACTCGTCGATTTCCATCATGATTCTCGTTGGGGCGCCCTGGGCGCGATGTACCTTGTTGTGCGGCGCTAACGCGCGCGCCGTCGCTTCGATTGTAGCGTCAGGCGCCGATTGGGCGTGCGCCGCTTCGCTTGCCCGGCGCCGCGACGAGCGCGGCTAGCTCGAACAGGCCTTCCCACGGATCCGGCGGCAACAGCGTGCGACGGCGGCTGCCCGGCGCGACGCCCGTCAGCCCCTTCACCTGCCGATCGAGCGCGGCGGCGAGCGCAAGGCCTTCCTCGAGCAGCGGCTCGGTCACGCGAGAAAGCGCGGGGCCGACGAGGCGCTCGCGCGGCCCCCACACGCGGTTCTCGCGCAGCAGCATGGCGAGCGGCTTGCCGGCCGCCGCGCCGCGCTTGATTCTCAATAACGTGCGCAACTCTTCGGTGAGCGCCCACAGCACGAGCACGGCCGCCTCGCCCTCGCCCTTCAGGCCGTCGAGCATTCGCGAGAGCCGGCCCACATCACCGGCCAGCATCGCTTCGTTGAGCTTGAAGACATCGTAACGCGCGACGTTGAGCACGGCGTCATGCACCTGCTCGAACGTCAGGACGCCCTGCGGATAGAGCAGCCCGAGCTTTTGGATCTCCTGGTGCGCAGCCAGCAGATTGCCTTCGACGCGCTCGGCGATGAACTGCAGCGCCCGCCGGCCTTCCTCGCCCGGCGCGACGCGCTGTCCTTGCAGTGCCAGCCGCTGCCCGACCCAATTCGGCAACTGCGCACGCTCGATCGGATCGATCTTGAGCGCCCCCCCGCGTTCGGACAGGGCCGTAAACCAAGCCGATTTCTGCGTCGCGGCGTCAAGACGCGGTAGCGTGACAAGCGTCAGCACATCGGGGTTATCCGCCGCGGCGAGCAACTTCAGCGCGTCGGCGCCTTCCTTGCCCGGCTTGCCCGAGGGAATCCGCAATTCGATCAGTTGACGCTCGCCGAACAGCGACATCGATTGCGTGGCGCCGAGCAGCGAACTCCAATCGAAACTGCGTTCGACGGTAAAAACGTTGCGCTCGGTAAAGCCGGCCGCGCGGGCGGCCGCGCGGATACGGTCGCACGCTTCCTGCGCGAGCAGATGCTCGTCGCCGAAGACGACGTAGAGGCCGGCAAGGCCTTTCGCCAGGTGAGCATCGAGCGCGTCGAGCCGCAGTTGCATGACAGGATCCGAAGAAACGGCGACGCGCGCTTAGAGCGGCGGCGGCGGCAACGGCGCCCGCGGCGCGACGCCCGGCGTCTCGTGCCCAGCCGCCGGATGTAGCGAATGCACGACCGCGAGCCGACGCGTCAATTGATCGACGGCGTCGTTCTCCATATCGAGGTAAAGCAGATCCGCTTCTTGCGTCTTGGCCTGCGAGTAGGCCGTGTTGTAAGTCATCGCGCGATTGAGCGCGATCGTGCTCTGCGGAATCAGCAAGGCGCCGTCGGCGCCCGTCAACGTGTACACCAGCGAGTAGTTGAGCTGATACTCCGACGCCGCGCCAAGCGAATTTTGCGTCAGTACGCTTTGCCCGCGCGCTTCGCCCACCGTCAACACGGCATCGGCCTGGCCTTGCGATTGCACGACCACCGTATCGCTGCCGCCCTCGATCATGCGCGTCAGACGCGCATAGACGATCGGCGGCGCCCCGACGATGAAGAGCCGCTTAAACGCATAGTTTTGCTGCCCGCGCAGCTGAAAGCCGCAGGCGGAGAGCAGCATCGCGCCGCCCACCAGCGCGAGAAACGATCGGCGAATCACATTGACTCCTTGCTGTTTTCGCACGCGGCGGCTCGCGGCTCGCACGAACCGCCGCGGTGTAGTGACTGCGCGGTTAAACGACGATGTTCACGAGCCGGCCCGGCACGACGACGATCTTCTTGGGGCTCCTGCCTTCGCTAAAGCGCCCGAACATCTCGTGAGCCAGCGCGGCCGCTTCGATGGCTTCGCGCGAAGCCTCCTTGGCCACCGTCAGCGCACCGCGAACCTTGCCGTTGATCTGCAGCACGAGTTCGATCTCGGCTTGTTCGAGCGCCTGCTCGTCGACCTTCGGCCACGGCGCATCGAGCAACGAACCGAATTCGTCGACGAAGCCGAGCGTTTGCCACAGCGCATGCGTCACATGCGGCACGACCGGGTACAGCACGCGCAGCAGCACGCCGTAGCACTCGCGCAACACGCTCGGGCGCGCGAGCTTGGCGTTCTCGAGCGCGTTGAGCATCTTCATCGCGGCCGAGACGACCGTGTTGTACTGCAGCCGCTGGTAATCGAAATCGGCCTGCTTGAGCACGCTGTAGACCTCGCGGCGCAACAGCTTGTCGGCTTCGGCCAGCTGCGCCGGATCGAACGTCTCGCGCGCGATCAGTTCGGCTTGATTCGCATGGCCGAACGCCCACACGCGACGCAGGAAGCGGCTCGCGCCTTCCACCCCCGAACCCGACCATTCGAGTTGCTGCTCGGGCGGCGCGGCGAACATCGTGAACAGGCGCGCCGTGTCCGCGCCGTGTAGATCGATCAGCAATTGCGGATCGACGCCGTTGTTCTTCGATTTCGACATCTTTTCGACGCCGCCGAGCACCACCGGCTGGCCATCGCTTTGGAGCGTCGCGCCGACGGGACGGCCCTTGTCGTCATGCTCGACTGTGACGTCGGCGGGGTTGTACCAAGTTTTCTTGCCCGATGCATCTTCGCGATAGAACGTTTCGTTGAGCACCATGCCCTGCGTCAGCAGGTTCTTGGCCGGCTCGCCGAACTTGACGAGCCCCATATCGCGCATCACCTTCGTCCAGAAGCGCGAGTAGAGCAAGTGCAAAATCGCGTGCTCGATGCCGCCGATGTATTGATCCATCGGCATCCAGTAATCGGTGCGCGCATCGACCATCGTCTCCGCGTCCGGGCACGTGTAGCGGGAGAAGTACCAGGACGAATCGACGAACGTATCCATCGTGTCGGTTTCGCGCTTGGCCGGCGCGCTGCATGTCGGGCAGGTGCAGTTGACGAACGCCGCCGACTTCGCGAGCGGATTGCCGGAGCCGTCCGGCACCAGATCTTCGGGCAAGACCACGGGAAGATCCTGCTCCGGCACCGGCACGTCGCCGCACGACGCGCAGTGGATGATCGGGATCGGCGTGCCCCAGTAGCGCTGGCGCGAAATACCCCAATCGCGCAGGCGCCACGTTACTTGCTTGTCGCCGACGCCCATCGCTTTGAGATCGGCCGCGACGGCGTCGACAGCTTCCTCGTAGGAGAGGCCGTCGTAGCGCCCGCTGTTGATGCAGGCGACGCCTTCCTTCTCGCCGTACCACGGCTGCCAGGCGTCCAGCGAATACTCGCAGCCTTCCTTGGCCATCACTTGCTTGATGGGCAGACCGTACTTCTTCGCGAACGCGAAATCGCGCTCATCGTGCGCGGGCACGCCCATCACGGCGCCTTCGCCGTAGCTCATCAGCACGTAGTTGCCGATCCAGACTTCGACGCGTTCCTTGGTGAGCGGATGCGTGACGTAAAAGCCGGTGGGCATGCCCTTTTTTTCCATCGTGGCGATATCGGCTTCGGCCACGCCGCCGTGCCGGCATTCGTCGATGAACGCTTGCAGTTCGGGCTTGTCTTGCGCCAAATGCGCGGCAAGCGGATGCTCCGCCGCGATCGCACAAAACGTGACGCCCATGATCGTATCGGCGCGCGTCGTGAATACGCGCAGCAATTTGCTTTCGCCATCGAGTTCGTAAGGGAAGCCGAAATTGACGCCGAAGCTCTTGCCGATCCAGTTCTGCTGCATGATCTTCACGCGCTCGGGCCAGCCGAGGCCGTCGAGATCGTTCAAGAGCTCGTCGGCGTACTGCGTGATACGCATGTAGTACATCGGGATCTCGCGCTTCTCGACGAGCGCGCCCGAGCGCCAGCCGCGCCCGTCGATCACTTGCTCGTTCGCGAGCACCGTCTGATCGATCGGATCCCAGTTCACCGTGCCCGTCTTTTTATAAACGATGCCCTTTTCGAGCATCTTCAAGAACAGCCACTGATTCCATTTGTAGTACTTCGGATCGCAGGTGGCGACCTCGCGCGACCAATCGATCGCGAGCCCCATCGATTGCATCTGCCGCTTCATGTAGGCGATGTTGTCGTAGGTCCATTTCGCCGGCGGCACGCCGTTGGCCATCGCCGCGTTTTCGGCCGGCATGCCGAACGCATCCCAGCCCATCGGCATCAACACGTTGTAGCCGTTCATCCGCAGATACCGGTACATCACGTCGTTGATCGTGTAGTTGCGCACGTGCCCCATGTGCAGCTTGCCCGACGGATACGGCAGCATCGAGACGCAATAGAACTTCGGCTTCCCGGCGATTTCGGCCGTGCGGTAAGCGTTTGACGCGCGCCAGTCTGCCTGGGCGGCGGCTTCGATGTCGGCGGGTAAATATTTTTCTTGCATGGCGGTGGTTCGGGCTGGGCTGTCGTCGGCTGTAGAGCGGGCGCGGCGATCGGTCGGGATGCATTTCCCCGCAAATGGGGAAAAGGTCGATTATACCGCCCGCGGCGGCATACTCGGCGCGCTCGCCGCGCGGCGGCCCGCCGTTAGGGCTTGGCGGACGGGGCCGGCGCGGCGGGTTGAACCGATTGCACGGATTGCGGCGATTGAACCTGTTGTGGCGATTCGGCCGGCTTAGTGGCCGACTTAGTGGCCGACTTAGTGGCGGCGTTCGGCGCGGCGCCCGCGCGCGGCGGCTCGGTGACGAAGCCGATGCGCTCGATGCCCGCCTGCTGCGCCGCGCTCATCACCTGAGCGATGACTTCATAGCGGGTGGCCTGCGACGCACGCAGGTGGAGCTCGGGCGGCTCGCCGGCCTTGGCGGCTTGCGCGAGATTGGCGCGCACGGCCTCGAGCGAGAGCGGGCGCGCATCCCAATAAAGGTGGCCCGCATCGTCGATCGACAGCGTGATGGTTTTCGGTGTTTGCGGCGCGGGCGCGGACGCGACTTTCGGCAAATCCAGCCGAATCGCATGCGTCAACAACGGCGCGGTGATGATGAAAATGACGAGCAAGACCAGCATGACGTCGATGAGCGGCGTCATGTTGATGTCGGCCATCGGTGCGGCCGAGCGCTCTTTGTCGAATCCGCCGAATGCCATGGTCGCGCTCTCCGTTCAGCCGCTGTATGCGCCGTTGTATGCGCCGCTCGTCAAGCGCGCGCTCGACGGGCCACGCTCCCGGCCTGCGCGTTCGTGTTCGAGCTCGCGCCGCCCAGCGTATCGGCCTCGATGCTTCCCGGAGCGGCTTCTAATCTACGGCCCGTCTCGCTTGCATCCGGCGCGCACACATAGGCATGAAGATCGTGCGCGAAGCCATCCAATTCTTCGGACACTTGCCGCTGCAGGCGGCCGAGGACGTTGTAGCCGAGCACGGCGGGGATCGCCACGACGAGGCCGAAGGCCGTCATGATCAGCGCCTCGCCCACAGGCCCGGCCACGTTCTCGATCATCGCCTGCCCGCTCGCCGCGATACTGCCGAGCGCGTGATAGATGCCCCACACGGTGCCGAGCAAACCGACAAACGGCGCCGTGCTGCCGACGGACGCGAGCAGCACCTGGCCGAACTCGAGCCGGCGCTGCGAAGCAAGAAGGGCCTCGCGCAATGCACGTAATACGCGCTCGCCGCGCTCCACGCGCGCCAGCATGACAGAAGGCGCATGAACTTCGGACGCGGCGAGCGCCGCCTCGGCGAGCGGCGCGAAGACGCGTTCGCGATCGGCGCTACGCAACGCCAGCACGCCCTCGGATAAGCTCGCCGATCGCCAAAACAGCGCGATCGCACGCGGGCCTTGGCGCTTGGCGCGCACGAGCATCCAGCTTTTGACGATCAGAAAGCACCAGCTCGCGATCGACATCGCCAAGAGCAGATAGGCGACGCCGTGCGTGAGCGCGTCGCCCGCTTCCAAGTAATGAACGATGCCGGTGTTTTGCATGCGAATCCCAAAACAAGCGCCAAGCGGGGAGCGAAAGCGCGGCCGGTTGCGACGGCGCCTTCACGCTTGACGCGGATCAGCGTAGACCGAGGACGTCCTGCATGTCGTAGAGGCCCGCGCCGCGCTCGGCCAAAAAGCGGGCAGCCCGCAGCGCGCCTTGCACATACGAGACGCGGCTTGCCGATTTGTGCGTGATTTCGATGCGCTCGCCGGTGCCGGCGAACAGCACCGTGTGATCGCCGACGATATCGCCGCCGCGAATGGCCGAGAAGCCGATCGTCGACGGATCGCGCTCGCCCGTGACGCCATGACGCCCGTACACCGCGCAATCTTTGAGATCGCGGCCGAGCGCCCCGGCGATCGCCTCGCCCATCGCGAGCGCCGTACCCGAAGGCGCATCGACCTTGTGGCGATGATGCGCCTCGATGATTTCGATGTCGTAGCCCGTCGCAAAATGACGCGCGGCGAATTCGAGCAGCTTGAGCGTGACATTGACGCCGACGCTCATGTTCGCGGCGAAGACGACGCCGATCTTCTCGCCGGCCGCCCGCACCGCATCGCGCTGGGCATCGCTCATGCCGGTCGTGCCGATCACGAGCTTCTTGCCGTGGCGCAACGCCGCCTCGACATAGGCCATCGTCCCTTCGGGGCGCGTGAAATCGATCAAGCAATCGGCTTGCGCGAATACCTCGTCGATATCGTCGGTCAGCAAGACGCCCGTGCGCTGACCGAGGAACGCGCCGGCGTCTTCGCCCAACTGCGGCGAACCCGTCCGATCGAGTGCGCCGGCGAGCGTGGCGTCGGGCTCCTTCAAAACGGCTTCAACCAGCATCCGGCCCATGCGGCCCGATGCGCCGGCGATCGCGATCTTCATCGGCAACATCCCTATCCCTTCGGTTAACGGGCCGGCCACGTGCGAGCCGGCCGGCAACGACGCCTAGTGAGGCGTCCTTAAAAACGAAAAGCGGGCGGCGCGCCTTGCGCACGGCCCGCCTGCAGGATCACTGGGCGCTAAGCGAAACGCCCGAGCCCCGGAAAAACCAATGGTTAGCCGCCCGTGCTCGTCGCGCCCTGCGACGAAGACGACACCGATTGTTTGCCCACGCCCGTGCTGCTCGAAGGCGAGCCCGTCGGGCCGACCGGATTGCTCTGATCGGGCGAAACCGGCTGCGGCTCGCGATGGAACTGGAACTGTGGCGTGGCGCTCGGCGTCGCGCTGGACGGCGACCGCGGGCCCGAACGCACCGGCTGCCTAGCCGGCGTGGCAGGGACTTGGTTAGTCGCCCGATTGGCCGCTTGCGCCGCTTGAGCGTTCGCCGCTTCGGCCTCGCTTGCGCCAGAGGCCGAGGCGCTCGCAGCGCTTGCCGCACTACCGGGTTCGGAAGCCGACGCCGCAGCCGCCGCAGCGCTAGCAGCGGCCGCCGCCTTGGCCTTCGCCTTCTTCCCGCCCTTGTCGCCATCGATATCGGCGAGCAATTCGAGCTCGGACGGCAGATCCTCGCCACCCGACCAGCTCACGACGTGATCGCCGTCGAAATTGACGATGAAATCGCGCTGCTGCACGATGGCCGTGGAACCACGCTTGAAGTAGAAGACGTAATCCCACCGATCGTCATGGAACATGTCGGTCAGAAGCGGCGTGCCGAGCGCGGCTTTCACTTCGTCTCGCGTCATGCCCGTGCGCATCTTCGAGGCGGCTTCCTTCGAGACGAAGTTGCCCTGCACGATGGTGATGCGATACGGCGTAATGCTTTGAGCGACGCGTTGCGTGAGGCTGTCATAGGTCGAACAACCCGCAACGAGCGCGACCGTCGAGGCGGCGATCAACAGCTTGCGCACGTGGCTCCCCCCGCGCTTCATAAGAAAATTTGGACTCATTTCACCCACCGTGCGGGCCCCCGTTTTGGGTATCGCTGGGCCGCGCGAGTTTCACCGAAGATGACCGGAACAGCAAAAACCCATTACTATTCGAATCGTGCATTGTACTCTAGGGATGCCTAGCCATGACCAATCCGACCGATCTCAAAAACATCGGGCTCAAGGCGACCCTACCGCGCCT
>Ga0157369_10001875_pt1 | contig 25352 bp, 22 predicted proteins | sample C25metaG_FD_113461 | JGI IMG/M metagenome (GOLD analysis project Ga0157369, IMG submission 113461) | Corn rhizosphere microbial communities from Kellogg Biological Station, Michigan, USA - C2-5 metaG | ecosystem: Host-associated > Plants > Roots > Rhizosphere > Soil | place: USA: Michigan... | reverse complement strand
GCCACGGGCAGCAATACGGCCAGGTTTGACAAAGCTTATACAGACGACGCTACCTGCGGAGCCGAATGGTTATACTCCAGGGTGTACGTGAGGAAGAAAATGCCATGACCGATGTAGCGCTCGCTTCGCCCCTCCCTGAAGTTCCCCCTTCGATCCAGCAGTTGCTTGCCCAGTTGAACCTGGCCTACCGACCCACCCCGGCGACGACGCGCCAACCGCAGGCGAATCGGGTGCATACGGTGCTCCTGAGCGACAGCGTCGGCATGCTGCTGGTGCTGCTGCCCGAGGATCAGTTGCTGGATCTGCGCCGGCTGGTGGAATTCACTGGGCGGCAGCTGGCGGTGGTGGCGCCGGAGCGGCTGATGCGCACCCTCGAGCGCTACGAACTGGATGTCCTGCCGGGGCTGCCGTCGCTGACCAATTCCCCCTGCCTGTATGACGAGCGCCTGCTGGATGCGCCCCGGCTGCTGCTGGAATCCGGTGAGCGCTCGCTGCTACTGGAAGTTGAAACATCTGACTATAGGCGCCTGCTGAATCAGGCCACCGCCGGCAGCTTCGGCATCCCGGCGGCCGGTATCCAGCCCAATCTGCGGCAACCGGAGCGCGATGAGGCGGAAATTCTCCATGCCGCCACCGCCTTCACCGCGCGACGCATCCGGCAGCGCCTGGAAGAGACGCTGGAAATCCCGCCGCTGTCCAAGACCGCGGAAAAGGTCATCAAGCTGCGGGTCGACCCCGACGCCACGGTGGACGACCTGGCCAATGTGGTGGAGACCGATCCGGCGCTGGCGGCCCAGGTGATCAGCTGGGCCGCCTCGCCCTACTATGCCGCGCCTGGCAAGATCCGCTCGGTGGAAGATGCCATCGTGCGGGTGCTGGGCTTCGACCTGGTGATCAACCTGGCCCTGGGCCTGGCCCTGGGCAAGACCCTGAGCCTGCCCAGCGACCAGGCGCAGAACGAGACGCCGTACTGGAAGCAGGCCATCTACACCGCCGCCCTGATCGAGGGCCTGGCGCGCGCCATGCCGCGTGCGGAGCGACCGGAGATGGGCCTGGCCTATCTCGGCGGCCTGCTGCACAACTTCGGCTATCTGGTGCTGGCCCACGTCTTTCCGCCGCACTTCTCGCTGATCTGCCGCCATCTGGAGGCCAACCGCCAGCTCGATCACCAGGTGGTCGAGCACCACCTGCTGGGCATCACCCGCGAGCAGATCGGCGCGGCCCTGATGCGCTGCTGGGAGATGCCCGAAGAGGTGGTGACGGCGCTGCGCTTCCAGGGCGATCCGGGCTACCAGGGCGAGCAGGCGGTCTATCCCAACCTGATCTTCCTCGCCGTGCAGCTGCTGCGTGCCGAGGGCATCGGCAACGGCCCGGCCCAGCCGATTCCCGACGAGCTCTATGCGCGCCTGAGCATCGATCCGACCAAGGCGCGGGAATGCATGCAGAAGATCCTTGGCGCCGAAGCCGCCCTGCGCGAGCTGACCGGCCAGTTCAAGTAAGCCGCTGATCTGGCCCGGCGGCGCCCGCCGCCGGGCCAGACGCCAGACAACAAAAAACCCGCCGAGGCGGGTTTCCTGTTCAAGGGGCGATCAATTACTTGATCTTGCCTTCCTTGTACATGACATGCTTGCGCACGACCGGATCGAATTTCTTGATTTCGATCTTTTCGGGCTTGGTGCGCTTGTTCTTGTCAGTGGTGTAGAAGTGGCCGGTACCGGCACTGGAAATCAAACGGATCAATTCACGCATGACGAATCCCCTTAGAATTTTTCGCCGCGGCTACGCAGCTCGGACAGTACGGTTTCGATACCGCGCTTGTCGATGATACGCATGCCCTTGGCAGAAACGCGCAGACGCACGAAGCGCTTCTCGGATTCTACCCAGAAACGGTGGTGCTGCAGATTCGGCAGGAAACGACGACGGGTTTTGTTGTTAGCGTGGGAAACGTTGTTCCCAGTAATCGGACCCTTACCGGTTACTTGGCAAACTCTCGACATGGCTCAGCCCTCATAAACCTCATGCCAAACCCGGCATGGGTTGGCCGCTTGTAACTGTATTGATTCCTGTTTTGACGGGGAGAGCCGGCAAATGCCGGGGACCTGAAGCGGCCATACCCCGAAAAAAGAGCGCTGTTTTATACCAGAAGTACTCTGGCATAACAAGGTAGGGCGACGGATGAAATGCCCCCACACCGGGCGCTATGCGAGCCCGGCCGGAATGCCAACCGTTCGTCGGTCAGAAGCATTGTGACGGACGGACGGGTGGTCTAGTTTAGAGCGACTGCCATTTTCAATCCACGTCCGTCAGACGACCGCCCGCGGCGCCCGTCAGCCGTTGCCAGCCACCCGGGCGCCGTTTGCCCACTTCGGATCCACAAGGAATCGTTCTATGCGTCTCGCCGCCTTGCCTCTGCTCTTCGCGCCCCTGCTGGCGCAGGCCGCCACGCTCAGCGTCTGTACCGAAGCCAGTCCGGATGGATTCGACGTGGTGCAGTACAACTCCCTGACCACCACCAATGCCTCGGCCGACGTGCTGATGAATCGCCTGGTGGAATACGACGCCAGCGAAGCCAAGCTGGTGCCGAGCCTGGCGCAGAGCTGGACGGTATCGAGCGACGGCCTGACCTATGATTTCGCCCTGCGGCCGGACGTGAAGTTTCACCACACCGACTACTTCACCCCCAGCCGTACCCTGACCGCCGACGACGTGGTGTTCAGCTTCCAGCGCATGCTGGACAAGGATCACCCCTGGCACGCGGTGGCCAAGAGCGGCTATCCCCATGCCCAGTCGATGCAGTGGCCCAAGCTGATCAAGAGCGTGGAAAAGACCAGTGACCTTGGCGTGCGCATCGTGCTCAACAGCCCGGACGCCACCTTCCTGCCGACCCTGAGCATGGGCTTCGCCTCCATCTATTCCGCCGAATACGCCGAGCAGTTGCTCAAGGCCGGCAAGACCGCCCAGCTCAATGACGAACCCATAGGCACCGGTCCCTTCGTTTTCAAGCGCTACCAGAAGGATGCCGCGGTGCGCTACGCGGCCAATCCGGACTACTTTGCCGGCAAGCCCAAGCTGGATGGGCTGATCTATGCCATCACCCCGGATTCGGCGGTGCGCCTGCAGCGACTCAAGCGCGGCGAGTGCCAGATCGCCCTGTCGCCCAAGCCCCAGGATCTGCAGAGCGCCCAGGAGGACAAGAGCCTGCAGGTGCTGCAGACGCCGGCCTTCATGACCGCCTTCGTCGGCATCAACACCAGCCATCCGCCGCTGGACAACATCAAGGTGCGCCAGGCCATCAACCTGGCGTTCGACAAGCAGAGCTATCTGAAGGCGGTGTTCCAGGACACCGCGGTGGCCGCCGACAACGTCTATCCGCCCACCACCTGGGGCTATGCCAAGGACGTGCCGGCCTACCCCTATGACCCGGCCAAGGCCAAGACGCTGCTGGCCCAGGCGGGCCTCAAGGACGGCTTCAAGACCACCATCTGGACGCGCCCCAGCGGCAGCCTGCTCAATCCCAATCCGCAACTGGGTGCCCAGATGCTGCAGGCCGACCTGAAGAAGATCGGCGTCGATGCGCAGATCCAGGTGATCGAGTGGGGCGAACTGATCCGCCGCGCCAAGACCGGCGAGCACGACCTGCTGTTCATGGGCTGGGCCGGCGACAACGGTGATCCGGACAACTACCTGACGCCGCAATTCTCCTGCGCCTCGGTGCAGTCGGGGCTGAATTTCGCCCGCTATTGCGACAAGACCCTGGATGGCGCCATCAGCAAGGGCAAGACCCTGTCCGACCAGATGGCACGCGCCACGGTGTATCACCAGGCGCAGCGCATCATCCACGACCAGGCGCTGTGGCTGCCGCTGGCGCACCCGACGGTGACGGTGCTGGCCAATAAAGGCGTCGAGGGCTACCAGCCCAATCCCTTCGGCCGCCAGGACTTCAGCAAGGTCAGCGGCGGTCGCTAGGACCGCCTGTAGCCCGACCGCCCGGGCGCGATGAGCGGGCCGTAGCCAGTCCTAGCGCCAGGGCCGGCCGTCGGTACGCTCGACCTGCCTGACCTTCTGCTGGATGGCGGCGCGCGCCAGCATGTGGGCGCTGACCGGCGCGGTGATGAAGATGAACAGGGCGATCAGCAGTTCGTGCAGGCTGAGGCCCTCGCCCTGGACGCTGAAGAACAGCATCGAGGCGACGATGGTGCTGCCCACGCCCAGGGTGGTGGCCTTGGTCGGACCGTGCAGGCGCATGAAGAAGTCCGGCAGCCGGTACAGGCCGATGGCGCCGATAAGGGCGAAGCTGCTGCCGATGAGCAGTAGGGCGCAGATCAGGAGTTCGAGCCAGAAGGGCATGGATTTTCCTCTCTAGAAGCTGTTCATGATCTTGCGAGCTAGAGCCAAGCAAGGCGAAAAGACTTGAGGAAGCGGATCGGACTCGCGCCCGAGTTTACGAATGGTAAATGAGCATTCCGAAAGTCTTTTCAACGCCGCTTGGCCGACGCGCAGCTGATCAGGGATAGGTTCTCAGTCGATGATTTCGCCATGCAGCATGTGCTTGCCCAGCGCCACGGTGCCGACGAAGCCGGTCACGGCGATGAGCAGCGCCGCTTCGAAGAAGACGTCGGTGGCCAGCCAGATGCCGAACAGGATGATGATCGCCAGGACATTGATATAGAGCGTATCCAGCGCCAGCACCCGATCCGGGATGTCCGGTCCCTTCACCAGGCGATAGACGTTGAGCACGGCGGCCACGCCCATCATTCCCATACACAGCAGGGTCACGTAGGTGAGCATTCGAAGATCTCCTTGAGCGGGGCTTCATAGCGCGTCTTGACCTGGCGGATCACCTCGTCCTTGTCCGCGACATCGAGACCGTGCAGCAGCAGGGTCTTGCGATCGCCGCTGAGGCCGGACGAAACGGTGCCGGGGGTGAGGGACACCACGCAGGCGAGCAGGGTGAGCAGGAATTCGTCCTCGATGTCGATGGGGACCTCGATGAACGCCGGCTTGAGCGCCTCGGTCCGGCCCAGCACCAGTCGCGCGACGTGCAGATTGGCGACGATGATGTCGTACAGCACCATCAGCATGTAGCGCAGCAGGAGCAGGGGACGGCGCAAGCGAGGGGCGTGCAGCAAGAAGTCCTGGCAGAGCAACGGGATGCCCCAGCCGAGCAGCAGGCCCAGCAGCAGCTGGCCGGGACTCAGGCTGTTGTTGAGCAGCAGCCAGGTCAGGGTCAGCAGGACGGTGAGCAGCGGGTGTGGCAGCAGGCGCCAGCGCTTCATGGGCCAACCCCCTGGACGATGTCGAAGTAGGGTGCGACGTCCAGCAGTTGCCGGGCGGTCTCCAGGACATAGCCATGCAGCGGCGCCGCCAGCGCCATCAGCAGCGGGCTGCCCAGCAGCAGGCCGAGGGTGGCGGCGAGCTGGACGAGATCGAGGCGCACGTCCAGGGTCGCGCCCTTGCCGCGCCAGAACAGCGTGGTCCCGGCACGAGACAGGGCGATGAGCATGCCCAGCCCGCCGAGCAGCACCACCGGCCAGATGATCAGTGCCGGCCAGGCGGTACCGGTGGCCTGCAAGAGCATCACCTTGCCGAGAAAGCCGGGGAAGGGCGGCAGGCCGGCAACGGAGATCGCCCCGAGAAAGAACAGGCCGCCGAGCAACCGTGGATGACGTAGCGGCGGACCGCTCTTGAGCAGGTCGCCTTGCCCGCCACGCTGCTGGGCGATGAGATCCGCCAGCAGGAACAGGGCGCCGGCGATCCAGGTGCTGTGGACCAGATAGAACAGCGTGGCGGCCAGGCCGGAGACGCTGCCCAGGGCCACGCCGGTCAGCAGCATCCCGACCGAGATGACCACCAGATAGCCGAGCAGGGCCTTGAGATGGTGGGCGGCCAGGGCACCGAATACCCCGGCGGCCAGGGTGACCGCCGCCAGTGGCCAGAGCCAGGGCAGCACGTAGTGGGTCAGGGGCCCGGCGGCCGCGCCGAACACCAGCAGGAAGACGCGGACGATGGCGTAGAGCCCGACCTTGGTCATGATGGCGAACAGGGCGGCGACCGGCGCACTGGCCGCCGAATAGGCGCTGGGCAGCCAGAAGTACAGCGGCAGGATGGCGCCCTTGAGGCCGAATACCACCAGCAGCAGGAAGCCCGCGGCGGCCAACAGGGGCGCGCGCTCGGGGTCGGCGCTGGCGACCCTCAGGCCGAGGTCGGCCAGGTTCAGGGTACCGAGCAGGCCGTAGAGCAGGCCGATGCCGATCAGGAACAGCGCCGAGCCCACCAGATTCAGCACCACGTAGTGCAGGCCGGCGCGTACCCGTGCGGGGCCGGCGCCGTGCACCAGCAGGGCATAGGAAGCGATCAGCAGGATCTCGAAGAAGACGAAGAGATTGAACAGGTCGCCGGTGAGGAAGGCGCCGTTGATGCCCAGCAACTGGAACTGGAACAGCGCGTGGAAATCCGGACCGCGCGCGTCGTCGCCGCGGCAGGCGTAGAGCGCCGCGCCTGCGGCCAGTACCGCCACGGTAGCCAGCATCAGCGCGGCCAGGCGATCCAGCAGCAGGACGATGCCGAAGGGCGCCGGCCAGTCGCCGAGGGCATAGACCTCCAGTTGGCCGCTGCCGGCCCGCTGCAGGAGCAGCAGCGCCAGTGGCAGCAGGGTCGCGGTGGCGAGCAGCGACAGCCGGCGCGCGGTACGGGCGGACAGCCGCGGGCGCATGAGCAGGAGGGCGCCCATGAACAGCGGCACGAGGATCGGCAGGATGATCAGGTGCTTCATCGGCGCGGCTCCTCGCCATCCACGTGGTCGGTGCGCAATTCGCCCAGGGCACGCAGCGACAGGGCGACCACGAAGGCGGTCATGGCGAAGCCGATGACGATGGCGGTGAGCACCAGCGCCTGGGGCACCGGATCGGCCTGCTCGGCGGCCTTGCCGATCACCGCCGGCACGCCGGTGCGCAGGCGGCCCATGGCGAACAGGAAGAGGTTGACCGCGTAGGAGAGCAGGGTGAGGCCGAGCACCACCGGATAAAGGCGCGCCCGGAGCAGCAGGTACACGCCACTGGCGGTGAGCACCCCGAGGGCCGTGCAGAACAGGATCTCCATGCTAGAGCACCTCCTGGCTGGAGCCGTCCGTGTCCTTCTCGTCCCGGCTGACGTGGCCCAGGTTGGAGAGGATCAGGAGAGTGGCGCCGACGACGGCGAGGTAGACCCCGAGATCGAAGATCAGCGCGGTGGCCAGTTCGGTCTTGCCGATCAGGGGGATGGCGAAGTAGTCGAAGGCGGTGGTCAGGAAGGGCCGGCCGAACGCCAGCGAGCCCAACCCGGTGAGGGCGGCGATCAGCACCCCGAGGCCGCAGAGGGCGTGGTAGCTGATCGGCAGGCGGCGCTGGGTCCAGGTCACGCCATGGGCCACGTACTGCAGGATCAGAGCGATGGCGGTGATCAGGCCGGCGATGAAGCCGCCACCCGGCAGGTTGTGGCCACGCACGAAGATGAAGGCCGATACCAGCAGCGCCAGCGGCAGCAGCACCCGGGCCACGTTGTTGAGGATCATCGGATGGCTGTCGCGCGACCAGGGCGTGCCCTTGGGGTCGACCAGCGGATGCGGCAGGTGCAGGTGCTTGAGCAGGCCATAGACGCCCGCCGCGGCGATGGCCAGCACGGTGATCTCGCCGAGGGTGTCGAAGCCGCGGAAGTCCACCAGGATGACGTTGACCACGTTGTAGCCACCGCCACCGGACACCGAATTGGCCAGGAAGAAGTCGCCAATGCCGGTATAGGGCCGGGTGAGCACGGCATAGGCCAGCAGCGCCACCAGCAGCCCCAGGCCGCCGGCCAGCAGGACGTCGCGCAGGCCGCGCAGGCTGCTGGATTCGATGGGGGTGCGATCGGGCATGAAGAACAGCGCCAGCACCAGCAGGATGATGGTCACCACCTCCACCGACAACTGCGTCAGCGCCAGGTCGGGCGCCGAATAGCGGGCGAACAGCAGCGAGACGATCAGCCCCACGGTGCTCAGGGTCATCAGCGCCTTGAGTCTATTGCGGTGGAAGAACACCGTCAGCACCGCGGTCAGCATCAGGATGCCCAGGCCCAGGGCGGTGAGCGGATCGAAGGGCGACAGGGCCACCGGGCCGTGAAGGCTGTCCAGGCCGGACAGCGCCGCCACCAGCAGCACCAGGGTGGCAGCCAGCATCAGCGCGATATAGCCCTGCAGCGAGCCGCTTTCCAGGCCGAGGGTCAGGCGCTGGGCGAAGCCAGTCAGCCGACTCATGCTCTTCTCGAAGACCTGGAGGGCATCGATGTCGGGCAGGCCCTGCTGCCAGCGGAACAGCGGCTGGCGGAAGGCATAGACCAGCACGCCGCCGACCATGGCGACGAGGCTCATCACCAGGGCGGTGTTGAAGCCGTGCCAGATGGACAGGCTGTAGTCGGGCAGACTGCCGCCGAGAGCGGCGCTGGCCCCGGCGGCCAGCAGCGGCGCCACGGTGTAGCCCGGCACCACGCCCACCAGCAGGCAGAGCAGCACCAGGATCTCCACCGGGATTTTCATGTAGCGCGGCGGTTCGTGGGGCGGATAGTGGGGCAGGTCGCGCGGTTCGCCGTTGAAGAAGACGTCGTGGATGAAGCGCAGCGAATAGGCCACCGAGAAGACCCCGTAGAGCACCGCCACCGCCGGCACGATCCAGCTGAAGCTGCCGAACAGGCCGTGGTTGAGGGTCTCGTTGAAGAACATCTCCTTGCTCAGGAAGCCGTTGAGCAGCGGCACCCCGCCCATGGCCGCGGCGGCGACCATGGCCAGCACCGCGGTGTGCGGCATGTAGCGCCAGAGTCCGGCCAGGCGGCGCATGTCGCGGCTGCCGGTCTCGTGGTCGATGATGCCGGCGGCCATGAACAGCGAGGCCTTGAAGGTGGCGTGGTTGAGGATGTGGAACACCGCCGCCACGGTGGACAGCTGGGTATCGAGGCCGAACAGCAGGGTGATCAGGCCCAGGTGGCTGATGGTGGAGTAGGCCAGCAGGCCCTTGAGGTCGTGCTGGAACAGCGCCAGGATGGCGCCCACCACCAGGGTGGTGAGGCCGGTGAGGGTGACGATGTAGAACCACCATTCCGAATCGGCCAGTGCCGGATAGAGCCGCGCCAGCAGGAAGACTCCGGCCTTGACCATGGTCGCCGAGTGCAGGTAGGCCGAGACCGGCGTCGGCGCGGCCATGGCCTGGGGCAGCCAGAAGTGGAAGGGGAATTGTGCGGACTTGGTGAAGACACCGAGCAGCACCAGGATCAGCGCCAGCGGATAGAGGGCATGGCCGGTGATCAGCGGGCCGGCGGCGAGGACGTCGGTGAGCTCGAAGCTGCCGACGATATGGCCGAGCAGGAGGATGCCGGCGAGCAGGGCCAGGCCGCCGCCGCCGGTGACGGTCAGCGCCATGCGCGCGCCCTGGCGGGCTTCCTTGCTGTGGCTCCAGAAGCCGATCAAGAGGAAGGACGACAGGCTGGTCAGCTCCCAGAACACCATCAGCAGCAGCAGATTCTCCGCCAGCACCACGCCCAGCATGGCGCCCATGAACAAGAGCAGGTAGGCGAAGAAGCGCCCGACCTTTTCATCCTTGCTCAGGTAATAGGTGGCATAGAGGATCACCAGCAGGCCGATGACCAGGATCATCAGCGCGAACATCAGCCCCAGGCCGTCCAGGCGCAGGCTGAGATTCAACCCCAGCGCCGGTAACCAGTCGACCCGGTGCAGCAGCACGGCGCCGTCCAGGACCGCGGGCAGCTGCGTGGCCAGCAGGGCCAGGGCCAGGGCGGGGGCCACGGCGGTGCCCAGGGCGCAGGCGCGCCGGCCGAAGCGATCGGTCGCCAGCGACAGCAGTGTTCCCAGGAAGGGCAACGCGATGATCAGCGCCAATACCATGCCTGCATCCTTTAGCTGAGCCGCCTCACGGCGGTTGGTAGATGGGGCTCCCTCAGACCTCGAGCGGCATTCGATCCCTCCACGCGGCGATCGCCTGAATGGCGAAAGGCGCAGAAATCGATGTTCGAGTTTCGTACAAGAACAGAAGGTTTAATAACCTAAGGTGATAATAAAAGAGAGACCACAAAATCCTAGCCCCGTCTCCCTTACAAAATATTAGGAAACAGCCAGGCAGCGTCCAGCACAGGACGCAAACGCCCGACGGGCGCTGTTCGGGTCTCACTGAGACCTCTGGGACGGGCTTTTGCTCAGATCTGTGCGGAGGAGGGCTACCCGGTGCGGTGCCCAAGGCACCGCACCGGGTAGCGGAAGAAAAAACCCGACACGCCAAAGGAGCAAGAGAACACGCGTGTCGGGGGTAAGCGCCGGCGGTTAGCGCGCCGGCGCGGGGGAAGCGTTGCCCTGGGCGAGACGGGTGGGTTGCACGTCCCAGCCGCCACCCAGGGCCTTGTAGAGGGCGACGATGCCGCGATAGAGCTCGATTTCGCCCTGGGCCTGCTGGTCTTCGGCGGCCAGGCGTTCGCGCTGGGCGTCGAGCAGCACCAGGAAGTCGGTACCCCCCTCGCGGTAGCGGATCTCGGCCTGGTCGGCGGCGGCGCGGCTGGCCACCGACTGGCGGATCAGCGCCTGCAGGCGCTCCTGGCGACGGCCATAGTCGCTAAAGGCGTTGGCACTCTCTTCCAGGGCGGTCAGCACCTGCTGCTCGTAGTTGGCCAGGGCCTCGTCGGAGCCGGCGCGGGCGCCGCGCAAGCGGGCGCGGACGCTGCCCAGGTCGAAGGCCGCCCAGCTGATGCTCGGGCCAAGGCCCCAGGCGCGGGCGGCACTGCTGCCGATCTGCGAGCCGCGTCCGGCGGTAAAGCCGAGAAAGCCCGAGAGACTGACCCGCGGGAAGAGGTCGGCGGTGGCCACGCCAACGTCGGCGGTGGCGGCGGCCAGCCGGCGTTCGGCGGCCGCCACGTCCGGCCGGCGGCGCAGCAGTTCGCCGGGATCGCCGATGGGCAGGCGCTTGGCGATGGCCGGCAGGGCCTTGGGCGCGAGATCCACGCTCAGCGCATCGGGACGCTGGCCGAGCAGGGTGGCGATGCGGTTGCGCGCGCGGGTGGCCTGGGCCTGGAATTCCGGCAGGCTGGCTTCGGTAGCGGCCAGGCGTGCCTCGCTGCGCTGCACGTCCAGGTCGCTGCCCATGCCTTCGTCCCTCAGGGTCACGGTCAGGCGGCGCGCCTCGCGCTGATTGCCCAGGTTGTCACGGGCGATGCGTTCGCGCAGCTGGGCGCCGCGCAGGTCGCCATAGGCGTCCACCAGTTCGGCGATCAGGCTGACCTGCAGGCCGGCGAGGTCGGAGGCCGCGGCTTCGGCGCGGGCATCGCTGGCTTCCAGGGTATGGCGGACGCGACCGAACAGGTCCAGCTCCCAGGCCATGTCCAGGCCCAGGTCATAGCGGTCGCTGTTGACCCGCTGTTCGGTGAAGCCGGGCTGCTGGGCCTTGCCGAGCTGGCTGCTGGCGCGACTGGTGACCGTGGGATAGAGATCGTTGGCGTCGTCGTCGCGCAGGGCGCGGGCGGCACGCAGCCGGGCGAAGGCCGCGCGCAATTCGCGGTTGCCGTCCAGGCTGCTGGCGACCAGGGCGTTGAGGGTCGGGTCCTCGAACTGGCGCCACCAGAGCGTCTCGAAGCGACCCTGGTCATAGACCGCGGGCTGCTGGCCGGCCTTGAGTTGCGCGGGCGCCTGCTCGGGCGCCTGGTAGTGCGGACCGACGGCGCAGGCGGAGACCGCCAGCGCCAGCAGCAGGGGAGCGAAAGCCTTCATGCCTGGGCCTCCTGGGCAACGGCGGAGCGGGCCTGGCGACGCTCCACGAAGGCGCGTACCAGCACATAGAACAGCGGCGTGAGCAGCAGGCCGAAGAAGGTCACCCCGAGCATCCCGGAGAACACCGCGACGCCCATGGCATGGCGCATCTCGGCGCCGGCACCGGTCGAGGTCACCAGGGGCACCACGCCCATGATGAAGGCGAAGCTGGTCATCAGGATGGGTCTCAGGCGCAGGCGGCAGGCCTCCAGCACCGCGGCGACGCGGTCCTTGCCGGTGGCCTGCTGGTCCTTGGCGAACTCGACGATGAGGATGGCGTTCTTGCACGCCAGGCCCACCAATACGATCAGGCCGATCTGGGTGAAGATGTTGTTGTCGCTGCCGGCCAGGATCACCCCGGTGATGGCCGAGAGCAGGGTCATGGGCACGATCAGGATCACCGCCAGCGGCAGACTCCAGCTCTCGTACTGGGCGGCCAGCACCAGGAAGGCCAGCAGCACGCAGAGCGGGAACACCAGCAGGGCGGTATTGCCGGAGAGGATCTGCTGGTAGGTCAGCTCGGTCCATTCGAAGGTCATGCCGTTGGGCAGCTCCTGCCTGAGCAGCCCCTCGATGGCCGCCTGGGCCTGGCCGGAGCTGTAGCCCGGGGCCGGCGCGCCGTTGATCTCGGCGGTCAGGAAGCCGTTGTAGTGCATCACCCGATCGGGGCCGGCGGTGTCGCTGATCTTGACGAAGGTGGACAGGGGCACCATCTCGCCGCGGTCGTTGCGCACCTTGAGCTGGCCGATCTGCTCGGGCTCCAGGCGGAAGCGCTGGTCGGCCTGGACGTTGACCTGGCAGGTGCGGCCGAAGCGGTTGAAGTCATTGGCGTAGACCGAGCCCAGATAGGCCTGCAGGGTGTCGAAGATGGCGTCGATGGGCACGCCGTGGGTCTTGGCCTTCTCGCGATCGATGTGGGCATCGATCTGCGGCACGTTGACCTGGTAGCTGGTGAACAGCGACTCCGGCGCCAGCTCCGGCAGCTGCCGCGCCTTGGCCAGCACGCTCTGGGTCTGGGCGTAGAGCTCTTCGTAGCCCAGGTTGCCGCGGTCCTCCACCTGCAGGCGGAAGCCGCCGATGCTGCCCAGCCCCTGCACCGGTGGCGGCGGGAAGATGGCGATGATGGATTCCTGGATGGCGGCGAATTCGCCGTTCAGCTGGGCGGCGATGGCGCCAGCCGACAGCGAGGGATCACGGCGCTCCTCGAAGGGCTTGAGGGTCACGAAGACGATGCCGCTGTTGGGGCTGTTGGTGAAGCCGTTGATGGACAGGCCCGGGAAGGCCACGGTGCTTTCCACGCCCGGATGCTTGAGGGCGATGGCCGACATGCGGCGGATGACCTCTTCGCTGCGATCCAGGGTGGCGGCGTCGGGCAGCTGGGCGAAGGCCACCAGGTACTGCTTGTCCTGGGGCGGCACGAAGCCGGTCGGCGTCTTCACCAGCCCCAGGCCGGTCAGGCCCAGGAGGATCACATAGAGCACCAACACGATGGAGCCACCGCGCAGCACCCGGCGCACGGCGCCGACGTAGCCGTGGCTGGCTTTTTCGAAGAAGCGGTTGAAGGGGGCGAACAGCCAGCCACCGAACAGCCGGTCGAGCAGGCGCGAGAAGCGGTCCTTGGGCGCGTCGTGGCCCTTGAGCAGCACCGCGGCCAGGGCCGGCGACAGGGTCAGGGAGTTGAAGGCCGAGATCACCGTGGAGATGGCGATGGTCAGGGCGAACTGGCGATAGAACTGCCCGGTGAGACCGGAGATGAAGGCGGTCGGCACGAACACCGCGCAGAGCACCAGGGCGGTGGCGATGATGGGCCCGGTCACCTCGCCCATGGCGCGCCGGGTGGCGGCCACCGGATCGAGGCCGAGGCCGATGTTCCGTTCGACGTTTTCCACCACCACGATGGCGTCGTCCACCACGATGCCGATGGCCAGCACCAGGCCGAACAGCGACAGCGCATTGAGCGAGAAGCCGAAGGCGTGCATCACCGCGAAGGTGCCGATCAGTGACACCGGCACCGCCGCCAGCGGAATGATCGAGGCGCGCCAGGTCTGCAGGAACAGGATCACCACCAGCACCACCAGGATGATGGCTTCGAACAGGGTGTGCACCACGGCCTCGATGGAGCCGCGCACGAAGATGGTCGGGTCGTAGACGATCTCGTAGTCCATGCCCTGGGGGAAGCCCTGCTTGAGCTCGGCCATCTTGGCGCGCACCTGGTTGGACAGGTCGATGGCATTGCTGCCGGGGCGCTGGAAGATCGGGATGGCCACCGCCGGCTGGTTGTTCAGCAGGGATCTCAGGGCGTACTGGTTGGAGCCCAGTTCGATGCGGGCGATGTCGCGCAGCCGGGTGATCTGGCCGTCGCTGCCGGCGCGCACGATGATGTTGGCGAATTCCTCCTCATCCACCAGGCGGCCCTGGGTGTTGATGGCCAGCTGGAAGCTGGTGCTGCCGGGGGCCGGGGGCGCGCCGAGGGCACCGGCGGCGACCTGGCGATTCTGCTCGCGGATGGCGGTGACCACGTCGCTGGCGGTCAGGCCGCGCGAGGCGACCTTGTCCGGATCGAGCCAGACGCGCAGGGAATAGTCGCCCATGCCGAACAGCTGGACATCGCCCACGCCGTCCAGTCGCGCCAGTTCGTCCTTGACGTTGATCAGGGCGTAGTTGGACAGATAGAGCATGTCGTAGCGCTGATCCGGCGAGGTCAGGTGCACGACCATCGCCAGGTCCGGCGAGGCCTTGTCGGCGGTCACGCCGAGGCGCTGCACCTCTTCCGGCAGCTTGGGCAGGGTGCGGGTGACGCGATTCTGCACCTGCACCTGGGCGGTATCCAGGTTGGTGCCCAGGGCGAAGGTGATGGTCAGGGTCAGCTTGCCGTCGGCGGTGGACTGGGACGACAGGTAGAGCATGTGCTCCACGCCGTTCATGGCCTGCTCCAGGGGCGCGGCGACGGTCTCGCCGATCACCTTGGGGTTGGCGCCGGGAAAGGTGGCGCGCACCACCACGGTGGGCGGGACCACCTCGGGGTATTCGCTGATCGGCAGCTGGAACAGCGAGATGGCCCCGCCGATCAGGATGATCAGCGAGAGCACGGCGGCGAAGATCGGCCGGCGGATGAAGAACTGGGAGAAGTTCATCGGAGCAGTCCTTGAGCGAAAGGCGTGCAGAGGCGCAGCCATCCCGGCCATGGGCCGCTCCTACAGGCACGGACGCCATCGTGGGAGCGGTCCATGACCGCGATACCGCGATGCCTGGACGGGAGAAAGTCTGAAACGGGACGGGGTGGAGCCTGGGGTCTAGCGGCTACCTACCTTGAGCGGCTGGGTAGGTGCCGGCAGGCTGGCGAGGACCGCGTCGCGCTGGCGCTTGAGAGCAGCCAGGGTGGTGGCATCGGCCATGGGCACCGACTGGGCGTCGACGGTCATGCCCGGGCGCACCCGCTGCAGGCCGTTGACCACGATGCGATCGCCGGCTTCCAGCCCCTTGCGCACGATGCGCAGGCCTTCCAGGCGCGGACCCAGGTCGACGGTGCGATAGGCCGTCTTGCTCTGGCCATCCACCACCAGCACGAATTTCTTGCCCAGGTCGGTGCCCACGGCGGCGTCCTGGATCAGGGTACCGTCGTAGGTGCCGCTGCCCACCAGGCGCAGCCGGGCATAGAGCCCCGGGGTGAAGCGACCGTCGGCGTTGTCGAACACGGCGCGACCATGGATGGTGCCGGTGCGCGGATCGAGCTGGTTGTCCATGAAGTCCATGTGGCCTTCATGGGAGAAGTCGTCCTCGTTGGACAGCGCCATGTAGACCGGGCTGGCCGTACCGCGCTGACCCTGGCGGGCCAGGGCCTGCTGCTTGAGGAAGACACGCTCGTCGGCGTCGAAATAGGCATAGACCTTGTCGGTGGAGACCAGGGTGGTGAGGCGGGTGTCGCCGGCGTTGACCAGGTTGCCGGCGGTCACCTCGGCGCGGCCGACGCGCCCGTCGATGGCGGCGCGGACCTCGGTGAAGCCCAGATTCAGGCGCGCGGCATCCAGTTGTGCCTGGGCGGCGGCGACGCTGGCCTTGGCTTCCTGGGCGGCGCTGCGGCGAGCCTCGACGATTTCCGCGGAGATGGCGTTGCTGCTGCGCAGGCGTTCGCCGCGGGCGGCTTCGTCGGCGGTGCGACTGGCGCTGGCGCGGGCCTGTTGCAGCTCGGCTTCGAGGCGCTTGACCTCGGCCTGGAAGGGGCGCGGATCGATCTGCAGCAGCAAGTCGCCACGCTTGACCCGGGCACCCTCGTGGAAGAGCACGCGGTCGACGTAGCCGGAAACGCGCGGACGCACCACCACGGACTCGGGCGCTTCCAGGCGGCCGGTCACCTCGTCCCATTCCACCACCGGCTGACGCAGCACCTCTGCGGCGCTTACCTTGGGCGCGGGCGGCGCGGCGCTGGCCTGGGAATGGGAATCGCCGCAGGCGGCAAGGAACAGGGTTGAGGTCAGGGCCAGGGGGCCGAGGGTTTTCGCGAAGAGATCCATGTTCGAGTCCGCCCGAGGTGGAAAGAGGTCAGGGAGGCGAGTCTGCCGCCGGGGAAGGGCGACGACGAATCGAAGGGCTCGAACTTATTTATCGATGACGGTGATGGTTTTGCCGTAGGTATCGCTGGCGGTGATGGCCCTCGCTGAAAAGGGCCGTTGTTGAGCCGTTCTGCCGGATCGAGCGCAGGGTCCGTGTCTCAAAGACTGTCCGGATCGCCAATGAACATCTGGATGCGCGACCTCAGCCAGCGTTCGCCGGGGTCGTGATCCTGGGCGCCGCTCCAGGCCATGGGCAATTCATGGCTGCCGTCGCGCAGCTCTTCCGGCGGGTCTTCGTACCTCAGACCACCGGTGCTGGCCAGCAGGCGCGCGGTGTAGTCCGGCACCATCACCAGCAGATCGGTTTCCGCCAGCAGCGACCCCAGGCCATTGAACTGGGGCACCGCCAGCACCACCCGGCGCTGGCGACCGAGCTTGTCGAGCAACTCGTCGATATAGCCGGTGAGATCGCCGGCATAGGACACCAGGGCATGGGGGCGGGCGCAGTATTCGTCCAGGGTCAGGCGCCCGGGCTTGCTGTCGGCGCGCAGCACCTTGAAGCCGAAGCGGCGCACCGGCCGGCGCTTGGCATTGGCCGGCAATTCCTCGGTATAGCCCACCGCCACGGTGATCTCGCCGGAGGCCAGCATGCCGGCGGCGGTCAGGTAATTCATCCGCCGCACCACCAGGGTGGTGCCGGGTGCCTCGATGCGGATGCGCCTGAGCAGCGGCGGCAGCAGGGCGAATTCGACGTCGTCGGACAGGCCGACGCGAAATACCCGGTCGGCGCTGGCCGGCTCGAAACTCTGGGTGCGGCTCACCGCGCTGGAGATCTGGTCCAGTGCCGGCGACAGCAGGGCGGCGATCTCCTGGGCCCGCGGGGTGGGTTCCATGCTGCGCCCGGTGCGGACGAACAGCGGATCGTCGAACAGGGTGCGCAGCCGCGCCAGGGCGGCGCTGATCGCCGGCTGGCCGAGGAACAGCTTTTCCGCGGCACGGGTGACGCTGCGCTCGAGCATCAGGGTCTCGAACACGATGAGCAGGTTGAGGTCGACGCGACGCAGATCGGTACGGTTCATTCAGGCCCCGGCAGGGAGTGGATCGATACCCCCGATGTCCATTATCGATGGGGATGCATAGAATCCTAAGGGAAGGCTGGTTAGAGTCCTAGTCATAGCAGTCCGCCTCGGCAAACGTCCCGGGGTTGGCATCAACGCGAGGTAATGCCATGTCCCGCCTGATCCAGTTCACTGAATTCGGCCCGCCGGAGGTGCTCGCCTGCATCGACCGACCCACGCCCGTGGCGGGTCCCGGCGAGGTGCTGGTGCGGGTCCAGGCCATCGGCGTGAGCTGGTACGACGTGCTCTGGCGGCAGAATCTGGCGCCCGAGCAGGCCGTGCCGCCGGCTGGTCTCGGCTGCGAGCTGGCCGGGGTGGTCACCGCCCTGGGCGAGGGCGTGGCCGACCTGGCGGTGGGCGATCGCGTGGCCAGCTTCCTGGGGCACGACATCAATCGCTACCCGGCCTATGGCGACGACCTGGTCTATCCGGCCACCTCCCTAGTGCGCTACCCGGACGTGCTCACCCCGGTGGAAGCCGCGGTGCACTACAACCCGCTGCTCACCGTCTACACCGCGCTGATGCACCAGGCCCGGCTGCAACCGGGCGAATGGGTGCTGATCACCGATGCCAGTCGCTGCTGCGGCCCGGCCTCCATCCAGCTGGCCAAGGCCCTGGGTGCCCGGGTCATCGCCAGTACCCACGATGCCGGCGACCGTGACTACCTGCGGGAGCTGGGTGCGGAAAGGGTCATCGCCGCCGAGGAAGAGGATCTGGTCAGCCGCATCGCCAGCATCACCGACGGCGTCGGCGTGCACGTCGCCCTGGATGCCCTGGGCGGTCCGCAACTGGCGCTGCTCGGCGAGGCCATGGCGCCCCGCGGCCGGCTGCTGCTCTATGGCCTCAACGGGGGCAACCAGACCCCGCTGCCGGCCTGCGCGGCCTTCAAGAAGAAATTCAAGCTCTACATCCACTGCGTGCAGGACTTCACCGGCCAGCCGGAGATGGGCCTGGAAGCCGATTGCGCCGCGGTGCGCGAAGCCCTGCAGCACATCGACCAACTGACCCGCGATCGCCTGCTCAAGGCGCAGATCAAGCAGGTCTTTCCCTTCGAGCAGTTCGTCGAGGCCCACCGCTGCATGGAGCAGTGCCCAACCCGGGGCCGCGTCGTCCTCAGCGTCGAGTGATGTGCCGATAATAAAAACCCACGCCTTGGCGTTGGTTTTTTTCATGGCCGCTCGGCCTAGGCGGCGGCTTTCTTCTGCAGCGGCGGCGTGGCGCGGTTGACCCGCGTCTTGGCGCCGAAGAAGGCCACGCTGAGGAAGTGCAGCGGACTGATCCGTTCCAGCACCAGCTTGAGCGCCACCGGCAGGAACAGGCCCATGACCATGCTGACGGTAAAGACCACCCAGACGTCGTGCACCTGCAGCTTGTTCAGCACGATGCGCGCACCGGCGGTGCCGAAGACGTGGAACAGGTAGATCTCGAAGGAGAAGTAGCCCAGCCAGGCCAGCGGCTTGAAATAGAAGCGGCGGGCGATCAGCAGGCTGATGGCGGCGAGGCCCAGGGCAGTGCCCACCACGGCCATGTCGCCTTCGTCGAGATCGACCAGCTCGAACAGGTAGGCCTGGTCGATCGCCACCAGGATCACCAGGGCCACGGCCATGGTCACGACATTGCGTTGGGTGATGAGCTGCGCGCCGAAGCGGTAGAGACCCAGCCCCAGCAGGAAGAAGGGGAACAGCTGCACCGCCTTGTAGAGGCTGAACAGGTCCGGGAAGCTCTCCCAGGCGAAGGACGCCGCCAGGGCCACGGCGAACACCAGGCCGAAGTTGCGCAAGGTCAGCAGCAGCCCGGCCTTCTCCAGCAGGGCGATCACCACGAAGATGCAGAAGATCGACTGCAGGAACCAGAAGTGCGCGTAGCTGAAGAAGTAGATGCTGAAGATATCGGTCAGCTGCGGCTTGTAGTTGGTGTTGGGCACCGCCATCTGCAAGGCGAAGAACAGCGTGGACACCACCAGCAGGGGAATGCCGATGCGTTTGAACTTGCCCTGGTAGAAGCGCGACAGGTCGCTGCCGGTATTCACCGGGCGCAGCGCGTAGACGTAGCCGGAGATGGCGGTGAACAGCGGCATCCGGACATAGACGAGGGAATCGTAGAGATAGCGCAGCACCGATTCGTCGGGCACCTTCATGCCCAGGGTCGACGAACTGCCGATGACATGGCCCGCTACCATCAGAAACAGCGCCAGTCCGCGAATCGTCTCGATGCGCAGATCCTTTTCAGGCGTGGTCTTGGTCATGCTGAGTCCTCTGTACTAGCTAAGCGAGACAGCGTTTCCACGGGAGTGGGAAAGGATGTCGGCGCATCAGATCATCTGAGCCCGGTGAGCTTAGGCTAGTTCGTTAGCTTCCTTGCGGTAAGGACGGGAAAAGTCCGGCTTTTCTTGCGCTGCATCACTTTTCTGTGAATCGATTCCTGGAAGTGTGAACTTGCAACGGCTGCGAACGGCGTTGATTAAGGTGGCATTGTGCCAGGCTTAAGGTGTTCTTAAGCCAATCTGCGGTATGGCGGAGGCGGCCGGTCAGGCCGCCCCAGAGAGCAGCTAGACGAACGCCTTGCCGTCCAGAATCGCCTTGCGCCAGCGGGAGATGCGCACCTCACCCGGCAGACCGGCGCTGGTGAAGGGATCGCGGGCGATGAAGGCTTCCGCCTCGGCGCGGGTTTCCACATCGACGATGTAGACGCTGCCGCTGGCGGTCTCGCCATCGTCACTGAGCTTGGCGCCGCAGGCCAGCAGGGCCGCGGCGTTCTCGCGCAGGAAATCCAGGTGGGCCGGGCGATGCTGCTGGCGCAGGGCCAGGCTGTCCGGCTTGTCGAAGGTCTCGATCAGAAAAGGCATGGCAGGCTCCGAGAGGGGCGACGGCCCCGGTGGCCGTCGCTGGCGCAGGGTGGCGCGATCCTGGTGTCAGCGTCAATCGGACCTTGGCCTGCTCTCTCTGCCCGGCCCGGTCATAGCCTTAGCAGAGAAACGTATTAAACATTTTGGTCTAGGTAGGCCAGGCTTACCTTTCCAAATGGAATATCAGGAAGGTCGCCATGTTTCGCTCCCCTCTCCGACGCTGGCTGGCGCAGGGCGCCGTTCTGCTACTGGCACTCGGGATGCTCGCCCCGGCCCAGGCCGCCGACCAGGTCCTGCGCATCGGCTATCAGAAGGGCGGCGGTCTGCTGGCGGTGCTCAAGGCCCAGGGCACTCTGGAGCAGGCCCTGGGCGCCCAGGGCTATCAGGTGAGCTGGCGCGAATTCCAGGCCGGCCCCCAGTTGCTGGAGGCCCTCAACGCCGGCAGCATCGACGTCGGCTACACCGGTTCACCGCCGCCGATCTTCGCCCAGGCGGCCGGGATCGACCTGGTCTACCTGGGCGCGGAACCGGCCAGCGAGGCGGTGGAGGCCATCCTGGTGCCGACCGCCTCGCCGATCCATGACGTCGCCGGCCTCAAGGGCAGGAAGGTGGCGGTGCAGAAGGGCTCGAGCGCCAACTTCCTGCTGGTCGCCGCCCTGGAAAAGGCCGGGCTGAGCTTCAAGGACATCCAGCCGGTCTATCTGCCGCCAGCCGATGCCCGCGCCGCCTTCGTCAACGGCTCGGTGGACGCCTGGGTGGTCTGGGACCCCTATCTCGCGGCCATCCAGCAGAGCCAGCCGGTGCGCGTGCTCGCCGACTACCAGGGCCTGCTGCACGCCAACAGCTTCTATGAGGGTTCCCGCCGTTTCGCCGACGCCCATCCCGCGGCGATCCGGTTATTGCTGGCGGAGCTGGCCAAGGCCGGTGCCTGGGCCAATGCCCACAAGCCCGAGGTAACGCGCATCCTGGCTGCCCAGATCGGGCTGCCGGAAACGGTAATCGCCACCTGGCAGGCGCGTACCGGTTATGGCGCGACGGCGCTGACGCCGGAGATCATCGCCACCCAGCAGCGGACCGCCGACATCTTCAAGGCCCAGGGGCTGATTCCCCGGGCGGTGGATGTCAGTCAGGCGGTCTGGCGGGCGCCCTAGGACACCGTTCAAAGGTTCGCGAGCTAGAGCCAGGCAAGGCGAAAATGGCTGAGGAAGCGGAGTTTAGTGGTGCTAAATGAGCATTCCGAAGCCATTTTCAACGCCGGCTGGCCGACGCGTAGCAGACTTTGAGCAGTCTCTAGGCGCGGCGGGGTAGGAGGTAACCCAGCAGAAACATCCCGGCGGCGGCCACCACCACCGAGGGGCCGGCCGGGGTGTCCTGGTACCAGGACAGGGTCAGGCCCAGGCAGACCGCGGCCATGCCCAGCAGGCTGGCGCCACAGGCCATCTGCTCGGGGCTGCGGGCATGGCGCTGGGCGGTGGCGGCGGGAATGATCAGCAGCGAGGTGATCAGCAGCACCCCGACGATCTTCATGGCCACGGCGATGACGATGGCCACCAGCAGCATCAGTGCCAGGCGGATCCAGGTCACCGGCAGGCCTTCGACCTGGGCCAGCTCCTCGTGCACGGTGATGGCCAGCAGCGGCCGCCACAGGCAGGCCAGGGCCACCAGCACCACGGCGCTGCCGCCAAGGATCCAGCGCAGATCGGCCGGGCCCACCGCCAGCAGATCGCCGAACAGGTAGCTCATCAGGTCGATGCGCACCTCGTGCATGAACGACAGCGCCACCAGGCCCAGCGACAGGGTGCTGTGGGCAAGGATGCCCAGCAGGGTGTCGGCGGCCAGACCGCGGCGGCGCTGCAGCACCACCAGCACCACGGCCAATGCCAGGCAGCCGACGGTGACGGTCAGGGTCGGACTGACATCCAGCAGGAAGCCCACGGCGACCCCGAGCAGGGCGGCGTGGGACAGGGTGTCGCCGAAATAGGCCATGCGCCGCCAGACCACGAAGGAGCCGAGGGGACCGGCGACGAGGGCGAGGGCGAGACCGGCGAGCAGGGCATACAGCAGGAAATCAGCCATGCTTGCAGTGGGCTCCATGGACATGCGGGGTCTTGACCACGCTGCCATGCAGGTCGTGGGCGTGATCGTGGTGATGGTGATAGACGGCGAGGTTGCGCGCACTCTGGCCGAATAGCGCCTGATAGGCCGGATCGCCGCTGACCTGCTCGGGATGGCCGGAGCAGCAGATGTGGCGATTCAGGCAGATCACCTGGTCGGTGGCGCCCATCACCAGATGCAGGTCGTGGGAGACCATCAGCACGCCGCAGCCATGGCGCTCGCGCAACTGGCCGATCAGCCGGTACAGCTCGCTCTGGCCGTTGATGTCGACGCCCTGCACGGGCTCGTCGAGCACCAGCAACTCGGGCTGGCGAAGCAGTGCGCGGGCCAGCAGCACTCGCTGCAGCTCGCCGCCGGAAATGCTCTGCAGGGGACTGTCGATGACGCCCTCGGCGCCCACTTCACCCAGGGCGGCCAGGGCGCTGGTGCGATTCACACCCGGCACCAGACGCAGGAAACGCAGCACCGACAGCGGCAGGGTGGCATCCACCTGCAGCTTCTGCGGCATGTAGCCGATGCGCAGCCGCGGGCGGCGCCAGACGCTGCCGCGATCGGGCGTGAGCAGGCCGAGCACGCTGCGCACCAGGGTGGTCTTGCCGGCGCCATTGGGGCCGATGAGGGTGACGATGCGGCCGGGGTCCAGGGTCAGGCTGACCTGGTCGAGCACCGCCTGCCCGGCAAAGGTCACGCCGACATCCTGCAGCCGGATCAGCGCCTCGCTCATGCCTGCTTCCGGCAGGCGGCGCACTGACCGACCACTTCCACGGTCTGGCCTTCCACCTGGAAGCCCACGGCGCTGGCGCCGTCGAGGATGGCCTGGTGCACCGCCGGCTGTTCCAGCTCGATGCTCACCTGACAGCTGCGGCAGATCAGGAACTGGCCCTGATGGGCCTCGCCGGGATGGTTGCAGCCAACGAAGGCGTTGAGCGAGGCGATGCGGTGCACCAGGCCGTTCTCGACCAGGAAATCCAGCGCCCGGTAGACGGTGGGCGGCGCGGCACGGCGGCCGTCCTGCTCGCTGAGCACGGCCAGGATGTCGTAGGCGCCAAGCGGCTTGTGGCTTTGCCAGACCAGCTCCAGCACCCGCTTGCGCAGGTCGGTGAGGCGCACGCCGGCGCGGCTGCAGAGTGTGTCGGCCTCGGCCAGCGCGTGGGCGACGCAGCGCGAATGATCGTGGGGCCGGAAGGCCAGGGGGGCGTCGGACATGAAACAGTACCTTGGGAGCCAGGACGTTATTATATTGCACCTCTCTTAAGAATCGGGATTTTCACGTGCCGCGCCTCCTACCCCTCGTCGCCTCCCTGCTGCTCGCCTGCACCCTGCTGCCCGCCCAGGCCGAGGTGAAGGTGCTGACCAGCATCAAACCCCTGCAACTGATCGCCGCGGCCATCCAGGACGGCGCCGGCCAGCCGGCCGTGCTGCTGCCACCGGGCGCCTCGCCGCACCATTACGCCCTGCGGCCCTCGGACCTGCGCCAGGTGCGCGAGGCCAACCTGGTCTACTGGATCGGCCCGGATCTGGAGACCTTCCTGCCGGCGGTGCTCAAGGAACGCAAAGGTCCCAACCTGGCCATCCAGGAATTGCCCGGCCTGCACCTGCGCCGCTTCGGCGCAGAGCATGCGGACGCCCATGACGACGATCACGGCGATGAGCACGAGCACGATCACGATCACGAGCACGGTGATGAACAGGGCGGCGAACCGGAATACGCCCACGACCACGACCATCGTCCGGGCAGCCTGGATGCCCATCTCTGGCTGAGCCCCGCCAATGCCCGGGTGATCGCCACCCGGCTGGCCGCCGACCTGAGCCAGGCCGATCCGGCCAATGCGCAACGCTACGCAGCCAACCTCAAGACCTTCGAAAGCGCACTGGCCGCCAAGGACCAGAGCCTGCGCACCCAGCTGGCGCCGCTGGCCGGCAAGCCCTATTTCGTCTTCCACGAGGCGTTCGACTATTTCGAGGAAGCCTATGGCCTGAGCCATCGCGGCGTCTTCGCCCTGGGCGCCGACGTCCAGCCCGGCGCCCGTCACGTGGCCGCCATGCGCGAAGAACTCAAGGCCGCCGGCCCGACCTGCGTCTTCACCGAGCCGCCGCTTCAGCCAAGGATCGCCACCACCCTGAGCAGCGGTCTGCCGGTGACCCTGGTGGAACTCGATCCCCTCGGCGCAGGCATCCCGGTCGGTGCTCAAGGCTATGCCCAGCTCCTGCAGACCGTGGCCGACACCCTGGGCGGCTGCCTGGGCAAGCTGCCCTGAACCCCTGCCGGGCGACGGATCGGCAACCGCTGCCATCCGTCGCTCTCGGGCCACTTCGCGGTCGTTCAGCTTGCGTTCAGGACGAGTTCAGGCATCGTTCAGGGCCATTGGCCTAATCTGCAACTGTCAGATCAGCAACGCCGAGGTCGCCCGGACATGTTCACCCTAGCGCAGCTCCCGCTACGGCAGATCGTCCGGACACTTCGACCCGACCTGGCGATGTTCATCCTTGTAACTCCACTGCAGGGTCACCAAGTCAGCTCTGGTCCCCTGTAGCCGTCTCGCGACGGAGCCGTCCCCCAACGGCAGTTTCCGATCCCCATGAAGTGCTCCTTACCTCTCCAACTGGAGAGGTTTTTTTTGCCTGGAATAAAGTGAGTGACCCCGTCCATGCCTCACCCGCGCTCGCCGTCAGCCCGCCAAAGCCGCCATAATCGGTGCCGGGGCGTCGCTGCGCGCAGCGTGAGCTACGTGCGGTCGCAGCCACAGAGAGTCTCGTTAGCTGTTCAGGAGTCTGCATGAAGATCCTCGTCGTCGAAGACGAAAACCTGCTGCGCCACCACCTCAAGGTGCGTCTGGGTGAAGCCGGTCATGTCGTCAATGCCGTGGCCGATGCGGAAGAAGCGCTCTACAGCGCCCGCGAATTCCACCACG
>Ga0157369_10001874_pt1 | contig 25362 bp, 31 predicted proteins | sample C25metaG_FD_113461 | JGI IMG/M metagenome (GOLD analysis project Ga0157369, IMG submission 113461) | Corn rhizosphere microbial communities from Kellogg Biological Station, Michigan, USA - C2-5 metaG | ecosystem: Host-associated > Plants > Roots > Rhizosphere > Soil | place: USA: Michigan... | reverse complement strand
CCGGACTGGCCTGAGGGCTGGACGCCCTCGATGCGCCGGCTGCAGTGCGTCGATGGGGCGGTCCTCGGAATGCCGTATCACGATGGCCCGGAATGCCTGATCCTGCGCAAGGACCTGTTTGAAAACCGGGAGCATCGGGATCGATTTCGCGCGCAGGCTGGTCGCGATCTGGCGGCTCCGAGGACGTGGCAGGAATTCCATGAGGTTGCGAATTACTTCACGGATCCCGCTCACAACCTGTATGGGAGTGCGTTTGCGGCTTTGCCCGATGGGCATAACTCTGTGTATGACTTCCTGCTGCAGCTCTGGACGAGGGGTGGCGAGCTGTTCGGCGCGGATAGTGCTGTCAGGTTCGACACGAAGGAAGCTGAAGCTGCGCTCGAGTTTTACCGCGCGATTTTGAGCGACCGATCTGCAGTGCATCCGAAGTGCGCAGAGATGGATTCAGTGCGACTAGGTCAGAGCTTCGCGGCGGGAGAGCTCGCGATGATGGTGAACTGGTTCGGCTTCGCGACCGCCGCGCATACCGGCCCGGAATCTCGGGTGAGGGACCGAGTGATGGTCGCTCCGGTGCCGTCCGATGCGGGACACCAGAGCGTCTCCTTGAATGTCTACTGGCTGCTGTCGATTGGGGCAGGTTCGCCCCATGCTGAGGTTGCCTGGGGATTTCTGCGACTCGTGGCGGCCCCTGAGATGGATCGGCTGACGACTCTAACGGGGGCGATCGGCTGCCGGCGGTCGACATGGAACGACGACGAGGTTAACAGCAGGATCCCGTTCTACCGTGTGATGGAAGAGCTGCATTCGCAGGCACGCGAGGTCCCGAGCCGACCCGATTGGCCGCAGATTGCGAGCGGGATTGACTGGCTGGTCACAAACACGATCAGGAGTGTGCGGCCGGTACGCGAGCTTCTGCAGGAGGTCCAGAGCCGTTTTTGACACGAATGCCGGACTTGGGCCATTGACATCGAGCATACGAGATTCCTCTCGCCCGCAATCGGGGAATCCTGTCTCTAGCGGAAGTGCAGGTAGCCCCACCGGTCCGGCACGTGCATGTTGATCACGCCCTGTGGCGACCACACCCAGTTGTCTTCCTTCGGATTTCCCGGCGTCCATTCGACCCGGCTGAAGTTGATGCGCCATGTTGTGCCCGGCTTGGGCAGCGAAACCTGCTGCCGCGATTCGAACGCGGACAGTGGATACGCGATCTCCACTGTCCAGCCCCGATCCTTGTCGCCGGCGTTGTTAAGGGTTCCCTGAACGGCGACGGCTGTCCTTAGTCCCTCGATGTCCCAGCTATTGTCCGCTCTACCGCCCTTGTTGTAAGGCTTGGGCAGGAAGAGGTCCCATCCTGTATTCAGCGCGTTGATTTCAAATTCGTAGTAGCTCTCAGTCTCGGGCAGCGGCTTGATGAAGACCTCAAAGTCATTGTCTTTGAAGATCACCGAATCGTGCTTGGTCAGCGTGGCAGTTACGTTCGGCTCCTCCAGCTCCGCCGCAATGTAGAGATACTTGTCATCCCAGAGCATCTTCACGCGAGTGCGGAAGCGTGGAGTTGGCTTTGCCGAGCCTTCGATGTCGACAAAATCAGAGCTCCAGGGAGCCTCGTTCCAAGCGGGATCGTCCAGCTTTCCGTCAATCTGAATTGGGCCTATGGCGCGCCGGCATTCGTAGGAGAGCGGGGTGGTCGCCATCTGGGCTTGCGCGGCAAGACCCGCGAGAGATGCCAGGAAGACGAGCGCGAGCTGTCGCGTCATGAGGTCTCCGTGTGGGAAATTCCGAAGAGTCGTCTAACTTCGCTCACAATAAGGGAAAACATTGCGTTCGACTCCAGAACGTTCGCTCCGACCGCTGGGCAAATCCTGCACTTTTCAAGTTTCGTGACCAGTAAGTATTTTGCTGCGTTGCGAGAATCCACAAAAGAGAAAGGAGATGCTATGCCTGGGAACAGACCGCCAGCCTAGAAACCGGTACTGAAAAAACGCTCTGGCATGGCGACCCATGCCAGAGTTCAGTGCCGCAGCAGAAAGTGAGAAAACGCTAATGCGTTACGTGCCTATCTTCGACAGAGAAGAACGAGAAAAATTGAAACCGATCGCTGGCGATATTCTGGACTTCCAAGGAACCCATTACATCGCTGAGCAAGTGGGTTTGAAGTACATCATTGCGCACCTCGCCAGTGATCCAGCCGCTAAAGCAATGCTGAAGATTGGGCAGGTGTCAAAGGTAATGCCAGAAGTGCCAACTGTTCCTGTCCAAAACTCGATAGACCTAGACAAAGATGTGCGGTTCCGATGAGGGGGAGCCTCTAACGTTCCGGTAACCTCTCCTGGGAGTTACGCGTAATCGTTAGTACACACCTGCTGATTCTCCGGTGACACAGGAATGTGCAGACTCTTGCGACCAACTGTGAAAACAATTGAATTCAGGTATTGAATCCACCGCTCGAATCGCTACTTGCTCGGTGCAAAAGTTTGCCGAGACGTTTGGCATTTTGCGTGCTCTTTTGAGCCATAGCGCGTTCTCTCGGTGCGCTCCGAAAGGCTGGAGCATCGTTGAGAAACGGGCGATAATCTAAAGTGGAGCTTCAAACTGTTGGCTTCTGCGGAGCAGAGCATTATGCCGGAGAATATTTATTGGGCGACATGCTGCAAGACAGCGGAATGTCGCCGCCTTTTTCTTGTCCACTACATCGGATTCTGTGAACCATCCTCGCTGTTCTCGTTGCCCTCACGGGCCGAGGGCGAGTTTACTTTTCGATGCTCTCATTGCGGCGAGAAGCACACGTACACAGCCCACGATTTCGCCCCAATTGCGCAAAGTGACCCACCGGCGGAGGAGTTCGTTCCGTGGTTTTGATAAGGAGTTGCTGACTGAGGGGAGCATGACAAACACCGACGTGGTAAGAGCGTTTTTGAGCCGCAACGCAGGGCTTTGGTTCTGCGATTCCTGTATCAGCAAGGAAACGGGCATCAGAACTGCCACTCAGGTCAACCAACTTACCAGGTCACTTGCTTCTCCCATCTCCCCATTTTTCAGATCAGACGGAACATGCGGCAAATGTGGCGAGACGCGTGTCTGCACGAGGCGATGATTCTTACCTCCCCATAGGAGACCCTGCTTATGATTGGGCGCGGAGCGGACTGATGTGGACGAGAGTGCTCGGATGGGCCTTTCTTTGGTTTCTGCGGCTCGGCCCCGCGTGGATATTTATTTACTTTGTCCATGCGGGTTGGCAACCAGTGAGTCCGCGGCACACCTTGGCTGATAGGGTCTTTCAACTACTGCTTGCCTTCGTGCTCTTTCTTATTTTCTGGAACGTTATCACCACGCCGAAGAAATAGCGCTGTGCTGAGTTCGCGGCCGCCTCGTGAGGCGACTTCTGCTTCGCGCTCGGTGGCCTGTTCGAGCGATGCCAGTGTTAACACTGTCTGCTGAAAGAGGGTGGAAAGCTCGCCTGCGGCTCGTTCCTTGTCTTCCGCCGACGCCCATTCGGATTCGATCATGCCGCGAAGTCGCCGTTCTTCGGTAGCAGCGACGGCGAGCAGAGACTTCCTCGCTATTGCGAGACTCTTCGGTCGTCGGGGAGGCATCGTCATTTCTGACGCAATTGTACCTTTGTCGGTTGGCCGACAGCGGGTTGCAACTTTGGTGGAATCAGCGGATGCTGGGTGGCGGCATCATTATCGCTGTCGGGGTCATCAGGCTCCGCAGACCAAATCATGAATGACAGACCGTACGGAAAGTTAGTCGAGATTCTTCGCTTCACGCTACAGCGACTCGAAAAGGACGCATCGGCTTATCCAGACAATGCACAGATGGACGAAGCCAGGCGTTCTCTAGTGCGACGGTTGGCTGCGTTGGAAGGTAATCTTCAGGATAATGAGTCGGAGAACGACTGAACGCCGTGTTCCGCGCCGGGAAGCCGTTCCATGCATTCAACGAGAGAGTCGCTGGCGACAGTTCGAGAAGTGGGACACCCCGTTCCCAGCTCCGTAACGACAAGGGGTTATCGCCTGTCGCCAGCATGCAAATTATAAAAAGCGACAAACCACCAGAGGTATGCAACTTCTGTGGTTCACGTGCGCAAATCAAACGACGAGGGCGGCCCTTGAGACCGCCCTCCAGAGCGGTGTTGACAGCGGCGACCTGTGAGCGACGTCCTTACCCCCATCGCCCGATTTCGAGTCTCTCGGTCAGCCGCTCTAATGTCAGATGCCCTTGGCCCATTAACGTAGTAGTTCACGGCATTGAAAACTTTGGTAATTCTCTTCGAATTGCACTGGGCGAAGGAAGTACTCTAGGAGCGCAAAAAAAGCGCAATACACCGGTTCCAACGGAGCTTCATGGAACATCCCAGTACGCGTAATCCCCGCCTTCGCATTCTTTCAGTCGGTACTCAATCAGCAGCCTTGGCTCGAAGCCTCGGTCTACGGTTAAGAAAGACATCCTTTGCCTCTGCTGGAACCGAAGCTATCCACCTGCTTCGAAGCAAACGGTTCGAACTGGTCTTGTGTGATTTAGAACTGTCGGATATGACGGGAATCGACCTTCTGAACGAAATGAAGCGTAGGGGTTCCGATGTAGCGTTCGTCGTCACAATTGCTGACGCGCAACAGTTGCGCGATGCACTACTGGCCATGATTTGGGGAGCTTCCGGGTACGTCCTCTTGGGGCAAAGTTCAGATGAGAATTTTCACTCCATCGAGCATGCAATTAGCCGAAGCGCGCTCACTCGTGTCCTCTCCGGTAAAAGCCCTAGGCAAGATAGCGCGCAAACGAATAGGGCCGACCTCGCACAAGAGGTCGGCCCGAGCCTGAAGAAGAATTACGCACTGCGTTCTACATCCCAAAAATAGACGCCGGGCAGTCATGAGCAACATGCCACTTTGGTGCCACATCAGAATGCGAACACAGTCCGCCGCGCGGGTAGCTGCTAGAACGGTGATTGAGGTTGGGACCGGGCATTTACACTGACGGGGAGCTGAAACCAATTCTCGAAGAGAAGGTACCCCACACTTTACAAGTTGGCGAAGGCCGAAGCGATCAAACTGGGAATCTTCAACTCGTAAAACACTTTGACACTTCGCAGGGCGGCTCGCCGTTGCCGTATGTCTTGGTCTGCGCGTGAGTGAGATTCTGGCTCTCAAATGGAGCGACTTCGATTTCGAGAACGGAACTGTACTGGTTCAAAGAGGCGTCGTTCACGGACGCATCAGCGGGGTGAAAACCGAATACTCCCAAGATGATCTTCCGATTCACCCAAAGTTCGCCGCCCTGCTCTTGGAATGGCAGAACGAATGTCTTGAGACGGAAGAGGGATGGGTTTTCCCAAATCCGTTGACGGGCAAGCCATACCACGCAGAAACCATCCAGCAAGACTACCTACGGCCCGCTGGGAAAGAGCTGGGCCTAAATCAGTCTCTGGGGTGGCATACAGCCCGCCACACCTACAGAAGCCTCCTAGACGACTCTGGAGCGCCTATGGGGGTGCAGCAGAAGCTAATGCGCCACGCCCAAATCAGTACAACTATGGATGTATACGGGTCTGCTTACAGTGAGGCTAAGAGAGCAGCAAACGGGGTCGTTGTGGACCGCTTTCTGCCTCAAAAAGACAATAGCCAGCAACTCAGCGCGTGAGTCTACTGGCTATCTTCGGTTTCCTTCGGCTCAGAAACCTGTAAATGGTTGCGGGGGCGGGATTTGAACCCGCGACCTTTGGGTTATGAGAACGCTTCATCAAAGTAAGTGCTTTAGATTCAATCGCTACTACCTCGGAAAATGACTCTTTTCGCGCATTCTGGTACACAAACTGCTCACGATTCTGCAACATAGAAAAAGCGAAACTCCTACCGCTTATCTACCCTCCGATTCCGCCCGTACCGCCGAGATGAAGTTCACACCGTACTGGGTTAGCGAGTATCTGATTCTCGTTCCCCCATCCCCGGACGCTAGTGACAGAGCTTCTCCTCCTATATCAATGCGGGTTACGGTACCGGGCGAATACTCAACGTTTTTCTCTAAAAGGCTAAGCCGCTCCAAATCGTGCAATATCAGCTCGAAGTTCGTCATCTCGTCGTAGTCGGCCAATTGCTGCGCTGACAAGCGATTCCTGTAATAGCGGGCTTCAGCCGGACTCGGAGGTTGCAATTGCGGTTTGTAGATGTGCAGCAGATTGCTATAGCTGAGTGCATCCCTACCGTATCGCTTACCGGATTTGAAAGGCTTCGGGCCAGTCACGAACTCCCAAATTTTATCCAGATATCGAGCCTCTTCGGATGTGAGTTGCGACAGCGTCTGACCGAACGATGGAAGAGTACCCTGCCTGCCTTTCGCTATGCTCTCCAAAAGCGATGCCCAACGCTCCTGTAATTCGTCGTCACTTTGCATGGCCGCATCGCGAAGCAAAGGGAGCACTCGTCTGAAGCTGTCAGGGTCTAGCGGTTCGCCGTTTCGCTGCTTCGCCCATTTCGAGAAAATATGGGCGAGGTTCTCTTCGGTGTAGAAGCGAGCTATATCAGTCACGAGTCCGAAAATCTGACCGATATTCTTCGTGAGCGGACCGAGTAGATTCCGCACCGGCTCGGAGTCCAGTGTCTTTTCCACGATTTCGCCAGTAAGTTCTATTGGGTCAATTGAGCCGGTATCACCCATCCGATTCACCTCTCTGTTCTATTTTGGCGACTCCTCACCCGGCGCGTAAATCGGTTCCTTCCGCTGCGGGAACATGGCCGGGTGACGCCTGAGTAGCGTATGGAGTACGCGGTCCGCCACACGAACCCCAAACTCCACTTCTCTATCTAGCTCGGGGTCTACGTCCGCAAGTCCCGCGCCTGGAGCTTTGGCGGCCCACCTCGCCGTGCGAATCGCTACGACCAGCGCCGTCGCTATCAGCAGCGCCGGTCCTAGCTTCGGCCAATCCGGGACGCGGTTATGTCCGATGACTTCCACTCGGACAGTGTAGGCGAACAAACGGTGAAAAAAGTTCTTGTTTTTCCGGTTTTCTTAGGAGTAGCCTTGTAGCAGCGCAAAACAGTCGCGCATGTTGGGTGATGAGGTGGGAAATGGCGGATACGTTTGCAAGGGTCGAACTGCACGAGCGCTGGGCCGGTGACAAACCGGACTATGACGCTCTGCACAAGCACATGGAGCAAGAGGGCTTCGTTCGGTATATGTTCGAGGGTCTGAAAAAGGTGAAGCTCCCAACCGGCATGTATCGCTCATCGTTGAACGGCAGCATCCTGCTGCTGAAGTCGAAGGCCGTCTTCGCAGCCGCGAAAACGGGCCATAAGAACGAGGGCATGATTTGGCGGGGTGAAGACATGCAGACTTGGGGTCTGGAAGTCATGCTTACGATTCCAGCGCCGCTGGCGAAGACTTCGACGCTCATAGCGCTGGCTTCTCTCGGAAGGCTTCCAAGTGGCCCGACCCTGCTTACTGGTCTAAGCGCTCCACCGGCACCACCACTGCGGGGATTGGCTAGCAGCCTGCTTTCATCTACGCCGGACAGCAACAGGGAGTGGGAACGGCCCAACCTACTGAGCGGCCTCGTACCCAAGCGTTAGAACCAATGGAAAGGGCGATGCCGAAGCACCGCCCTCTTCTACGCTGTCGTGGTCTTGAAAGAGGGCGGAGGCGGAACTGGAACCGGTGTGAAGATTTGAACCACCTTCGCCGCAGCCGCAGCCTCGTCCGCTTTCTTTTGGATACGCTGCTCCTGGGTTAGTTCTTTCGTCTCCAACTTTCGTGCGAAGTAGGCGTCCCACCAGACATTAGAAACTTTTTTGTCGTCACGAAGCTTTTGAACTACAGCCGTGGGATGGACCAGCGCGACGTATTTATAGCGTTCGTTGCCGACTTTCTGCACCTTGATAAACCCGTTCTTCTCAAGCGTCTTCATGCGCTCCTGCCACGAACGCACCGCGCGGGAACCTTCATACCCGGCTGCGAAAGCATGGTCAGCTTCTGTACTCATCTCGATTATTCCTTCGCCGCGATGACGGCTTAAGAGTTCGAGATAGACCAGAGATGCGCTTTTCGTTCCACTGATGGGTTTCGAGTCTATGAGACTGAGAATCAAAGGCATGGTTCGTAACGCTGGAAACCAGCCCTTTTCCTTCTCACCTGTCCATAAGTCATCGTTGGAAAAGAAGTTGCCTCTAATTTGCTCCCGGCGAATCTCTGCACCTGCTTTTACTTTTGCCATGTTGCCTCCTATAGACTCGGCCCGCCCGCGAAGCGCGCGTTCGCGGAGTGGACCTTCGCTAATATGGCTCCCCCACAATGGGAGACATACCGTCGATGTTGTAAGTATCTGAAAATAGTCCCCCCAGTATCAACGACTTACATGCGCTAGCGCGGGGATACAAGATACCTCTGTTCGTGCGTCGGTCGGCGGTGTAGTCGCGCCTAGGAGCATTGTTGTGGTCCCAAGGCCGCGAAAAATCGCCGATTCGTTTTCAAAATATCGAAGAAAGGCCAATAGATACGGGCATTTTACACGTAAATTTCAGGGATATAGTGTCGCATGTGTCGGTGTATCGCGGGTATCTTTCAGTATCGCCTGTGTCGGCGGTATCGCAGGCAGAGGTTTCGGGCCGCAACAGCAAAAAGGCGAGGCCGAAGCCCCGCCCCTCCACCCCGTACTGATACGCCCTAATCGAGCCTGACGCCGAGCGCCGCCGCCCTGAGCGCGTCCGCCGCCGTAATCCTCTCTTCAAACCTGAATGGGATGACGACCGCTTTGGGCGCCTCCACCTTCCGCCTCGCTGCACGCTGGGCAGACTTCGCCGCTCGCGCCTCCCGGATGGCGCTCACCTTCGCCCACTTCTGTTCCGTCGTCAGCTCCCACGAATAGATGACGCGCAGTTCGTCTTCTGAGAAGTGCTTCCGCCCGCGCTCAAGTGCTGCAATCCCCTTACCGCGTTCAATCAGTGCATCAATCGTCCATTGCGCCATGTCGTTCCCCTTGCTCCCTGGAGTTTTTACTTCTTTGCGTTCCGCTTCTGTGCCCGGCGCCATTGTTCGACCGTAGCGTCAGGATGTGCAACCTTGTACTCGCGCCAACCGCGCCAGTATTCGGCTTTCGCTTCACTCATACGCGAGTGCTTTACCGGCTCAGTTCCGGCCAGCAGCGCCCGCGCCTCGTCTAGCTCCGCAATCCGGCGCTTGAGTTCGTCTACCAACTCGCGCACCGTGTAGCTCTGAAGCTGTGTAAGCCTGTCCATCAGTGCCCTCTCATTCCGAGGTAGCTTTCGAGCGAGACAGCCTTCGCCGGGCGCTTCGCCCTTTTCGCCGCCCGCGCCCGCCGCCTCTCCCTCCGCACGTCTAGCGCGATGCTGCCGACATACCAGAGCACCAATACGGCGCCCATGCCGAGCGACAGCCTAAGCACGGCGAGCACAATTCCATCTGCAATTACGTCTGCGTTCATACTCCCTCCCCTAAATCGAGATTCCGGCCAGCGCCGCTTGTGCCTTGCGTGCATCGGCCTCGTACAAGTAGCACAGTGACGAACTGGCGGCCTTGTGACCTAGATAGCTCTGCAATTGCCCAAGATTGCCGGTCGCATCCCACAGCAGCATCGCAACCGAGTGCTTCAAGCTGTGCATGTGGAGCTTCGAGTGATGAATTCCAGCTTCGAGGCCGTAGCTCTTTACCAACCTATCGAAGTGCTGACGGGTGACCTCGAACAGACGAAGCGTCCCGCGCTCTCTAGCAAGCTCGATAAGGGGCGAGCAATCGAACAGCGGGTCTGAGTCGCGCCGGATGGGTTGCAGCGTCGTGTTGCTCCCCTTCAGGCGCCGGACGATGACATGCCCGTCAGCCGTGATGTCTGACCCGCGCAGGTTGTTCAGCTCTGAAACGCGCATCCCGTGCCATAAGGCCGTGACCAGTGCAAGGTGATAGCGCCGGTTGCGCCGATAGGCCACATCAAACAGCCGCCGCAATTCGTCTTTGGTCAGGTACGTCATACAGGAAGTATGGACCGAGCGCAGTATTTGTACAAGTACAATTACTGTACAAACCTACAACTCTTTGGTAACCCTCGATTCCCGTTCTGACAAAGGGTTGGCAGTTTGTTTGCTGTGCGAGCTTGCACTCATGCACCCTATAGCACTTGATACTGATACCCCCTGGAAGCCTCTCATATAGGCCGTATTACTGTACGGTTGTTCTATCAGTAGGCTGCTGTCCTAAGCTGTAGGCTAGGCCAATGCAGGGGTCTCGCTGTAATGCAGACACGTTGAACAACATCCGTTGTCGAATCAGCACTAAGTGCTATTTGTCCGAGTACAATCAAGTATTTGTACTGTATTTGTACTGATATAGTTACAGGTGACAAAATGAGAAATTGTCACTTCTGCTGAATACAAACGGCTTAGCGGTATCGACCGGCCTGAAGGACACTTTGGGGGATGCCGGAGGGTGACCGGCACCATCCCGACTTTTACCCATTCACGCCGAAGCGCTCGCTTTGACCTGGACAACCTGCATTCCCCGATTCGGCTAGTACCCCCGTGCCCGGCGCCGCGCCTGCAAGTGCAGTGTTGGCGGGATGTTAGGAGTCCCTAACCAACCCTCTCCAAAGCCGGGGCCGGGGGAGTCCGCCCTGGTCGCGCTCGCCGTGTGGCCTAGCTCGGCCAGCAGCGTGAACCTAACGCGCGCCGCAGAGGGGTGTCTAGGAGTCCCTTACCTCCCCTAGAAGTCCCGCCACGGATAGGGGGTCAGTACCCGATGCGGTTCCATACCGCGCCACTTAGAGACCGGCTACGGGCGCGATACGGACCACAAGCGGTCGGTTCTCTCTATAAGTGGAGGTCATAAACCATGACACGAAAACGAATAGGCCGGAGGCGCTGGGCTGCGTTGGTCAAGTTCTTCACAGAGACGATGCAGACCTCGAAGAGCGAACGCACACGCATGACGGCTGCGCTCAGGCTCGCCGATGTACTCGCTCTGAGAGAGCAGCGCGAACTGTTGGAACTCAAAGCGGCGATGCGGAAGACTGACGCGCCTGGAGAGGCAGCAAAGGCCGAACAGCACAGCGACACACCGGAGGATGCGGACCTGGACACAACAGCCGCCGCAATCTTCGGCCCGATACTGAACAGGACCGGCGATGCCGCGTAAAGGGACTCCCCCCTTTTTTGTCAGGGGTAGTACTCCCCCCCTTTTTGTCGGGGTATACATACAGTAGAAGAGACGAACGCGGCGGTTGTTGTTTTCCTGCCGTCTGAACAGATAGAGACGAAAGACGGGCTTCGCCAGTAGTGAGGTCAGAGACCGGAAACCCATCTATAAGGTAAGACCGCGTGAGACAGAAATAAGCCGAGCGGGAGCGAGCCGGACATAGTTCCGCCAAACTCCCGACAAAAAAGGTAGTGGTTTAGACGAGCACGCAAATGTTTTGCTGTTCGTTTATATGCGCCTGTTCCAGTTACACATATGCACAATCCCTTGACTTTTACTGGTGTTTGTGCGAGACTAGATTCATAATTGCAGTGCGACAGTTTCGAGACCTGCGAGGGCCGAATAAGTGTCGCGATTCCCGAATGGGCTGCGATTCTTCCAAGACAATCTAAACTGTGCGGCTGGCCTGAGATGGCATTGTGCCCGGTGTGCCTTGGATATGTGACCCGTTGTTAGGGTCGGGACGTTGTAGTGAACGATGACAAGCAAGTCGGCTCTACGAGCCTCATAGACAGCAGCACCACGAATGCTGTTCTCCTGAATTTCCTCTCTTCCCCAAAACCGCCTGGTATCGGTCCGCTTGAGTCCTGCCTGGTAGCGCTGCTCATGCTGCGCAAGGCAGAGGACCATCCCGTCTTTGATAGCCAACAGACGCTTGCACAAATGTTTGGTGTAAGTCAGCGAACCATTGTCCGTGCTCAGCAAGAGTTAGAGCGTATCGGCTGGTTGTCGAGACCGCAACGCAGAGGGCGTACTAATTCGCTCAGTCTCAACCACGAAAACATACCAGCAGAGGAACCGTTGCGAGTGAAGGTCACCCCGCAAGCTGGGCGCCTCGTGATTGCCTACCAAACGATTCTTCAGCGAATGGGCCGCAAGCGCTTTCCTAAACATTGGCTTTCACAGCAGAAGCTATCTGCCCAGAGAATGATTGACCGCTGCGGAGGCGATGGCGGTTTGGCAGTTCGGATTCTCGGTCACGCACTCGGTTCCCCTCTTCACAAAAAGAAGTCCATGAAGAGTCTGTACGACGTGCTAAGCCGATGGCACAAAATCACGAAGACATACTACGAGCAAGTTGAACTCGAACAGGCTCAGAAAACGGAGGTAGCAGCATGACAGTAATAGAGCAGATGGCGAAGGCTGAGGAGTATGCCGCGCTATGGGCCACTCTGATGCCGAACTTCGGCGTGCCTGGCACAGACCAGTTTGCGTTGTGGTGCGGTCAGTATCCCGAGGCGGTCATAGTCCGTGGCGTCAATAGAGCAGCGGCGAAGCGGCGCAAGAAATTCGACACTACCGAGCCGATGAGCGTTCGGGATGCAGTGCGCTACGCCGCAAGCGTGATGCGGAATGAGGTACTCGGCATACAGCGGCATGAACCCGAGACGGCGACCGCTCGATAAAAAGCGGCGACCGAAGGCAGTACCGGAGTAACGGAGATAAGCAGCAAAGTGAGAACCGAAGAAATAACCACGCGCCTAGACGAGTTGGCAGACCTCATGTCCGCCGCCGTCGATAGTGGAAAGGAACCCGATGACGAGCTGGTGACGGACTATGCCGAGATGCTGAACGTCTTTCTGACCGAGCATCCGAGCGATTGCATCAGCTGGCTTCGCGAGGTGTACTCAGCATGAGCGTCGAAGAGCTGATTGGTTTCGATGCGAGCGTTAGCGACTTGGACCGAATCTTGCGGGAGGTCCATGCCTGATGGAACGACGCGGCGCCAACGTAAGAGATACTTCACCCAAGAGGGCACTCGGCAAGACATAAAGGATGCTATCTACGGCGCCGCGCCGGTAGAAGTTCTAGATGAAGACCGAATCATGCAAGTTCTCGAAGAGCGCTTGAATGACTATCGCGGCAGGGACAACCGCTTCGAGTTCCGCGCCTGGGCGGTTGAATGGGTAACCCGTTACGCAAAGCTGACAACACTGGTGAAGCCTTTGCTTCCTGGCCTCAGAGAGGCAGCAAGCGCAGTTCCTGGAGTTGACGAGCATAAAGGCGGGCGCTTCATCGCAGACAATATCTTGCGTGCTCTGCACAGATATCACGGACCATTGGACCTCGAACCGTTCGAGGTGTGGGCAAAGGCTTGGACAATCCGCACGGCAAAGAATACGGTTCTGTTCGCTGAGTGGTACGACACTCCCAAATATCAGCAAGCCGTCCGTGATGGGGTAATGAGCATTCTTCGTGAGTGCTCGGACCTTGGCGCCCTGACTGATAAGGGTGAGTTCACCTCAGTGAGTGAGGACGGCGGTCTTCGATTCGGCGTTGTCGAAACCCTCTGCCGGGATGCTTGGGTAGACATCTACCACAAGATTGACGAACTGGCGTGCAAAAGCTCAGCTTCTACGGCTATCAGATTGCGAGGTCGGGCAGCGTTCACAGCTCACGCTTGGAAGAAAAGCCAACTGGACTACGGAGAGAAGCATGACACCGGCTTTGTCACGGCGGAGGAATACATAACCCTGGAAGAGAGACTTCCAGATGACAGCCCTTTCACGGCAACCATTTTGCTCCACAGTGACAGAGAGATGAAGCCGGTCGAACTCCGTCATTGTTCCAAATGCAACGCTTCTCTCGCGAGAGGGAATGAGAGCGAACCGCCCGTATGCCGCCCGTGCTGGGAGGCCGATTACTACGGAGCGGACGCGGAAGCCGCGTAACTGGAAAAACGGTCTTTCCTCTATATGTGTGTAGCGGGCGATATCCCCGCCGAGTGCCAACGATTCAGACAGAGCCAAGCGCCGCCGTATTGATACGGGCTGAATCCATGAGGCACGGTGACATTCTCCATCGGTTTGCGTGCGAGCCATGAGGCCGGAACATTGATTCCCGCCGTCTCGCCGACTGACCTCATGTGTGAAGTCGCTTCACAAAATTCACATGAGGAGAGATGCAAACAGCAATAACGGACCCTGACGTTAGACGGTCCATAACCCAGAACGACCGCTGGCAACAGCAGAGATTCATAGTGCAACAGGTCGCAGCAGCATACGAACAGCTCAATAATCTTCCAGCGCTTGCGGCCCACAACATTGACCCATTTCCACAATCGCGGTCGCTCACCCGAACCGGCCAATCAATGGAGTTCGGTGCGGACGTGGAAAGCGCAGTCCGCTACGCGATAAGGAATCAACCGGACGCAGCGGCACTGATGCAGGCTTGGCATCGGCTGTGCTTAGACCCAAACGTAATTGGTGATGCGGAGCGGCGATTTATCCAACGCGCCGGACCAATCTTTGCGGCGCGGGGACTTCACCCGAAACAGTACTTTGTCTGCATTCGCCGCAAAGTCGGAGAGAAACTTCGATGAGCACGGTAGTTCATCACGGCTTCAAAGACTTGACTGGTGAAAATCGCGGGACGCTTCTCATTGAAGGTCTCGCGAGTCGCCATCCGGTCCGCTGGCGTGTCCGTTGCACAAATGAGCAGTGCCGATTGACCACGATTGTGGACCACGTTCGATTGCAAAACGGCGCTGTCAAGGATTGTCCGAACGCGCAATGCAAGTGCCCCACGTCCGTCCGGCGTGTGGTGCTCGCAAAGACGGGGATTGCCACGCCTGCCGTCCGCTCCCGTGACTCCGACGCAGCTCGGGAGTTCCGGCGCGAACCGTCAAAACCGCAAGTGCGATGGACCGCAATGACGGATGAAATGATGCGCAACGCCGACCCGGATGCGCTTCGCCATTACCTAGATGACTTGGAGGGCCGATAATGCGTGAACGTGACCGCATAGAAGTGCGACAGCACAGAGAACAGCTTGATGCTCAGGAAAGCGCCGAGCGCGAGGCTCGGGAACGTCCCATTCGGGAGGCCGAAGGCAAGCTCAAAGAGACAGCGACGGAACTAGCGAAGCTCTATCGCGCCCGCTTACTGGGCGAAGCCAAAGACCCTGATAGGTTCATTGACCCTGCCACTCAAGGGATGAAGCTGACGGAGGCGGAGGCGGACCAGTACAACATCGTGGAAGCACGCAAGTACCGCGAACAGAACCCGGACTTCTACCTGACTGATGCGCTTTTCGATTCGATTCGCGCATACCTCGCCAAAAATGAAATACGGCTGGTCTCCGCCCCGATGCTGACCGCCTTACTTCAGAGATACGCCGAAGCGGGTCTACTCCCCGAGCGCCCCGCGCCGGAACCGGAACCGGAACCGGATGAGCCGCCGATAGACCAACAGCCAACAGCTCCGCAGACCTTCAAAGGCATTGACCCTTCGACCGGCCTGGAGCGTGAATACACGGCCCGCGAGGTTGACCGGATGAGTTCGGATGAATACCGCCGTGTCTTCAGAATCTATGCGGCAGACTTGGTTTTGCCGAACATCGGCCCCGGCCCACGGGCACAGAGGTAGGCAATGAACACCACACACGACGCCCAAGTCGAACGCTACAGCGAACCATACACAGAACCGCCAAAGCAGCGGATTCCGACAACCCACGACTTGCAGGCAGCCGCCGCACAAGGGCAGCCCGGAGCTGCTGAACTCTTAGAGCGCTATGTCGAGCGGTTCGTAAGACCGGCTATAAGCGAGGATGAACTTCGCGATGCGGTTTTAGAGTCACTCGCAGGTAAATCAAGTTAGAACTGCCGTTACCACGCCCGTATTTCCCGTGCGTAACGAGCGGGGCCGTCCCTCACCGGTTCGGCCTGGTGCTCCGTCCTGCTGGCGGAGCGCCAAAATTTAGCCTAGCGTTCGGGTGCGGCCTCCTCCGTTCACCCAGACGCTTGCGTGCCGAGTCGGGATTTCCTGACCGGAGCGCACAAGGGAAGCCGTTACAGGTCAGGACGGGCTTCCCCCTCGGCCCCGGTGCTGGTCACTCACGCCGGGGCACCATCTTTCTTGAACGAAGAAATCATGAAAAACCAATCTATCTCTGCGGTCCGTGACCGCTCATTACAACCGTCAGACTTGCCCCTGTTGGCTGAAAGTCTTTCCAGCGATGCGTTCCACAAAGGGACAACGCCGGAGTTCTTCAGTCAGTACGGTACAGTCTGCAACGTCTATGAAGACGACAAAGGTCCAATCTGCTACGTGCGCGGCTCGAAAGCGCTCCGCCTGGAGCTGCACTTCGCCGACAACTATGACGCCGAACGGAATACCGACGCTTTGCGCAATGGAGTAGCAACACTAGCGCAGAAAGCGCGTGAGAACGGCTTCCTCGAAATTGTCTTTACGACAAACAATCCGGCACTCGCAGCTTTCGCCAAAGACGTGTTCGGGTTTGAGGAATCGGCAGGCGAGCTTCGGAAGGTGCTCTAATGCGCTGCTACTCGCATGTATCCCTCGAATGGGATGAACGACTTCGCCAGTACGTTACGGTCGCAAAGACTTCGCACGAGTACACCGGTCCGGTAGCGCTCTGCTGCGGAGCCACACAGGGACAGCAGAACATCGCGAATCAGCAAGCCGCCGCATATCAGACGATGCAGCAGCAAGCGCAAAAGGAGTTCGGAAGCTCGTCCACAGTATTCAACGACCTGTTATCCACTCTCGCGCCCACGGTTGCCGCTGGACCGAATCAGGAAGGCTTTTCTCCCGCCGAAAAATCCGCTCTTCAGTCATCCGCCATCACACAGACCGGCCAAGCGTACCGCAATGCAAAGCAGGCAGTCGGCGAATCTATGGCCGCTCAGGGCGGCGGTAACGTCGGCGATGTGACGGGAGGCTCGAACGCAGCAATCAACCTTGGGGTTGCGCAGAGCGCTGCCAATCAAACGTCGAACGAGCTGAATGAGATTGACCAGCAAGACTACGCGACCGGGCGCCAGAACTATCAAAACGCGGTTCAGGGTCTCGCCGGAGCGCCTAGCGTGTTCGGCACGGCCAACAATGCCGGAACCGTCGAAACCGATAGCGGCTCGGCAGCAGCGAAGACTCAAGACGAAATCGCCAGTCAGAACAACTCATGGGTTGGCGCCGTTGCCGGAGCACTCGGAAACATCGGGGGCGTTGCGACGGGCGGACTGATTAGGAACCTCGGGTCGGGAGTGACACCGAAGAAAAGCAGTGCAAACGGATAACGAAGAAAACTCTCATGTCAATTGACCCCACCATAAATGCGCAGGACACCGCGCCGAACACGCCGGATGCGGTAACCACACCTAGCGCCGCAACTGAACCCGCCGCATCGCAGTCCGCTCCCGTGCCCGCTGCACCGAACGCGGCGCCTGCTCCTACTGCACAGCCCTCCCCAAGCGATGCGACTGTAAGTAATCCGGCGCCCGCTCCGCATCCTGCCGTACAGAAAGCGAGCATCCTTCGGGAAATGGCTCAGGCTCTTGCTGGCGGCCCTCGGTATTCAACCACCATTGACCCGCAGAGCGGCACAACTGTGCGCAGCGAAGTCCCTATGACTGGCAAAGAGCTGGGCTGGGCACTCGCACTTGAAGCTATCAGCGGGGCGCTTACCGGTGTGTCTCAGACCGGGCCGAACCACGTCGCACGCGCCGCAACCGCTGGGTTCCAACAGGGTCAGCAGCAAGTTCAGCAACAGCGTGCATTGCAGGACGCTCAGGCGCAACAGCAGTTCGAGAATCAGGGCAAGGCTCTCACGCAGAAAGCCTCGACATACGAAACCAATTCTCGGACCCTGTTGAATGTAGCAACTGCTTCCCATTTGGGCGAAGAGGCAATCAAAGACTTGGTTGCAATCAATCGTGCATCCGGCGTGTTGGATGTAGACCCGGACACCCTGGAGAACAGCGGGCAGCCGATGACTGAGGGTGACCTGATGGCCGCTATGCGTTCCGGCGCCATCAACGCAACGTCCCATCTTGGGCCCGTGGCCGGGTTCACTATCGTGAACGGGCCGAACGGACAGCAGCAAATAGAGACTACGCACCTCGTCATCAAAGACAGCAACGCGAAAGTTCCGCTCACGCAAAGCATGTGGGATACATACGCGAATGGAGGTGTCCCCGGCTTTACCAAAGGCGCGAAGATTGGCGACGGTCAGTTGATTCCGCTGCGGATGGTTCAGAACGCAAACGAACAGTTGGGCGAACGGACTCTCACGGACCATAAGCTAAACGACCTGCGCAGTGTGTTAGACGGCACTCCCTGGGCCGCAAAGGTTCCGGCGAACGTGGACTTCGCACAGCCTGGAGTCGCACGGGCAATGACGGCATTCAGCCGCTATCAGTCACACGATGCAGAGAACGCAGCAGACCCGTATCTTGCACTGAAGGCCATGAGCGCCGCAAAGCGCAACCCTGACGGTTCAATGCAGCCGAACCCCGATGCCCGTTTCGCCGATACCGTTGCGACACAGCTCGGCGGATGGCCGCTGCTCGAAGCCGCGCACAACCAGCTCGACGCGAACCGCAAGGCCGCTGCCGACTTCGCTGTAATCGACTCAGAGGCGAAGGCGAACGCCGTGCTCGCAGCTCCCAAGCGCTTCACATCGGACCAGCAGAGCGCCGCTAAAGCGTTCCTCTCATTGGCGGAACAGCAGGGCGCAAAGAAAGCCGCTCAGGATGCCCGCGCCCGCGCCGTGGCTGATGGTGCCGACACCCAAGCGATGTACCGCTTCGGTCGCAACCCGATTACAGGCGAACAGTTGAGCTTGAATAACGCGCCGGATTCGATGCTCGTTACTCCCTCGGGTCAGGTTATCCCGCAAGACCTCGTGAGCACGTACAAGCCAAGCGCTCAAGAGAAACGGACTGCCGACACCGCCCGTCAGGTGCTCGCTATCAGTGCAGACCTGCAATCGGAGCTGAGCAAGAATCCGAACCTTGCGGGTCCGTTGTCCGGTCGCAGCAAGTCCGCTATTGCAAAGCTCGGGTACGGAGACGCTCAGGCACAGAAATTCCTGGATGACATCACGTTCCTGCAAAGCGCTGCGACGAAGATGCACACAGGTAGATTCTCAAACGAGATTCTGAAGAAAATGGGCACGCTCATTCAGCCTGGAATGAACACGGACCAGTTCAACGGAGCACTGTCGAGTATCAACGGAGTCGCATCGCGATATGCGGATGAGGACCGTCTACGGACTGTTGGCGACTTCAAACAGCAAGCGCCAATGAATCCCGACCCAGCAAACGGCCGTCAGGCTCAGATTCCAGCCGGTGCGCAGATTGGCCGTGACGCTAACGGCAATGTCGTTGGGTACAAGCTCCCGAACGGCACATACGTTCCACTCGGAGGCCGATAAATGCCAAATCAACCTCAGGCCGTCAGCTTTGACGCGCCGCTGAAACAGCCGACTACGGTCACCGTGCCGGAAGGTGTCACGTTCGATGCTCCGCTTTCGCAGAGCACAAGTGTGCCCGTATCGAATACGCCCGCAGCTCAGAGCACACCGGCAAACAATCCGCAAAGCTCTCAGTCAGCCCAGCCGAGCGCAACAATCTCGGCAACGCCCGGCAGTATGCCCGGTGACCCGATGGCGGCGAAGCTAAAGCTGTGGAGTCAAAACGTGCAGTCAGACCTTATGCACGGTACAGACCTCACCGGCATCGGTCACGTTCTGAAGGCGATGGGCGCTCATGGATTGCAATCCGGTGAGACGGAGGCAACCGCAAAGTTCATGGGCAGCCTTCCCCTTGGACTGCTCCGCATGACGCAGGGCGGGTCCGAACTTGGTTTACCTGGACAGCGTTGGCAGGGCACAAAGGACACTGTTGGCGGCGCATTAGACGCCTCCACCATACCGGGAGCGTTCATGGCGCCGGAAGGTGGCGAGCTTATCGGGCAAGGCACAGACGCGGCGCTCACCCAAGCTGAGCGGGCGGCGAAAGGTGCCCGTGACCTCGTTTCTGTGAAATCCGTACAGCCGAAGGTCCAAGGTGCAATTACGACTGCGATACGGCAGACCGCGCAAGAGCATGGCGTTCCTCTTCCAGAAGGCGCTTCAGTGCGGGACATCGCTCAGACGCTCTCTGACGGTGTACGGGCGAAGGCTCACGGCCTGTACCAACAGCTTGACGCAGCTCTAGGGGGTACGCGCTTTCAAACGTTCGATGAACAGCTTGGCAACATTCAGCGTGCGATTAGAGACTCGCTCGGGATAGACCCTGAGAAAGACGCTGCGCTCGCAAAGCGTTTGCAGGACGTGACGAACGCCCGCAATGCCGCGATGGATGCTGTGAGGAAGACGGGCGCGGACCCTGCCGACTTGATTGGGCAGGCCAATAAACTCCATCAGACATCGCAGGCTCTTCAAGAGGTCTCGAAAGCCATCCGTGCAGCGACGGACGTACACCCGAGCGCTGCGAACGAAGCGAGCGTAAAAACGGCGCCGCTGTTCAAGCGAATGCAAGCCCTCGCCACACCTAACCCGAAGTATCCCGGCGCCCCGTCGCGCTTGGTTCAGGCGTTGGGAGAGCAGCGAGCGGCGGACCTGTTGCACGCCGTAGATTCAGCCCACCTTGCCGCGCAAAAAATCGCCGCTCGGAATGCCTGGATTGCGAAGGGCGCAACGGCTCTCGGACTCACTGGGTTAGGCGCTGAAGGGTACCGGGTTGCACACGACTTGCTGAGCGGACAATAACTGCAACGAACCCGCCCCGGCCCAGAACCGGAAGCGGGTCCATTTCAGTCCCACCGCTGACATGGGTATTCGCATTATGCACTTTTTTGTGTTCAATTTACCGTCTGGTTGATAGGATTTCAGACCAAAAGAACACGAGGTAAAGCCATCAAACCGAGCAAGCTGGACCAACTGTTGAATCTGCTGGAAGACACGTCAAGTCTCCCCGAAGTCTCTCTTATCCTGAAGGCGAATGACCTGCCCACGTCGGGAACGTGGCAGCAAGTGCGCGAACGCGTTGTGAAGGCGGTCAAGGATAAAAAGCTTGCTGCCTCAGCGCTCATCGGATTGTTACGCGACTCTGAAGAGTACGGCAACCAGCATGTATTTCTCTATGACACGAAACAGAACAATGCTGCTGCCCTTGTGAATGACAACACGCTGACCGCGAAACTTACCAGTCTCGGCAGAACGGACCTCCTGACGGAACCTGACTTTTTGAGTGTTGCCGGTGCGCGGGGTTTGGCAGATGTTCGAATCGAGAAAACGAGCGCGGGGCGTGCGCTGGTGCTGAAGGCCGTTGAAGCCCGCGTCATGTATAAACTTGAAGATGAACACGAGGAAAATGGCGGACGTTACAGGGTCAAGCGGTACCGCAGAGTGGAGGTTCGTGCTGTGGACGTTCTCAGGGTCCACAATGACGGCCTCACGGAACTGCGGATTCACGCCCACGACTCAAGCACCGATTACTCGGCTCAGGTAACGAATGCCTGGAATTTCTTCGGACACTTTGTATCGCGGTTTCAGTTCAATGACGTGAGTATCACCACGGCTCAGCAGAAGCTTTGGAAGAACCGGGCGGCACTCAAGAACATTCTTAGGTATAGTGATTCTCGCCTTAGAGACTCGCAGGGCGCCGTGCTTACCGCCGCGACCGGCGCACAGCAGGATAGTCTCTTCGACAACGAACGGGCGGCAAACAGCATTGATGCTTTTTGGGACGACGAGACGGTTTGCGACAAATCGAATATGTGGTGGCTGAAGACATCGGATGAACCTTTTTCCATCCCGTCGCGTCCCATACATATGGTGATTCAAGGCGCGGTAAACGAGTTCGTGATTCCTGGGGCTTGCAATAAAAAGGACTACGAATATGTTCTGGCGCAAATCAAAAAAGCAAACGGCTGACGACCCTGCTCAGTTGCAGCGTGAGCTAGATTTGAGAGCCGAGCTGAAGAGGCGTCTTGCTGAGTTGTTCGAGCAGAACAGAAAAGCTCAGTTCACCATTCGGCACTTGGAATCCAAAGTTCACCCGCCCTCTGTTGCAGCGCTGGCGCTCGCCTTGGCAGAGCTTCAGCAAGCCGGAGTAGTTGACCGGTACGTTCGAGTGGAATCACCAGAGTCTCACGGCGGGATTGAAGATTTCGCCTCGCCGGACGATGTGCCAGATGAGATATACGACTGGCGCACTCAGCAGACCGTACCTGTTACGCCCGAAAACACGGCTTTCATCTTCAAAGCACACGAGGACAAGGCGCTAGTAGCCGCGAATGGCTGACGAGATATTAGTGTCCGAAGCCTGGCTTGCTACCGAGTTCCACCGCTTGTGCGGACTAGCGGCAGGTGTCCCTACAAACCAGCGCCGCAAATTCCTCAGCGACAAAATCAATCAGTTAGACATCTCTACCGGCCTCAAATTGGCATTGGAGAATATGATGGATGTCTCGGGGATAATTGTGGCTGAAACGATAGGGCACAAGGAAAAACTTGCGATTGGCCTATGTGCGGCCATCTTCGTTTTACTCTTCGTTGTGATTGCGTTCCTCGTTCCGTATCCAACCCCTTTCCAGTTCTTCGTGTTCCGCGTCACATTGGCCCTAGCCGCCGCTGGTATTGGAGGTGTGCTTACTGGGTTCTTGCATGTAGCGCTTGGCAACGTGGACAAGCCGTGGCTTCAGGCTGGCGGCGGCCTCGCAGTGTTCGTTGTCGTCTACCTTCTAAACCCAGCTCAGCTAGCCGCTCATCCCCAACCGTAAGTCATTCTCTTCTCATCGTTTATCGTTGACTTTTGGCCAGTTTTACGCTATCGTTGGTAAATCAGCAGTCGAGCTTCTGTCCGGCTGCTGCGCTCGTTTGCATCGTGCGGAGACGAGGCGCCGCGCCTGGCCCGCAGCAACGAGAGCAACCCGTGATGCGCGGGTCTCAGGTCCGTGATTGGACACCCTCACAACTGAAACACTTCCCTCCTCTGCGGTCGTAGCCGCGAAAACGTACCGGAATTTCTTCAGCAAGAGCAAGCCGAAATCATCGGCTACAAAGCGTAAGCCCGTTGCTACACTTCCCTCAGTAGCGATTGATTCGACAGCACGGAAAGGCATCGGTAGCACCGTGGCACGTCGGAGATTTCAAAGAGGGACTGTGTACCTCAACAACACCAAGACGCAATGGCTGGGCGCATATTCCGAGTATGCGCTTGACGTTCATGGCGTCGAACGGCGGAGGCGGGTCCGCATCATTCTGTCACCGGCTCGTAAGGATGACGGAGCGCCCGTGCGGAAGAGCGAAGCGAAGAACTTGCTTCAGCCCTACCTCAACCGTGTGAATGAACAATCAACCTTCCCTGCTAGGGAACGCAAGACTGCAACGTTTGAAGCGTTTGCTGATATCTGGGAGAGGGATTATTTAGTCCTCTCGAAACGCTCAACTCAGTCCGCCGTGCGAACGCACCTTCGTATTCTGAAGGCTGCTTTCGGACCGAAGGACATGCGGGCCATTGACGCCGGAGACGTTCAACGTCTCATTGCGAAGCTGACTCGCGACGGCAGAGAGCCGAAGACGATACGGAACGTTTGGGGAACCGTGAGCCTCATCTGGCAAGCGGCACTCGCTCAGAAGTTCGTTGACTCGGCACTCCCTAAGCCGAAGCTCCCAAAGAACGTAAAGAAGAAACCCCGCTTCTTTACTCTCGCAGATGCCGCGCTCGTCATTGCGTCGGCGCCGAGCGAGCAGCAACGGTGCATGTATTGGCTGTTCGCTGAAACCGGCATCCGGGCCGGAGAGCTTGCCGGGCTGCTCATTCCTAATGTGCAGCTCGACAGAATCACGGTTGAGCAATCCATTTGGGGCGGCGATGAACAGACGCCGAAGACTCCGAACTCTGTTCGCACCATCGCAATGTCACCACAGCTCGCCGTACTGCTGTGGAGGCAGATTGCACGGCAGAAGACAGCCGGTCACACGCGGCTCTTCTCTGCTGGCAACGGCAGCCCGCTAGACATCAATGTCGAGCGGAGCAGGCGCCTCGTTCCATTGCTCGAACGCCTGGAGATGGCAAAGGCCGGTTATCACGCCTTCCGTCATTTCAACGTCTCGCTGATGGATGCGTTGCGCGTACCGCTGAAGACGATTCAAGAACGCATCGGCCACGCATTGACGGGGAGCTTCACCCTTGACGTGTACGGCCACACTCTCGATTGGTCAGCCAATGAGGACGCAGCAAAGAGACTGGGCGAAGAGATTGCCAAAGCTGTTGCGAAAGCGGAGAGCAAACAGCAAGACAATTTCGATTCTGGTCCACTAACTGCTTACGACAAGGAAAATGGCTCAGGAGCGAGAATCTCCTAAGCCGTTGAATTGACTAGCTAAATGTTGGTTGCGGGGGCGGGATTTGAACCCGCGACCTTTGGGTTATGAGCCCAACGAGCTACCGGGCTGCTCCACCCCGCAGTCCAAGTATACTGCGCCCGTATGGGTGGGTCAAACCGCCGCTCACGCGTGTGGAGGCGCGTCTGACACGTAGAATTCCCCTCGGAAATGCCGTAACTTTCTGCTGAAATCTGAGTCTGCACCAGTACGGCTCATTGCGTACAACTACCAAGGGCCGAAGTAGTTGGGAGGTTCGTATGTGTGTGAGTTTTTCCCAGGGGATGCGGTCGATCAAGATCGGCGCGATAGCCACCGTGCTGGGTTGGAGCATGCTTGGTTTAGCGCAGGACACGCAAGGAATTCAGGCTGCACAGGGCCAGAAGACATCGAAGGTCTCGGATGCGCAGGTTGAGGCAAATGTGCTGAAGGCACTCGCCGGCGCGACTGACCTGGCAAACCAACCGCTGGCCACCACGACCGTCTATGGCGTCGTGACGCTCAGCGGATCGGTACAGACGGAAGCCATGCGCACAGAGGCCGAAAACATCGTGGCTCGCACGGCGGGCGTGCAGAAGGTTGTCGACGAGATGACGCTGAAGGGCCAAGATAGCAATGCCCAGGCAGCCCAGAATGAAAACTATCCGCCGGCTCAGGACCAGTCCGGGCAGCAACAGGGAGAGCCGTCGGCTCAGGCGCAGAATCCGCCATATCCAAATCAGCCCAACTATCCCGGCGCTCCCGAGTACCGGCAGCCCTACTCCGGGCCTCAGGCCCCTCCGCCTCCGGGTTACGGTTACCCGCAACAGCAGCAGGCGTACGGTGCTCCTCCCGCCTATGGTTCAGGCCAGCAGCCCTATGGCCAACAGCCGCCATACGGTCAGCAGCCTTATGGACAGCAGTCACCCTACGGCCAACAGCCGTATGGTTATGGGCAGCAGCAGCCGGCCTACGGAGGACAGCAAGCCGGAATGATGGTCACGGTTCCCAACGGCGCGTTGATTCGCGTGCGAGTGAACCAGCCCCTGGACAGTG